>VFQR01002799.1_pt1 | contig 10569 bp, 16 predicted proteins | sample 3512321 | NCBI WGS metagenome assembly VFQR01 (sample SAMN10412374, study PRJNA504923) | tailings metagenome | isolation source: Relicate 3 Philex TSF1 revegetated site | place: Philippines: Tuba, Benguet | collected 2017-08-29
GCATCGCCGTCTTTGGCTAGCACTTATAGACCGTTCTACAAAATTTTAAATTTGACATTTGAGATTCCTCAACCAAAATTCGCCGATGTAAGTTTGCTAGGTCAAGAAACCCTTTTGACGATCGCTAGCCCCCAAGCAATGCGCCATCAACATTGATTCTTCCTTGCACATCAGTTTGCAGAAAAAAAGAATCGAACAAGTTGTAAGTCGCAACTTTTATTTGTCAGCAACTGACTCAACTTTTGTCTTTGACACGCTACGCATAGCTTGCTTCACCGTAGGAGTACGCAAAATCCCAAATAGTCTTCCAGTTCCTGCCATGCCTCTATCAAATACTGTGATTCGTCGCTACACACCCCCCACTTGTACGCTAGAAGTATTCGCGCAAAGCTCCCCTTTGTCGCGGTGGATGGGGAGAACTGTTCTCAAGCACCTCAGCTTTGAGCTACGTTTTGACGATCCCCGACTACTAGAAGAACATAGAGTTCCCATTCGGGGCGATCGCAACCAACTAGAAGCTTTGTCTGATGCAGTCACTAGCTATGTACAAGAATTCCTCCAACAGTCTCCAGAAAGCTTTTGGGTTAGTTTCTCAGGTACCCAAGAATCAAGCGCGACACTGGATGAACCAGAATTAGACCTATCAACAAAAACATTAAATTCTTTTAATAACCAACTTCCAGGCGCAAATATACATTTAGAACCCAGCAGCTATTTAACTCACAATCTATTTCTCGGTTCTCTTGCTAACCAAACATCCGGCCCAGTGATTCAACTGAGTTTGTTGCAGCTATTCGATTTGGCAACTGCTTTAGATGAATACTCAACCGATGTCATGGCACTACCAACTCTTAACAGTAGGAGTTCAGATATGAGCTTCCCCGCTTGGGCGCCTATTGCCGCCGTATTAGTATTAGCTGTCGGTTTCTTACCAGTTACTTGGCAATATGCCAACAATATCAGGCAAAAACAACAGACAGCCAAAACAGCAGATCCCACAGAGGTAAAAACTGCGCTACAACCTTTACCGTCTCTCACTTTTCCCGCACCCCAAACTGGACTCACCAACCCAGCAGATAATTTGCTCGGTTCCACCCCTCCACCATCAGCATCAATTTTGCCCCAAACACCTCTAACCTCGCCTGGTTCGAGTTTGTCTACCACACCACCTCTGTTGCCAAATAATGCACTGGCCATACCTCCCATACCTCAGGGAACCACTGCAACTGTTCCTAACAATTCAGCCGCCCCATCGAGCAAAATTCCCGGACAGGAAATCGCCATACTACCAAATCTGGGACAAAATCTTACAGCCTCAAATCCCCAAGCTGATGCTCTCCCTAAGAGACGGAATTTACCCCCCAGCTCTTCTTCCACAAACACCTTATCACCCAACAACATCTCACCAATAGCTCCCCCCTCTATTGCCACCATACCCAATAGCAACCGTGGCAATATCCCCACCCAACCTGCCCCCCTATCCTCACAACAACTCGATGAAACAATCAGTGCCCTACAAGCAGCTTCTCCTGTAAATAAACCTTCCTCAGAACAGCCCGCCTCTGGGAGTGCTAATAGTAACCCATTTATCGATCGATTAGGGGACGGAAGCAAAACCCCCACATCTACAGAAGTAGCAACTGGCACATTGTTTGATACACCTCAAGTAGCAGAAGCCAGAGAATACCTCACAAAGCGCTGGCAACCACCTACGGGATTGGGACAAACATTAGAATACAGTTTGATAGTCAGTGTTGACGGCACTGTTGAACGAATTTTTCCCCTAAATAAAGCAGCGAGAGAATACGTTGATAACGCTGGGATGCCACAAGTTGGTCAACCTTTCGTTTCTGCGAATACACGCGGACAAAACCTCAGAATTCGAGTTGTTCTCAGTCCTGATGGCAAGGTACAGACTTTTCCAGATGATTAAGTAAACTCATACCATTTTGGATTTTGGATTGAGAATCGCTTTCTAAATCTAGGTTGTATCAATCTATCTGCCGCAATCATTTTTTAAATTGGTCTGATCCGTTTGTTGACACTTCTATAACTGGTACAAATCTTGTGCCAGTTTTTGTTTGTTCCAATTGGTCTGAAGCTAGGGTTTTTGAGTCCAGTTAGCAAACTGGTATGACTATTGATATCAGTAAACTTACCAATCAATACAATTATTTTTAACACTAATTATCTGAATCTAACTCAAAATACCAGTCTTAAAACTATGCAAACAGGTAGTACTCAAAAAGACAGTCTCGCTTGGATTATTCAAACATGGGCAGCTTTTCTGCTTTCTATTTCCATGACTAGCTTTGGCATTGTGCATTTGCCAGTGGATAGCTGGGTAAAAGGCTTTATGGGTATGGGTTTAGCTTTTTCTGTTGGCTCAACTTTTACTTTGGCAAAAACTACTAGAGACTTGTACGAAACTAAAAAATTAACTGCTAGAATCGACGAGGCCAAAGTAGAAAAATTGCTTTCACAACACGACCCTCTCAACTTTAAATAAAGACAATTAGAGCAATTTTGGATTAAAAGCTTTTATCAAAATAAAAGGACTGATAGATTCAGTCCTTTATCATATTCGTTTAAATTTTTTATCTTAATAACGGGATTTCTTACTCCTTAACTTTTGCTTTTTGCGTCGCCGTTCGCTAGCAGCTACCGCCTGTTCTACGGGATAGCCTACTACAGGAATTACCTGATATTTGCGCTCTTCTTCTAACTTTTTGAGTTCAGTGTAATCAACCCAGTGGATGCAATCAACCGGACAAGTATCAATTGCTTCTTGGATAATTTCTTCGGCGTCCCCATCTTGGCGAATTACTCGCGATCGCCCATAATCTGGTTCAATGTAAAAGGTGTTACGCGCAACATGAGCGCAGTGCTTACAACCAATACAGGTGATTTCGTCAACATAAACACCGTTTTGGCGAAACACACCGCCCAATTCCGGTTCCAAACCAGAACGTTCCGGGGCATCCCGTAAAAAACCCCCTAATTCTGGTTCCAAACCGGAACGGTTATCTTCTTGTTCTGACGGCGACGGCAAAAAATCAGCCATTACGCACTCCAGCGTTGTACTACCAGGCGAATTGAACCATCTTCATTTTTTTGTTCTTCAGCGACTTGAAAGCCAACACGAGCAGTTTCTTTCATCACTGTTTGGTAAGCATAGCGCTGTGTTACCTGGCGCAAAAATCCATCCACAGAAAGATCTTGCTGCCAATATTGCAAATCAGCCACCAGTTCATATTCCTTGCCATTCCATCTAAAGCCGATGTCGTAGCCATTTTCCTGCTCAATGCTAACTTGGGCAGGATGAGTTTGACCGCGATAGCCGCGTACTTCGCGTGGGCCTGGTTTCCAATCTATGCCTAATTCAGTCAGAGCATCTTTCAAAGATTCAAGGTTACGGATTTGAGTCTTAATTTGGCTAAAGTGTGACATGGTGGTTTGAATTAAATGACACTAAACTACTGTGAAAACTTACCAATCGCTGTAAGTGTTTTGCGTACTCGCCACGTTCGATTGCTGCACCTTGGCGGCGAAATATTCTGAGGTTGGCTCATTCTTAAGTACTTGCCCCAGCTGCGCCTCTATTGCTGCTGTAACCTCAGCGCAAGAAGCACCCACAATGCCAGTGACTTTTTCCTGTACCCGACCATCTGGATAGATTATGAATTCTAATGTCTCCATGCTCTTGGCCAACCACGATAAGTACGTTTGAATTGTACTGCGTTAGCAGAAGGCTACAAATATAGCCATCGGAACATTTTTACTGAGATACAAACTTGCCATTTGTTAACTAATGTTCCATCTTTCAATATATATATCTCAGAATCTTTACAAAAATTATTAATTTTGCTATCACACACATCAGTCTTTAGTTAGTCTCTCTTAACCTCTTCGATTAGTCAAGGTAACGGATGAGTCTGCTAAGTAAGCGCCAAAAGTCCTAAAAATAAGGATTAGACGTAGTACGGTCGGTCAGGAGAGTTACAAAAATATAAAAATTCTTGAAAAAGTTTATCATTATGATTCAGCTTGCCGATCGCTGAGATGAAATTCAGCGTCGTGTAGCGCAACAGCAAAATAAGCTGTCGCGTATTTAATTTGCACAATCAGGGCGGGCAAAATGCCTACCCCACAAGAGATTCATTTTTTTGACGATGCAAATTAAAATATTTTTAGCTTAGTAAAGGGTGCGATCGCAGTTCTAAACCTTTCGAGTGTAGTTAGTCCCAAATGAATAATAGTAGTTAAAATTAGCACTAAAAAAACATCAAAACGCTTGACTACCATTGCCATTCCGATTGTTCCCAGTTGGTTGTACTAACATCATCTAGGAGAACATCATCGTGTTGTTCTGCCATTGCTGCAAAAGCTTCGTCCCAACCAACTCGTAATTTTGGTGCAGCACGAACAATTAGACGATCATTATGAACTTCAATTTCAACCTCTGTGTGAATACCACTTTGCTCTAACAAAGGTTTGGGAATACGAATACCTTGGGAATTGCCAATTTTCACAATTCGGGTTCTAATAGCTGCGCCCATATTTAGATTGCTTTGAGGACAAATAGTAATTACATTGTATCTACGTTCATGACAATTCTCAAATCTAACCAAAAGCTAGTTAACGTCTACTGTTTGTATGTGCGATCGCTTGATAATATCTGTTTATGGGCGATCGCTTTGCTCTGTCGGGACAATGTGGAGCTTATTTTATTGAGACTCATCAAAAAGAGACGGAAGATTGCGACGACCACTGACTACCCGTAAAATTTCAATTCCATCATCCAACACTCTATAAAAAATTACATAGCCTTCAAGAAGTAATCCTCGCAAGTCAGCACGGATTCTTGCATAACTTTTACCACTGTTGGGAAAGGTGACAATTTGTTGACACTTACAGTTAAATTCTTGGAAAAATTGCTCGCCCGCTTCTAAGCTATTTTATGCAAAGTATTCAGCAATTTCGTTGAGGTCTCGACTGGCAAGAATATTGATAAGGTAGCGATTCATTTTTCTGCTCGACGTTGTTGCTCAAATCGCTCTAAAATTTGATTTACAAAGGCCTCACCGTCAATAGGTGGTGTGTGTTCTGAAACTGCGATCGCGGCATCAATTTTTTCTCGTACATCCTCGACCCATTCAGCCTCAGCGCGATCGTACTCATCCAGCAACCTGAGAGCGATTTCCAGCACTTCCTCTACAGAGTTGTATTTTCCAGCTTCGAGCTTTTTTTGAATCAAATTTTCTTGGTTAGGAGTGAGACTGATCTTCATAGAAAATTTTAATTAAGTCACCTGTATGTAAATACCATTGTAAGTTTAAAAATTTAATCTATTTTGGTATTACATCTATTATTCATAGCTTTAGTGTAGTCTTAAAATATGCCGACAATTTTAAGAATTGATGCCTACCGATTTTACTTTTACAGTCATAAACCTAATGAGCCACCCCACATTCATATTGATCGGGATGACTCAACAGCTAAATTTTGGCTTGAGCAAGTGAGTTGATCAAGTAGCATTGGCTTCAGTCCTAAAAAACTGCGAAAATTAGAAGTGTTAGTACAAAAAAATCAAGCAAAACTTTTGGAAGCTTGGGATGGGTATTTTGGCAATTCGGGCGGATGAGAGAGTTAAAGATGTCCGCTTTACCGATGAAACTATCAGTGTTGACTTAATGGATGGGCGAACAATCACAGTGCTATTAGTTTGGTATCCCAGGCTCCTCAATGCTACGCCTCAACAACGATTAAAATGGAAAACCTGCGGCGGTGGCTATGGGATTCATTGGGAAGATATTGATGAAGACCTCAGCACAGAAGGAATGCTGCGTGGCGCACCTGCACCAAAACCTAAAGGGTAAGTTAAGCGATCGCATTCAATACTACGATAGGCGATCGTATTATATTCATAGTTCTTAGGACTTACGCATCATACATATGTACTATACGAAATTTGGGCTTTTGAGCCATATCTAACACCCAACACAGTCAATATACGACTAAATAAGGGTTGTGTTCAGTGCCTGAAACGTTCATTTTGCGTAACACATATTATCAGTAATTTGTACAGTGCGTAAGTCCTAGTTCTTATACTTGGCTGCGATGAGCGATCGCTCTGGATACTATAGTCACTATAGTCATAGTATCAAAATTCACTTGACTCATCAGCTCATAATTACATAATTTCTTCAGCCAAAAGTTGACCTTTGACCCGTTCATATTCATCTTCAAGAAGCCACTCTTGAGCTGCTTGGTAGTTGGGGTGAGTGACTACGAGTTTATAGTTAGATGCAGGATTAAAAATACGACAAGTGCCGTCTTGAGCGCCAATTACCATGAGAATTTTAGGCGGGAAAACAATCGGATCGACCCAGAGTTCTAGAAATTTCCAGGTTTTAGCTTGTTCTGCGAGGGCTGGTGCGTGAGATTGCACGATACTCACCTGTAGTTTTCACAATTTTAATCTCGCCGTAGTAAAGTGGAATTTGGCTCCCGTCTGCTTTAATTATGTAACCGATCGCCTCTGGAAAGTAGAGTCCATATCGTTCGTAATCATCCTCTTCATCCTCTATTCCGGTTCGCTCTCCCTCTGCAATGATAGCCTGGGTAACTCGTTCCAAGGTTACGCGATCGTTGAAAACATGCGCTCTGCCTTCTCTTCGGAGCAGTCGTTGGACTTGGGGAGTGTTCGGCAAATGGCGATCAATAAGGCTTGGTCGGGGATCAGGAGTGATATCTCGGTCAATTCCGGTTATGAGTTTGGCGATCGCACGTTATCTCAGAACCGCCATTGTCAGCGATTGTACGTTTCATAGCCAAGGGGCTATTTGCGCTTAAAATACACAGGCACTTCAATTTTATTTTCTTGCTATTTATTATACTCTTTAAATCATGGCAAGGGTATATTTATTGAATTTTATTCAGCTTTTTCAACTGAGTTAATGCTATTCCTTACCACCACCAACCACGCCACCTGCCGCAGCTAAGCCCGAAGTAATTCCTGCTCCTGAAGTTGCCGCAACAGATAACCCTGTAGCAGCGCTGACAGCAGCTCCTGCGGCCGCGCCAGTCTCTACAACGGCTTTTACTGTCTTTAAATCTTTAACACCTAAAGTTTTTTCTACAGCAATTTCTGTACCTTTTTCAACAGCTTTACTGGCAATATCTTCAAAACTCATAAGTCAATTTTTCCTAATGTGGTGCGCGAACTAATACTACTAAAATATAATTTATACCAAATATTTAATAGTACTAGCACTGATGCAATCTCGCTGCATCTCAAATTACTAGCGAAAACTTTCCTGTAAAAAAACGCATCGGTCAGCCGAAGAACCAAGGATAATAAAGCATAATTAACCTCTATAGCTTTTAGCCATCAGCCATAAGCCTGAATCCAAGACAGTAAATACTGAAAGCTGTTAACTTAACTCAACAAATTGACTATGAATACAGAACAAGCGAACAAAATAATCCGCGTGGGAGTACTAGGGTTTGGCGGACTCGGACAAGCGGCCGCCAAGCTACTTGCTGGCAAACGCGAAATGATTTTAGTCGCAGCAGCAGATCAAAAAGGCTATGCTTACGCCGCTGAAGGTTTAAATACTCAAGAATGCATTGCCACCTACCAAGCTCAAGGTTCGGTGGGTTATCTAGAGCCAGTTGGGACATTAAGCAATAACAGTATTCAAGATTTAATCGCTACTAGTCACCCTGTAGATGGGTATTTTCTGGCTTTACCGAACCTGCCAAATGATTTTATTCCCTCTGTTGCCAAGCAGTTTATTCAATCTGGTTGGCGGGGGGTGCTAGTGGATGCAATTAAGCGCACTAGTGCTGTAGAACAATTACTGGCGATGAAAGAGGAACTGGAAGCAGCTGGAATTACCTACATGACAGGATGCGGTGCTACGCCTGGACTGTTAACCGCCGCCGCCGCTTTAGCCGCCCAAAGCTATGCCGAAATTCACAAGGTAGAAATTACCTTTGGCGTCGGAATTGCCAACTGGGAGGCTTACCGCGCCACTGTCCGGGAAGATATCGGTCATATGCCTGGTTACACAGTGGAAACTGCTAGGGCGATGACTGATGCAGAGGTGGAAGCACTATTAGATAAAACTAATGGGGTGCTGACTTTAGAGAATATGGAACACGCCGATGATGTGATGTTAGAAGTAGCGGGAATAGTGGGACGCGATCGCGTTACTGTTGGTGGTGTAGTCGATACTCGCAATCCGAAAAAGCCCCTTAGCACCAACGTTAAAGTCACAGGACGCACCTTTGAAGGTAAGATTTCCACCCATACCTTTACCTTGGGAGATGAAACCAGCATGGCAGCCAATGTCTGCGGCCCTGCTTTCGGCTATCTCAAAGCTGGTAGACAATTGCACCAACGCGGCATTCATGGAATATTTACCGCTGCCGAAATTATGCCCCAATTTGTGAAGTAATAAATATTGACTGTTGACCATTGATGGTTAACAGTTAGCAATCAACATCAAATCCCATCCCTTTTTAGGGGTGGGATGAGTTGAATTTGATGAAGTTTATAAATCGTAATCTCCAGCAGATTCTGAGAGCGACATTTCCAAATGCTTGAGAACGCCTACCACAAGGTGAAGCGATTTCTCCCCCCCACCTCCCCATCTCCCTCATCTGCCCCCCTCCTGTTCTTCCCATAACTGGGGTTTTCACTAGGTATTTTTTCCTACTTTTGGGGTGGTTTTTAGGGTACTTGTTACCCTAAAACTACAAAAAATCCTGAAATCTATATAAATTAATGGTTTCATCTATCCACATCAGGCTACAACACCTTAGAATGATTCATTGAAAAGTCGAGCCGATGGGATGTACAGCCGTTTTGAGTAGAAATACTCCCAAAGGATGATTTTTGTATTGCTGAGAACAGAGATTCCAGTACAGATGTATCAACATACATCCGTAAAAAATCTCAAGTAAACTTTAGGAGTTTGACATGAACAAAGGTGAATTAGTTGATGCCGTAGCTGAAAAGGCTAGTGTTACCAAGAAACAAGCCGATGCCGTTTTAACAGCCGCACTGGAAACGATTATTGAGGCGGTTTCCTCTGGCGATAAAGTAACGCTGGTGGGATTCGGTTCTTTTGAATCACGGGAACGTAAAGCTCGTGAAGGTCGCAACCCGAAAACAAATGAAAAAATGGAAATTCCGGCGACGAAGGTGCCTGCCTTCTCGGCAGGGAAGCTATTTAGAGAAAGGGTAGCACCCCCAAAATCATAGGCTCTGTTTCAGGAAACCTTTTTTTGATGCGGCAACCAGCACACGGGGGAAATTTAGCCTGGGCAGCAGCACTGGCTGGCTGTCCCCCTGATGCTATTCTGGATTTTTCTGCTAGCATCAGCCCTTTGGGGCCACCAAACAGCGCGATCGCTGCGATCGCGTCTGCCTTTGGTGATATTAAGCACTATCCAGACCCAAACTATAGTGAACTGAGACTAGCTCTCAGTCACTTCCATCAATTGCCGTCTGAGTGGATTCTGCCGGGTAACGGCTCAGCAGAATTACTTACTTTAATCGGTAGAGAGTTAGCACAATTGACGGCAACACTTTTAATAACTCCAGCCTTTGGCGACTACTACCGAACCTTGAGAGCGTACAAGGCTAAAGTGCTGGAGTGTCCTTTGTCATTAGTCATTGGTCAAGAGTCATCGGTCATCAGTCCTTTGTCATTATTTCTTGACAATGGACAAAAGACAAAGGACAAAGGAGTGTTGCTAAATAACCCGCATAACCCCACAGGCAAGCTATTTTCGCGGGACTCGATTTTGCCCTATCTGAAGGAATTTGCTTTGGTAGTGGTGGATGAAGCGTTTATGGACTTTGTGCCGCCCAATGAGGAACAAAGCTTAATTGGGGTGGTGCAGGAATATGCGAATTTAGTAATATTGCGATCGCTGACTAAATTTTACAGTCTCCCAGGACTGCGACTGGGATATGCGATCGCTCACCCCGACAGCCTGTCTAAGTGGCAGCAATGGCGCGACCCCTGGCCAGTAAACACGCTAGGGGTAGCGGCGGCAATTGCGGCACTCCAAGATAGGGAGTTTCAACAGCAAACCTGGACATGGCTACCAGCTGCACGAAACCAACTCTTTCAGGGGTTAGCTAAAATTCCGGGATTGCAACCCCAAGCAAGTGCTGTTAACTTTTTACTGGTTGACTCTCAAAAATCCACCTCGCAGTTACAGCAAGAATTACTCAAGCACCATCAGATTTTAATCCGCGATTGCCTTAGCTTTAAAGAACTAGGCGATCGCTTTTTCCGGGTTGCTGTACGTCAAGAGTCCGATAACCAACGCTTACTCACAGCGCTAAATGAGTGGGGAGTGAGGAGTTGAGTGTTGACTGTTGGGTTAGGAGTTAGGAGTGAGGAATGAGGAGTGATGGGTGTAGTTCACCTCATCTCCCTCATTTCCCTCATCTCCCCCATCTCCCATGCCCCATGCCCCATGCCCCATGCCCAAATAACAAATGACTATTGATTACGATGTCGTAATTATTGGTGGCAGTCTTGC
>VFQR01002801.1_pt1 | contig 10551 bp, 10 predicted proteins | sample 3512321 | NCBI WGS metagenome assembly VFQR01 (sample SAMN10412374, study PRJNA504923) | tailings metagenome | isolation source: Relicate 3 Philex TSF1 revegetated site | place: Philippines: Tuba, Benguet | collected 2017-08-29
CGCAGCCAGACTTCCAGGCGCAGGTAGAGGGCGATCCAGACGGCCAGCACGCACAGAACCACATCGACGGTGATGGCCAGGGTGCGTTTGGCCAGCCGCGGCAAGTGCAACAAGGCGGTGGCGGCGTTGTCGGGCTTGGGCGCGTTCATGATGTGCGGCTCAGTGGGTCACTCCGTCGCGGCGCAACACCTTCACGGCAGTCAGCCAGAGAATGCGCAAGTCGAATACCAGGCTGCGCCGATGCAGGTACTCTGCGTCCAGTGCCACCTTCTGCGGTATCGGCAACTCGTCTCGACCGTTCACCTGTGCCCACCCCGTCAGTCCCGGCATCAGCACGTGAACACCGGCGGAGGTGCGCAGGGCGATCAAGTCGTCCTGGTTGAACAGTGCCGGCCGAGGCCCCACAAAGCTCATGTCGCCCTTGAGAATGCTCCAGAGCTGGGGCAGTTCGTCGAGGCTGCTTTTGCGCAGGAAGGGGCCGATCGGGGTAAGCCAGCGCGCCGGATCGGCCAGCAGGTGCGTGGCCACCGCGGGGGTGTCGGCGCGCATGCTGCGGAACTTGGGCATCTTGAAGAGGCGGTTGTGGCGGCCGACGCGGTCGCTCCAGTACAGCGCGGGGCCGGGCGAAGTGAGGCGCACCGCGAGCGCGACCAGCACAATGGGCAGCAGCAACACCAGCGCGGCGGGAACGGCCAGCGCGAGATCGAAGGCGCGCTTCATGGGGCGACCAGGCCGGCCGCCGCGCGCCGCAGTCCTTCGTCCACCGAGATCGGCGGTGTCCATCCGAGTGTCTCCCTGGTGTGCGTGATGTCGACCTGCAGATTGCCCAGCAGGCGTTGGGCCGTGTCGCGCTTGCCGAGCAGGGTGGCACCTGCCTGCAGCAGCGGCACGGGCACCGGCCAGAGCCGCGCAGGTTTACCCATGGCCTGGCCAAGCCGCCGCAGCAATTCTGCCGTGGATAGGTCTTCCCCGTCGGCCAACAGGAAGGTCTGATGGGCAGCGGCGGGATGATCTAGGCAGGTGATGAGCATGTCCACGAGGTTGTCGAGCGCGACAAGGCTGCGTCGATTGTGCGTCACCGCCCCGAGGGGCAGCGGTAGTTGTCGCGCCAGCACCTTCAACAGCGTTCCAAAGTTACCTGGCGCCTGGGGGCCGTACACCAGGGGCGGGCGGATCGACACCAGCTCCAGCCCGGTTACCCTGGCGATGTCCTGCAGGCGGTGCTCCGCCTCGGCCTTCGACGCTGCATAGGGGGAATCCGGTGCCAGCGGGCTTTTGACCTCGAACGGCAAGTCCGACGTGGCGCTGCCGTGAACGCCGATCGAGCTGGTGAATACGAAGCGCCGCACACCAGCTTCTGCGGCAGCCTGCGCGCAAGCCGCCGCCATCTGCACGTTGGCGGCCCTGAAGGCCGCGGCGGGATCCGCGTCCCGCTCGTCGAGCACATGGGCGCGTGCCGCCAGGTGGATGACGTGGCTGCAGCCCCGCATTGCGTCGGCCCAGTCTTGCGCAGACATGCCCGCTCCATGAACCGTCACTGACGCGAACCGCGGGGCGATGTCAAGCGACTTGCCATGGCGGACGGCGAGCCGCGCGTTCAACCCACGGTGCGCCAGTTCGCTCGTCAGGCGACGCCCGATGAAGCCGGATGCACCCGTCACCAGCACGCTCATGGCTCAGGCCTTGAGCCGCGCGCCCGCCCAGCGCTGCCAGATCCGGCTGGCCAGCTTGTGCACCGAGAAAGCCACGGGCGAATAGGGCACCTGGTTCTTGCGAAGAGCGTGCAGGATCTCTCGGTTCTGTCGAACGATGTTGCCAATGCTGCTATTGGTGGCGCCGCCCACCCGCATGCGCACCTGAACATGTGGAATGTAGACCGAATGCACGTCGCCGCGCTCCAGGAAGCGGACCATGAATTCGGTATCTGCCGCGAGGCGATAGGACAAGTCGAACGGCCCCAGCCTGTCGAGCGCGGAGCGCCGGATGTAGAAGGTGGGGTGAGCGGGGCACCAGCCTTTTGCGAAGCTTCCTTTTCGATAGGGGCGGGATTTCCAGTAGCGCACGACACGCCGGTTGTCGCCCGTTACGTAGACGAGATCGCCGAAACAGGCTTCAACCTCGGGGTCCTGAAAGGCATTCGCCACCCGTGCCAGCGCATCGGCGTCGGCAAAGAGATCGTCCGCGTTGAGAAATCCGATGACGTCGCCACTGACCAACTGGAATCCTTTGTTCATGGCGTCATAGATGCCCTTGTCGGGTTCCGAAAGAACACGCGTGTGTATGGTGCTTCGGGCCCGCGCGATAGCGGCCGTGTCGTCCTTGGATGCGCCGTCGACGACCAGGTGTTCCAGGTCGGCGTGCGATTGCATGGCCACCGATCCCATGGTTTCCCCAATAGTGGCGGCGCTGTTGTAGGCGACGGTGATGACGCTGATCTTCACGAAGAGGCTTTCGAGAGGCTGGGATGTCCTGCGGTGACACGTCGGACAAGCGCGGTGAAATCGTCGGCAAACCGTTGAACGGGATCACCTTGGAAGGCCACGGGCACTTCCCCTGTTGACAACTGGTTGGTGGGGGATCGCCACACCGTGAGCAAGGCGTCGGCAAGCGACTGCGGGTCGTTGCGTTCAAAGAACGTTCCCCATCCCTCGGCCTGCTCTCGGTGCACCGGCAGGTCGGATAGGACCAGCGGCACCCGCAGCGCGCGGGCTTCTTCCACTGTGGTGCTCCAGCCTTCAAACAGCGACGGGTTCAACACGGCCACGCTTCCCAGCATCAATGGGGCGACATGCTCATAGGGGATCAGTCCGAGCAGGCGGAACTGTGCCTCGACGCCGGCCGCGCGGATGCGCGCAGCCACTTGGGCAAAATGCGTCGGCCTGTACGGATCGAGTTGCTTTCCCGAGGCCGCCACCACGATGTCGTGCCCTGCTTGCTTCAGCAGCGCCAGGGCATCGACCACGAGCAGGTGGTTCTTGTGCTGCCAGAACTGGTTGGGCAGGAAGAAATAGCGCTCCGGCAAGCCGTGGGCCTCGCGCGCTGCCCGAACGGCCGAGGCATCAGGGCGATGCAGTGAGGGAACCGCGAACCGGACCACGTGCGTGCGACCGACTGTGGAAGGGTAATGCCGCTCGCAGGCGTTGCGGGCATCGCCACTGCTGAGCATGATGGTGCGCCCGGCTGCGATCTGCGCCCGAAACCCCAATTCACGTTTCCACCAGGCTGCGCGCGAGAACAGGTGCGGCAATTCGCGGTGCTGGAAATCCGGGATCCAGGCGATGGCCGGGATGCCGAGCCGCCAACCGTGGAACTGCGCGTTCTCGAACACGACATCGATGCTGTGCGCACGAAAGAGGTCGCGTACGGCGGTGTCGGCGCCAAGTACCAGGCTCTTGAACAGGGACGATGGGCGCCGCTGCGCGTTGATCTGCGGCGAGGTGACCACTTCGATGCCGTCGATGGCCTTGAGCGGGGCCGCCTCCTCGGGGTCCACGTCGGTGCCAAAGAACAGGACTGGCGACAGGTCACCGTTTCGCGCCCGCGTCACCACATTGAGCAGGTTGAGCAGGTAGTTGTATCCGCCGGTCCAGGACTTGCCGCCGATCAGGGTGAATGCGATCCGGGTCATGTCAGGTGGCAGAGGTATGGCGGAACCAGCGCACGAAGGCGGCAATGCCGTCGTCTAGCGGGACGCTCCAGCGGAACCCGGTCTCGTGCAGGCGTGCCGGATTCGCAACCAGGCTGAACGGGTCGCCAGCACGGGATTGACCGGAGAAGCGCAGCTGCGCCCTGCCCGCGTCAGTCGGCAGGCCATGCCAGGCTTCCAACACCCTGCAGGCGACCTGCTCGACCGGCGTGCCGACGCCGGTACCGACGTTGACTGTGGCATCCGGGAAGCCCTGCAGCGCGTGGAACGCCACGCACTCCAGGGCGCTGGCCACGTCGGCGACATGGGTCCAGTCGCGGAGTTCCCTTCCGCTGCCGCTCAGCGACAGCGGCATCTCGCCGCTGGCCAGGCGCGTGCAGAGATCCCACAACAGCTGCTTCTTCAGCTCGGGGCCGTAGACCGAGAACAGGCGCGCCACCCGGAAGCTCAGTCCGTAGGTATCGCCGTACGAGCGGCACAGCATCTCCATCATGTGCTTGTGATGGCCGTACGGTGAGAACGGCATGCCGCGCGCGTCCTCGGCGATCGGTCCGGAGAATCCCGATCCGTACACCGCGGCGCTCGACACCGCCACCAGACGGGTCCGGGGTGCGTCGAGCCGCAACCACTCCAGCAGTTCCACCGTGCTGGCTACGGTGCGACCGAAATCCTCGCGCGGGTTGGCAATGGCGGCGCCGACGGTGGAGCCGCCGGCCAAGTGGAACACCAGATCGGGCTCGCCGCCGAGCTGCAGGGTGCGCAGATTGCCCGCATGGACATCGCCGTTGAGCCACGTCTGCACACCCCAGCGCAAGGCCTCCTGCGGCGGCCAGATGCCGTGTCCGAGGCCGCACACGACATGGCCCTGCGCCGCGAGGTGCTGCGCCAGATGCTTGCCGATGAATCCATGGGCCCCGGTGATGAAGATGCGCGCCATGGAAGCTCAGCGAGGTCGGGTGGCGATGAACGAATACAACCGCCCCGGGCGGTGATCGACCCGGGCGAACAATGGCACCGCCAGGGACCAGATGCCGGGCAGGCGCAGGAAAAGCTGCGCCAGTTCGCGCAGCACGGGGAGATTGCGCGTGGCGCGCGCAGCCACCTCCTGTTGCAGGGACCGACGGGTGTGCGGAGCGTGATTGACCGCGCTTTCGAGCGGCCCCAGCACTTGCTCCAGCCGGAAGCCAGCCGCCAGGATCGCCGCTTCGTAGGTGGTCTTTTGAAAGGCGTTCTCACCGCCATAGAGGTGGTGCAAGGGATGGATGCGCAGGAAGGCGTCGATGTCCTGCGCATGCGAAATGACGTGTTCGCGCACCGCTACCAGCCGCCCGCCTGGCTTGAGAACGCGAAAGAACTCCGCGCAGGCCGATCGCAGATCGCGCGTGTGGTGCAGCACGGCGCGAGCGAACACGACGTCGAATTGACCGTCCGCAAAGGGCAGGCGCTCCGAAAATTCCTGACTCACTTCGATCGGCAGACCACTGTCACGCGCCAGCGTGCGAATGGCCTGCGCACCGACGATCGCACTGCCATCGGGCTCCAGCGCCGTGACGTGGAAGCCTTCGCGTCCCAGGGCGTAGCTGGCGATGCCGCGGCCCGCCCCGACGTCGAGCGCACGCGTGCGCTCGCTGCCCAGCAGCGGTCGGATGGCATCCCACTCCTCGCTGTTCCAGTACCGTTCGGCCGCGGCCAGCAAGGGGTCGTCGTAGTACGCCGCCATCACCAGATCGCGTTGGTCAGGATCGCTCCTGAGCCATTGCACGGCCTGTTCCCAGGTTGAGAAGCGGGGGGTGTCAGTCATCGAGGTCACCAACCAGCAGACTGGCACCCGTTCTCACATCGACCAGTGGCATCGCGGCCATCGCTCTGGCCCGGTCACGTCCGGACAGGAAGGTCAGTTCACCGTTCGGCCCACGGCTGTCGCGATAGGTGGCTTCTCGCCGGCAGGACGCGACATCGACTTCCGGTACGGCATCGTTCAACAGATCGCGCCGAACGAAGAAGGCATTGCTGCCCACGCTGTTGGTGCCGACCAAGGCGTAGTTCCTGGCACCTGCCAAGTGGATGAAGGCAGGAAGATTTGCGCCCCAGTACTGGTTGGACGGGTGTTTCTGACGGCGCACGAACGCCGGGTCGTAGGGCACCGTCACCGGCCTGTTCCATCCGAATGCGTCGTTGTACTCGACGATGAGGATGGCAGGCCGCCAGGTGTGCAGCGCCTCCAGAATGTGGTAATCGACCCCATCGATATCGACCGACAGGATGCCTAACTCCTTGTTGAATCCGCTCTCCTCCAGCAGGGACGCGATGTTGTCGCGGGTGATGAACGCGGCCTTGCACTGCAGCTGGTGCTGCCAGAAGTAATACGAACCTCGAAGCCGCGCCATGTTGGCACTGGAGCCATCGATCACGAAACCCTGCCATTGGTCCTTCATCATCAAGAACCGGCAGTTCGATTCGCTGAAGTCCTCGACACCGAACTCGATGAAGGTCTTGCTGCGGATCTCGAGGTGATTCACCAGGAACTGAATGATCCCGTCCTCTCCCCACTGGGAGAACACCTTGAACTCGTGCTTCCACAGTGGCACGCGGGCGTCCGGACGCTGCATGGCGGCCAGGATGCGCCCCTGGTTCATTTTGACTTCGTCAATCCTGCGGTCGAGTTGCAGCAGGCGAGGAATGACCCCGGGCAAACGCTTGATTTTGTTGAACATATTCAGGGTACTTGCTCCGAGGTCAGATGTCGCAAGACACGGGCTGGATTGCCTCCGACCACCGTCCATGCTTCGACATCGTGCGTGACCACCGCACCTGCGCCCACGATGGCGCCCTCGCCAATCGTCACACCTTTCAGGATGGTGGCGCCAGCCGCAATCCAGGCGTCATTGCCGATCGACACCGGCTTTTCGCCGAGATCGATCGCCTTCGGATGGCCGATGGTGGCGATGTGATGGAAATGCTGATGCCGCAATCGTGCCGACAGCGGATGGGTCAGATTGTCGAAGATGTTGACGTTGTGCGAGATCATCACCCGATGTCCGATGTCGATGCTGCTCGCGGACCAGATGCGTGTGCCTTCGCCCACGAAGCACCACTCGCCGATGGCGATGCGGCCGCCGTGCGCGAACACCAGCAATTGTCCATCGATGACGGATCCCGAGCCGATGCGGATCTGCGAAGAAGCTTGGCCGATGTTGATGATGCGTGCCGTGCGCCCAAGGCGCGCACTTTTGTCGATGACGCAGGTTGGCCTGCCCAGCAGGCGCTTCAGCAGGAGCTTGAGATGCATGTGCGATCCGGTGTCGTCATTCAGGAAGCCAGCTGGACGAAGTGCTCCCATTGCCGGGATTTGGCGTATCGGTCGCAGACCATCCTGTGACCCGCATCCGCGATGCCCTGCCGGCGCTCGTGCTCGCTCAACAGGCCGCGGATTTGGTGCACGGCGTCGTTGGGATCCCTCCAGGTCAGCAAGGTCTGGTCTGGGATCATGCCGGGTGGGTAGCGCCCTTCATCCGACAGAAGCAGGGCTCCACAGCCCATGGCCTCGAAGCAGCGCATGTTGCCACGGTCGGCACCGGCCATGTCGATGGCGCCATTGAGCACGATCTTCGCGCTCGAGAGGGCTTGGTACAGGTCCAGGCCGAAGACGGGTGCCTGCGCGGTGCGCCGGATGGCGGGCGGCCGCCTATGCTTGCCGATCGGCAGAAGGTATCCGATTGCCGATTCCGCCAGCCGGGTCATGCGCGAGTTGTCCAGATGGAAGCGGACGTCGAACTCGCCCGCGAGCGTGGCCACGGCTTCAAGCAGTTCGGCTCGGCGGCGATGGTGTCTTGTATAGCCGCCAACGAAGAGGACATCCACGGGGCGATCGTTGCGACGGGCAAACTGATCCATCACCGGATCGTGCGCCGGAGAGAAGTCGGCCACCCGCCACCCGCGCTTGCGGTAGTCGTCGAGGATGCCGGGAAAGTTGCAGAGCACCAGGTCGTAGGCACCGAAGTCGGCACCGGGCGAGGGTGCTGCTCTCCAAGCAAGCGAGCGGCGTACGCTGCTCGGTAACCGACGCACGAAGTCGCTGCCGTAGCGCAGCGGATCCAGGTTGTAGAAAACCTCTGTGCGGTGATGTTCGATCTGCGCGAGCAGGATCTCGTCCAGCGGGCGGTTTGCAGGCAGTCCGTTCTCGCGTGCCCACTGGCGCTGGGCGGCCTCGTCGTCGCCATTCGTGAAAAATGCGGCTGGGTCCCCATCGAGCACTGGTTTCAGGAAGTGTGCTGCACCGAATCGGTCAGCGAGAAACGTTCTGATCCATGCACTGAACGTGGCCTGTCCGTCTCGCAAGGCGTTCAGCCGCTGGAAGTAAGCCGGGTAAACGCCGGAGTTCTGGAATAGTCTCATAGTCGAATCGCGAAGCAGTCCGCGTGTGTCGATCGGGTGGGTTGCTCGGATCGATCAGGCTCCGGCGCCGCGAGGCCGCCAGCCAACCAGAAACACCAAGGGCAGCACCAGCGCCAAACCCCCGGTGATCAATGCGGTTTGAAACGCCGTGGATAGCCCGATAAAGACTCCATAGTGGCCAAGGCCGAGGCCGCCGAGCGTCGCGCAATCGGGCCCTCGTTTCACGATGAGGTTGATATCCAGCCATCGAATCAACATGCCGAACGCCATTGATACGCCGACCACCCCTGCCCACGAGAATGCGGCCCAGGCATCTGCCATGAACATGGCGGTTGTCGTGGAGCCGCTTGTTCCTCGATGCAGTTCCGCCACGCGCCAGAAGCTCGCCTGCAGGGGCTCGACTCCCATTGCTCGGGCCAGCCATCGGATGTCATGCCCCAGCGTGTGGGCCAGTTGGTGCGGGAACGCTGCAAAGTACTCCAGCAGGCTCTCATTCGGGATCATGAATACCCGATAAAAGAGAAAAAGCAGGGACTGCCTTGCATTCGCCAGATCGGAATTGGCGACGAAGGTCATTGCCACGAAAAGCAGAAGACCCATGCTGCCCGCCAGCAGAGCCTGACGCGCCGTGATCAACAAGGATCGCCGCGCGATCTCAAGTACGAGCAGTTGCAGGATGAAGATGGCAGCAGGCGCCTTGCTCAAGGTGGCCAGTTTGGCGACAACGACCAAGAGAATGAACGCGCCGGCGAGCCAGCCCAGCGGCGACTGCGCGCCATTGCGCCACCCCGCCCAAAGGCCGAACGCCATGAACGGCAGCGCCGTGCCCAGCAGCACGTTGTACAGGTAGGAACTGCTTCCACCGTATTGCCTGCGCATGGCGATCTTCTCGAATTCGCCCGCCACGGATGTGAAGTACATATGGATCTTGATGAGCTGCGAGTCGCGGATCAGGAATGCACCCATGATCACCAGACCAGCCAGCGCCAGGACAATCAGGCGTCGACGGCTTTGCGGCGTGACACGCCGTGCCTCCGAGTTGGTCGACCACCGTTGTAAGGCCTCCAAGTGCTCCGTCGCACCGAGCCGATGAAACCTGTCCATCAGCCAGATGCCGGCGCATAGGGCCAGAAAGGTCAATGCCAGCGCGAGATCCATGACGCTCACCACATCTACGTCGGGCAAGGCCGAGAGGATGCGATCGTGCAGGGTTTGAGATTGCGGCCACAATTCGTTGTAGCTTTGGAACAGGGAACCTCGGCCAGGGCCCCACTGCCTCGTGTAGTACCAGTAGGCCGGCCCGTGCAGCAGCAGCATCAGGCCCAGCAGGGTAGATGCAAGGCTCAGGCTCACGCGAACATGCCGCCAGAGAAACCACCCGGTGGCCGCGATGCTGGCGAGAAAGACGAGGCCGCTCGGGGTCATCACTGGTCCTCGGCGCGCGGTGACCGCAGCCGCCGCTTCAAGCTTGAATGCAGCGAGAACACGCCCAGGTTGTTGGGGAACTCCTCATGTCGCCTCGCCGGTGCCTCGAGGTTGGCGATCAATTCCTGCTCCGAGAAGCCCAGCTTCTTTGCGACGAACTTGATGTCACGCCTGGCCTGCTGCGGAGCAATGGGCGGCGCCTGCAGTTCTGCCAGTGCGTCCGCACGGGTCATCTGACCGGCGACGATCAGGCTGGAGAGATGCAAGCGGCGCTTGTCGAATCCGAACTTTCGCGGCAGGTAGATGTCCTGGTAGAACTTCGTGAAGCGGGACTCGCTGTGCTTGCTGCCGTAGTCACGCCACCCGTAAGTCTTTTTGAGCTCCTCCTGCGCGGCCTGCTTGTCGTAGTCGTAGAAATTGAGCGGCCGGCGGATGGTGAGTTGGCGGCGGATGCGGGTGAGCCAGAGGTATTCGATCAGCCCCATGACCGGAAATGTCGCCAACGGTTCGCGCCCAAACCGTGCGTGGATCGACCGCACATGTTTGCCGTCGATCGAGGGATAGCCGAATCCAGGGGGCACGATGCTTTCCGACGCGAAATTGACACCGCTCAGAAAATCGCGAATCCCGAACTTGCGGGCGGTTCGATAGAGCGTGGCAAAGAAGGCGTGATCTTGGGGCATGTCCTGATTGAGGACCGATGCCTTTAGGAAAGCAGCCTGCAAGTCCCGCATTTCCTGCCACTCGATGACCTGGGTATGAAAGTCGATCCCGAGGCCCCTCACCATCGATTCGATGTTGGCGACCGCAGGCTCGGAGTTCCAGCCCCCATCGACGTGCACGGCAAGCAGGCGCAAGCCGTGCTGCCGTGCTGCCAGGTGTGCGAGATACGCGCTGTCGATACCGCCGCTCAGGCCCACCATCGCGTCGTAGGGTCTGCCTTGCCCTCGGTGCTTGAGAAGCGCGACCAGCTCGGCCATGCGCTTGCCGCCGTCCGGCTCGGGCCACCATTCACTCGAGCGCCGTGCAAGCGCATCGCGACAGCAGTTGCATTGCCCTTTTTCATCGAATTCGATGGCGGGGTT
>VFQR01002802.1_pt1 | contig 10549 bp, 8 predicted proteins | sample 3512321 | NCBI WGS metagenome assembly VFQR01 (sample SAMN10412374, study PRJNA504923) | tailings metagenome | isolation source: Relicate 3 Philex TSF1 revegetated site | place: Philippines: Tuba, Benguet | collected 2017-08-29
GTCAAGCTCTACCAGTGCGGCCTCGAAGCCCAAGGCATCTACTCGGGCCCCATTGACGGGCTCTACACGCGCGCGGTCCGCCAAGCTCTCGAAGTTTGCGTGACCCGAAGCGCCTGTGATCCGCTGCCCGCCGACGAGGAATGCCGCGCCGCGACGTCGTGAACTTAGACTCCTTTAACCTCAGAGCTCCGGCGTAAGCGCGGTCACGATCCACGAGCCACCGACGAAGTTCAACTCCGCGGTAACCTCCGGTTTGCGCGCACTGGCATCGCGCGACACACCCACTGAAAGTCCGAGCGGCCCCGTCAGCGAAAAATGCTTGATGTTGCCAAGCCCATATTTGGGACGGTGCCCGCCTTCGCTCTTGGCCGGCAGCGCCGATGTCGCCGCGTCGCCACCTGGCGCCCCTGCGTCCTTGGCGCCGGCCCCGCCCAGCACCTTGCCGACGTCGATGCCGTACTTGCCAGCGATGTCGTCGAGCTTGCTCTTCGCTCCCCCCGTCTCGCCTTCCGGCGCGATCATGAAACCGCCGAGCCCTTGAGCCTGCGACGTCCGCTCGAACACGATACCATCGAGCGCTTCCTTGAAGCTTTTGCCGCTGGCGTGGATGCGGATCAGCATCTCTGGCGTGACGAAGGTCGCCAGAACGCCATCGACGATGCGCGGCATCACCTGCGCCTTGAGCTGATCGGCCAGTGCGCCGCCTGCGGTTCCCGCCTTGCGCAGCGCGTTAGTGACGACTTCGTCAACTTTCACCGAGACCGCAGGCCGGAGCGACGCGCGCACGCTCGGGAAATCGATCCGCGCGACGAGCCCCTCGACGTTGTGCGTATCGAGTGACGATTTGATTTCGTACCCCGAGAATGCGGGCCACGCCACGTAGAACGCCAGCACGCCCGCAAACACCAACGGCCCGAACGACTTGAGTTTGAGAATGTCGATCGGCTTCGCAAACACCGGCGATCGGCTCATGGCAATCTCTCCCTATGAGCTTTTTGAAAAATGCCTTCGGCAATCAATCGACGCGTACGAAAGAACGGCGGCGCTACCCGCGGTAATGGGAGTACTGCCCCTTGGGCTTGAAACGCTCGAGATAGCCGGGCACTACGGACCCGATCGATTGCGGCTCAGCGACGCCAAGCTGCGCCAGCGTCCGGCCGTCCTTGAGGGCATCCGCGCTCACCACGTTGTCCGTCTGGAGCAAGCGCACCTGATCGACGGTCAACGGGCGTAGCGAATTGGGCAGCGGCCACGTCAGCAACGCCTGCAGCTTGGCGAGCCAGAACGGCATCGATAGCAAACCGCGCTTACGGCCCGAGTAGGCGAGTGTCCGTTCGAGCAGCTCGCGGAACGACAGCACCTCCGGCCCGCCGACCTCGTAGATCGTACCGGGCTTGCCGCCGCCCGAAGCGGCAAACGAGATCGCCGACGCGAGATCACCGACATATATCGGTTGGAACCGCGTTTTTCCGCCGCCGATCAGCGGCAGGATCGGAGAGATCCGCGCCATCGCCGCGAACCGGTTGAAGAACTCGTCCTCAGGACCGAACACGATCGAAGGCCGGATGATGATGGCGCCCGGAAATTCCTCGAGCACCGCGGCTTCTCCCGCCGCCTTGGTCAGCGCGTAGTTTGCGGGCGAAGAGCGGGAAGCGCCGATTGCCGAGACATGCACGAACCGCGTCGCACCCGCCTCACGCGCCGCCTTGGCAACGGCCCGCGCGCCATCGACATGCACGGCCTTGAACGTCTGCGCGCCGGACCCGGCTAGGATACCGACCGAATTGATGACGACGCTCGCCCCTTCAGCCGCTCGGCGCACTGAATCCGGATAGCGCAGGTTGGCCTGCACGGGCTGGATCTGCCCGACGTTACCCATGGGTTGCAGATAGCCCGCGAGATCGGGGCGCCTGGATGCGGCCCTGACGCGAAAACCGTCCTTCGCGAGCGCTCTAACCGTATGACGGCCGACAAATCCCGACCCGCCAAAAATCGTCACAAGCCCCGTGCTTCCGCCTGCCATGCCGCTCTCTCCCCGCCCAAGAGATAGATATATGAAGAGTGGTACCCCAAAAATTTGACGCCCGCGCCGCCCACTCCGGCGACGCAGCGCATAAAATCAGGGTCTAGCCCATGGACCCGAAGCGTGACGAGTCCAAACCGGCCCCGCAAGCAAAATGCGCGACTTTCTGATCTGGCACTGTTGTCTCAATTGACAACGGCGGCCACTCCCCGTAACTCATGGCGCCGCAGGCTTTCACGGCTTGCCCAGATGGCGGAATTGGTAGACGCACTGCTTTCAGGTAGCAGCGCCGCGAGGCGTGGAGGTTCGAGTCCTCTTCTGGGCACCATTTTCGCCGGGTGCGACTGAGCGGCGACACTCTGATCTCGGCAGTCCGATGACCCAAAATCTCCCCGACCGGCTCTCGGTGGACCCGCAAAGCCCGTTCCACGATGCCGACCTTCTGGCGCGCGGCGTCGGCATCCGCTTCAACGGGGCCGAGAAGACCAACGTCGAAGAGTATTGCGTCAGCGAAGGCTGGCTCCGCGTCGCTGCTGGAAAGTCGGTTGACCGCCACGGCCGCCCGCTCATGCTGACCCTCAAGGGCAAGGTCGAGCCCTTCCTGCGCGAGGACGGCGCACCCTGACGACGGCGCTTCAAGCCTTCAGCACCTGTCGTTCTTGAGCAACCTCACTCAATCGTACCCTCTGTTTGTCTTAACGATTGCCCGTGGCTTGGTCCCATTGTTGAGCCTGAATAGCGGATATGTGAAAATATCGGGGCCGCCCGAGCGCCATATGCGGGCTGCACATCGGCACTCTCAGAATAACACGGCCGGCTCGCCGCAGGCGGCCTCCCCAACATTCGCGTTACGCGTTGAGCAAATAATTATTGCTGAGGCGAAACTTCGCCGTTCGCTGTCACGCCTCCCGCGCGCAAAATATCGGACATCACGCTTTTCGCAGCACTGATCGAGGCTGGAGCTGTCCAATGGAACTTGTCCCAGGCAGTCGGCAGTCCGTCGATGATCATGGGACATTGGCCAGCCGTGCAGAAGTTTTCTATGATTGACACATAGCTCACGCCCCAAGTCTTCGCCCGCGCTCTCAAATCCCTATCCAGAACCAGGCATTTGGGATCGAGATCCTCGCCCGACAGAGGCAACACCTCGCCTTTTCGAATACGCTTTATGAGCAGCGATGCAACGGGGCCGCGATACATCGGAGGCGGTCCCAGGATGACGACCTTTATGCCCAGAGCATTGAGCCGATCGAGCATTGACTTCGTCAGGGCATCACCATCCCCTTCTCGTGGCCAATCCAATCCTGAAATGATCAGCAATAACGGCCGCTCGGCGGCGATATGAGCGAAAGCGACGTCGTTAAATTCTCGGCAGTTCGGACGCTTTCTTGAGGAATAACCAACGATCGGCGGGCAACCTGCGGCCGTGAGCTGGCCTGAGCCATAGCCCGCGCCTGCTAACACGTGGGAAAGCCCAAAGAAAATTCCTGCCGCCGAGCTGTCACCCCAAACGAACACTTTCGGCCGACCACTCGGTCCAGGCAGGCAGGCCTCGGCGTCAAACTCGGTGCCTCGTTGCTCAGTTCTGAGAAAACAGCGGCCCTCCCTGAAATACGGTGCGTAGTCGTATTGGAACGATTTGAGCGCCTGGCGTTGAGCTTTCGATTCGTTTGAGAAGCCACCATTTGCGACGACCAGGCCGCCGGCTCCCAAAAAAACAACTGTGCTAAGACCAGCAAATGCCACCAAGCGAGGAGGCGTCCAAACCCTCAAATTTTGCCGAAACGGCTGCTCTATGAATGCATAGCATCCGGCGGCCAACGCTGCCGAAAAGACGACAACCATGCTTCCCCGCACTATTGGATCTTCATCGGGAAACAGACGCCCGGCAAAAAACACAATCGGCCAATGCACGAGATAAAGCGAATAGGAAATGCGCCCTATATAGGCGAGAGGTGGCACGCCAAGCACCGATGCCACGATATTTTTTCGCTGAAGGCACCCCCACAAAACAAGCGCTGCACCCATCGCAGGGACCATCGCTGTGAGCCCAGGGAACGGCATATCGTCATCATAGCCGAAGACCGCATAACCAACGCATCCAAGACCAAGCGCTGCCGCCAATGCGCCGAAGGCAGGATACCTTCGAGAACGCGTCCCCTCGATCGAGATGAAGCAACCAAGCAGCAGCTCACAGGCTCGCGCACCGGGAAGAAAAAAAGCAGCCGAAGGATTGGTAGCCAAAGTGATCTGCGCGGCGATCAACGATCCCAAAATCGCCCCGAGCACAACCGCAAAACGGTAGCGTGCAGCGAGAAGAACGATCAATGGAAAAAACATATAGAACTGCTCTTCGACTCCCAGAGACCAGTAGTGAAGGAGCGGATGCTCAGCCGCTGCCGGCGCGAAGTAATCGCGGGCAAGAGCGAAATAGAAAGCGTTTGGAACAAGAAAAACCGACGAGATCACAGACTTTGCAAAAGTCACGAGTTCGTCCGGCTGTAAAACGATAAAGGCGCCGCCCGATGTCGCAGCGGTTACCGCAATCAGCGCCGGTGCGATCCGGCGAACCCGCCGAACATAAAATGATTTCAGCGAAAACGTTCCGTCATCAATCTGCGTGTAGATTATGCGAGATATTAGAAACCCGGAGATGACGAAGAAAACATCAACGCCAACAAACCCGCCGGGCACGTCGAAGCCGGCGTGATAAAACAACACACTTAAAACTGCAACGGCGCGAAGACCGTCGATATAAGACAGGTGCTTGGACAAGACCGCCAATCTAATTTCTATTTCGCAACGCCAGAAAATAGATGTGGCCGTATTTGCGGACTGTCTTGATATCGCCCGTCGTACTTACAGCTGCCGCATCATTGGAATTCACCTCAATAGGCTGCCATAGGATAGTCCGCAAGCTACAGGCTCATAATCCTCAAGAAAATTACGATTTGATAGACATGCTTCATTGGCCACAGAGCTAGCGCGAGCTGACGAACATATCGAAGGTCAACTTCCCGCCCCATCCGGACTAGGCAACGTAGACCCACTCTGCGAAGGCAGCGGCTTGGCCGACCGCGCTGCCGTCAGCGGCCGCCAGATTCCACACCGACGCATTCGAAATGCGAAAGCGCTTTCCGGTCCGGGAGATGCGCACGCCCGCATAGTCGTCAATGATACCATCTCGCGTCACGCGCTCGAGAAGCTGGGCGCGCTCTTCGCGGGCCAGCGGCTCGGCTGAGAACCGCGATGGCAGGCGAGCGAAGGCATCGAACGCCATTTCAAAAAGCGTCAAAGCCATGCGGTTCCCGAAATAGAAGATGGGATCGGCCTCCGTACCGTGCGCCACGATCGCGAACGGAGCCGACCAGAGCGCCGCAACGGGATCGCCTTCGGCTGAAACGAGAGGACGGCCCGTCAGCCGCAGATAGCTATCGCCGATGCACTGGATGCGGCGGCGCTGCTCCTCGGTAAAGTGCGGGACGTCCATTGTATTGTGCCGATTGTCGCGCGGGGTTGGCGTTGTGGCCGGACACAGCTGGGCGAACGTTGCAAATTTTGGGCTGAGACCGTGCGCTGCCGATCCTGCCGGACGGTCGCGCGGCGCGCAACCGCACACTTCACAGCACTGGGCCGACCTGCCGAACAGGATCGAGCACGCCCATCATGCGCCGTACTGCCCTCCGGTTGCCGTGGTGCCAGAAACGTCGCCCGGAAAGTAGGTGGCGCTGGCGCTGGCGCGAGCGGCCGCAGTACGCGTGATGTCGTAGCGTTTTCCTGTTGCGCTGCCGGAGAAGGTGTTGGCGTGGACCTCTGCAACAGCCCCGAGGGTGGCTTCGACAAATGCGGTGGGCCAATTCGGCGTGCCGGTAAGCGTGATCGTGCGCGCAACGCAATAGAGCATTCCATTGGTGTTAAGGCCCCAATGGGCGATGCCGGGGCTGCCGCTGATGCTGTAGTTCGCGGTGACTTCGATGAAGCCGCCGTCGCGGGCTTCGAGCTGGTAGAAGCCGGATTGTCCGTACTCCATATTGCCGTTGAGCACGATGTGCCCACTTTGACACCGGACCAACGAGCCGGCCGAGGTCGTGACCAGCTTGAAACCGCGGACAAAGATCTTCGCGCGAGACGTCACCTGAAACAGGTTGGCCGATGTCGCCTGCACTGTCACGTTCGAAGGCGTGGTTACGTCTCCGGTAAGCTGAACTGTGCCCGATCCGACCCACATTCCGTTCATCCCGAAACCCGCGCCGTACGTGCCGGCCCCAACGACGATTTCGACGTTGAAGGTCGAAAGATCGAGAGCCGCGACGGTATTGATCGCCTTCTGGATAGTGAGGAACGCGCCACCGCTCGTGTTGGCAAGGCCAGTATTGCTGTCGCTGCCGTCGGTGCGAACGTAGTAGGTGCGGTTCGCGATGAGCTTTTCGCGGATGCCGACGCCCTTCACCGTCCCGTTCGATCGGTTGATGACGATCGCCTCGTGCCAGGCGCTGCCGTCGGCGCTGACCTTCACGTGGAAGTCGTCATCGCCTGCGAGCCCGAACTCCGCCCGCCCCGAGAAGCCTGTCTGGAACAGCACGCTTCCGGTATCGCCCGCCGCCGCCTTGTTGATCTTGAGCTGATGGCCCGCACCCGCGTGATTGAAAAGCGAAGCCGGGCTGGCCACCGAGAGCCGATTGGTCGAATCGGCAGTGGCATTGACGCCCACGAGCGACGCCGGATTGCCGTTGTACGCATAGAGGGTGTCTTCATCGCTCACCCAGGCGACCCACCCTTCCAACGGCGGATGGAACGCCCAAGCTCCATCCTGGAAAGCCGCGACATGGCCGGCGTGCCCTGCCCATGCCCCAGTCGGGCTCGCCCCGATGATGTAGCAATGTCCCTCGGCAGGCGCCCCAGGCGGAGCGCTGAGATCTTTGTCCACGACCGCAAGCTGAACCAGCGCATCGAGAACGCGCAATGCCTCGTTGTGCGTGACATGCTTCTGCGACTGTGCCGCGAGAATGTAGGGAAGCTTTAGCTTCGTGGTCTGGTCCATGGGGCGGAATGCTCGTCCGAAGGGATGCTGGATCCCACTATGGCTTTCTCCACCACACGGAGGATAAGTGCGCACACACAGGGATTTAGCGACGAAAGCCCCGCATTCCCTTGCTTTTGCCGGCTAGAACCGCTAAACCCGCGATCGAGAAGATTAAAAATACACTATTATTTTCAATAGGTTGACCCGAAGAGGGAAAGCCGCCATCCCGCCGAGGCCCGCGCCATGTCCGCTCCGTCCGTCACCCTTCACAAAGGCGATCTGCCCGCCGGCCTATCCTTCAAAGGTAGTGTCGCCATCGACACCGAGACGGCCGGCCTCAACCCGCATCGCGATCGGCTTTGCCTGGTGCAGCTTTCCGCCGGCGATGGCAGTGCGCACCTGATTCAGCCCGACCCCTCAACCTACGACGCACCGCGCCTCAAGGCACTGCTGACGGATCCCGACGTTCTCAAGATTTTCCACTTCGCCCGTTTCGATCTCGCGGTCCTCGAAAAGTACCTCGGGGTCACGGTTGCCCCGGTCTACTGCACGAAAATCGTCTCCAAGCTGGTCCGCACCTACACCGACCGTCATGGATTGAAGGACATCACCTCGGAGCTTTTGGGCGTCGAGCTGTCGAAGCAGCAGCAGAGCTCGGACTGGGCGGCCCCGTCCCTGACGCAGCAACAGCTCGCCTATGCTGCCGCCGACGTTCTCCATCTGCACGCGCTCAAGGCAAAGCTGGACACCATGCTGGAGCGCGAGGGCCGTGTTGCCTATGCCAACGCCGCCTTTGAATTCCTGCCGACGCGTGCAAAGCTCGATCTTGCAGGCTACGGCGAGACCGACATTTTCGCCCACTGATGCGGGTGCCGGGTTCGCGCATATCGACGAACCGGAACGTCACAGTCACACGGTTTTTTGCCGGGGCCCGGCTTGCCGCAGTCCCAATCTCACCCCAATTTCAGGCAATTGTCCGCCAGCCTTCGCACGTGCAATACGGCTTTTGTCCCAAGGATTTCGACTGCTCCGCTTGCAGCGTAGCTCCGTGATGTCCGGGGACCTGGAATTCCGATGGTCATGACCGCCGACCGAGACATGAACGTCACGACGGGCCGCCGCGCAGGCGACGGCTTGGTGATGGCCGTGGACCGGACGCGTGAATTCCGAAAGGCCCGGCGCCGCACCGCAGCTGTCCGCCTGATGCGGGTTGCGTTCCCGATCCTGGCAGTCGGCGTGCTCGGCGTCTACGCGCTGACGATCATGCAGACCGCGGGGGGGCTCAACAGCGACGCGCTCAAGGAGTTTGCGGTCCGCAAGCTTCTCCCCGAAGACCTCACGATGAAGAACCCGCGCTATGAAGGCTTCGCCAAGGACGGCGGCAGCTACATGTTCACGGCCAAGACCGCACAACAGAGCCCGAAAGATCCGAACGTGATCGTTCTCAACGCGATCACCGGCGAAGTCTTTCAAGCCGACAAGACGCGCACCGACATCTCCGCCGCCCGCGGAGATTTTCATCACACCAAGAACATTCTGGAACTCTACGATCAGATCAACGTGACTTCGCAAAGCGGCCTCAAGGCTCAGCTGACGCGCGCCACGATCCTTACCAAGGAAGATTTGCTGACCTCGCCGGAACCGGTCGTTGTCGAGTTTCCAAACGGCTCCGTCCGCGCGAAACAGATGTCGATGCGCCAGAAGGCCCGTGAAGCGACCTTCACCGAAGACGTCATGGTGGAGCTTTCGCCGCCCGCCGACGAAAAGAAGCAAAAGCAGCCGGCTGCCGAGCCCGCAAACGGCGCCGACGCAAGCGCCATGTTCACGCCCGAGAACGGCCCAATCAACATCGATTCCGAACGCCTCGATCTCAACGACGGCAGCAAGACCGCGCTCTTCACCGGCAGCGTGCGCGCCCGGCAAGGCGAATCCTATCTCACCACCCCGGAGCTCGAAGTCTCCTACGAGGGCGAGGGCATGATGGGAGGAACCGGCACAGCGACCGAACCCGCCGCCGGAGCCGCGAAGTCTCAATCCGGAAAGGTTCGTCGCATCCTCGCCAAGAAGCCCGTCGTCATGAAGCGCGCCAACGGCGACGTGGTAACCAGCGACACCGCCGAGTTCGATGCCCAAGCCCAAACCGCGCTGCTCACCGGCGAGGTTATCATGACATCCGGCACCGATCGTCGTGCATCCGGCGAGCGCATCGCGATCGATGAAGCTGCCGGCACGGTTTTGCTCACCGGCGATGTCGTCGTCGCGCAAGGCGACAACGAGCTACGCGGCGGGCGCCTCGCCATCGATCGCAAAAACGGTTCGGCCGAGCTGACCTCGCCGCCCGAAGCTTCGTTTGGCCCCGGCCGCATCAGCGCGCGTCTCGTACGCACGCCGGGCAAGCCGCCCCAAGGCAAAGCCAAGACCGGCGTCGCCGCAGCCGTGGAGGAAGTCAATCCTCTGACCAGCTTCAAGACCGATCCCAAGGCCCCGGTCGAGGTGACGGCCGACTCTCTGGACGTCAACGATCAGCGCAAGGTGGCGATCTTCCGCGGTGACGTCGACGCGACCCAGGACACGTTCAAGATCCGCTGCGCCCAGCTTTCGGCATTCTACAAAGGACAAGCCGGCCTCGTGGATGCTGTCGGCTCCAACGCTCCGGCCAACAACGGGGCCAAGACCAGCACCGAGCTCACTCGCATCGAAGCCAGGAAGGATGTCCGCGTCACGTCGAAAGACGGCCAGACGGCAACCGGCGACTGGGCCGACTTCGACACCAAGACCAACAAGGTCGTGATGGGCGGCAACGTCGTTCTCTCGCGCGGCAAGAACATGGTTCGCGGCACCCGCCTTTTGATCGACATGACGACCGGCGAAAGCAAGATCGACACAGCCCCCGAGAACACGGTCACCAACCCGGGCGGCGGTGGTTGGGCGACGACTGCGCCCGCCGAACCTGCAGCACCCGAAATCAAAGGCCGCGCCAGCGCCGTGTTCTTCCCTCAGGATCTCGAGAAGGAACAGGAAGCCCAGAGCGCACGCAAAAAAGCGACGGCGAAGCCCCCCGCTAACGCGGTCGACGGCTGGTCTGCGACAGCTTCACCCGGCTCGGCCGGGGCACCGGCGAATTGACATGCACCCTCGAAACCGGCTCGAATGCCTTGCATCGGAGCGCACGGCGCGCTCCCCTCACCCTGAGCACGACAGAATGCCCGCATGAAACTGTGGCCCCTGAGAGCACGCGCTGAGCAGGAACCCGACCCCTACGTAGAGCAGGGCGGGGCCGGCAGTATGCATGGCTATTCCTCGGCCGAGGAAGCCCAGTACATGGCCGCCCACCAAGGCTGGCTCGTCGCCGAGAACATCCAGAAGAGCTACAAGAAGCGCATGGTGGTCCGAGGCGTCAGCCTCGCGGTCGGCCGTGGCGAGTCGGTCGGACTGCTCGGTCCCAACGGCGCCGGCAAAACCACCACCTTCTACATGATCACCGGCCTCGTCCCGGCCGATGC
>VFQR01002803.1_pt1 | contig 10547 bp, 5 predicted proteins | sample 3512321 | NCBI WGS metagenome assembly VFQR01 (sample SAMN10412374, study PRJNA504923) | tailings metagenome | isolation source: Relicate 3 Philex TSF1 revegetated site | place: Philippines: Tuba, Benguet | collected 2017-08-29
GCACAAATGTCGCTGACAGCATCAAAGGCGATGGACAAGCTAACCAATTATTTGGTAACGCCGGCAATGACACCATTGATGGTAGAGGTGGTAACGACCTAATTGATGGTGGAGCTGGTAATGATAACCTAGCGGGTGGTGCAGGCAATGACACCTTCAAAGGCGGCCAAGGTAACGACAGCATTGATGGTGGTGATGGTAATGACATCGCAGACTACAGCAAGCTGGGTAAAACCATTACCCTTTCAGGTGTAGGCACAATCACCAAAGCTGGCGGACTCGGACAAGACCAAGTATTTAAGGTAGAAACAGTTATTGCTGATGCGAGTGCTGCCAACAACACCATAGATGCATCTGGCTCTTTGCCTGGGGTATCCGCCACTGCTGACTTGCAAGCCCAAACTATCTTTGCTAATAACGTTCCTGGTTTGGGGACATTAAAATTTAATGTCATCAACTTTGATAATGTTATCGGTACCAATGTCGATGACAGCATTAAAGGCGATGGACAAAAAAACCAATTATTTGGTAACGCTGGCAATGACACCATTGATGGTAGAGGTGGTAACGACTTCATTGACGGTGGAGCTGGTAATGACGACCTAGCGGGTGGTGCAGGCAATGACACCATCAAAGGTAGCCAAGGTAACGACAGCATCGATGGAGGCGATGGTACTGACACCGCAGACTACAGCGCACTAGGTAAAACCATTACCCTCTCAGGTACCGGCACAATTACAAAAGCTGGTGGACTCGGACAAGACGAACTCTTTAAAGTCGAAAAGATTATTGCTGATGCGAGTGTTGCCAACAACACCATAGATGCATCTGGCTCTTTGCCTGGGGTATCTATCAGCGTTAACCTACAAACCCAAAGTTTGGCTGCTAATAATGTTCCTGGTTTAGGAACCTTACCATTTACAGTAGTCAACTTTGATAATGTCATCGGCACCAATGCCAGTGACATCATTGCTGGCGACAACCAAAACAATAACTTGTCCGGCAATGGTGGCAACGACATATTTAAAGCCAGTCGTGGTAACGATAGCATTGATGGTGGCGATGGTATTGATACCGTAGACTACAGCCAGTTAGGTAAAACCATTACCCTCTCAGGTGTAGGCACAATCACAAAAGCTGGCGGATTCGGAAAAGACCAAGTATTTAAGGTAGAAACAGTTATTGCTGATGCGAGTGTTGCTAACAACACTATAGATGCATCTGCTTCTTTACCTGGAGTATCCGCCACCGCTGACCTAGAAGCCCAAACTATCTCTGCCAATAACGTTCCTGGTTTAGGGACATTAAAATTTAATGTCATCAACTTTGACAATGTTATCGGTACCAATGTCGATGACAGTATTAAAGGCGATGAACAAAGGAACCAATTATCTGGTAACGCCGGTAATGACACCATTGATGGTAGAGGTGGTGACGACTTAATTGATGGTGGAGCCGGTAATGACAAGCTGGCCGGTGGTGCAGGCGATGATACCTTCAAGGGCAGTCGAGGTAATGACAGCATCGATGGAGGCGATGGTATTGATACCGCAGACTACAGCAAGTTAGGTAAAACCATTACCCTCTCAGGTGTTGGAACTGTTCAAAAAGCTGGCGGATTCGGACAAGACGAACTCTTTAAAGTTGAAACAGTTATTGCTGATGCGAGTGTTGCCAACAACACTATAGATGCATCTGCCTCTTTACCTGGGGTATCTATCACCGTTGACCTGCAAAATCAAAGTTTGGCTGCTAATAATGTTCCTGGTTTGGGCACACTGCCATTTACGGTAATCAACTTTGACAATGTTATCGGTACAAAGGCAAGTGACACCATTACTGGTGACAACCAAAATAACCAACTATCTGGTAATGATGGCAATGACACTATCTCCGGTGGCTTGGGTAATGACCTCATTGCTGGTGGAAAAGGTAACGATAGTCTCATAGGTGGCTTTGGTGCAGATAAGTTTTTCTTCGCCAGCATCAACGACGGTCTTGACACAATCAAAGATTACAACTTTGGTCAGAGCGACAAGATCCAAATTTCTAAAGTAGGATTTGGTACTAATAGCCTTGCCGGCTTTAGCTACGATTTTTCTAGCGGTAATTTGTCTTTCCAGGGAACTCAATTCGCGTTCTTGGAAAATCTTTCATCGAATATCAGTATTGAGTTGGTCTAAAAACTCATAAGCTAAAAAATGTTTAATTTGCATAATCGAATTAAACATAACTCTTGTGGGGTGGGCATCTTGCCCGCCCAAGATATGCAATTTAAATGTTGAACAGTTTAGGATTTGGCGATCGCAAGTTAAAGCTTTTGGTTTAAGCTTTTGACAGTTTGTTGTACAAGCAATAGCTAGTACTCGATTGATATCAAATTTCTAGTCCTACAGACACGAATAATTGTGTTTGTATTCCAGGCTAAAAGTTGTGTTGCAAAAAAAGAAGTTTGTCTAGACAGTATGAATTATCTCAACTTTCATCAACTAGACTGAAAAAAGTTTTTGCAACACAATTACTTACTGTTACTGACCACAAATTATGTGTGTTTTCAGCTATTTACAAACTTAGGCAAACACAGACGTGATTAATCGCCTCTAGACAAAGCTGTGTAGTTGAATTGCTGGAAAAAAGCTGTAATGTTTGCAAGTGAATGCAACAAAATTGCACATTGGTTATCAAACTACCCTGGAAATGGGGAGTAGTGAAAGCTGATGTATTTTATCAACCTGCTATTTGCTGTAACTTCTGATTGTATCTAAAACTTAAATATTTTCACTATATATTGTAAGATAAATTAATTACTATAAAACTAAATTTTGTGTATATTAAAAAATAAGTCTGACAGACAATAGTGTTTCGTTCATCTTCATCTCAAATTAATCTCAAAAATTGAGGAGCAAGCCTGGTGGCATTTAGATTCAATCAATTATTGAAGTTTCCAGTCAAATATTTACCAGCAATTACAGCTTTAATAACTATTTTTTCGTTACCAGTTCAAGCAGCTACATTTTTGGTAACAGATCGCAATACATTTGGAGGCAATGATGAAATTGATTGGCTAAGTTTAGGTAAAGTATTCAATCCCGTCAATCCTGATTTTTCTACTTTTTTACCTAACTCATTTTCAGCAACATCGAAAGGTGGTTTGGGATTGGATGTAAATATCGCTCCAACTAATAATCCTTTAATTACCCAACCATTTGTCTTTCAAACTTTACCTCCTCCTGGTATTCGGACTAACTTTGCCAACGGCGACTATATTCTCTTCGGAGGTATAGACGTAAGAGGTTTTGGGCCTAATCCTTCTTTTCCCACCGATGGTAACGGCGGACCTTTCACCATTACTTTTGACCAGCCTGTTTTTGGTGCTGGGACACAAATAGCTGTAGACGATCGCTTTACATTCGATGCGTTTGTCTCAGCTTATGATAATGCTAATAACCTTTTGGGTACTTTTTCCGCCCAAGGCACTTCTTCACTGCTGTTGGATAATTCCGCGCTTTTCTTGGGGGTTCGTAGTGATGAGGCAAACATCTCACGACTGGTTTATAGCAGTTCTTTCCCACAACAAGGCTTGGCTATCAATCAGGTCAGCATTATTGGAGTTCCCGAACCAACTTATACATTGGCGATATTAGTTTTTGGTGTTTCAGGTGGTGTTTTGAAACTACGCCAACGAACATAAAACGGCTTAGGAACTTCCTAATAAAAAATATCCAACTATTTCTTGTAGGGTGGGCGTGCCCACCCTATAAGATTGGATAATGTACAATACGGTTCAGTTAAGGATAATTGTAGGTTGGGTTTCGTTCCTCAACCCAACATTTTTCGGGGTTTGTTGGGTTTCACTTCATTCAACCCAACCTACGCAGGTTAAGGTTTTTGGCTCGAACTGAACCGTATTGGGATAATGTATTATATGATGTCCGCCAAATCACCCATAATAAACAGTTTGTAGTAAGGACTTTAGTCCTGACTTGAGGACTAAAGTCCTCACTACGAGCAAACATTTTTATTCAGTTTAATTAATCGGACATGATATTACGTTTTGACAGTTAAGTGAGAAATTCCCCATAATAACAGCACAAACATCAAGTAAATCACACCAACTAAACCAAACTCAATCAAAGGAATATAAGTTACTTCATAAATTCTGCTTAAGCCACGTTCACTCAATCCATAAACGACTAGTACACTCACTAAAAAAGCTGCGTAGATAGCACGTTTAGTCCAGATACCTATAGGTAAACCGTGGAGTTGAGTAATTATCAGAATGCCAATAAAACCAAAAAGAAATGTCGGCCATTTGCTTTGTCCCAACATCCAAGACACAATTACACTATGAAAAAGCACCATAATTTCCAAAGTAAATGTCCACCAACGGTTGACATGGGTGCGGTTAAAAATCAACGATGATTGGAGCAGTAGCAAAAACATATAGAGAAAGCCAATTAAGTGCCCCAAAGTCGCTTCCATTGGATGATACCAGAAAGTATAGATAGCGGCAAAGGAGAAAAAGTAGCCGTGATAGAGCTTGATAATTTGCAAAAACTGTTGATGAAATGGGACAGAATTCCCGAAAAACAAACCGCGTCTAGGCGTTTCTAAAATCAGTACGAAAACTAATAGAAGTACGACTGCACCTTGGGAAGCCCAAATTGAAGTATCTTGAGCCAAAGCATCGTACCAAATATATGTCTGGAGAAAGTGTAAAGCTATGAACGCACCATTAATGGCAAGCATCAGATAATTAATTGGGTGCAAAGCTGACTTGTATTTCAGCTGTGTTTGCTGTGCCCACCAGATACATCCCCAGATGCTAAACTGATGCCCAAGGTACATGCTCCAAGCTGTGATTCGGCTCCAAAAATTTGGGTTGGGAAGCTTCCAGTAGTACCAGTTTATTCCTTGGTCAGGAAGTTTGGTGATGCTTGCAGGAATGCTCCCACCCAGCCAAATTCCGTAGGTGATGAGGATGCTGATAAAGATGCCTATAAACAATACTCGGCGACCAGTCATACTGATTTTGGATTTTGGATTTTGGATTTTAGATTAAAAGACTTTACTAGCAGGTTTTTGCTAATAATTATTCAGCTTGGGTATAAAAATCTTCTGAATTCTGAATTCTGAATTCTGAATTCTAAATTTTTACCTAACGATACGTTCTACCTTTGGTTGATAAACACTTTTAGTTACTTGCAAACTCAGAGTTAAAGCTAACAGGATTACTAATGAGCCACTCAAAAAGGGAGCAGAACTCCCAAATGTCATAAAGCTAGCCCCTGCCCAGGTCGGCCCGCCGATGCGGGCTAATGCAGAGGAAGAACTGGCAATTCCTAATATTTGTCCTTGTTCTTCTGGGGATGTTATCTGGGAAATCAAGCTGTTCAATATCGGTTGGCTGATACTAATTCCCCATGCCACAAGTGCGGCGGCAATTAACAATAAAATTAAGCTTTGTGAGAATCCAATTAGTAGTAATCCTAAACCTAATCCTAATATCCCCAAGAAAAGTAACTTGATTTCACCCAAATGTTTTTTGAGAAATCCGATGAGTCCTCCTTGAATAATTGTACTCACAATGCCCATGAAGGCAAAAAGATAGCTAGTTTGTTGAGGTCCCCAGTTTAATTCTTGTTTAGACCACAAAGCCAATGTAGAGTCCATAGCTGCAACAGCAAAGGTCACTAAAAAATAGATGCCAATGAGGATACACAACTGTGGACGCCTGGAAAGTTCTAGCCAGTTCAATCTTCGTTGATGGTGTTGATGAGCTTGGATTTTAGCTTTGATCTCAGAATTTAGGGATTCTGGAAGTAATATCAAAGCACAAAGCAATGCTAATAAAGATAATCCAGCTGCGAAGAAGGACGGTAGATGGAAGTTAGCGTTGTTGGGATCGGTTCCTGTGAGAATACCTCCAATAGCTGGGCCGAGGATAAACCCAAGACCAAAAGCGGCTCCCATTATGCCCATACCACGAGCTCGATTAGTCGGAGTGGTAATGTCTGCTATGTAGGCCTGAGCAGTGGCAATATTCCCTGCCATGATTCCGGCAAGACCACGAGCAATAAACAAAATCCATAATGAGTTGGCAATGCCTAACCCGATGTATGCAATTACGGAACCTGATAAAGTTAGTAATAAAATCGGACGGCGACCGTAGCGATCGCTAAAACTACCCCATAATGGTGCAAATAAAAACTGCATTAAAGAATAAATAGCTACCAGTAGAGTGGCTTCGTTAGGTTTTGCACCGAATTGTTCAGCATACAAAGGCAGTATCGGCAGAATAATTCCAAAGCCAAGTAAGTCTATAAATACAGTCAAAAATAAGACAAATATCGCTCTGGCATTATTTTTACTTTCCATAGATGCAATTCCCTTTTATAAAAAATATTTGTAACTTTGATTACTTTTCTCGACATCAGGGAACGCTTGTTAATCAACACTCATTCAAGCCAATCGATAATCAGTTCAACCAAAGTTCTCGAATTTGAACGTGGTTGAGCCAAATTGCATGGAACAAACCTACTATAAAAATCAAGCCAATAATACCACTCATGAAAGCAACTATTATTTCGTGCTTCCGTATAGCTTTTTGTATCTTCGCGTCTATGATGTCTTCTAACTCTTTGTATGACATTTAGTTTAATTTCGCTAATGGCAAGAATGATAAGGAACTTAAGTATTTACATAAGTTGGAGTATGTCCGAAACCTCTAACTTCTTCGCTTAATTGGTACTAAACTATTTGAGCTTAATACCAATTAAGCTTAGTATTAATCCTTGAAGAAAGGTATACAGATAACAGAAAATAACAATGAGGAAAGACGTAACTAAATATGGCAAGTTTATACAAACTAGTAATTAAAGAGAGTGTGGCACGACTCAAAGGTATACCAGACTAGTAGAAAACAGCACCAGGAAAATAATATATACCAACTTAATCCACACATTTTGACACCTAAGATGTCTACAACGGTGTTGCTTAGCGCAGTGTCACTCTTTTACACAACGCTTTGCTTTATAAAATGTATAAACCCGAAAGTTATAATAATACACTTTGCACAATTTAGATAGTAGTTTATTTTTTCATTAATAATTGTTAATCAATGTAGTCAAAAATATACATTGTGTATTATAAGCATTATTTATGAGTAAATATTCAGTAGCTGGAAAAGCTTTTGATGAAAGAATAATCAATGTTAATAACTCCTTAAATCGAAGCTTTTCAAGTTAACCAGGACAGCGATCCCTATAGTATAGATTAAATTAATTGATAAATTAGGTTAACAGCTTGTTATAGCAACAACAACATATATTTAAGAGCCTATTTATAAAGTAAATATTAAGTAGGGTGTGTTACGGCTGTGTAAGGATTTGGGCGTGTGAGCAAATGATATATAGCCGTAACGCACCACTATCATACGGTGCGTTAAAGCAACGCGTAACGCACCCTACAAATTTAATGTTTACTTTATAAATCATCTCTAAGAAGAACTTTCAAAAATGGTAGCTGAGGTATCCAAAACTTGAGATTTTCCCTAGCCTTCTTAAGTATTCCAATAATTCGCTTTAACTCTGGGAGCTAAAATTCGCTGTGGTTTTAATTTTTATCTACTTTTAGTCGAAGCTTAAAGTCAATTTATAAATGACGTTTAGAGACCATTTATAAAGTAATACAGTTCAGTTAAGCAATTTTTTCCTTCTCTTTCTTCTCTCTCCGTGTCCTCTGCGCCTCTGCGGTAGCCTGCGGCAAGCCGCTGCGCGTCTACGTTAAAAAAAGTGACTTTGACAAAGAGAGAGTGCTACCCTTAACTGAACCGTATTGATTTATAAAGTAAATCTGGCGTTGCATAAATGCGGGATGAATCAGCTAAATACTGGGATTTCTCTATACTTCAAGTAGTGAAGTAGTAATTTAACTGAGTATTTAAGCATATCTACTGATTTGGAGTAGCATAATGTTTTTCGATCTAGACGTGCCAGATAATGGCGTAAACGTGTATTTTCCCCTTCGACTCTAGTCATATATGTTTTGCTAACAATATGGTCTCCTGAGTTGATAAAACTGGCGTAAACTGGCCATCCATCAGTGACGTAAAAATAGCACCCCCAGAAGCTAACAATATCCCATAAAGGTTTAAAAGTTTTCGCACTATGGTCTCCTATAACCCAAGCCAAAATTCCTTCACGGAAGTGGTCTAATGCCGTCCATATCCAAATTTTGTTTTTTTTGAGCCAGCAAAAGTTTCTAGTTCATCTAGTTCTCCAACTGTTGGTATTTGATCAACCGGCGGCGCGTTTGGTAACTTCTCGGCAACTTCCTTTACCCAATTGATGATAGTCGTGTGATGAACTCCTGTTTGCCGTTCAATCGCTCTAAAACCTGCGCCATTAACGTAAGCTTTTAAACATTCTAGTTTTATCTCATCAGAGTACCCTTTTGGCGGATTATAGCTATCTATAAATTGGCGTTAGCGAAGCGGGGCGGAACGCACGTCGCAATTGGTACAGATGTGATTCTGTTTACCTCGGCGCTTACCATTTTTTCTAATCTCAGTAGACCCGCAGTATGGACAATTCACAGTAGAACACCTCAACTCATCCCTCTATTATGCAACGCCGTAAATCTTTAGACGGCTAGACGACGTAACATAATACGAGTCATAACGGCATATATGACAGCTTCACTTATTTCAGGAAGACGTTAACAAAATGACCAATTTTTAATTGCTAGAACCCTTGATTTTTAAAGCTCTTTGGGGAATGAAACAGCGTTGCTTTTTAAGGGGAGCTACTGAGGCTAGGTAGGGGGTTTCCCCCATGAGCAAGTGGCGTGGATAATGGGGGATCTAGAACGTTTTAATACCGACAAGATGACTTTATTAATTCCTCATCCAGTCAGATAAAAATAATGCCCAGAACACCAGACAATTAAGTATGTTTTGGATATCTATAAAAACGAGCGCGGAGGGATTTGAACCCCCGACCCACAGAACCGGAATCTGTTGCTCTATCCACTGAGCCACGCGCCCTTAGTTTTTTGCATTGTAGCACAGTTGCGATCGCATTTGCTCTCGGATTAAAGATAATCGGCGGGATTGACGGGTGAACCATGACGACGCACTTCAAAGTGGAGGTGAGGCCCAGTGGATAAACCCGTGGAACCAACAGCAGCGATCGCTTGTCCTCGTTCCACTCCTTGTCCCTCGGTGACATACAACTCGCTGGAATGTCCGTACAGTGTGGTAATACCTTTGCCGTGGTCGATGATTACAGCTCTGCCATAACCACCATACCACCCAGCAAAAATTACTGTCCCCGAATCAGCTGCCCGAATTGTACTACCATAGCTAGCGGCAAAATCCATACCTGCGTGAAAGCGACGATAGCCAAGAACTGGGTGCATCCGCCAGCCAAAGGGACTGCTAGTAGGAGCATAGCTAGGATAAGCAAAAATTCCTGTTCCCTCAATGATGATGGTTGTGCGACTGTTAGCTTTTGCTTGGGCGGCTGCTTCTGTTACCTTTTGCTGAATTAAGACTTCCAAATATTTGGATTCTCTTTCTAGTTGATTTTGCGCCGCTTCCAAGGCGAGGCGATCGCTATTGAGGCGTTGAATCAATTCTGATTGGGATTGGGCTTGGGTTTGATAATCAGCTTTTTGTGCTAATAACTGCTCACGAATCAAAGCAATTTCGTTTTTTTGTTCCTCGACTCCGGTTTTTTGCTGATTTATGGAGTTTGCTTGGGCGTTGAGTTTTACCAAAATTTGTTGGTCTGCTCGATAGACTAACTTCAGCCGATGACGGCGGCTGATAAAGTCGCTGATATTTTGACTTTGGAGTAAAACAGCCCATCCTTGACTAGCTGGCGATCGCTGGAGATATCGCAATCGTGCTACTGTTGCTATCTGACGAGTTTCGTATGAACGTTGGGCTACAGCTAAATCATTTTCCAACTGTTGCAACCGTTGGCTAGCCAGTTGTAATCGTGATTCACTCTCATGAATGTAGCTATCCGTAGTTTGGAGATTTTGGTTTAAACCAGTCAGATGTTTTTGTGCTTCTTGTTGAAGATTTGTTAAGCGATCGCGTTCGTTAACCACACTCTGATGCTGCTGGTTCATTTGTTGTTGTTGTTGGCGCAGCGTATCAATAGACTGTGTAGAGTTTGCGTGTACTGGAAATAAAGTCAAACAAACCCAACAAATACAGCCAAATACAACAGATAAACTCCAAAAAACCAGCTTTTTTTCTAAAAATCGCGCTCTCATAGTGTGAGACTAACCAAAACGATGCTTTCATACACTATGAGGATTATTCCCAAAATCTGATTAATTCACTCTAGTAGCGTGGCAAGGCTAAAATAGTGCATTAGCTTGACTCTTGTGGGATGGGCGTCTCGCCCGTCCGGGGCGGGCTTCTAGCCCGCCCCACAAGAAATTTTATTACAACATTTAAGGCTTGACACGCTACTAGTACTCTGTCTCATTAGTTCTCAGGGGTAAATAAGTTTGTAGTTAGGACTTTAGTC
>VFQR01002804.1_pt1 | contig 10547 bp, 10 predicted proteins | sample 3512321 | NCBI WGS metagenome assembly VFQR01 (sample SAMN10412374, study PRJNA504923) | tailings metagenome | isolation source: Relicate 3 Philex TSF1 revegetated site | place: Philippines: Tuba, Benguet | collected 2017-08-29
CAAAATGCGTGTACCGATTAGTGATAATTTGATTTTAACTGGTAGCTTAGATAATTTATTTAACCAGCGTTATCAGTTGTTTCCTGGGTTTCCTGATGGAGGTAGAGTTTTTCAGGTGGGGTTGAGTTCTAGGTTTTAAGAAAAAGAATTGTCTCAAGCAAAGACGCAAAGGAGATTTAGAAATGAGTCAGTTTAATTGTTGGGTGACACCAGTTAATGAGGTGGTGCGGGAAGATTTAGCGACGGGAGGGTTTGTTGAATATGAATATTTTGATTGTAAGAGTGATGTTATAGCGTCATTACTATATACTTTATTTGAACAGAATTGGCAGCAGGTTGGTGTTGGTCATATTGTTCAAGGCAGCGTTTTAGAATTGGAATTTCATGCACCGCCAAAGCTTTGTATTCTCTATGATGGCTATTTGACGGTGGCGGCTGAAGGTTGGCATTTGCACTTGTGTATTGATACTAATTTTGGCGGCCCTTTGTGTAAGACTCCTGTGGAAGTGAGGAAACAGCGTTTAGTTAGTCGTGCGGCTTTTTATCGGCGATTTAATGCACAAGAAAGTCCTAGAAGTTGGGGAATTCAGTTTTGGAATGGTGCTAATGAGCAATTGATGACAATTTTATTACCTAACCCTTTAGTGGATGGAGAAAATTTATTACCGGAGGGTAAACCAAATTTAGCAAAGTTAGCACTTTATGAAGATTTAAGAGATATTTATGTATTAGGTAAACAACCCATACCCTTTACTAAAAATCCTCTCAAACATTCCTATATTTCCGTTTGTACTTCTACTCGCTGTCTTCCTTCCCGGAAATGGCAACCAACATTTGATGCACTAAAATCAGCTGTAGAAAATACAGGTTTAGACATCGAAGTCAGAACATCTGGCTGTCTAGAAGTCTGTCAACTAGGGCCAGTTGTCTTTTATTCCAATGATAGAACTTGGTACACTCGCGTTAACCCCAATGTTGCAGAAAACATTGTTAACGAACACCTAGTCAAAGGTAACAAAATCACTCCAAACCTCTACCCACCCCAAACCCCTTAATCTCCCCCTAACTCTCTGCGCCTCTCCGTGAGATAAAATGTTAAAACTCCCACACCAAAAACCAATCATTTTTCTCTGTCAATTATTCCTCATCACCACCCTCATCATCGCCTGTCATAACACCACAATTCACACATCAACTAACACCTGCATTCAAAACTATAACCCCAAGCAAGATTACTTTCCCAACAAAATCAAAATCACTCATGCCACAGGGTTGGCTGTAGAATATCATAATAACTACAAAATAGTTACCATTAAAAATCCTTGGCAAAATGCCAAAACCCAGTTTCAATATCTTTTAGTTCAATGCGGAACTCCCACACCGAAAGGATTTAATCAAGCACAGGTAATTACGGTTCCCATTAACTCTATAGTTTCTCTATCAACTACACATTTACCACACCTAGCTAAATTAGGTGTAGTTAACAAGCTAGTTGGAATTAGTAATAGCAGTCAAGTCAATAATCCTGATGTAATCGAGAGAATTAAAGCCGGAAAAATTACCCAAGTAGGAAATAATTCTAATGTAGATATAGAAAAATTATTAGAATTAAATCCCGACTTAGTGACAACCTTCGGTACAGGAAATTCTCAAACTGATAGTTATAGCAAACTCTCAGAGGCGGGTTTGAAAGTAGCGATAAATGCTGAGTATATGGAAGATTCTCCTTTGGGGAGAAGTGAATGGTTGAAATTTACAGCTTTGTTTTTTAATCAAGAAGGACAAGCAGAAAAAATATTTAATGAAATTGCGAGTAGATATGCACGAATAGCTGAAAAAGCTAAATCTGTCAAAAATCCTCCCACTGTATTTGTTGGTTTTAACTTTAAAGGTACTTGGTTTATGCCTGCTGGTAACAGTTATGTAGCCAAATATTTAGCTGATGCTGGAGGTAACTATCTTTGGAGTGAGAATAAATCTGCTGGTAGTCTCCCACTTTCTTTTGAAGTAGTTTTAGAACGCGCAGCTAACGCTGATTATTGGTTAAATTTTAGCCAATCTTGGCAGAGTTTACAGGACGTGATAGCTGAAGATAGTCGCTATGGTGATTTTAAAAGTGTGAAAACAGGCAATCTTTATAATAACAATGCGCGTGTGAATGCCAATGGTGGTAATGATTACTGGGAAGGGGGAATCAGTAACCCTGATATCGTTCTTGCTGATTTAATTAAAATTTTACATCCAGAAATATTACCGCATCATCGGCTATTTTACTACCGAAAAATTATTAAATAATGTTATTAAAAAAATATTTTACTGCTAATTTTATTAAAACCTTAGCTTTTTTATTGTTAATTATAGCTTTTATCTTCGCGTTTTTACTAGATTTGGCTTTTGGTTCAGTTGCTATTCCTATGCAGGAAGTGATGCAAATTTTATTGGGACAAGAAGTTGAAAAAGTCACATGGAGTAATATTATTCTCAAATTTAGACTTCCAAAAGCTTTGACCGCTACTTTGGCGGGTGCGGCTTTGGGTGTGAGTGGTTTGCAAATGCAAACTCTGTTTAAAAATCCCTTGGCTGGGCCTTTTGTGTTAGGAATTAGTTCTGGCGCAAGTTTAGGTGTAGCTTTGGTGGTACTAACTGCAAGTGTAACTACACCAACTTTATTAAATGATTTGGGAATCATTACAGATTTTGGGTTGGTGATAGCAGCTAGCCTTGGCGCAGCATCAGTTTTAGGTGTGATGTTAGTGGTTTCTCGTCGAGTCCAAGAGACGATGACGCTGCTAATTTTAGGGTTATTGTTTGGCTATGCTACTAGTGGGATTGTGAGTATTTTGTTGCAATTTAGTTCTAAAGAACGAATTCAAAGTTATATTATGTGGACTTTTGGTAGCTTCGCTGGAGTGACTTGGAAACAGTTAATTGTGTTAATTCCAGTGATAGTTTTAAGTTTATTGATAGCAGTGTTGCAATCAAAATCTTTGAATGCACTTTTACTTGGTGAAGCTTATGCGCGTAGTTTAGGTTTAACGGTGCAGAAAACCAGATTTTCAATTATTACTAGTGCATCTATATTAGCAGGGGCAATTACGGCTTTTTGTGGCCCTATAGCATTTCTAGGTGTGGCTATTCCTCATTTGTGTCGCAGTCTGTTTATGACTTCTGACCATCGAATTTTAATGCCTAGTGTGATGATTTTGGGAGCAACTTTAGCTTTGGTGGCAGATTTGTTTTCTCAATTGGCGGTGAGTCAGATGGTTTTACCTTTAAATGCAATTACGGCTTTAATTGGAACTCCTGTGGTTAGTTGGGTGATTTTGCGCCGTAGTTCTGGTAAGTCTTTTTAAACGCAGAGGTACGCGGAGTTTTTTGGGGTTTGTATGAGTGATGGGGTGTTGACGACTCTTGGGTTGAGTATTGGTTACAAGTCGGGGAAGGCGCTGCGGTGTGTGGCGAGGGATATTTCTGTGTGTCTCTTAGCTGGGGAATTGGTGTGTTTACTGGGGCCTAATGGTGCAGGTAAGTCTACATTAGTGCGATCGCTCGCCGGAATGCAACCACCAATAGAGGGTGAGGTGCGGTTGTTGGGGGATGATATTTACAAGTTAGCACCGCCAGAATTAGCCAAGCGTTTGAGTTTGGTACTTACCGAGAAAGTTGATGCGGGAATGCTATCAGCCTATACTCTGGTGAGTTTGGGACGACATCCTTACACTAACTGGTGGGGAAATTTGACACCAGAAGATGAGGCTATTGTACATTGGGCGATAAAGTCTGTAGGTGCGTTACATTTAGCTTCGCGTCAAGTTAGCGAACTCAGTGATGGCGAACGTCAAAAAATTATGATTGCGCGTGCTTTGGCGCAGTCGCCTATGGTGATGTTATTGGATGAACCAACGGCATTTTTAGATTTACCGCGACGGGTAGAAATTATGCAATTGTTACGTCAGTTAACGCGGGAAACCAAGCAAGCAATTCTGCTTTCCACCCATGATTTGAATTTAGCTTTGCGTCTAGCGGATAAAGTTTGGCTATTAACAACTAATGGAATTTTACACGTTGGCGCACCAGAAGATTTAGTCTTGAGTGGTGCATTTGCTGATACTTTCAACAGTGAAGGCGTAGAGTTTGACGTTAATTCTGGTGAATTTCATCTCCATACATCCCACAAAGGCGAAATTAATTTAATAGCTGGTAAGGGAATTGCTGTTGTGTGGACTATTCGCGCTTTACAAAGAGTTGGGTTTAGGGTTAATCAATGTGAAAATTTTTCTGTTGTTCGAGACATGAAGCCAACACAAATTTTAGTAGAAGTGATATCAAACTCAGAACAAGTTGTATGGCGAATTACAAATAATAAGACAGTATATACTCATCATTCATTGTATGAATTAATTAAATTTTTGGATTGTTTATAAAAGCATTATTTTTCATTTGTTGACATTCTTTAATTATAGGATTATGAAAAATTCCAAAATAATTCTAATATTCGTTGTTGCACTCGTTCTCTAACTACTCCTGACTCACCAGATAACCCATCAAATAACATCTCATATATCAATGGTACGCCTAACTCTAACTCTTCTAAAAGTGTGCGCTGGCTAAATACATCTTGGGGTTTGCCTTCTAGCATCAATCGTCCTTTATCCATTACAAAAACCCAATCTGCCCATCGATAGACTAAATCTAAATCATGAGTTGCCATTATTAAAGTAGTTCCGTCTTCATGAATTTTTTTCAGAGTTGCTATCAAATTACGAGTATGTTTGATATCTAAATAGGCGGTAGGCTCATCCAGCACTAACAGTTCTGGTTGTAGTACCATTACATCTGCTATGGAAACTCGCTTTTTTTGTCCTAAACTCAGATGATGTACTGGTCTTTCTGCTAAAGTAGTTAATTCAAATTCAACTAATGCTTGCTCTACTCGCTGTTGAATTTCGGATACTGGCAAACCCAAATTACACAAACCGTAGGATATATCTTCTTCCACAGTGGAAGCCACTAATTGTTGTTCTGGATCTTGAAATATTAATCCGACTTTTTGCCTTAATTTACCAAGATAATTTCGATGATAATTTAAAGGTTCACCACGCCACCGGACAATGCCAGAATCAGGTTTATATAAACCATTAGCTAGTAAAAATAATGTCGTTTTGCCACAACCATTTTGACCAATTAAGGCGCACTTTTTCCCTGATGGAATTTTCAATGTTAGACCATTTAAAGCTGATTGTTGTGCCCCGGAATAGGTGTAATATACCTGCTCAAATTCGAGTAAATATTCCTGCATTTCGCCAAAAATCTAATCCTATTAATACTACACAACCGAAAATGGCTTCGATAATATATCGTAATTGAGGACGATAGCGATGGGGATGCCAAACTCGAAATTCACTCACAAAACCCCGTGCTTCGAGTCCCAGAGAAAACTGACTATATCGTTGTAAGGTTCGCTGTAGCAGTTGTCCAATGAGTATTGCTAAACTTTTCATCCCAATAGCAACAGTGCGGTAGCCACCACGAGAATTTTGTGCTGTCCACAATTCATTGGCTGTGTTCAACAAAATGAAAATAAACCGATACATCAGTAATAATAAATCGGTTAAAAGTATTGGAAATCTTAAGTAACGGAGAGTTCGTAATATTTCCGTGAAAGGAACAGTTAGCATGAGAAAATATAAGCAAGAAACAGACGCTAATGCTCTAGTTAAAATTTCCCAGGCTTGGATAGTGCCACGATGACTGATATAGATATAGAAGTGTCCGAAAGTTAATCCATACCACGAATCAAATTTGACGCTTTGTAAATCAGGAATCGCAACTCCATTTACCATCAAAGCCGGTAGACTTGTCAAACAAAAAACTATGGTGAACATTAACAATCGAAAATAAACTCCAGCCGGAATTTTGGCATAAATCACTGTCCAAATACTCATCCAAATTACGATTAAAATTTGTACTAATGGATGGCTGGCAAGGGAAATAGCAAGGGTAGTAAAGGCAAAAATTAGTTTATGTTCCGGTGGCAATCTTCGCAGTCGATTAGTGTAAGCTAAAGTATCTATTTGCAGGCTCATTCTTCACGTTTTTGTTGTTGGGAACGTCCTTTATATAACCCAATTGCATAACCGACTACTCCAGCACCTAAAGCTGCTTGGGAAGCAAATAATAAACTTTCTATTTCTCCGCTAGCGGGTTCAAAAAATGATTTAAACCAAGGTTTATATCCAGGTTGGATTTCATTTATAGCTTCTTCTGCTTTGCCATCTGCACCTGCGAATTCTGCATCACGGACAAAGATTAAGGGTGCAATTGCTAAGGCTAATACAGCTACTACCAACACCCAATTACTTAACCCTTTTTTAGACTGATTCATTGCCATTTCCTCGTTTGATTAATTGCAATAGTTCCAATTCTTGAGGATTATAAGATTGCAGCCAATTCCACACCAATACAGTTAGTAATCCTTCACTAATTGCTAAGGGAACTTGAGTGATGGCAAAAATTCCGGCGAACTTGGTAAATGAAGCGATAAATCCACCAACAGGTGCAGGAAAAGCTAGGGCAAGTTGGATAGAAGTGATAACGTAGGTAAGTAAATCTGCGATCGCAGCTGCTAGAAAAATGGCAATTTTGTCTTTACCACCAAACTTAATTGTCAAATTATATATCCAGTAAGCGGCAAATGGCCCGGCGATCGCCATCGAAAAAGCATTTGCTCCCAGCGTCGTCAAGCCGCCATGCGCCAGTAACAACGCTTGAAACAACAAAACCAAGCTACCCAAAACCGACATAGTCAGGGGGCCAAACAGCACCGCACCTAACCCCGTACCCGTAGGATGAGAACAGCTACCCGTGACGGAGGGGATTTTTAACGCTGACAGCACAAAAGCAAAAGCACCAGCCAAGGCTAGTAGTAGTTTTAATTGCGGGTTAGCTTCGGTAATGCGAGTCAGACTACGCAATCCTAAGATAAAAAACGGTAACGCCACAACCCACCAAAAAACTGCCCACTGCACTGGTAAAAAACCTTCCATAATGTGCATAGCGTAGGCGGGTTTGGCTAAACCAACTACCAAATAAAAACTGATAAATCCCATCAGGCTTAGACTAACTAACGCCCGTTTTTTGTTCATAATCTGTACCTCGCAGATTTATGTAAACCAATTGATTCTAACCGGCGGGCATCCTGACTCATCCATTTTGGGTTCACAGTTGCGGGACAGCGCCGGATTTACACCGAACTTTCCCCCTTGCGTCCGATGGCTGCTCCCCATCAGAACCGATTGCAGTTAACTATATCACCATTGAGCGGAATGCGTGTTAAAAAAGCATAACGACTTGTGGTGGTTGAGTGTTGACCCTTCGACTTCGCTCAGGGTCAAGGCTGAGCGGAGTCGAAGCCTTGACTGGTGACTGGGCATTGGGCATGGGGCATGGGGGAGGCAGTGCGGTCTTGGGGTCTCCCCAAGTGGAGCAACTGCCGTCATTGGGCATTATTCAATTACTTTTTCCAAAGAAAGTAGTAATTCTTTGACAGTATATGGTTTGGATAAAAACGTATTCACACCGATGTCAGTGACGGCACTAAGTTTACCATCGGACATTAATCCGCTGCTGGCAATAATTTTGACTTGTGGGTTAATTTTTTTTAAGGTACGGATGACAGTTAAACCATCCAAGGAAGGCAGTATGATATCGATTAACACCACACTAATTTTGTCCATATTTTTAGCGTAGAGTGCGATCGCTTCAATGCCATCACTAGCAATTAAGGTCTCATAGTTGTGGGCTTCTAATGAGGATTTAGTAATCTCTTGAATGGCCGCTTCATCATCCACAACTAAAATCAACTCTCCATGTCCTGTTTGAGGAACCGAATCTTCTACCGTTAGTGTTTCCATTCCCGCCACAGCTGGTAAGTAAACTTTAAAGCTAGTGCCATTTCCGATTTCGCTGTAGACGTTGACAAAACCCCCGTGGCTTTTAATAATTCCCAACACGGTGGAAAGCCCCAACCCCGTACCTTGTCCCACATCTTTTGTGGTAAAAAATGGCTCGAAAATTCTGTCTAAGATTTCCCCAGGAATGCCGACTCCATTATCACAGACAGTAATCACTGTGTAAGGGCCGACCTTGGCTTCCAGGTTCATCCGCGCATAATTTTCGTCAACAAACAGATTTTCTCCAGAGATTCTCAAATTACCGCCATTGGGCATAGCATCACGAGCATTAACGCACAGGTTCATCAATACTTGGTGCAGTTGGGTACTGTCTCCAGAAACCATCCATAAATCCTGCGGTATGTCAACGCTAACTTCTATAGATTTGGGAAATGTTTCTTTGAGAATTTTGGCAAGTTCTACAATTAAGTGCCTGAGTTGCAAAGTAATGTGTTTTCCCTCCACACCACGTGCAAAAGATAGCACCTGTTTCACTAAATCAGCTCCACGTCTAGCGTTGATTTCCAAAATCTCCAATAAATGACGAGTTCGTTCATCAGCATCGGGAAATTTCAGCGGTAATAGTTGCGCTCCTGCCAAAATCGGCGTCAAAATGTTGTTTAGGTCATGGGCAATGCCACTAGCTAATGTGCCGATGCTTTCCAAACGTTGAGCGCGAAACAATTGGGCTTCTAAATGTTTTTTCTCGGTAATATCTGTGTCAACGCTCAAAATTGATTTGGGCTTTCCCTCTTCATCAGATACTAAACTCCAACGACTAGCAACAAGGACTTCCTTACCAGTTTTTGTAATTTTAGTTAACTCGCCTTGCCATTTACCTTTACTAATAACTTCTAAAAGAGCTGCTTCGATTTCCGGTGAAGGTTCGTTAAACAAAACCTCGCTGACACTTTTCCCCCTGACTTCTGTCGCCAGCCAACCGTAAAGTGTTTCTGCGCCTTTGTTCCAGAATAAAATCCGATTGTCTAAATCTCGCACGCAAATAGCATCTGTTGTGACATCAAGTAATGCAGCCTGTTCTTTGATTTTTTCCTGGGCTAATTTGTGTTCGCGCAATGCTGTTTGCCGTTCGGTAACATCGATGCTGGCGCAAGTCACACCAACCACTTCTTGGGACTCATTCCGCAATGGCTCCACTGTTAAATCATAATATCGAGTGGTTTCTTTGGTTGTAATTGATACTTCTTCTCGTGCTGCTGTGCCAGTGTCGAGTACCGCAAGTTTAATATTGGTGAGGTTTTGAGCATCTCCGGCTGAGACGATGTCTACGTCTTTTTTCCCCAATATTTGCTCTACCGTCAATCCATAGGAGGGATTGTAAACCCAAGTGTAGCGTAACTCCCGATCTTGGTTGTAGACAAAAATCGGAGAATTTTTCAAGGCTACACGAAATCGCTCTTCACTCTGGCGCAATGCGTTGTCTGCCCGTTGACGTTCAATTGCATAACGCATAGAACGCACCAGTAAATCACCAGTTACTTGTCCTTTGACTAAATAATCTTGCGCTCCTTCTTGCATTGCCCTAGTTGCTAAGGTTTCATCATTTATACCCGTTAGCACAATGATTGGAGTTGCTTTTGCCTGTTGGTGAGCAGTCACAAAGGTTTTTAGTCCCTGACTATCTGGTAGGGAAAGGTCTAACAAAATAACATCAAAAATTTCTGTTTCTAAGTACTTGAGTGCTTTGGAAAGCCGCTCAACTGGCATTAAATCAACTATGACTGTGTTAACTTCCTTTAAAAACTCCTGTAACAAAAAAACATCACCAGGGTTGTCTTCTACTAACAAAACTTTTATATTTTTTCCTGCCATTGCCATCACTCCGGTGGCAGTTTTACGATCGCAAACCAAAAATTTTCGATTGATTTTACAATTTTAACGAATTGATCGAAGTCTACTGGCTTAGTTATGTAACAGTTTGCAGACAGATTATAAGCTTTGAGGATATCTTCTTCGGCTTGGGAAGTCGTCAAAACCACTACAGGAATGCGCTTGAGGTTATCATCTACTTTAATTTCTGCCAATACTTCCCGGCCATCTTTTTTAGGAAGATTCAAATCCAGCAGCACAATATCTGGATGGGCTGCTTCGACATATTTTCCTTGTTTTCGTAAGAATGCCATTGCTTCGACACCATCTTCTACCACGTTCAGGTGAATCGAGATTTTGCTATCTTCTAAGGCTATGCGTGTCAGTTGGGCATCCCCAGGATTGTCCTCTACTAACAAAACCTCAATAGGCATAAGCGTTTGCATGTTTACGATTGCTTAGTAGCTTTTATCTGGAATTGTGAAGTAGAAAGTCGAGCCTTGACCCGGTTTCGATTCAACCCAGATACGCCCACCGTGACGTTCTATAATCTTCTTACAAATTGCCAGACCAATACCAGTACCCGAATACTTATCTCTGGTGTGCAAGCGTTGAAAAATTATAAAAATACGCTCAGCATATTGGGGTTCTATACCAATGCCATTATCTTGTACCCAGAAGACATATTCGTTGGCAGATGAAGAGGACGCGGGGGACAAGGGGGACAAGGGGGACAAGGCAGACAAGGGGGACAAGGGGGACAAG
>VFQR01002806.1_pt1 | contig 10543 bp, 9 predicted proteins | sample 3512321 | NCBI WGS metagenome assembly VFQR01 (sample SAMN10412374, study PRJNA504923) | tailings metagenome | isolation source: Relicate 3 Philex TSF1 revegetated site | place: Philippines: Tuba, Benguet | collected 2017-08-29
GTTGAGGATGCGGTTGACGTCGCGCGCGATCACAGCGTCGGCCGTGAAGAACGACAGGTCGGTGTAGATGCGCGCTGTCTGCGGATGGTAGTTGCCAGTGCCGATGTGGCAGTAGGAGACGAGGTCGGACCCCTCCCTGCGCACGATCATGCCGAGCTTGGCATGGGTCTTGAGCTCGATGAAGCCGTAGACGACGTGCACGCCTGCGCTCTCGAGGTCGCGTGCCCAGCGGATGTTGGCGGCCTCGTCGAACCGGGCCTTCAGCTCGACCACCGCGGTGACCGACTTGCCCATCTCGGCCGCTTCCTTGAGTGCGCGGACGATCGGGCTGTCCTTCGATGTCCGGTACAGCGTCCATTTGATCGCGAGCACGTCGGGGTCGGCGCCGGCCTGACGCAGGAACTGCACGACAACGTCAAAGGATTCGTAGGGATGATGGACGACGATGTCCTTGGCCTTGATCGCGGCGAAGCAGTCCCCGCTGTACTCGCGGATGCGCTCCGGGAAGCGGATGTTGAACGGGCGGAAGACGAGGTCCGGGCGATCTTCGACGATGAGCTGGGACGTGTCGGCGAGACCGAGAAGGCCCTCCTGCACGTAGGTGTCCGCTTCGCCGACCTTGAGCTGCTCGACCACGAAGGCGCGCAGCTCCTGCGGCATCGACGCGTCGATCTCGAGCCGGATCACCGACCCGCGGCGGCGGCGCTTCAGCGCGCTCTCGAAGAAGCGGACGAGGTCCTCGGCCTCTTCCTCGACCTCGATATCGCTGTCGCGCAGGATGCGGAACGCGCCCTGGCGCTCGACGGCGTAGCCGGGGAACAGCAGCGACGCGAAGTGGCCGATGAGCGTCTCGATGCGCATGAAGCGGATGGCACCGTCCTCGCCTGCGGGCAGCCGCAGGAAGCGGTCGATCGGCTGCGGGATCGGCATCAGCGCGTGCATGGTCGCGCCGCCCTTCCTCTTGGTGAGCTCGAGGCCGACGGTGAAACCCTTGTTGGGGATGAACGGGAAGGGATGGGCGGGATCGACGGCGATGGGCGTCAGCACCGGGAAGAGGTGCGTCATGAAGTAGTTCTCGAGCCACGCGCGCTCGTCGTCGGTGAGCTGCTCCGGCGAGACGATCGCGATCCCTGCCTCCGCCATCTCGCGGCTGAGCTCGGTCCAGCAGGCCTGCTGCTCGGCCGAGAGGCCGGCGACGAACCTGTTGATGGCGGCAAGCTGCTGCGCCGCCGTCAGGCCGTCGTTGCTGAGGTTCGCGACCTTGGCACTCACCTGGCCGTGCAGGCCGGCGACCCGCACCATGAAGAACTCGTCGAGGTTCGAGGCCGAGATTGAGAGAAAACGCAGGCGCTCGAGCACGGGATGGCGGCGGTTGCGCGCCTCGTCGAGCACCCTCGTGTTGAACTGGAGCCAGGACAGCTCACGGTTGTAGTAGCGACCTGGTCCCTGAGGCACCTCGATCGCGGGGCCCGGCGTGGCAGCGGACGCGGCGTCCATCTCGCTCTTCGTCCGGGCGCGCACCTTGCTTGTCGACACTGATCTCTCCCTGGATGCACACATGCCGTGCGCGGAAAGCCCAGCATGGGGAGACTATACCTGCCATTGCTTCACAACATTCAAATGACAGAACGCGTGATCAACGTTCAATCACCTGTCGCCGGCAGAATTTCCTTCCCGGAGCCGCAGCAGCACCTCCCCCGCCAGGGCCCTCGTTATCGGGCGGTGGGTGGCCAGTGACAGGCGGTCGATCTCTTCGACCAGCCGAACGGTCGCCGCGATCGAGCGATCCACCTCGCGCGCCATGTAGTGCACGATCGGCGGCGCGACGACGATCTGGCGGTCGGCGAGCAGCTTGACCAGCACCGCCGTCAGCAGCGTCTCGTCCGGTGTGCCGATGGCGGTGACGGCGAGCGCGCGCAGACGCGAGCGCAGGTCGGGGAGCGTGACGATGAGCTCACCCGCGGGGACGCGCGACGTCAGGAGCAACGAGGTACGATGCTCCTTAGCGAGGTTGAGGAGGTGAAACAGCGCCGTCTCGCTGACGATGCCGCGGTCGATATCCTCGATGACCAGCGCGGTACCGTGCATCAGCTCGGGCACGCGCTCCTCGGTCAGCGTAGAGGCCGCGAGCATCGTCGCGTTCGAGCGGAGCTGCCACACGTGCGCGAGATGGGTCTTGCCCGACTGCGGCGGTCCGACGACGAGCGCCGACGACATCGACCAGTCCGGCCAGCGGTCGACCAGCGCGACGGCGGCGGAATTGGACGGTCCGACGAGGAAGTCCTCTGCGCCGAGCGCCGGGCGCGCGCCCCAGTCGAACACGAACTGGTTCGGCTCGCTGCTCATGAAGTCGTACCCTGCGGCATGGTCTCGTTGGCGGTTGGCGTTGGGGTCGAGTTGGCCGCCGCGGAAGCCGCTGGCGCCATCGGCTCGTCGGGGGAGCCACCATGGCCGCGATAAATGGCGCTATCGAGGTAGACGCCGATCGCGAAGCGGACCACCACCGCGATCGCCGCAGCGACGGGCACGGCGACCAGCACGCCAGCGAAACCGAGCAGCGATCCGAACGCCAGCACGGAGAAGATCAGCCATACGGGGTGCAGTCCGACCCGTGATCCGACAATCTTCGGCGACAGGAAGGCGGTGTCGAGCGCCGAGGCGGCGGCGAACAGCACGATGACCTGGATCAGCAGCGACAGGTCCGGCCAGCCTTGCGCCGCCGCGATGAAGGCGGACATGGCGAACCCGAGCGCCCAGCCGACGAACGGCACGAAGCTCAGCAGGCCCGCAGTGAGGCCGATCAGCAACCCGTAGCGGACGCCGATGACGGTCAGTCCGATCGCGTACACGGCGGCGAGGATCAGGCAGATGGTGCCTTGTCCGCGCACGAAGGCGGAGACCGCGCCGTTGATCTCGACGGCCAGGCGGCGGATCGTCGGCGCATGGTCGCGGGGAAGAGCGTCGTCGACGCGTTCGACCACGCGCGGCCAGTCGGCCAGCAGATAGAACGCGACAACCGGCGTAATCAGCAGCAGCGACAGCAGGTTTACGAGCGCGAGGCCGCGGCTCCAGATCTGCTGCAGCGCCCATTTCATCGAGCCGGACCAGCTCTCCGCCGCCTCTGCGACGCTGCGCTCGAAGCTCGCTGCGATCCCTTCATAGCGCGCACCGAGCCAACCCTTCGCCCATTCCTCGGCAACGACCCGCAGGCGGCGCAGATCGTTGGGCAGCGTCTCGGCGAGCTGGCGAAGCTGATCGACTACGAGCGGGCCGATCAGGAGGATCACGACGAGCAGGAGCAGCGCCGAAAACAGGATGATGAGCGCCGCCGCGGGGGTACGGCCCATGCCGGTCTGTGCCAGTCGATCGGCCAGCGGGTTGAGAAAATAGGCGATCGCGATGGCGATCACGAACGGCAGGAGGATGTCGGAGATCATCCACAGCAGCACCAGGAACGCGGCCGCCGCAACGAGCCAGAAGATCGCCTGCCGGTCGGTGTCGCGGGCGCGGTTGTCGTCATTCGACACGCCGTTTTCCCTCCAAAGCGCTGTGCGACGCCGCGGCAGTCTTTGCCGCGATCACCACCGGCCTTCGATCAGCGATCGCCGACCGCGATGTGCGACACCCATGCCCGCACGTAGACGGCGAGCGATGATGCGGTCAGCACGGCCGTCACCCAGATCAGCAACCACCGCAGCCAATCGAGATCCAGGTCGAATCCCTCGTCTGCGAGCACCAGTGCCGCCAGCAGCAACTGGCTCGCCGTGTTCGCCTTGCTGACGACGTGCGGCTGGATCGCCACCGGCTGGTCGATGATCCACGCCAATACTACCCCGAGCACGATCAGGATGTCGCGCGAGACGACGGCAATCACCAGCCACGAGGGAAGCTGCGCGGCGACGCCCAGTGCCACGTAGATCGACACGATCAGCAGCTTGTCCGCCATCGGGTCGAGATAGGCGCCGAGTTCCGTCTTCATGTCCCAGCGTTTGGCCATCCAGCCGTCGACGGCATCCGTGACACCGGCAAGCACGAACAGGAGGAACGCGCCTCGGGTCTGGCCGCTGACCAGCAGCCAGAAAATGATCGGGATCATGATCACCCGAGCGATCGTGATCAGATTGGGTATCGACACGTGCTGCCTGCGCTTCCCTCGATCGCTCCTCGCCCTGCGGTGTGTCGTAGCCGCCGGCGCGAAGCACCACGCCACAATCGACCCCGGACGGTTGCCGTACCGGGCGGAGGGCCGAGTAGTTGCCGTCCCCGCGCGCCCCTCCTTGCGCCGTCGGGCGGTTGATAGCACTCAGTCGGACATTCCGCATCCACGGACTTTGCCGCGGCGGCGATGCGCCTGATCAATGTCGGTGACCTCCGGACTTGGCGCGTCCGGGGGGAGCGGCGGTCGTCTTGCCGCGCGGTGACGCATCCTTCTCGCCGAACTCGTAGACCTCGACAACCTCGTCGCGGAGCGGCCCGGTGATGCGAAGCTTGATTGCCCAGGCGCCATGCATGTCGAGCTGGATCCGGGCGGCATATTGCCCCGGCTTGCCGGTTGCCTTGAACGGGTGCGGCGGCACGTTGTGGACCATCGGCATCGACGGCATGTCGGCCCCGAGCACGACGTTCGCCCCGTCGACCGGCGCACCGGTCCGGGCGTTGGTGACGTCGACCGTGCAGTCGTACGCGAACTGAGTGCCGTAGGCGCTGCACGTCATCGCGGCCTTGGCGCGGTCGGCGGCGTAGGCCGGTGCGATGGCGGCGAAGACGAGCGTGGCCATGGTGGTGCAGATAGCGTGACGTAACATAGGTGCAGATTTCCGATCTGATGGGGCAGCAGTGGGCGTCCCGATACGCGATCCTATCGAGATCGGCCGCGTCTGGTCAGCCACCTAGTTCCGCGGTGCAACAGACACCACTTCCGCCGCGATCCGGCAGCTCCGAATTTCGTTTCCGATTAACCGAATGTGGTATTTCCGTATCGGCTCAACGGCTTCGCGTTCCACTTCTGTGGGACCCATCGCCGAAAATAACTGCCGGCGCTCGATGGCCATCGACCAACGATGCCATCGCGACCGGTGTTGCAATCGTGGTATTCTGGCCTGCAGCCTTCTTTATCGGAGGCAACGATCATAACTCCGCTGAGCTCGCCGTCTGAAGGGCGAGTTCGAGACCCTCGAGCAGGTCGCTATTCAAAAGAAGTGTGGCTTTGAATTCAGACGCCAAGCAGCCGTCCAAACAGCCTCAACCGACCGCAAGTCAGGGCGAGAGGAGCGCAAGCCGTGGCCCGACTGAGATAACGATCTCATTCGTCGTCGCGGTCGCCGAGAACGGCGTGATCGGGCGTGACGGCAAGCTGCCGTGGCATGTGCCGTCTGACCTCAAGACGTTCAAGCGGCTGACGCTCGGCAAGCCGGTGATCATGGGGCGCAAAACGTTCGCCTCGATCGGCAAGCCGCTGCCCGGGCGGGACAACATCGTGGTCACCCGTGATCCGGATTTCCATGCCGACGGAACCGAGCGGGCGGATACCATCGATGAGGCGCTCGCGATCGCGGGACGCCTGGCAGCTGCGCGCGGTGTCGACGAGATCATGGTGATCGGCGGCGCACAGATCTATGCCGCGGCGCTCTCGCTGGCGGACCGCATCTACCTGACCCGGATCCACGCCCGGCCCGATGGCGACGCGACGTTTCCGGAACCCGATCCGAAGGTCTGGCGCGAGGTGTCGCGCGTGCCGGTGCCCCCCGATCCGCGGGACGATGCGCCAGCCACGTTGCTCATACTGGAACGGGCCGCCTGAAGGGCGGCCCGTTCGCATTTCAACATGTGCAATCCGAATTGCCGAGAGCTCAGCTCTTGCGCGCCGCGCGCGCCACCTGCTGCGGAGGCGGCGCCATCTGCTTCACGAGATTGGCGTAGGCATCGAGGAAGGCGGACGAGATGGTCTTGCCGATGTCGGTATTCGCGTAGGCACCGCCTGCTGCGATGCGGCCGCGGGAGGCGCTGGCGAAGTCGATGCCGGCGTCCGCCGTCGTAGCCTTGCCGGTGGCCGCGGCGATCTGCACCCCGGTCTTGCCATTGGTGAGATAGATCGCGACTTGCGCGTTCTGGAATTTGACCGACACACCGCTTGCGACCTGGGCGACCCGGCCCGGCAGCAGGCTGGCGAGGCCCCCGTCGACAACGCCGGCATTCTCGTTCTGAGCAAGGACGTCAGGGGTCAGGAAATAGTCGGCCTGCGGCACCCTGGCGCGCTTGCCGCGCTTGGCCTGCACCTGGGCGATGGCCTCGTCATCGATGATCTGGAAGCAGTTGGACTGCGTGATCATCAGCCGGACGACGGCGTTCGGCGAGCCGAGCCCTGCTTCAGCCAGCGCCGGAATCTCCTTGTCGATCAGCGCGACGGTGCCGAGAGGCTGCTCGCACTTGGGGAGTTGGGCCGCCTTCTGCTCCTTCCGCGAGCCGTCCCCGCCGGTTGCGCTCGTCGTGAAGAAGTCATCGCCCGTGCTCGTCGACGAGCAGGCCGCCAGCGCCAAACATGCGCTTACCCCCAATGCCCTTAACAACATTGCCATCTCCTAAGCCAATCACATGTCCTGGGACCGCTCCCGACTCAGTACGGCAGCAAGCGACCAGGGGAATATTCGCCGGACGCAACCCGTCGGCAATCCACCGGCGGAAGGTTGCTGGGGATCAATGGTGGCAGACGAAAACCACTGCGTCGAGATCGCAACATCTGCCCACGCGGCAAATGTGGGTGCTGTGGTTTTTCGGTCGACGGTGCGGCGGGGCAGGCTAGCAGCATTCGCAGATCGCGCGCGGCCGGGACGCCGGCGCCGGTCAGATGATCTCGTCCTCGTCCATCACCGGCTCGGCGGTGGTATCCGCCATTCGCGGCGCGGTCCGAGCCCGCTGGCGCTGGTGCTCGCGTGCCCAGGCGATATGGAAGAGCGCGTCGCCCATGTTGACGATCGGCAGCGTCGTGGCGCCGATGATGACGCCGCGGCAGGGCGAGCGCACCTCGATCTCGCTGTCGTCGTAGGGATTGGCGACGATGCCGAGAAGGTCGCCTTGGCTGACCGCGTGGCCGATCCGGCGTGCGCTGCGGAACACCCCGCCATCGGAGGCGCGCACCCATTTCGACGCATCGGCATAGAGCGGGCCACGCCGCATGTCGTCCGGTGGCGCCGGCAGCTCGCCGCCGGGCAGCTCCAGCATGCCGCGGCTGACCATGATCCGGCCGATACCCTCAACCGCCGCCTTGATCGCGAACTCGTCGAAGCGCAGCCCCTCGCCGCCCTCGTAGACCAGCACGTCGACGCCGGAGAGCGCGGCGGCGGCCCGCAGCGAACCGTCGCGCTCGGGCGACGCCAGCACGACCTGGACGCCGAAGGCATCGGCGAGCGCCCGGCAGCCGGGCCGCTCGATGAAGTCGGCGCGGATCTGCGGCAGGTTGACCCGGTGGATGGCGGCGGTGTGGAGATCGACGCCGAAATGGCTGCGGCGGACAACCTCGGTGAGCAGAATGTGGGCGAGGCGGGCGGCAAGCGAACCGTTCGCCGAACCCGGAAACGAGCGGTTGAGGTCGCGCCGGTCCGGCAGGTAGCGCGAGCGCCCGATGAACCCATAGGCGTTGACGATCGGGACGCAGAGCAGCGTGCCGCGCAGCGCCGCCGGATCGACGAAGCGGAGCACCCGCCGGATGCTCTCGACGCCATTCAGTTCGTCGCCGTGGACGGCGGCCGAGACGAACATCGTCGGCCCGCCCTCGGCGCCGTGCAGGACGTGCACCGGCAGCGTCATCGGCGTGCGGTTGGAGAGCTTGGAGACCGGCAGGTCAACCAGCGCACGGGTGCCGGCCGCCACTGTCTGGCCGCTGATCTCGAAGGGCGCACGCGTGCTCAAGGCCGTCAACGCTCCAAGCCGGGCGTTGATCGCTGCCGCGCCGATCGCCCAGAGCACTATCCATCCTCCTCGGATCGATCACCCTGGGATCGAAGGAGAATGGGCAATACCGCTCTATACCTAAGGTTCTAGAGCATCATCGGGTCGCACGAAATCGCTTTCGCGACCCGAAGTCCGGCAAGGTCAACGAGCGGGAGAGGAACCGATCAGGGCTCCTCGTCGCCCTCCGGCACGGGACCGCCGATGATGCCGCTGACGTCGCCGCCCTCGTCCTCCTCGGACTCGAGGAAGGTCTCGTCGTCGTCATCGTCCATGGCGTTGTCGTCGGTCTCGATCTCGGCGAGCGCCTCGTCGGCCTCGACATCCGGCGCGTCGGTCGGCGCGACCGCTTTCACGAACTCGGGCTTCTTGGCGACGGGTCGGCGGGCGGCCTTCTCGGCTGCCGCTGCGACAGCGCCGACCGCCGTGGTCGTCATCATCTCGTAGATGGTGCCGCAGATCGGACAGGTGATCGGGTCGCGGTTCAGGTCATAGAAGCGGGCGCCGCAGGACGCGCTCTGGCACGTCCTTTTGGTGCCGCGTTCAGATTTCATCGACATGGCTTGGCCTCACGCCATCGTGGCGGATATGAAAAAAGGGGGGCTTTTCGGGCCTGCTCATTGCCACGCGTGCCCGGCGCTGTCAAAACCAATTCGCTGGCTGACGGCGGAGGCGACCTTTTCCCTCCCGCAGGGGCAAACGCTGCTTGCGCCGCCCGGCTCGCGCGCATAGTGTCCGCGCCGCCTCGCCGTAGGGACAGGCGCACACCCTCCAACCAACCGAGAGACCCGTGCCATGGGCTTTTTTGCCGACAGCTTGAACCGGATCCAGCTTTCCCAGACCATGGGGATCTCGGCCAAAGCGCGCGCGCTGGCGGCGGAGGGCAAAGACATTATCGTCCTGAGCCAGGGCGAGCCCGATTTCACTACGCCCGACAATATCAAGGAAGCCGCCATCCGGGCCCTGCGTGAGAATAAAACGCGGTACACGGATATCGACGGCGTTCCCGAGCTCAAGGATGCGATCTGCGCCAAGTTCAAGCGCGAGAACGGGCTAACGTACAACCGTAGCCAGATCTCGGTCGGGACCGGCGGTAAGCAGGTGCTCTACAACGCGTTGCTGGCGACCCTCAATCCGGGCGACGAGGTCGTCATGCCGGCGCCCTACTGGGTGTCCTATGCCGACATCGTTCTGCTGGGCGGAGGCAAGCCGGTCGAGGCCCCCTGCAAGCTCGAGCATGGCTTCAAGCTGCAGCCGGAAGTCCTCGACGCGGCCATCACGCCCAAGACCAAATGGTTCATGTTCAACGCGCCGTCGAACCCGACCGGCGCCGCCTACACCCGCGAGGAGCTGAAGGCGCTGACCGACGTGCTGATGCGCCATCCGCACGTGTGGATCCTGACCGACGACATGTACGAGCACCTGATCTTCGACGACCTCAAGTTCTACACGATCGCGCAGGTCGAGCCGGGGCTCTACGAGCGTACGCTCACGGTCAACGGGCTGTCGAAGGCCTATTGCATGACGGGCTGGCGGCTCGGCTACGGTGGCGGTCCGAAGCCGCTGATCGACGCCATGCGCAAGCTGCAGTCGCAGTCGACCTCGAACCCGACGTCGATCACCCAGTGGGCCGGCATCGAGGCGCTCAACGGCCCTCAGGACTTCATCCCGAAGAACAACAAGGCGTTCCAGGAGCGCCGCGATCTCGTCGTATCGATGCTGAACCAGGCGAAGGGCATCAAATGCGCGACGCCACAGGGCGCTTTCTACGTGTATCCGAGTTGCGAGGGTGCCATCGGCAAGACCACGCCGAGCGGCAAGCTCATCAAGAATGACGAGGATTTCGTCACCGCGCTGCTGGAGGACACGGGTGCGGCGACCGTCCACGGCGCCGCGTTCGCCCTGAGCCCGTTCTTCCGCATCTCCTATGCGAGCTCGCTGGACGTGCTCGAGGATGCCTGCACCCGCATCCAGCGCTTCTGCGGAAGCCTGAAATAGAGCTGTCGGCAACGACACAATGACTGGTTAAGAAGAGGGGCGCACTACGCGCCCCTTTTGCTTGCGTTGCCGTCTGCGGCCTTATTCTATGGCCTGTTTCGTGCAGGGGGCGCAGCGGCGCCGCTAGACGCGGCCGAATGGAGACATCGACGGTGGCGACACTTTTTCCAGTCATCCTTTCCGGGGGATCGGGCACACGCCTGTGGCCGCTGTCCCGTTCCATGTATCCCAAGCAGTTCATCAGCTTCTTTGCCGAGAGCGACCCGAGTTTCCTCGGTGCCACCCTGCGCCGGCTCACTCCGGCCGCCGGCTTCGCGCCCCCGATCCTGCTCTGCAACAACGACCATCGCTTCCTGGTGCGCGAGGAGCTGGACCGGGCTGGCATCAAGCCCGAAGCGATCTATCTCGAGCCGATTGCCCGCAATACCGCTCCTGCGATTGCCGTCGCCGCGCTGGCCGTCGCCGCCCGCGATGCGGAAGGCATCCTGGTGGTCATGCCGTCGGATCACGTGATCGGGGATGCGGCAGCGTTTGCCGCGGCGGTCCAGCGTGCCGCCAAGGTCGCTGCCGAAGGCCGCCTGACGCTGTTCGGGATCAAGCC
>VFQR01002807.1_pt1 | contig 10541 bp, 12 predicted proteins | sample 3512321 | NCBI WGS metagenome assembly VFQR01 (sample SAMN10412374, study PRJNA504923) | tailings metagenome | isolation source: Relicate 3 Philex TSF1 revegetated site | place: Philippines: Tuba, Benguet | collected 2017-08-29
GTCCGCTCGACCGGCGCAAGGGGCAGGATCCGGCCTTTGCCGGCCAGGAGCGCCGTTCGGCTGTGTCCAGATAGCGGCGGCGGGAAACCGCTACGCCCCTTACCCGGCAGGCCCGACCGGCGGAATACTCGCTTCCATCCCAACGCCGGCCGCGTCACCGACCGGCGCGGGCCGTGGCCATCTGGTGGTAGTCTCGGCGCCCAGCGGTGCGTGGCGCCGCTAGCGGCACTGGCACTCCGACGAACTGCATTCGCAGCTCAGACCAGTGCAGCATCGCTCGCCGGCATTGCCGCAACGTTCGTAGAGCTGGCTGCATCGCTGGGCGAATGCCGGCGTGCGGGTACTCGTCATTTGCTGAGGACGTTCGGAGCCCGTGAATCGGGCGACGAGGCGCTCGATGGACGGGGCCGCCGGAGATTGGCTCTCTGCGGAGACCTCCGTCGCGAGCCCGAACACGAGGGTCATGAGCAGAAATGCAATGCGAAGCATGACCATTCCTCCCTTGCTCAGAGGGGGCGATGTTCTGCTTCTCGCAGCTTTCCGTCATCCCCGTTGAATCCCTGACCGCCTGCAACCTGCCGTAGCGCGGGAGCGCGCCTCCATGAACGCCCCGAACATTTCCGAAGCCCTGGTCACCGAAACCGGGCCGATGGCGCTCGTCGTCCTCGCCGGCATCGTCATGGCGGTCGGGCTGGCGACGTGGGTGATCGACTTCATCTCCGAGAGCCGAAAGGACCAGCCATGACGGCCCTGCCTGCCAAGTATGCCTTCCTGTCCCGGGAGGGCGCCCCGCGGACGCTGGTGGAGGCGATTAAGCTCCACGGCACCCACGAGCGTGGCAACAACCCCGCGATCCTCGCCTGGGCGAAGGAGGTCGGCCTTTCCGGCGTCTACCGACACACCTCCACCGCCTGGTGCGGTCTCTTCGCGGCCGTGGTGGCGAAGAGGGCAGGGTGGCAGCCGGTCAAGAACCCGCTCTGGGCCCGCAACTGGGCGACCTTCGGCCAGCCGGCGCGGCCGGCGATGCTCGGCGACGTACTAGTGTTCTCGCGCGGCCCCGGCGGGCATGTCGGCTTCTATGTCGGCGAGGACGCCGGCTACTACCATGTGCTGGGCGGCAACCAGTCCGACCAGGTGAACATCACCCGCATCGCCAAGAACCGGCTCCTCGCCGCCCGCCAGCCCGCCTGGCGCATCGCCGCGCCCGTCAACCGCCGCATGATCCGGATGGCCGCCAGCGGCCCGGTCTCGACCAACGAGGCCTGATCCCCCTTCGCATGCCGCGCCGGGCGTTTTCCCGGCATCCTCCTGACAAGGTGTCTCCCATGAAACTCGCATTCTTCGTGCGGGCGCTTCTGCTCGCGCCCTTCCTGCTCGTCATGGCGCTCGCCGCGCCGGCCGCCGCCCAGGTGATCGACGGCGCCTCCATCTTCGGCGCCTGGAAGCCCTACATCGTCGAGATCGTGACGGGCGCCATCGCCGCCCTCGTCGGCTGGGTGATCAATCTCGCGCGGCAGAGGTTCAGCCTGGACATCGAGGCGCGCCACCGCGAGGCGCTGCAGACGACCCTCGCCAATGCGGCCGGCCTCCTCATCAACCAGCTCGACGGCCTCGCCGGCGGCATCAAGCTGGACGTGAAGAACGCCGCAGTCGCCGAGGCGGTGACCTATGTCCTGAAGGGCGCCCCGGATGCGCTCAAATACTTCGGCCTCGGTCCGGAGCGGCTGCGCGAGATGATCGTCGCCAAGGCCGGCTCCACCATTCCGGCCACGACCTGACGATGTGGAGTGCGCTCTTCACGGCGCTCGCGGGGTTCCTCGCGAGCGTCATTCGCGACGCCATCGCCGACTTCCGGCAGTCGGCGACGCTCAAGGATCTCGGCCGCGCCGAAGGCACCGTCGAGACCACCATCATCATTGCGGAGAGGGCCGATGCACAGGCCAAGGTCAATGCCGCTGATCGCGGCAGCGCTGGCGACGTCGCTCGCCGGCTGCGCGAGCGGCTCTCGAAGTCCGGCGCTCTCTGAGCAGGCCGGCGCCTCGATCGGCCAGCAGATCGCGCGCGCCTGCCCGACGCCGACCGACATCGCGCGGATGAAGCAGATCGCCACCTATCTGGAGACTGCGCCGCCGGGCCCCGGCCTCGACGCCATCGCGACGGAGTGGGAGCGCCTCGACGCCGCGGCCCGCAAGTGCCGGGGGGAGGGGTGATGGCGCCCGATGCAGCCTCGATCACCATGATCGGGACGGTCCTCGTTGCCGTGCTCGGCAGCGGCGGCCTCGGCGGATACCTCATCGCCCGGGTTAACTCCCGGCCGACCATGGCGACGGCGCTGAACGCCGCCGTCGAGATCATCCTGACCAAGTACCAGGCCGAGCTCCGGGCGCAGGGCGAGATCATCGCCGCCCTGCGAGGCGACGTCGCGACGCTGTCGCGCCTCGTCATGGAGCAGAACGAGACGATCACCGAGCAGACCGAGACGATCGAGGGGCTGGAAAGCCATATCGACGTCCTGTCCGAAGCCATGAAAGCCGCCGGCGTGCCCCTTCCGCCGCGCAAGAAGCGCTCCGGCGCGAAGGATGCCCCATGACAGCGAAACGACCGCGCGGCCCCAGGCTGACGCCGAAGGAGATCGCCGCCCTCGAGGCGGCGCTGCTGAAGGAGCCGCATGTGCCGGCGAGCGCCATCGGCCGGCGCTTCGGTATCCATGACAGCACCGCCCAGGCTCACAAGCGACGGCTGGTCCGGGAAGGGCGCATGGTGGAATCACCGCCGCTGGCGCCCGAGGCGCCGCCGGCCGACCCGGTGGAGGTGACGCGGCTGAAGGGCGAGCGTGACCGACTGCGCGGCGAGCTTACCGGCATGACGAAGCGTGCCATGGCGGCCGAGGACCTGCGGGCCGGCGTCTTCGGCATTACTGCCGGGCCGCTGGAGCCGGTGGCGTTCCCGCGGCTCGCCGGGTCGTCGCCCTCGGCCGAGACGATCGTGCTGTTCCTCTCCGACCTTCACTGGGGCGAGACGGTGTCGCTGGCCGCCACCGACGGGCTCAACAGCTACAACCTCGCCATCGCCCGCGCCCGGCTCGGCCGCTGGGCCGTCGCCGTCTCGGACCTCGCGACCCGGCACTGGTCGGGTCCGCCGCCGGCGCGCGTCATCCTCATCCTCGGCGGCGACCTGATCTCCGGTGAGATCCATGCGGAACTCGCCAAGACCAACGAGGCGAAGGCCCTGCCGGCCGTGCGCGACCTGGTCGGGCACCTCGTCGCGGCCGTGCGCGAGATTCTGAAGGCGGTGTCCTGCCCCGTCGACATCATCAGCCTTGCCGGCAACCACGGCCGCTCGACGCTGAAGCCCGAATCGAAGGAAGCGGCCGAGACCAGCTACGACACGCTCGTCTCGGACTTCCTCGAGATGGCGCTGGCGCCTGAGAGGGGCCAGTTGACCTTCTACACGCCAGCCTCGCCCGATGCGCTGTTCTCGGTCTTCGGCTGGCGCTTCCTCGCCACCCATGGCGACAAGATCGGCTCGCGCGGCGGGCAGGGGTTCATCGGCCCGGCCGCCACCGCCGCCCGCGGCTTCAAGCGCATCACGCAGGACTATTCGACGCGGTCCATCCCGCTCGACCTCATCCTGATCGGCCACTTCCACACGCCGCTGCAGCTCGAGGAGGGCTTCGTCAACGGCTCGCTGATCGGCTGGGGCGAATACAGCCGCGACGGCCGCTTCCGTCCGGCTCCGGCCCGCCAGCTGTTCCTGACGGTGCATCCGCGCCGGCTGCTCGCCCAGGTGCGCTGGATCGATGTCGGGCACCCGGACGAGGGCGCGCTCTACCAGGCGCCGCCGGAGGACCGGCCTCTCCGGCCACGCTACCGGGTGAAAGCCGCGGGAGTGCCGGCATGAGCGACAAGCCGACCAACCTGAAGGATGCGCTGGCGGTTTCGAAACTGCCCCTGCACCTCGTGCCCGACACGGTGAAGGTCTATGCCGCCCTAGCCTTCGCCGAGGGCGCCGCGAAGTATGGCGGCTACAACTGGCGCGTCGCCGGCGTGTGCGCCTCGGTCTATCGGTCGGCGCTGGAGCGGCATCTGGCGAAGTGGTGGAACGGGGAATGGGCAGACGAGAAGACCGGGGTGCCGCACCTTGCGTCGATCATCGCCTGCGCCGGCATCCTTCTCGACGCCAATGCCGTCGGCAAGCTCACAGACGACAGGCCGCCGGTGGCGCCGCTCGGGCCGATCATCGACGGGATGGAAGCGGACGTCCGGCGGGTTGTCGAGATGTTCAAGGACCACGCGCCTGAACAGTTTACCATTCAGGATGCAGCTCGGTGATTACTCGGGCCGCGCCTCTTCATTCATTGCCGCACTGACGCTGCGCCCATGGCATAGTGGGCATGCCGATTTGGGGGCTGGACACCAGGCTACTCTGTCCGTGAGCCTGAGATCGTCAAAACTATATGGGACGAAACAATGTATCGACTGCTTGCCGTTATGTCTCTGCTGTGGCTGATGGCTCCTGACGCTATGGCACAGTGCCGATGCATCACCTGCGGCTACATCAATCACCCACAACGGCCTCAGCATCAGTGGGCCTTGAGTTGCGACAATCGGTGTGGAAGGTCGGTTTCGGTAACTGTGTGCTATGGCCCCAACAACTGTGGATCAGAGTCGGTGCCTCCCAGCCTTGGCTATCTGCGGTCGTACCGCGATCACAGCTCCCCGAAACCGACGAATGTCTCCGTGAGCTGCTAGCGATCACCGGGGGCCAATTTGAGCGTCGCCTCCGCCAGCCGCGGCGGCGCGTTCATGGTCGATGATCTGACCTTAACGGGTCAAGCTCGGCGACCAAAGCGCTGAACCGGGATTACCCAGTGCTTTGACTATGACTCATCCGGAGGCGTCAAGAAATGCGCCATCTCATGCTCGCAAGCGCATTCGGCGCGCTTGTATACGCTGTTCTCGCGATTGCTTATGGTGACACCCAGGTTGCCAAATCAATGGCGGCGACAGGTATATTCTCCGCCGTGATCCTTCTGGGTATTCATGCCGTGCTGAAACGGTTGGACGGGCAGTAAAGGCCATTCATCCATTGTCAGTCGCACATTGGTAGGCTCGACGCTCCATCGAATATCGGCAGAACCAGTTGAGATTTCGCGCCGCACCGGGGAGCTGACAGGTGACCGCCAGTCCATCCGACGAAGTCCCGTGCCGGCCTCCCTCTGCGATACAGCGGCCCATCGCGCGACCCAAGAACTCGCCCAGACTTGCGGGTTCCCAAGCAAAGGCGGGCGATACGACGCTGGCAAGAAACACGATCACCATTCCGGAGCGGCTTATCATTCAGGTCGCGACCCTTATTCTATGGCTATTTGGCACTTCGGCATGCGCGGGTGCAGCTGGACTATTGCAATCGGCGATTCGAATCGCTCGGATGCATATGCCCACTTTGCTCCGTTTTGATCTTGGGAGAAATGGAAATGCGCGCCTGTGTTAATGTCTTGTGCATGGCGGCACTTGGCACGGTTATGATACCCCCGTTCGCGCAGGCAGACGACAGCATAAGAAGCCTCCGCTGCTCGTTGGTCTCACAGTCACCAGGGGGCAACGCGCGCGCAAATTCATTTTATACGATCCACGAATCTCGATCATTGGTATTTGACCATCAATCAGGTCAATTTTACTCGGCCAGGATTAGCCCAACGATGATCCAGGTGCGATATGAAACAGGCGATGGATACGACTTCAACCGAACGACAGGTGCGTTCCAACTTATGCTTCGCGATGCGGGCGTCGTGCTTTGGGAGCGGCGTCAGTGTTCGGTTGTGCCGACAATCGCGGCGCCTGAGCGACGCTTTTAGATTTGCGGCGGCAGCGTCGCTGCGGGGACAACCTACTTAACTGCAGCCTGATCACCGGCACCTTCGACGGCACGACGCCGATGAGCACGATGCGGATGTTTATCATGACGGCTTCCATACTCTCGGTTCGTCGCCAGGCTGCGCGCAGCGGCAGCAATAGGCTTCATCCGTCGACATGAACCGGCCGGCCGCGCGGCACGTAAGTGCAACCCGCCGACCGTGATTTGTGGCATGGTTGAAACAGGGCGAAGAGGATTCGGCGGATGCCGTGGCGGCTGACGATGATGATGGTCGCGATCATGGCGGTCGCTTCAGCCATCATCCTTTCCCATTGATCGGCGGGACGCACGTTCTGCCGCGCTGCCGATGTTGGAATGATATTCCGGGCTTGCCGGCGTAGGCTGACGCCTCCTGTGGCTCTGGAGGCCCGCGATGAGCGCGAGCACCATGACAGCGATCACCGTCGCCCTTGGCATCGCTGTGCTCGCAGCCTTCGCTGTGATGGCCCTGATGGGGTAAGGCTATTGTCGATCGGACGCGGAAATGTCGATCGGATGCACATGCCCGCCAATCGACTTCTCGATCGTCGGCTGCAAGGGTGGGGACGTCTCGTGGTCTCGGCAGTGCCCCATGACGATGCGATTTCGGCCCGCCGCCTTGGCGGCATAGAGGTTCTCATCCGCGATCTTGATCAGCGCCTTCGTTGAATGGTGCTGGGACGCGGCGTCGATGCAGGCGACACCGATACTGACCGTCACCACTCCACCGGCGGTGTTGCCGGTATGAGGGATGTGAAGATCCTCCACGGCCCGGCGGATACGCTCTGCTACGGTTCGGGCACCGTCGGCGTCGGTTTCGGAGAGCAGCAGTGCAAATTCCTCACCTCCATAGCGCGCGGCAAGATCGCCGGGCCGCGTCGCATGGCTCTGGATGACGGCGGCGATCTGCTGGAGACAGTGATCGCCAGCCTGGTGCCCATAGTTGTCATTGAACGACTTGAAGTGGTCGGCATCGATGAGGAGCATCGAGATCGGCTGACCTGTCTGTTGCGCGAGTTGAATCTCTCTCGAGGCCCGATCGTCGAGGAATCGGCGGTTGGCCAAGCCGGTCAGGCTGTCGAGCGTCGCAAGGCGCGACAGATGCCCCTCCAGTTGCTTGTGCTCGGTTACGTCACGCGACACCGCGACGACGCCGTCGATCCGACCGGTGTCCGGGTCGCGGGTCACCGAAAGAGCCGATTCGAGCCATACGGTTCCAATGGTTCGATGCCGCGTTCGGTATGAGATGAGCGCTTCGGAGCATTGGCCGTTGCGCATATCCCTCACAACCTTCTCGACGGCGGCACGATCGTCGATGTTGAGGCCTGCGAGCGCCTGGCCCCCGACAAGATCGTCGGGCCCCCAGCCGAGGATCCGCAGCGATGACGGGGACACGTAGGTCAGGGTCCCGTCGAAAGCGATGCGAGAAACCATGTCACTCGAGGATTCCGCCAGCAGCCGGAAGTCCGCCTCTTGCGAGGAAATGACGCGAAGAAGGCGCTGTCTGGAAACGAGTTCGCGCAGGACCATTATGCCCAGGGCAGCCACAATGAGTGTCAGGCCGAGGACCAGCGACATCCGCGAACGGGCGTCCACCCACCAGTTTGCCAGAACGTTGTCCTTGCCCCGAGCAATGAGCATCAGCAGGGGAAAGCGATCGCTCGTCTGATAGGCACTGATCCGTTCGACCCCATCGAGGACGCTCTTGAAGTGGACGACACCCGAGGTCGCGTTGCCGACGTGGCGCATGAAAGGGGAGCCGGCGAAGTTGCGGCCAATGATCTGATCGTCAAATGGATAGCGCGCCAGCATTGTTCCCGCCGGCGTCAGGAGGGCGAGCGAACCTTCGGCGCCGACATCGAATCGCGAAAAGCCCTGAACGAAGTAGTCGACGTCGAGTGTCGCGAGAACGACTCCTGCGAAACTGCCGTCGGCGGCGTCAACGCGTCTCGACACCGTGATGATCCACTGGCCACCGGATCGGCTGCGAACCGGGGGACCGACGAAGGCCTTTCTGTCCGGGTTGCCTCGATGGTGCTGGAAATAGGCGCGATCGGAGTTGTTGTGGCCGACGATATTGTTGGTTTCCGAAGTCGCAACCCAGGAGCCGTCGGCGGCATAGACGAAGAGGCCGCGGAGGCGCGGCAGCGTCGCCTTCCGAAGGTAGAGAAAGCTCTGGAGTCGAGCGACTGCCTCTCCGCCGAAGCCTTCGGTCTCAAGGCGATGGGCAACTCCGATAAGGGCGGTATCAACGAGCTCGATGCTGTCTTCCGCATGCTGGAGCATGGAGCGAGCCAAGTTGCCCGCCTCGACTTCGGCCGAGCGGATTTCTCCAACGCGAGCCTCGAGTTCGCGGTGGATTCCCAGACCGATCAGCGCGGTGCAAACGGCCGCCAGGAGCACCCCTGCAACAGTAGTCTTGATTTGCAGGCGCCGCCTTTCGGCGATCTGTTTGTTTTGGGGCATCAGCCACTCCTGGTGAGCGCAAGAATGCCTAACGGAAGTTAACGATTGGTGCCTTTTCGGAACCGGCACAGGTAGCAGGAGCGGGGAACCCAAAGGGGTGAATCGTTCGTGTCCCCTGACTGCAACTTTGCCCCTCCCCCGGCGGAGTGCCAGAGACTTCCGCGGTTCGGTTTCCAGCCGCGGCAGCCTGATCACCTGCACCTTCGACGGCACGAAGCCGATCAGCGGGATGGCAATGCCTTGCGGTCTGGTCTTCATGGGGGCTCTCCCTTTCGCGGCATGACCCTCGGCCAGTCCGGCATGCGCTGCACCTGGTGGCCGCCGCAGGCCGAGCAGGTCGGCCGCCTGCCGGCCGTGGGGAACCGCTGGTGGTCCTTCGCGCCCATGGTCTCGAAGCTCAACACGCCCGACTTTCCGCAGGCGACGCACCAGAGCCGCATGCCGCTGACGCCCTGGCTCTTCAGGTGGCCGATCGTCGGCGGCGCCGCGCAATCGCGCCTCTCGGTCGAATCCACCACCCGGGTGCCGTGGCGGAGCAGGACGGTGCGTCCCGGCCGCTCGCCGCGGGCGGCGTCATAGGCGGCGCGGGCGACGACCATGTTCTGGGCGACGGCGATCGTCTCGCTCAGGCGCTCGCCGTCCCAGATCTCCACCGTGAAGGGGCTCTCGACCTTCCCACCCATCTCCGCCCGCCTGTGCCATCCGAACCGGGCAGGCGGGGCGGCGGCGCGCAAGCGCCACCCACTGCGGGACAAGCCGGCAAGCCACCCCCGCATCGCCTGACCACGTTCCGTGAAAGCGACCCGCCGCACGCACCGGTGCGCGGCGGGACGCTATCCTGTTCCCGGAATGTTCTCAATGGTCCCTGTGAATGACGGCTCCCGCCGGGTGCGCCCGGTCCATCCCGCCGCGGCCTATATCGGCGGCAAGAAACAGCTGGCGCGGCGCCTCGTCGCCATGATCGCGGCGGTGCCGCACGAGACCTATGCCGAGCCTTTCGTCGGCATGGCCGGCGTGTTCCTGCGCCGCGAGCGCGCTCCGAAATGCGAGGTCATCAACGACATCTCGGGCGATGTCGCGACCTTCTACCGGATCCTGCAGCGGCACTATGAGCCGTTCATGGACATGCTGCGCTGGCGCGTCACCGGCCGGGCGGAGTTCGAGCGGCTGATGGCCACCGACCCGGCGACGCTGACCGACCTCGAGCGCGCCGCCCGCTTCCTCTATCTCCAGCGCACCGCCTATGGCGGCAAGGTCGCCGGCCGGAACTTCGGTGTCTCCGTGGGTGTGCCTGGCCGCTTCGATGTCGGCCGCCTGGCGCCGATCCTCGACGAGTTGCACGACCGCCTCGCCGGTGTCGTCATCGAGCGGCTGCCCTATGCCGAGCTGATCCAGCGCTACGATTCCCCCGGCACGCTGTTCTACCTGGACCCGCCCTACTGGGGCAGCGAGACCGACTATGGCGCCGGCGTCTTCGGCCGCGAGGACTTCGCGCGCCTCGCCGCCCAACTGTCCCGGATCTCCGGACGGTTCATCCTCTCGGTCAACGACGTGCCCGGCACCCGCGAGGCCTTCGCCGCCTTCGACATCGAGGGCGTGGACCTCACCTATACGATCGCCGGCGGGGAGGGGACATCGGCGAAGGAGATCATCGTCACGTCGAAGGGGCTTCCGCGAGAGGCGGCGCCTATGGGGCTGTTCGATCTTTAGCCTTCCGAGCGGGTTTTGCTCGGCGTGGTGTCTGAGTTGACCCCAAAGCGCCATCTCCCGAATCCGCGGTAGCGGCATCTGAGGGGGTTTCAACTGCCGGGTTGGGCTGCACCTGCGGCATGCCAAGTGAATCGATATGCCGGAGGAGAGTGCGGCCCAGTTGAGTCGGTTGAGGTCGCACGAATACCCAAACAACAAGCGCCGACATCACGAACCCGTATCCCATTAGTACAGTTGCCCAGACGAACACGGGGTCTAGCGTGCGGGACAATGCAGTCGGAACTCCGCGACTTTCTGCAAAAAGCAGAAACAGAAAAGCGATCGCCAGCAACGATATAAACAATAAGACCATCACCATTGACGGGCGCGAAAACGCCTGTCCGGGTGCGCGGAGCAATCCCATCGTTTGAAGCCGAGGCTTGTAGTCGAGGGCTCCTGCTAGAGAGATTGCGCCTTGTCTCAGTCTCCGC
>VFQR01002808.1_pt1 | contig 10540 bp, 13 predicted proteins | sample 3512321 | NCBI WGS metagenome assembly VFQR01 (sample SAMN10412374, study PRJNA504923) | tailings metagenome | isolation source: Relicate 3 Philex TSF1 revegetated site | place: Philippines: Tuba, Benguet | collected 2017-08-29
ATGGTGAGGAGGAGGCGGCGGTGTTCGCGGAGCGTGACCGCAAGGCCGCCGAGCTCGCCCGCCAGTCGGATGAGCAGAAGCCCAGTGAGGGCAAGCCCGCGAAGCGGCTGCCGTACCCCGGCGCCGGGGAGCCCATCACCGAGTAACGCCGGGCTGGGCCGCGGGGTCCTCTGGGGGCATGTCCCCCTCCCCGCGCCGCCTCGCCCTCGCCGCGTCCGCCCTGCTGATCGCCGCCGGCCTCGCCGCCTGCGGTGGCGGTGGCGGCACCGCCCCGGTCGCCACCGCGCTCGCGGCCGAGCCCGGCAACGGGTTCGGCGAGGACGGCGAGCGGATCCGGCCCACCTGGCCCTACTCGTCGCCGGCGCCCTTCGTCCCCGAGGACTGCGACCCCGCGGCGCCGTGGCTGGAGGTCTCCACCTCGCCCCGGCCGCAGTGCCTCATCTCCAACCGCGCGGCGACGGTGGACCTGACCGCCTCCCGGCGGGTCCTGGCCGTGGGCGACACCGTGACCCTCACCCTCGAGGGGCGCGGCGGCCACGCGCCGCCGTCGGCCGACATCGGCTGGGAGCGGTGGACGCTCTACGCCTTCGGCAAGACGGCCGGGGGCCCCGCGGGCTGGTTCCCCGGCGACCGCCCCGGCCTGCGCGGCCAGCCGCCCTACGGTGCCGACCCGCTCGACCGGGACGGCTCGTGGACCCGCGTCTCCGGCTGCGGCCTGGTGGACGTCTCGTGCACCTGGAAGCTGCTGAAGGCGCCCGGGGGCGCCGCGTTCACCCGCGTCTACCTCGGCGTCTCCCTCGACGGGCCGATGCGCGGTGACCGCAACTGGGCCTACCACGAGACCTGGGTGGACGTGCTCGGGTCCGCCGTCCCGGCGCCGCCGCGCCCGACGGCCCCGCCGACCCCGCCCACCTCCGACCCGGGCGCGCCGACGGCCACCTTCACGGTCTCCCAGCAGACGGCGGACCCGCTCTCGGCCACCTTCGACGCGAGCGCCTCCCGCGACCCCCTGGGCGACGACCTCACCTACACATGGGACTTCGGCGACGGGCAGTCGGCGACGGGGGGCCCGATCGTGAGCCACGCCTACGCGAAGCGCGGCACCTGGCCCGTGCGGCTCACGGTGACCGCCGAGGACGGCGACCGCGCGACCGCGGCCACGACGATCGGCGCCTACGCCATCCGCGGCCTCATGCGCGAGCAGGTCTGCGGCGAGCCGTCCACGGCCGTCCCCGCCGAGGAGGGCCGGGTGTCGATCGGCGGGCGCGAGTTCGCCGCGGGGGGACGCAACCGCGCCCCCGGCGAGTGGATCGCCGTCGTCCCGCGCGGCGCCGTCACGATCACGGGCGCGCCGACCGCCCTCGACCCGAACCGCAACGCCCCGGCGTGGAACCCCGCCTCGCGGGCGGCCACGGTCACCGCCGACCGCGCCGGCCTGGACTTCACCCGTTGCTACCCCCGTTCCACCCCGGCCACGGTCACCGTCACGCTGAGGAGCAAGACGTACTTCAGTGAGCGACCCGCGGTACGCAGCGGGGGGACGCTGCGCATCTGCAACGCGGACGACTTCGCGCACGAGCCGTGGGGCCTTGTGATGGAGGAGGGCGCCCGGTTCCTGGAGGCCACGATCGCGAAGGGCCAGGCGTGCCGGGTCATCCGGGTCCCGGCGAACACCTCGGGGACGGTGCGGCACCTGGAGCTCTTCGACCGGCTCCACCCCCGGGAGCGGGTGGTGCTGGCGCTGCTCCCCGCCTGACCGCGCCCCGTACCCTTGGCGGGTGCCCGCCTCACCCGACCCGCTCGCCTGGCTCGACGCTCCGTGCGTCATGGGGATCCTCAACCTCACCCCCGACTCGTTGTGGGGAGGGTCGGGCCCCCTGCCCCCGGGTGACGCCCGCGACCGTCTCGCCGCGATGGCCCGCGACGGCGCCGCGATCGCCGACGTGGGGGCCGAGTCCACCCGGCCCGGCTCCGACCCGGTGCCGCCCGCCGAGCAGATGCGGCGCCTGTCCGGCCTGTTCGCGGCCGTGCGGGAGGACCCGCCGATCCCGCTCTCCATCGACACCTCGTCGGCCGTCGTGGCCGAGGCGGCCCTCGACGCCGGCGCGGTGCTCGTCAACGACGTCACGGCCGGCCGGGGCGACCCCTGGATGCTGCCGCTCGTCGCCGAGCGCGGCGCCGCGGTGTGCCTCGTCCACATGCGGGGCACCCCCCGCACGATGCAGGACGACCCGTCCTACGGCGACGTGGTGGGGGAGGTGCGGGACCACCTGGCGGAGCGCCTGGAGGCCGCGGTCGCGGCGGGGATCCCGGAGGAGCGCGTGATCCTGGACCCGGGCATCGGGTTCGGCAAGACGCTCGCGCACAACCTGGCGCTCCTGGCGGGGGTCCCGGTGCTCGCGGACCTCGGGCGGCCGGTGCTCATCGGGGTCTCGCGCAAGGGCATGTTCGACCGCCTCCTCGGCGGGCGGGCCGTGGAGGAGCGGATGCCGGGCTCGGTCGGCGCCGGGCTGGCGACGGTCGCGCGGGGCGCGGCGGTGCTGCGGGTGCACGACGTACGGGAGACGAGCGACGCACTGCGCGTCTGGCGCGCGGTGGAGGAGGCGGGGGCATGAGCGACGACCGGCTGACGGTGCACCTGACGGGCCTGGAGGCCTTCGGCCGCCACGGCGTCTACGCCGCGGAGACAGAGCTGGGGCAGCGGTTCGTGGTGGACGTCGCGCTCACGCTCGCCGGCTCGGCCGCGACGCTCTCGGACGAGCTGGCCGACTCGGTCGACTACGCGGCCCTGGCCGACGCCCTCGCCGCGATCGTCGCCGGGCCCCCGGTGCGGCTGCTGGAGCGGCTCGCGGGGCTCATCGCCGACCGCTGCCTCGCGGAGCCGGGCGTCGCCGAGGTGACGGTGACGGTCCACAAGCCGCACGTCGCCATCGCGCACGTCGTGGAGGAGAGCGCCGTGACGCTGCGCCGCGCGGCCCCGGGGGTCGCGTGAGGTACTGGCTCGGCCTGGGCGCCAACCTCGGCGACCGCCGGGCCGCGCTCCAGGCCGCCGTGGACCACCTGGGCCGGCTCCACGCCGTCGAGGCCGTGAGCCCGCTGTACGAGACGGCGCCGCGCGACCTGGAGGACCAGCCGGCCTTCCTCAACGCCGCGGTCCGGGTGCGCGCCGAGGTCGCGCCGCGGGCGCTGCTGGACGAGGTGAAGGCCATGGAGCGCGAGCTCGGCCGCGACCCGGGCGGCGTCCGCTTCGGGCCCCGCCCGATCGACTGCGACCTCCTTCTCTGGGACGGCGGCACCTGGCACGACGACCGCCTCGAGATCCCCCATCCGCGCCTCGCCGAGCGGCGGTTCGCGCTGCTCCCCGTGCTCGACCTGGACCCCGCCCTGACCCTGCCGGACGGGCGCTCCCTGGCGGCTCTCGCGGCTGCGATCGACCCCGCCGCGCAGCCCGCCATGCGGCTGCCGGAGGGGCTCTCGGCGCCTCGGGGGCCCGAGGGGGGTCAGCTATGATCGACGGCTCCCGTAGCACCGAGGAAGGCCGCGCATGTCCCACACCGACGAGCTCGAGGAGTACGACGCCGAGCTCGAGCTGAGGCTCAAGCGGGAGTACGCGGACGTCTTCCCGCTCTTCCGCTTCTGCGTCCTGACGCAGGAGGCGACGTACCTCTGCAACCGGTTCGAGCGCGACTTCATGCCGCAGGCGTCGTACCCGTTCTTCCACATCACGATGGAGGACGTCTGGGTGTGGGACAAGAACCGGCCCACGCGGATCATCCCGCGGGTCGAGATCTACACCACCCAGGACGTGACGGTGGAGATCCTGAAGGGCGACGACGGCGCCGCGGCGCCGCCCGCCGAGGCGTAGCCGCGTGCTGCTCGCGATCGACGTCGGCAACACCCAGACCCAGGCCGGGGTCTACTCGGGCGAGGAGCTCCTCCACGAGTGGCGGCTGTCGACGGACCGCAACGCCACCGCGGACGAGCTCGCCGCCGACCACGACCAGATCCTGCGCCTGCGCGGCGGCAGCCTGGGTGAGCTGGACGAGATGATCGTGGCGTCGGTCGTCCCGACGCTCTCGTCCGCCTACGCCTCGCTCGCGCTCAAGTACCTGCGCAGCGAGGCCATCGTGATCGGCCCGGGTGTGCGCACCGGCATCTCGCTCGCCATCGACAACCCGCGTGAGCTGGGCGCCGACCGCATCGTCAACGCCGTCGCCGCGCACCGCCGCCACGGCGGGCCGTGCATCGTCGTGGACTTCGGCACGGCCACCACCTTCGACGCCGTCTCCGAGGCCGGCGAGTACCTGGGCGGCGCTATCGCGCCCGGTATCGAGACCTCCCTGGACGCGCTCACCGCCCGCGCCGCCCGCCTCGTGCGCGTCGACCTGGTCGCCCCGCCGCGGGTCATCGGCAAGTCCACGGTGGAGAGCATGCGGGCGGGGATCGTGTTCGGCACCGTCGCGATGGTCGACGGCGTCGTGGCGCGGATGCGGGAGGAGCTGGGCGGCGACACCTTCGTCCTCGCCACGGGCGGCCTCGCGTCGCTCGTCTGCCCGCTGTCCGAGGAGATCGACGAGAACGATCCGCTCCTCACGCTGGAGGGGCTGCGCCTCATCCACGAGCTCAACGTCCGCCGCCCGGCGGGGACGGGGGAGCGGGCGTGAGGAAGCGCATGAGCGCCGTGCTCGCGGGCCGCGCCGCGGCGCCCGACGCCGTCCCGGCCGTCGCGCCCCCGGCCGACTGGCCCGTGCGCGAGCCGGTCGAGATCGGCGGCCTGCGTCTCGAGAACCGCCTCGTGCAGGCGCCGCTCGCGGGCATCGCCAACTGGGCCTTCCGGCGCCAGTCGCGCCGCCACGGGGCGGGCTTCACGGTCTCCGAGATGATCGCGTCCTTCGGCATCCGGTACGCCAACCGGAAGACGCTCGGGATGATGACCATCGCGCCCGACGAGCACCCCGTGGGCGTCCAGCTCTTCGGCGCCGACGCGGATGCGATGGCCGAGGCCGCGCGCGCCGTCGAGGCCGCCGGCGCGGACCTCATCGACATCAACATGGGCTGCCCGGTCCCCAAGATCTGCAAGACGGGCGCCGGGGCCGCGCTCCTGGCCGACCCGGAGGCCGCCGCGCGCATCGTGGAGGCCATGGTGCGGGCGGTCGACGTGCCGGTCACGGTCAAGATGCGCCGCGGCCTCACCCCGGCCACCGCCGCGCCGGTCGAGACCGCCCGCCGGTTCGAGCAGGCCGGCGCCGCCGCGCTCTGCGTCCACCCCCGCGCCGCGGCCGAGGAGTACGGAGGCCGCGCCGACCACGCCATCACCGCCGAGGTGGTGGAGGCCGTCGGCATCCCGGTCATCGCGAGCGGCGACATCGCCACGCCGGCCGACGCCGCGCGGGTGCTGGACATGACCGGCTGCGCCGCGATCGCCGTCGGCCGCGCCGCCCTGGGCAACCCGTGGGTCTTCGGCGAGATCCTGGACGGGGTGCAGCGCCCCCGCCCGACCCTCGACGAGGTGGTGGACGAGGTCGCGGCCTTCGCCGCGGACGTCCGCCTCGCGATCGGCGAGAGCCGGGCGACCGGCTACATGCGCAAGTTCTACCCCTGGTACCTCGCGGGGCACGACGTGCCCTCCGCGCTCCTCGGCGAGCTGGTCACCGCCCCGACGATCGAGGCCGCCCTCGCGCGCATGCGCGGTGTGGCCGCGGCGTCGGCGGCCGCTTGATTCGGACGCCCGCCGGGTTTACGGTTCCGGGCCGCCCGCGGGCCGTGCCCACCGCCCCAAGCCACGAAGGAGATCCACCCGATGGACCGCGAAGTGATCCTGACGGAAGAGGGCTACGCGAAGCTCAAGGAGGAGATCGAGTACCTCTCCACCACCAAGCGACGTGAGGTGGCCGAGCGGATCAAGGAGGCGCGGGAGTTCGGGGACATCTCCGAGAACTCCGAGTACGACGACGCCAAGAACGAGCAGGCGCAGCTCTTCTACCGGATCCAGTCGCTGGAGCAGAAGCTCCGCAACGCCCGGGTCGTGGACACGGACCACCTGGACACCGACGTCGTGTCGATCGGTGCCCGCGTGATCCTCAAGGACACGAAGAACAAGGGCGTCACGCGCGAGTACTCGATCGTGGGCTCCGCCGAGGCCGACCCCAAGAATCACCGCCTCTCCAACGAGAGCCCGGTCGGCAAGGCGCTGCTCGGCAAGAAGAAGGGCGAGAAGGTCACGATCCCGGCGCCGCGCGGCGCGCTGCAGTACCAGATCGTCGACATCCAGGCGGGTGACCACGGCTCCTGAGCCCCAGGGCCCCGACGGGGGGCTCGCGGGTCTGATCGGGGAGCGGAGGGCGAAGGCGCAGGCGCTGCGCGAGGCGGGCGTCGACCCCTTCCCGCCGCGCTTCCCCGGCCGCCGCGAGATCGCCGCGGTGCGGGCCGCCTTCGAGTCCCTGGAGCCCGGAGAGACCGGGACCGAGGTCGTGCGCGTCGCCGGCCGCCTGGCGGCCCGCCGTGGGCAGGGCAAGGTGGCCTTCCTCGACCTGGAGGACCGCAGCGGGCGCATCCAGCTCTGGGCCGCCCGGGACCGGGTGGGCGACGAGGCGATGACGGCGCTCCTCGACCTCGACCTGGGGGACATCGTGGGCGCCGAGGGGCCCGTCGCGCGCACGAGGCGCGGTGAGCTGTCGGTGGCCGTCGACGCGGTGACCCTGCTCGCCAAGTCGCTCCGCCCCCCGCCGGACAAGCACGCGGGCGTGAAGGACCCCGAGATCCGGTTCCGGCAGCGGTATCTGGACCTCATGTCGGACGAGGCCGTGCGGGACGCCTTCATCACCCGGTCGAAGGCCATCGCGGCGGTGCGCCGCTTCCTGGACGACCGCGGCTTCGTGGAGGTCGAGACGCCCACGCTGCAGCCGATCTACGGCGGCGCGGCGGCCCGGCCGTTCACGACGCACCACAACGCGACGGACCGCGACCTCTTCCTGCGCATCGCCACCGAGCTCTATCTCAAGCGCCTCATCGTGGGCGGCCTGGAGAAGGTCTACGAGCTCGGCAAGGACTTCCGCAACGAGGGGGTGAGCCACAAGCACAACCCCGAGTTCACGATGGTCGAGACCTACGAGGCCTTCGCGGACTACCGCGACGTCGCCTCGATGCTGGAGGAGATGGTGGCCGCCGCCGCCCTCGCGGCGACCGGCTCCACGCGCGTCACCTGGAAGGGGCAGGAGGTCGAGCTCGCGCCCCCGTGGCGGCGCCTCGACTTCCGCGACGCGCTGCGCGAGTCGAGCGGCGTGGACGTGCGCGAGCACACCGACGAGGACGGGCTGCGGGCCGCCATGCGCGCCGCCGGCCTCGACGCGCCGGACGGGGTGCCCTGGGCGAAGCTCGTCGACGGGATCCTGAGCCAGAGCCTCGAGCCGACCCTGATCCAGCCCACGATCCTCCTCGACTACCCGCTGGAGCTCTCCCCGTTCGCCAAGCGGAGCGAGGACGACCCGGCCGTGGTGGAGCGGTTCGAGGCCTTCGCGGGCGGCATGGAGATCGCCAACGCGTTCACGGAGCTCAACGACCCGGACGACCAGCGCGAGAGGTTCGCGATGGCCGCCCGGGACCGTGACGCCGGCGACGACGAGGCCCAGCCGATGGACGAGGACTTCCTCGCCGCCCTCGAGCACGGCATGCCGCCGACCGGGGGCCTCGGGATGGGGATCGACCGCCTGGTGATGCTGCTCACGGACCGGCACACCATCCGCGAGGTCGTGCTCTTCCCCGCAATGCGCTCCTAGCCCACCCCGGGGCCGTTCACGCGCTGGCCCAGGAACCCCGGGCCGATGATCTCCTGCTCCACGGCGGCCTCGCCGAGGTAGCAGCGCCACGTCATGCCGGCGGAGTCCTCCGCGCGGCAGCCGCCGTTGACGCGGCTGTCGGCCCCGACGGTGGGCTCGACGGTGCCGGCCCAGTCCTCCACCTCGGGCGCCGGCGGCCGGGCGAGGGTGCAGTGGTACTCGACCCCCTCGGTCACGACGGTGCAGGTGGGGTCCGTCCCCATGAGCGAGAGCGTCCCGGCGGGGAGGCTCGCGGCGACCGTCTCCTCGTCCACGGTGAGCTGCGAGACGCCGAACGCGATGCCCGGGATGAGCACCGCGGCGGCGACCGCCCCGATCACGAGGCGCCGGGTGCGCCGGCGGCGGGGGGCCGGGCGCGGGGCGGACCGCAGGTCGGCGGCGGCGGAGCGCTCGAGGGCGTCGCCCAGGGCGTGCAGGTCGTCGGTCATGGGTGGGTCTCCCCGGTCGTGCCCAGTCGGGCGCGGAGGGCCGAGAGCCCGCGGTGCACGCGCACCCGGGCGGCGCCGGGCGTGGTGCCCAGGGCGTCGGCCACCTCCTGGTACGGAAGGTCGTCCATCACGCGCAGGCTCACCGCGCGGCGCTGCTCCTCGGGCAGCGTGTCGAGCAGCTCGTCGGCGCCCTCCAGCCACCCCTCGGCGGGGTCGGCGGCGCTCTCCGGCGCGTCCCAGCGGTCGCGCACGCCCAGGCGCTCCAGCGCGGCCCGCTCCATGCGGCCCCGGCGCACCGAGGCGAGCAGCACGTTGCGGGCGATGCCGAACAGCCAGGGCGCGGCCGAGCCGTCCGCCTCGTCGCGGAACCGCCCCCGTCCGAGCCAGGCCTGCGCGAACGTCTCGGCCGTCAGGTCGAGCGCGGCCTGCGCGTCGCCGGAGCGCCGCAGGTGGTATCCGCGCACCCGCTCGGCGTGCCGGTCGTAGAGCGCCCGGAACGCCGCCGGGTCGTCGCGGGCCGCGGCCAGCAGGGCGGCGTCGCTCCTCGTGTCCTCCGTGGTCCCCACGTGGCACATCCTCCTCGTCGTGGACGGTTCCTGCTCCACATGTCGTCGCGCGACCCGGGCGTTACGGGGGCGGACCCGGCGCGGTTTTCCCGGCCGCGGGGCCGGGCACCCCTTCCCCGTACGGACAACCGGACGAGGAGGTCGTCATGGGGGATGCATCGGGCAAGGCCAAGGAGCTCGGCGGCAAGGCCAAGGAGGCCGTCGGCGCCCTGCGGGGCGACGAGGAGCAGAAGGCCGAGGGCCGGCAGGAGCAGCGCGAGGGGAAGATGCGTCAGGCCGGCGAGAAGGTCCGCGACGCCGTCGAGGACGTCAAGGACGCCATCAAGCGCTAGGAGGACCCCATGAGGAAGACGATCTACGCCGCCCTCGGGGTGGTCACCTGGAGGATCGGCAAGCGCTACATGAAGAAGCGGGCCCACCGCGCCCGCCAGGCGCTCCCCATCTAGGAGGGGCGATCGGGCCCCGTGTCCCGGCGGCGGGGGACGTGCGCTATAGTCCCCCGCCGTTCACACGACCCGGAAGCACCGAAGGGACCGAGGAGTAGATGGCCAAGCCACGCGGCCGCGCGCGATCGAAGACCAAGGGACGGAAGGGCGGGGCGCCCGCACAGCGCAAGCGCCGCCCCCAGCTCTCGTCCGAGGAGATCGACTGGAAGAACTACCCGTCGCTGCGACGCTTCGTCAGCGAGCGCGGCAAGATCCGGTCGCGTCGCATCACCGGTCTCTCCCGCCGCCAGCAGACGCTGGTGGCGAAAGCGGTCAAGCGGGCCCGCACCATGGGCCTCCTGGTCTACCCCGACCAGGACCGCAAGGTACGCCACTAGGCACCTGGCGCACCCCCGGGCGGGCGTCCGGGTCACGGGTCATCATGTGACGATGACCGGGGGCCCCGAGACGATTGCAACCCCGCGCCCGGGGGGTGTGGCGGCCCCGATCTTTGAGGGGGGCCGCCCGCCCGCCGATGAGGGGGGCGAGAGGGGCCTCCGTGCTAGGATCGTCGTCTGGCGGTCCTCCGTCGGAACCTCCGTCTCACCCCGTGGACAGGTCCGTCGTCCGCGGGTCCCGTCCCTCGAAGTCCCGCACTCTCCAACGCCCGTCGTCCCGCGCCGGCGCGGTTTTCGCGTCTCCGGGGCCGGGTGAGCAGGAAGGGGAATCCCCGATGTTCGAAAGGTTCACCGAGCGCGCCCGTCAGGTGGTCGTCCTGGCCCAGGAGGAGGCGCGCACCCTCAAGCACAACTACATCGGGACCGAGCACATCCTGCTGGGGCTCCTGCGCGAGGAGGAGGGCCTCGCCGCGCGGGTGCTCGAGGGGCTCGAGATCACCGTGGAGGAGGTCCGCGCCCAGGTCATCCGGATCGTCGGGTCGGGCGAGGAGGTCACCTCCGGCCAGATCCCGTTCACGCCCCGGGCGAAGAAGGTGCTCGAGCTGGCGCTCCGCGAGGCGCTCTCGCTCGGCCACAACTACATCGGCACCGAGCACATCCTGCTCGGCCTCGTGCGTGAGAACGAGGGCGTCGCGGCCCGCATCCTGGCCGACTTCGACGCCGACTCGGAGAAGATCCGCAACGAGATCATCCGCATGCTGTCCGGCCCCGGCCGGCGCCAGCAGGGCCAGGCGGGCGGCGGCCAGAGCGGCGACAAGAAGTCGAGCAAGCTCCTCGACCAGTTCGGCCGCAACCTCACCAAGCTCGCCGCCGAGGGCAAGCTCGACC
>VFQR01002809.1_pt1 | contig 10525 bp, 6 predicted proteins | sample 3512321 | NCBI WGS metagenome assembly VFQR01 (sample SAMN10412374, study PRJNA504923) | tailings metagenome | isolation source: Relicate 3 Philex TSF1 revegetated site | place: Philippines: Tuba, Benguet | collected 2017-08-29
AGTTCCAGCGCTACACGGTGGAGGGCGGCGACTACATCCGCGACAGCTTCTTCGGCCCCGACCCGCGGCTGCGCCAGATGGTGCAGCACCTCACCGACCAGGAGCTGCAGTCGCTGCCGCGCGGCGGCCACGACTACCGCAAGCTGTACGCCGCCTACAAGGCGGCGGTGGAGAACCTCGGCACGGGCGCGCCGACGGTGATCCTGGCGAAGACGGTGAAGGGCTGGACGCTCGGGCCCGAGATCGAGGGCCGCAACGCCACCCACCAGATCAAGAAGATGACGAAGGACCAGCTGCTCGCCCTCCGCGACCGGCTGTACCTCCACGACGAGATCCCGGAGTCGTCCGTCGACCCCGACAAGCCGCCGTACTTCCGCCCGCGGGAGGACTCCGTCGAGTACCAGTACATGATGGAGCGCCGTCGCAACCTCGGCGGCAGCCTGCCCAAGCGGCGCACCGAGCCTCGCCGGCCCCTGCCGCTGCCCGCCGACGACGCGTTCGTCGAGCTTCGCCGCGGGTCGGGCGGGCAGTCGGTGAGCACCACGATGGGGTTCACCCGGCTCCTGCGCAACCTGTCCCGCGACGAGCAGTTCGGCAAGTACGTCGTGCCGATCATCCCCGACGAGGCGCGCACGTTCGGCATGGACGCACTGTTCCGCGAGCTGAAGATCTACGCCTCGCAGGGGCAGAAGTACCAGCCGGTCGACCACGACCTGCTGCTCAGCTACACCGAGGCCACGAGCGGGCAGATCCTGGAGGAGGGCATCACCGAATCGGGGGCGATGTCGAGCTTCATCGCCGCGGCCACCAGCTACTCGCACCGCGGGCTGGCCACGGTGCCCTTCTACACCTTCTACTCCATGTTCGGCTTCCAGCGGGTCGGCGACCTCATCTGGCAGGCGGCCGACAGCCGCGCGCGGGGGTTCCTCCTCGGCGCCACCGCCGGGCGGACCACGCTGCTGGGCGAGGGCCTGCAGCACCAGGACGGCCACTCGCTCGTGCTGGCATCGACCGTGCCGCCGGTGCAGGCCTACGACCCGGCCTTCGCCTACGAGGTGGCGGTGATCGTGGAGCGCGGGCTCGAGCGGATGTACGGCGGCCACCACGAGCGGCCCGACGTCTTCTACTACCTCACGCTGTACAACGAGAACTACCCGATGCCGCCGGCGCCGGAGGTGCCCGACCTGGCCGATCAGGTGATGCGTGGGCTGTACCGGTTCGCGCCTGCACCCGAGGCCGCGCGGCAGGCCACGCTGCTGTTCAGCGGCAGCGCGCAGGGCGCTGCGAGGGCCGCCGCCGAGACGCTGCGCGAGCGCTACGACATCGGCGTCGAGCTGTGGTCGGCCACGTCGTACAAGGCGCTGCGCGAGGACGCGCTGGCCGCGGAGCGGTGGAACCGCCTGCACCCGTCGCAGCCACCGCGGACGCCCTTGGTGACCGAGTTGCTCGCCTCGTCGCCCGGGCCGGTGGTCGCCGTGACCGACTTCATGAAGATCGTGCCCGAGCAGATCGCCCGTTGGCTGCCGGGGCGCACCTTCACCCCCCTCGGCACCGACGGGATGGGCCGCTCCGACACCCGCGAGTCGCTGCGCCGCTTCTTCGAGATCGACGAGGGCCACGTGGTGGTGGCGGTGCTCACGGCGCTCGCCGAGCGGGGCCAGGCCGACGCGGAGTCGGTCGAGAAGGCGATGGCCGACTACGGCATCGACCCCGACGCCGTCGACCCGTACGACGTCTGACCGGCCGGTGCGCCCGGCTCAGCTCCACCAGCCGTTCACGTCGATGATGACGTGCGCGGCCAGGGGGGTGTAGAAGCACAGCTTCCCCGCCGCCGACAGCGGCAGCTGCGCGCCGTTGGAGACGGGCTCGGCGGCCTCGTAGTTGGCCGTCGAGGCGAGGGGCACACCAGTTCCGCACGGGAAGGCGGTGACGAACCCGCGCCCGGCCGCGCCGGTGACGGTCACGTTCACCGACACCGCCTTCGCCGACGACGGCACGCCGCGCACGCCGGCGATCTGCACCTCCAGCACGCCGGTGGCGGCCAGCCGGTCACCCTTCGTGCCGAGGTGCATCTCCGGGCGCTGCTTGTCCCGTGTGTCGACGAACCGGAACGGCTTCGACGGGGTGAACGTCCGTGCCGACGCCGGTGAGAAGAACCCGGTCACGTCGACGACCAGGTCGACGTCGTGGGAGGCGAAGAGGCAGACGGTGCCGTCGGCGGCCACCGGCACCACGACGAGGTTGGGGCGGACCCGCCCCGGCTCCTGGTTGAGGCTCGACACGTACGGCTGCGGCGTGTCGCAGGCCCAGGCCGTCACGTAGCCCGCCTGCGCTGCGCCCACGCTCGTGACGTTGAGAGCCACCGCGGTCGCGCCCGCGGGGACGCCGCCCTGGCCGGTCACCTGCAACGCCACCGTGGTGCCCTGGCCGAGGCGGCTCGCGCCGTGGCCGACGCGCGTGTCGGCGATGCGCAGCGGGGCCACCGGCGTGAACTTCGACGGCGCGCCCGGGCGGTAGAACCCGTTGACGTCGATGACGAGGTGGGTGGACACGTTGGAGAACGCGCACAGGCCGCCGCCGCCGTCGAGGGGCACGGTCGCCGCGTTCGGGGTCGCCTGGCCCGCCCCGAAGTTCACCGTGGAGACCACCGGCTGGGCGCCCTCGCAGTTCCACAGCGTGAGGTAGCCGGGCCCGCTCGGATCGGCGATGGTGAAGTTGCCGCTGACGGCGGTGGCGCCGGCCGGGATGCCGCCGCGACCGGTGATCTGGATCCGCTTGGCGACGCCGCCCACGAGGGGGGTGGCGCCCGTATGGCTCCGGGTGTCGACCACCCGGTCGGGGGTGACGGGCTGGAAGCCCGCCGCGGCGCCAGCGGGGCTCGCCGTCGGCGCGGGCTGCACGCCCAGCGCCGCCGCCGGGTCGACGGTGAAGCTCCACGTGACCGACCGGGCCGCGGTGGTGGCCGTGACGGTGTAGGTGCCGGGCTGGAGCGGGTTGCGGGGCACCGCCACGACGGCGTTGTCGAACGCGAGGATCTGCTTGGCCGACCCGGTGGTGTTGAGCGGCGACAGGGTGCACGTGGTGACGGGACCGGCCGGCCCGGTCATCGACGTGGTCACGGGCCCCGTCACCTGCTCGGGCATCATCGCGATGACCGGCAACCCAGCGGGGGTGCCGGTCCAGCCGCAGAAGTCGAGCGGGTTCGGCGTCTCGGCGATGAAGCGGTGCAGGTTGGTCGTGGTGCCGTTGCCGGGGAAGAGGATGGGCGCCGACTGCGGGGTCCGTGAGCCCAGCCCGCTCAGCACGTCGAGCGTGGCGCCCGACCTCCACTTCGCCGTGTCGGCCATGTTGCAGTCGCCGTAGCCGACCGTGTGCAGGTCCTTGCGCAGCACGCCCACGGCGTGGAACGGCCCCGTCATCCACAGCTCGATGTGCGACCGAGCCGGTGTGTTGATCGCCGTGGAGACGGCCACGTTGCCGTTGCGGCCGGCCTTCTCGCCCTCGATCGAGAAGCCCGGCTTGCCCACCTGCTCGTAGTGGGTGATGTCGTTGAGGAGCATGTAGCACGAGTGCAGCGCCGCCCCGGCGGACAGGGCCTGGTCGGGCGCGACCGGGCCGAGCCCGGCCATCTCGCGGAAGTAGTTCACCGTCGTCAGCCAGTCGGCGTCGGCGGGGATGAACGGGGGGGCGGGCTCGGCGACGGCGGTCGTGGCCGGCACCGCGAGGCTGACGCCGATGGCGGCGACGACGATCCTCCCCCAGTTCCTCCATGCACCCGACATCGCACCGCTCCGTGGTTCGACTTCTGCGTCCTGGTGGTTGTCGGCACGGGGCGTCGGCTGTCTTGAGGGTGATCGGACGAGGCGTCACCTCACGTGCCCGACCTGAGGAGGTCTTGACGCAGCCGTGCGTCCCGTTGACGCACCGCCCGGCGGTCAGCGCGGCCGCCGGCGTCGGGCGCGGAGCATCCGCGGCGCGCCGGCGAGGCCGGCGGCGAGGGCGCGCGCGTGCACGCCACGGGGCGGCCAGCGCAGCCGGCGCACCGACAGCCACAGCCCCCTCGCCACGTCGCCTGCGGGGCGGTGGCCCACCAGCACCCACAGGCGGTTGCGCTCGCGCAGGTAGCGGGCTTCGTCGCCGATGGCCGCGACCGAGGCGCTGCCCCGGTGGTGGACCACGCTGGCCGGCGCGACGCGGGCCCGCCACCCCCGCTGCGCGGCGCGCAGGGCCAGGTCGACGTCCTCGTAGTAGAGGAAGAACCGCTCGTCGAAGGGGCCGACCGTGTCGAGCATGGCCATCCTCAGCAACACGGCCCCGCCCGTGAAGGCTTCGATGTCGGCAGCGTCGTCGAAGCCCACGTCGGGCGCGCCGTGGCCGATGTCGTGGCCGGCGCCGTCACGTCCGATCGCCACGCCCATGCTGTTCACGAGGTGCGTGTCGGGTGAGAACAGCAGCTTGGGCTGCACCGCGCCCACCGCCGGATCGCGGTCCACCTCCGCGAGCAGGGGGCCGAGCCACCCCGCCGTGACGGTGACGTCGTCGTTCAGCAGCACGACGTGGCGCGCCCCGAGACGCCGGGCCACGTCGATGCCGGCGTTCATCCCGCCGCCGTAGCCGGTGTTGGTGGGGTTGCGGACCAGGTGTGCACCGGCGAGCGCCTCGGCGGCCACACGTGTGGTGGTGGTGCCGTTGTCGACCACGACCAGCGCCACCTCCTCGCCGGGCGGCGCGCCGGCGTCGGTGTCGCGCAGCGAGCGCAGGCAGTCCTCCAACATGCCCTCCGGGGCGTCGTAGGTGAGGACCACGACGGCGATCACGCGGCGATCGTACGGCTCCCGGCACGTCGCCGGCCGGGAACCGGGCCGGGGTAGCGTGCGGCCGTGACCGGCCCGAGCACGACCGACGACGCCTACGTCGAGCACCTCGCCGCGGCGGTCGACCGGCGCGGGTGGCGGGCGGTGCTCGACCCGCAGCTGCCGTACCGATGGAACATCCGCCGCCTCGGTCTGGGTCGCGTGCTCGACGTGGGCTGCGGGGCAGGGCGCAACCTCGGCCACCTCCGCGGCGACGGGGTCGGCGTCGACCACAACCCCGGCGCCGTCGCGGTGTGCCGCCGGCGTGGCCTCACCGCCTACACCACCGACGAGTTCCCGGCGTCGCCGGCGGCGCGGCCGGGATCGTTCGACTCGCTGCTGGTGGCCCACGTGCTCGAGCACCTCACGCCGGAGGGCGCGGCGGAGCTGCTCGGCAGGTACCTCCCCTACGTCCGCTCCGGCGGCACGGTGGTGGCCATCTGCCCGCAGGAGCGCGGCCAGCGCGCCGACCCCACGCACGTCACCCACCTCCCTCCGGCGCGGCTGGTGCCGCTGCTCGCCTCGTGCGGCGTGCGCGTGGAGCGGACGAGGTCGTTCCCGTTCCCACGATGGGCGGGCAGGTGGTTCACCCACAACGAGACGATCGCGATCGGCCGATGGCCCGCTGGCGGCTGAGGGCGGGGCCGCTGGCCCGTGAGGCGGCGGAGCAGCCCGGCGGATCGATCCTCGACGAATACGTCCGCAGCGCGCCCAGCGACCAGCACGCCATCGACATCTTCGCGGGTGAGTGGTCGTCCAGCTTCCCGGCGTCCACCGGCCTGATCGCGGGCACGGTGCCGCTGTTCGAGGACCCGCGCATCACGTGGGTGCTCGACCAGCTGGGCGACGCCCACGACCTGCGCGTGCTGGAGCTCGGCCCGTTGGAGGGCGCCCACTCGGCGATGCTCCACCAGGCCGGTGCCAGCGTGGTGGCCGTGGAGGCGAACACCCGGGCCTACCTCAAGTGCCTCGTCGTGAAGGAGATCCTCGGCCTGCACCGGTGCCGGTTCCTCCTCGGCGACTTCGGTGCCCACCTCCGCACCACCGCGGAGCGCTACGACCTGGTGCTGGCGAGCGGCGTGCTGTACCACGCCACCGACCCCATCGGGCTGCTGGAGGCGATCGCCGGCGTGGCCGACCGGGTGGCCATCTGGACGCACTACTACCACGACGAGGTGGTGCGCTCGGATCCCGACAAGGCCCGCCGCTTCGTGGCGCCGGAGGTGGTGACGTGGCGCGGCGAACGGATCACGCTGCACCGGCGGAACTACCTGGAGTCGCTCGAGTGGCGCGGGTTCTGCGGCGGTCCGGAGGCGTCGGCCGTGTGGATGGAGCGCGACGGCATCGTCCGCGTCCTCGAGGTGCTCGGCTTGGGGCGCATCACCGTCCAGTCCGACGACCTGGCCAACCCCAACGGTGCCTGCGTGATGCTCCTCGCCACGCGATGACGCGGGCCCGCGCCCGCGGCGCGCTCGCGGTCACGGCGCTCGTGGTCGTGCTGGTCTCGTGGACGCACGGCTCCGGCCGCTACGGCGGCCCGGACGAGCCGGCTCACGTGCTGCGCGCCCACGCCGTGGCGCACGGCGACCTCCGCGGCGCGCCGGTGCCGGGCATGGCGCCCGGGTTCCGCGCCGTGACCGTGCCGATCGGCCTCGGCAGCGGCGACCCCGCCTGCTACCGCCACGACCCCCACGTGCCCAGCCGCTGCGCCGACGACGCCGCAGACCGAGCGGCAGCCGTGGCTGCGACCGGGACGGGCTCGGCGGGCACAGCGGGGCCGGCGCTCGACCGGGCCACGGTGCGGGTGGCCACCGCCGCCGGCACGAACCCGCCGCTGTACTACGCGCTGGTCGGCGTGCCGGTGCGGGCCGCACCCGACACGCTGCTGCCCGCCGGCGACCCCCGCTCCTACCGCCTCGTCGCCACGGCGTGGGGGGCCCTGGCCCTCGCCCTCGCCGCCCACCGACTGCGGCCCTTCGGCACGCGCGCCGTGCTCGTCCTACCCCTGCTCACGCCCGCCGCGTTGGCCCTGCTGCCGGTGGTGAACCCCAACTCGCTGGAGATCGCCCTCGTCCTGCTCGCCGCCGCCTCCGCGGCCAGGTCCCTGCTCCCCCACCCCCGTCCCGATCCGAGTCGCACGGCGCTCTGGATAGGGGTGCCGCTCGCCCTCGCGATCGCCGTCCGTCCGATCGCCGCGGTGGCGGCGGCCGCGCTGGTCGTGTCGTGGTGGCTCCTCGCCCGCCGGCTCCGGGTGCCCGTGCCCCGGGGCACGGTCGCGGCGCTGGCGGCGCCGCTCGCGGTGGCGGCCCTCGCCACGGTGGCCTGGGCGCGGTGGATGGGCGTGGTGGTCGACGACGAGCGGACGGCGGTCGCCCAGCCGTGGCTGCGCTCGCTCGCCGACAGCCTCGCCGGCCTGCCCCGCACGGCCGTCGAGCTCGTGTCGTCGCTCGGGTGGGACGAGCACGCCGCTCCCCTCGCGGCGGTGGGCGCGTGGCTCGTCGGGTGCGTCGCCGCGGCGGTCGCCCTGCGCCGGGAGGTGCCGGCGGCGCCGGTGCTCGTGGTCGGCGCCATCCTGCTGGCCACGCCGGTGCTCTTCGAGGTCGCGCTGGCCGCGTCGGTGGGCCCGATCTGGCAGGGCCGCTACTCGCTGCCCACGCTCGTCGCGCTGGCGGTCGGCCTCGGCGCCGTCCGCCGCCACCCGCGGATGGCGACCGTCACGCTCGGGATCGCCGCCGCCGCGCTCGCCGACGCGGCCACGTTCTGGGCCGTCGTCCGCCGCCGTACGGTGGGCACGACGGGCCCGTGGGTGCCCGAGGAGTCGGGGACGGCGGCGCTGCTCGCCGCCCACCTGGCAGCGGTGGCAGTGCTGGCCGCCGTGGCCGTGGCCGCCGCTCGTCGTGCCGGGCCCGCGGCGCTACAGGACGTAGCCGAAGACGTCGACGATCACGTCGGTGCCGCCGGAGTTGTTGTACACCGAGAGCACGCCGCCGGAGCCGAGCTTGAGGTAGGCCTGGTTGGGCACCGGCACGCCCGGGCGCGGGTTCATCGTCGACGCGTTCGGCCGGCCGACGCCTGAGGGCCAGGCGGTGACGAACGAGGGCAGCGTGCTGTTCACCGCGGTGACGTTCACCACGGCGCCCGTGGCCTGCGGCGGCACCGGGCTCCCGTTGGCGAGGTGGATGTCCACCGCCGCGCCCTGGCCCAGCGGACCGAGCACGCCACCGGTGCCGTCGCGGGTGTCGGCGAGGCGCCGCGGCGCCACCGGCACGAACTGGCCGCCCGACGACGAGAAGTAGCCCACCACGTCGGCCACGAGGTGCGTGGCCCCGGCCGAGTTGAACATCGACACCTGCCCGCCGGCACCCACCTTGGCGAGCACGAGGTTGGCCACGGTGAGGCCGGGGACGAAGTTGTGGGTGGAGGCGTTGGGTCGCGGCTCACCGGTCGGCCACGTGGTCACGAACCCGGCGGCGGTCGGCTGGTCGACGGTGACGTTGAGCGCCACGGCCGAGACCCCGGAGGCGGGCACGCCCTGGCCGCCGACCACCGGCACGTCGATCCACTGGCCGCCCGGCACCGCACCCACCACCCCGCCCCGGCCGGTGCCGTCGCGCGTGTCGAGCACGCGGCCCGGCGTGACGGGCGTGAACAGCCCGCCGGCGACGGGCGTGGACGTGTAGTAGCCGACCACGTCGGCGATCACGTGCGTGACGCCGGTGGCGTTGAACACGTTGACGCGGCCGTTCGCGCCCACCTTCACGGTCACCAGGTTGGGCACCGTCTGCCCCGGCACGAAGTTCAGGTTGCTCACGTCGGGCCGGGCCTCGCCCGAGGGCCAGACGGTGACGAAGCCCGGGGTCCACGGCTGGTCGACGGTGACGTTGAGCACCACGGCGGTGACACCGGCAGCGGGCACGCCACCCACGCCGGTCACGCCCAGCTCCGTGAACACCTGCTGGCCGAGGGGCGACACGTTGCCGCCCTGTCCCGTGCGCGTGTCGAGGATCCGGGCGGGCGTGAGCGGCACGAACCAGCTCGGCGTGGCGGGGACGGGCTTCTCCAGTCGGACCGGCCCGGTGGACTGGTGCACGCCCACCTTGCCGCCGCTCGTGATCACCACGTACACCCAGTACGTGGCGTTGGGCATCGGTGCACCGTTGGCGTCGGTGCCGTTCCAGGTGAAGGTGTTCACGCCGGGCTGCACCGGCATGCCGCGGCGGACGGCGGTGCCGGAGAACGACCCGCGCTGCGTGGTCACGTAGATGTCGGCGGTGCCGCCCACCCCGGCGGCGTCGAGGAAGGTGATCGGGTAGGTGGTGGCGAAGGCGGCGTCGTCGGCGAGCTTCACCTCGCGCAGCGCCACGTTGCGCCACCCGCGGTCCTCGTTGACGTCGAAGCGCAGCGCCGAGAAGCGGGCGCCCTTCCAACCGGTGACCTGCGTCGTGGCCTCGTCGTGCAGCGCCGCCGGGTGGCTCGTGACCATGTCCATCGTCATGCGGTGGCAGCCGGGGAAGACGACGAAGTCCTGGGTCTCGGTCCAGCTGCCCGAGCCACGCGGCATCCACGCCATCCGGCCGTTCATCCCGCCACCCGGCGCGTCGGCCAGGCTGAAGCCGCCGTCGTAGCAGGCCTCGATCGTCAGCCGCCGGTACCGGTCGGTGTTGAGCTCCGGCCCGAGCGCGAGGTTCACGTGCGGGTCGTTGCCGACGGTGGTGCCCGTGAGCCCGCCCGGCCCGAAGCCCAGGTTGGCGATCTGGTGCGTGCCGGCCACGTCGGTGGGCGAGGTGAAGTCCCAGCGGTCGCCGCGCACGGCGGTGGCGTAGTCCTCGCCGCCCTCCACGTTGGGTGTCAGCACCCGCGGCACGGGCACGCCCGCCGGCGGCTGCTGTGGCGCGCCGGCGCGGTGGACGCGGACCCAGTCGAGTTGCACGTCCTGCACACCGGCCGGGCCGCCGCCTCGGAAGATCTCGAAGCGCACGATCGGCCCCGCCCACGGCCCCTGCTCGCCGGGGAACGGGTACTGGAGGAGCCGGCCGGGCACCGGGCCCTGGTACGTGAGGTCGAAGTGCTGGACGGAGCATCCGACCGGCGGGTTGAACGGCAGCGTGCCCCGCTGGCCGAAGGCGTTCTCGAACCGGATCGCCATCGCCAGACCCGCCGTCTGCGTGCAGAAGTGGAACGTCGTGTGCGTGTAGCGGCCGGCGTCGATCGGGTTGGCCCACCCGTCGCGGCCCCACGGGATCACGTGCGGCCAGTTGAACAGGAGCCGGATCGTGGAGCCGTTCTGGGTGCCCACGTTGAGCAGCCCGCCACCGTAGGTGAGGTGGGTGACCGCCTGCCCACCCACCTCCGGGATCGGGATCACGTCCTCCGCGTTGGCGAAGTCCCACGGGTCGCCGAAGACGTCGGTGGCGAAGTCGCCGGAGGTGGACAGCTGCGCCGGCGGCGACGTCCACAGGCCGAGGTCGATCTGCTGGCCCGAGGACCACGCCTGCGAGGTGGGGGCGGAGGTGACGAGCGCAGTGCCCGTCAGCAGGCCGGCGATGAGCAGGCCGGTGAGCGCGGCGCGGCGGGAACGCGTCATCGCACGGTTGTCGGCTGGCATGGGGGTCGCCTTGAAGGTCGGACGTCGTCGCTTGACGTGATCTTGAGCGGGGAGCTACCCCACGCGG
>VFQR01002811.1_pt1 | contig 10521 bp, 6 predicted proteins | sample 3512321 | NCBI WGS metagenome assembly VFQR01 (sample SAMN10412374, study PRJNA504923) | tailings metagenome | isolation source: Relicate 3 Philex TSF1 revegetated site | place: Philippines: Tuba, Benguet | collected 2017-08-29
ACCGAAGGCACGTTTCAGTGGCCCGTGCCAACGCCCGATTCGGCGGGTACGAAACGGCTCTTTACCGACCACCAGTTTTACACGCCGAGCCGCAAAGCGCAAATCAAAACGGTTTCGGACGAAAACCCATCAGAGCCAACTACGCCCGATTTTCCGCTCATTCTGACTACGGGCCGTATCCGCGACCAATGGCACACCATGACCCGAACGGGAAAGGTTGCCAAACTGAACAATCATGTTCCTAAACCCTTTCTGGAAATTCATCCCAAAGACGCCGAAGAGCGCGGTTTGGCCGACGGCGACCCGGTTGTAGTGACGGGCCACCGGGGCGAAGTGCGCGTAAACGTCAAACTGACGAAAGACATTCGGCGGGGCGTTGTGTTTCTGCCCATGCACTGGGGCAAGTGGCTGGGCCAAACCTACGCCCGCGCCAACAACCTGACGCAGCCGCTCATCGACCCCGTATCGAAAGAGCCGGATTTCAAGTTCTCGGCGGTGCAGGTGGCGCGGGCCGAACAGCCGCCCCGAAAAATCGTGGTGATTGGTGCCGGAGCCGCAGCCACGCGCTTCGTGCAGGCGTATCGGGGGCGGTCCGACGTTTCGGTGGGGTCTATTCACGTTTTCAGCAAAGAAACCACGCCGTTTTACAACCGCGTGCTGCTCCCCGATTACGTTAGTGGCGTCAAGACATGGGACAACCTCATTAAACTGACGCCCGAAGCCGCTATTGACCTCGGCGTTCACCTCCACGCGGGCGTTAGCATTACGGCCATCGACCGCGACGCCAAAACCGTTACCGATGAACGGGGCCAAACGCATTCGTACGACGTGCTACTGCTTACCCCCGGTTCACGGGCGTTCATGCCCCGTGAGTATCAAACCCATCTCGCCGGTGTGCTGACCATGCGGACGCGACAAGACGCCGACGTACTGCTCGAACGCTTGCAACCCGGCAACCCGTGCGTCATCGTGGGTGGGGGGCTGCTGGGGCTGGAACTGGCCGCATCGCTGAGAGAGATTGGCGTATCGGTAACGGTAATTCAGCGCGAGAACCGGCTCATGACAAGGCAGTTAGATGAGGTAGCCTCGGAACTGCTGCATCAGGAACTGACCGACCGGGGCGTTGACATTCTGTACAATGAAAGCATCCGGTATTATGTAGACAACGGCACCGAAGTAAGGGGTGTTCATCTCTCAAACGGGCAGACGATTCGGGCGCGGGCGGTGGTGTTTGCCATCGGTACGCAGCCCAACACCGAGCTGGCGCGGGCCTGCGGCCTGACCGTAAACCGGGGCGTGGTGGTAAACGAATTTCTGCAAACGTCAGACCCAAACATCTTTGCCGCTGGCGAAGTGGCCGAACTGAACGGCAACTTGTGGGGCATTACCGCAGCCGCCGACGAACAGGCCGAGGTGATTGCCTGCTACCTGCAAGGCGACCGCGTAACGAGTTATGCCGGTTCGCTGTCGATGAACATCTTGAAAATGAGCGGACTAAACCTGTGTTCGCTGGGTATTCCTGAAGCACCACAAGGCGTACCGGGCTACGAAGAGGTTGTATTTATCGACAAGGCCAAACGCTATTACAAAAAGTGCATCATTCACCGCGACCGACTCGTAGGGGCAATTTTAATTGGCGACAAAACCGAGTTTCTGGAGTATAAAGACCTGATTCACAACCGCACGGAGTTGTCGGATAAACGCCTGTCGCTGCTGCGGTCGGGGGCTGCGCCGAAGCCGGTGCTGGGGCGGTTGGTGTGTTCGTGTAACAGCGTAGGTGAGGGCAATTTGCAGGAGGCCATCCGGGCCGGATCCACCGAATTGAGTAAGCTGTGTAAGACTACCGGGGCTGGCACCGGCTGCGGCAGTTGCAAGCCCGAAGTCAAGGCCATTCTGGAACGGGCCGGGAAGAAGGTGGCGGTGTGAAAGTTGTGTATCTTTGAGTTAAACAGACAACACAAGCATGAAGAACTACAGCCAGCACATTAATATCAATCCGAATATTCGATTCGGTAAACCTTGCATTATAGGAACTCGGATTGCGGTGCAGGACATCTTAAACTGGTTAGCCTCTGGTATGACAAACGAAGAAATTCTGGAAGATTTTCCAGAATTAAGTGTAGAACAAATCCGGGCAGCATTAGCCTTTGCGGCTGACAGTGAACGCCGAACCCGTTTGATTGCTGCCTGATGAAAGTTCTTTTAGATGCAAACTTGTCGTATCGGCTGGTGAAAAAAATGTCTGATTTGTTTCCCGACTGCCTTCACGTCACCCGAACAGGTTTACCAGTACCGGCTGAGGATACAGCTATTTGGAATTGGGCAAAACGGAACAATTATCTTATCATCACAAACGACGATGACTTTTATAACCTTGCGAACCACTTTGGCTTTCCGCCAAAAGTGGTTCTGCTACGTATGGGAAATCAATCCTCTACTGGTGTTATACAAACATTAGCTACGCATATTGATGATATCAACGCGTTGTCAGACTCAGAAGAACACGGCTTACTCGAACTGTATTAGATACATATGCTCCTCCGCCGATACCCCGTTGAACTTTTTCTGGCACTCGCCGGGGTAATCGTGCTGACCGAGTGGCTGGTGTTGCAAAGTCGGGCGTTTGCTCAGCAACCAAACCCGATTGCGCTGGGCGTAACGGTTGATGTGGTGGTGGGGCTGCCGTTGCTGTATTACTGGCTGGTCGTTCGGGCGTTTACTGTGGCTCATGGCCGAGATAGGCACAACCCTGAAACGCCCGTCGTTTATCGATGGGCAAACGCTGCATGTCCGGTTCGGGATGCGCTGGCGGGGCGCGGTTGCGTTGACCAACATCGAACGTGTCGAGTGCCTTCACGAAAAACCTGCCAAAAACGTACAGACGCTGATTGGCCCGGTGCTGGTGCAACCCAACCTGCTGATTACATTTCGCGAACCCGTTGTTTTTGACGGTATTTATGGACTAAGAAAAACGGCTAAACAGGTAGCCATACTGACCGACACGGCTGACTGCCCACTGCCAACTGAAGACTGCCGACTGCCGACTGAAAACTGCCGACTGATATGCTTCAACTCCTAACCCACGGCGGCCACATAGCCCCCAACGATCTCCGGCAGGTGGCCGGATGGGCGGCAGATTACGGCCTGACGAACGTTGAAATCAGTAACCGGCAAAGTGTACTGCTGGGGCCGCTGAAGACCACCGTTCGCGAAGACCTTAACCGACGCATTCAAGCATTGGGTTTGCCAACGGATGCCGGGCAACCCAACGGCCAAAACATCGTCTCGTCGTTGCCCGCTACCGACGTGTTTCCCGATACGCCCTGGCTTACGGCGGGCGTGTATCTCGACGTGCTGGCGCAGTTCGGCATGGCCCCGCGCCTGAAAGTAAACCTCATCGACCCGGTGCAGACGCTGGTGGCACCGTTTACGGGAAATATCAACATGGTGGCGTCGCCGGAGCCGAATTGCTGGTACGCATTTTTGCGGCCATCGGGCAGCGTTCGGCGGTATCGGTGGCCCATTCTGATTGACAGTGAGTCGATTGGCGCGTTTGTGCAGGCGGTTGAAAAACATTACTTCGCCAACGAAGCCGACACCGGAAACCGGGCTACGCTCGATACGTTCTACCGGGCCGTGATGGCTGATTTTCAGGGTCGTACCCGCCGGGTTACGCACGACATGACCTTGCCCGACGCGCAAACGTCCGTGTACGAAGGCTTTCATCAAACCCGAAACGGCAATTACTGGCTGGGGCTGTACCGCAAAAACTACGCTTTTTCGCTTGATTTTATATCGGCTCTCTGCGACCTCTGCCGCAACACACGCATCGGAAAACTATATCTGACGCCTTATAAAACACTGCTTATCAAAGACATTCGCGAAGCCGACCGGCCATCCTGGGAGCGGCTGCTGGGGCGTTTCGGCATCCGAACTAACCTGCCCGCCTGGCACCTCAATTGGCACCTGCCCAACGCCGACGAGCAGACTGTTTTAATTCGTAATCAGCTTATCAACCAGTTAGACGAAGCTGACGCTCGCACAGATGCACTCAGTTTCGCGGTCAACGTACCGTTTTCGGAAGCGGCAGCGTCGGTGGTGTTGCACCGAAACCGAGACGTCGGACCGGGTCGCCCTACCACGTTCGATATTTACCAGCGGGCTGGATATTCGACCACCAACACGCAGTATGTGCTGTTTGCTAAAAGTCAGTCGCTGGCGCAGTTGAGTGAAAACATCCGGCAACTGTCGCTGGCGTATTACGAGCGGCTGTCGGCCCCCGAAGCAGCCCTGCCCGACTCCGCAGCCGACCCATCGGCAGAGCAACCAAAGCATCTCGTTCATCAATGCCCCAACTGCCGGAGCCGCTATGACGCCCGCTACGGCGAACCGCAACGGGGTATCGCGGCTGGTACCGCCTTCAATGAATTAGCGGGTTACGTCTGCGGAGTTTGCGAAGAGGAAAAAAGTGCGTTCGTTGAGCGGTGGATAATAACCTGATTGACCGCTGCCGTTGTAGATTTGGGTTATGCTAACAGATTACGTCGCTCGCATCGAAGGATTGCTCAGGCGTCTGCCTGCTGACGTGCAGCAGGCACTTCAACGGGTAACTAATCGGCGGTTGGTCGAAAAAGGCGACTATCTGCTACGTCAGGGTGAAGTTTGTCGCTACAGTTACTGGATTGCAACCGGGCTGGCGCGTCGGTACTATCTTGTTAACGGGCAGGAGCTTACGACGGAGATTTATTTTCCTGACGATATTGCTCTCTCCATGACCAGCTATTCTATGCAGACGCCCAGCACCGAGTGGATTCAGGTTCTTGAACCCACTACGGTCTTACGTACCGATTATCAGGCATTTCAGTCGTTGAAAAAGCAGTACCCAATGCTACTCGAACTCGACCTTGCGCTGACGGAATACTACGCTATCTGGCAGGAAGAGCGCATCCGGCAGTTCCGCACCCTCGACGCCACGCAGCGCTACGAACTTCTCCTCACTACGCACCCCCACTGGATGCAGCACCTGTCGCTGACTCACATTGCCTCTTATCTCGGCGTGTCGCGCGAGACGCTGAGCCGAATCCGGGGTAAGCGTATGCTGGACGGATTGTGACATAGGTCAAAGGAAACGGAGCACGGCAATTGGACTTTTGCACGTCACTATTCGCTGCTCTGTTATGTCACATCGCATCATTGGCTTCGACCTCGCCCGGGCTTACGCTATTCTGGGCATGTTCATCGTAAACGTTAATACGGTTTTCGGTTCGCATAAAGCCGAAACGGGTTTAGGCTGGTTCCTCAATCTGTTCAATGGCAACTCCAGTACCTCGTTCGTGATTCTGGCGGGCATGGGTGTATCGCTGATGACCAACCGACCGCACTACAGCCCCGACGAGCGGGCCGCGTTGCGTCGGAAGGTGCTGCGCCGGTCGTGGTTTTTGTTCGTGGCGGGGCTACTGCTCTACACCTGGTGGCCCGCCGATATTCTGCACTTCTACGGCGGCTACATGCACGTGGCCGCGCTGCTGCTGTTCGTGCCCAAGCGGACGTACCTATACGTAGCACTGATTAGCATTGCCGTGTTCCACGCCTTGCTGCTGGTGGTTCCATTTGAGACCGGCTGGAACGTCAGCTCGTTGCTCTACACCGACTTCTGGACGCCCGCCGGTTTCTTGCGTAATACGTTCTACAACGGCTGGAACCCCATTTTCCCGTGGCTGGCTTATTTTATGCTCGGTATGTGGCTCGGTCGGCTCAACTGGCAGCAGCCGCGTGTGCGGTGGTGGGTGCTGGGCGTTGGCGCAGCGGTCTGGATAGTGGTCGAAAGCCTACAGGCGTTGGCGATTTCGGGTGTGTTTGGGCCAGACGTAACGTTCTACTTCAATGCCGATTACCTGCCGCCTTTTCTGCCGTTTATGCTCGCTACGGCGGCTTTCTCGCTCATGCTGATTGTCGTCTGCCTAACTCTTGGCGACCGGTTCGCGCACACGCGTATCGTTCGGGTGCTGTCGCTGACGGGGCAAATGACGCTTACGCATTACGTTGTTCATCTTACGCTGGGTTTTGTATTGTTTAGTTGGCTAACGGGTCATGCGTACACCGGGTCTATAACGGCTCAATCACCCGAACCGCCTGCGTTGGTGCTGGCGTTTGCCCTCGGATTCTACGGGCTGAGTACGCTCTTTAGTCTGCTTTGGAGCCGTCGGTTTCGGCACGGACCGCTGGAATTACTGATGCGACGCGTGGCCGGATGAGCAAAAACATTGCTACATATCAGTACGTTAGCTACATTTAGCAATTCCTTCCGCTGATTGTTATGTCGCTACGTCTTCTGCCTCTTTTCTTACTATTCGTGGCTGCATGTCGGCCTGCACCGAAGCCGCCCACGCCCGCTCCTGAACACCAGAAAGCCCTCGACCAATTTCAGGTGATGGAGGGCTTTCGCATTGAACTGGTAGCCGCCGAGCCGCTCGTGACCGACCCCGTAGCGATGGAAATCGACGAGCGCGGGCAGTTGTTCGTGGTCGAAATGCCCGGCTACCCGCTCGACCTCAGCCGCAGCGGACGCATCAAACTTCTCACCGATACCAACGGCGATGGCTATCCCGACAAAAGTCAGGTCTGGGCCGATAGCCTGACGCTGCCCACCGGCCTGATGCGCTGGCGTAACGGCCTGCTTGTGACCGACGCGCCCGACGTGCTGTATCTCGAAGACACCGACGGCGATGGCCGCGCCGACCGGCGGCAGGTGCTGCTCACCGGCTTTGCCCGCTCCAACCCGCAACACAACCTCAACAGCCCGCAATTCGGTCCCGACAATTGGATTTATCTGGCGCACGAAGGAGCCATTACGCCTTTCGTCTATAAAAAAGAGTTTGGCGATGAAGGTAGCCCTATCCGGTTTCCGAACCACCGTTCGGAAGGCCCGACCTTGCCGAAAAATGCCGACGGGCGCAACGTCCGTTTTCGGCCTGATACCTATCAACTCGAAGAACTGTCGGGCGAGACGCAGTACGGGCAAACCTTCGATCCGTGGGGGCATCATCTGCTCACGAGCAACGCCAATCACCTATTTCACGAAGTGCTGGCGTCGCGCTATATCCGGCAGAATCCGAATCTGCTCGTTCCCGATGCGACGCAGAACATTCCCGACCACGGCAATGCGGCTGAGGTGTACCCAACTACCGAAAACCCGAACCACCAACTGCTGACCGACAAGGGCGTGATTACCTCGTCGTGTGGCGTAACGTGGTACAACGGCGGGGCGTTCGGTAAGGCGTTCGACCGCGTCACGTTTATTGGCGAACCGTCGCACAATCTGGTTCATGCCGACGTAATTGAAGACAAAGGGGCTACGTTCGTGGCGAAACGATTGCTCGAAAAGCGCGAGTTTCTGACATCGAAAGACGCCTGGTTCCGGCCCGTCAACTTTTACGTAGGGCCGGAGGGGGCGTTGTATGTGGTTGATTATTACCGGCAAAGCATCGAACATCCCGAATGGATGTCGGACGAAATGGCGAAGTCAGGGGTGTTGTACAACGGTAAGAATAAAGGCCGAATTTACCGAATCGTGCCCGAAAAGGGTTTGCCGATGAACTGGCTCGGTAGGCTTGGTTTGGAAACGAAAACCACCGCCGAACTCGTCGCGTTGCTCGATCAGCCCAACGGCTGGACTCGCCGAACGGCGCAGCGGTTGCTATACCAACGCAACGACCGGGCTGCTGTTGAGCCGCTTCGCAAATTAGTCGCTACCGCCGAACAGGCCGAGGCCAACGTGCCCGCGCTGTGGCTGCTGCGAAGCCTGAACGCGCTCAATGCCACCACGCTCCGGCTGGCTCTGCGTAGCCCGGTGGCGGGTGTGCGCGAAACGGCCATCCGCACAGCCGAAGACCTGAACAATCCGGCACTGCTGGCCGACCTGCTGCCGCTGGCAAGCGACGCCGACGCCAAAGTGCGGTATCAACTGCTCTGTTCGCTGGGCCTCAGCAACGACGCCCGCGCTGAAAATGCCCGGCTGGCTATTCTGAAACGTGATATTGACGACGCGTGGGTGGGGCCGGCAGCATTGGCGGGCGCGTCGGGCCGCGAACTGGCCTTGTACAAACTGGCGAAACAGGCGTTCGGCGCGACGCCTTCCGAGGCTAAACAAACGTTTTTCGCCTACGTGGGTGCTACCCTCGGCAACCGGGCACAATCCGCTGAAGTGACCCAGCTACTCCGCCCCGAAGCGTCGTCTGCCGACGCCCAGGCCGACTGGTGCCGGGTAGCGGCTCTGTCGGGGCTGGCGCGGCTGTGGCAGCACCGGGGCGTAACGGTGCCGCTCACCAACGCCGACCGGCTGGCTCTGCTGCCCAACCTCAACGGCCCAGTGCCGCCCGATGGCTGGCAAACCCAGCTCGATTTGTTGCGGTTAGTGGGGTTGCCAACGGGTAGCTCCGCTGTGGCTGAAGTGGCAAAGCAGGCCGCGCAGGTGGCAACCAACGCCCAACAGCCCGTAACGCGCCGGTCGGCGGCTGTGCAATTGCTGGCCCTTTACAAACCAGTGGCTTATGCCAAACTGCTGGCCGAACTAACGGTGCAAAACGGCCCCGAACCGTTGCGGGTAGCTGCTTTTCGGTCGTTGAGCCGCTCGGCAAGTCGGCGGGCGTGTACGCTGGCAATTACGGACTGGGCCGCGCTGACGCCTACTCTCCGGCGCACAGCCATCGACGCGTTTATGGATCAGCCCGACCAGATTCCGGCCCTGCTGTCGGCCATTGACCGACGGCAGATTCAGCGCACCGACCTCGACTGGCATCAGCAGGTGCATCTGATGAATTACGACGACCAACGCATCCGTACGGAAGCCCGGCGGCTGCTCGCCGTTGACGAAGACCGGCAGGTAGTGCTGGCGAAATACCAGCCCGCGTTGGCAAAAACGGGTCAGGCTGCAAATGGGAAAGCCGTTTTTGAGCGCGTATGCAGCAGTTGCCACCAGCTTGGCGGGCAGGGCGTGGCGTTTGGGCCTGATTTGGCAACGCTCCGCAACCGCAATCCGCAGAGCGTGATGACCGAGATTCTGCACCCCAACCATTCCATTGCCGACGGCTACGATTTTTATACCGCCACGCTCCGCAACGGCCAAACGGTTTCGGGTATGCTGGCCCGCGAAACCAGCGCGACGCTGACATTCCGCGCCCTCGGCGGAGCCGAAACCGTTGTGGCCCGCACCGACGTGGCGCAGCTCGATAAGGCGCAGCAGTCGGCTATGCCGGTAGGGCTGGAAGCGCAAATCAACCTCCAGCAAATGGCCGACCTGCTGGCGTACATCCGGGGGAAGTAGGGCTGCCAATGATATAGGTACTCCAACGTTGGTTGTGTAACAGCGTTTTCACCGTATGTTTCGTGCCTAACGCGAATTTTTGCGCTCAATTTGCGTTACCTACCTACGTCCTAATAACTTTTTCGCATTTATGGCCGAACGCATCAGCTACGGCAAAACCTGGTGGGGTCAGCAGTGGCTGAACGCGCTGACCCAGATTGACGAAGCCAACCGCCTGCCACGGGGCAAAACCTACGCCAACAAAGGGGCCGTGCAAGCCCTGAAAATCGACAATAACCAGATTAGCGCGTCGGTGAAAGGCACCAAGCCCCGACCTTACCGAACTAAACTGACTGTGCCGCTATTTACGGAGCAGGAACGCGGCTGGCTGCTAACCGAAATACAGGAAAATCCGGCTATTCTGGCGCAGTTGCTGAATCGTCAACTACCTGAAGAGTTGGTACAGTTTGCCCAAAAACGGGGTATTCGGCTGTTTCCGCAAACATTCGACGACCTTGGTATGGGCTGCTCATGCCCCGACCACGCCGTTCCGTGCAAGCACCTGGCAGCGGTCGTATACGTCATCGCCAACGAGATTGACCGTAACCCGTTTCTGGTGTTCCTGCTGAAAGGACTCGATATTCTGGAAGAACTGAAAAACCAGCAGGCCGACGTGTTGAGCGGAGGCATGGAAACGGTGCTGCTCCTGCCTGACCTCGGCACCGACGACCTGCCCGACGACGAAGACTGGACGCCCGACGAAGCCGCCCGCGCCCAACTCGACTTTGCCACCATTCCGCCCCTTGCCGAGCAACTGCTGAACCTGCTCCAGCCCGAAACCACGTTTACCAAAAGCGATTTTCTGAAGTCGCTCAGTCGAGCCTATAAGCTATTTAGTAATCCTGATAGTAAGCCGGTTAAACGTCCGCCGACGCTGTATACCAATGGCCGTTTAGCTAAAACCGCGCCCGCCGAAATCGTCCATCCCGACCCCAGCAATAGCGTAGAGTTGCAGTTGGATGAGTTGATGGAGGTTAAAAAAATTGGCGTATTCACCGAGCATGGCGAGCAGCGTAGCTTCGCCGATTATGACCTGACCGACCTGACCGCCTGGCTCGATACGCTCACCGAAGCCGACTTCGCTGAAATGAGCGATTCGGTGCGGGGTCTGTATCTGGCCTATCAGTTTTCGGTGGCCCTGCTGCGCCGGGGGGCGGTGG
>VFQR01002812.1_pt1 | contig 10511 bp, 9 predicted proteins | sample 3512321 | NCBI WGS metagenome assembly VFQR01 (sample SAMN10412374, study PRJNA504923) | tailings metagenome | isolation source: Relicate 3 Philex TSF1 revegetated site | place: Philippines: Tuba, Benguet | collected 2017-08-29
CCAACATCTCCGCCTGCCTGCGGAGACATAGAATCAATACTTTAGCGCCATTGCAAGGCCGAGTTTATCAACACCATCGGGTCGTAACCAGACGTTCACCGTGACGACGCTGAACGAACGTCGCTGGGACGAGAGCCGACATTAGTATACCTCGCTGCGATTGCCGCCTCTCCAAGGTTCCGAGAAGCGCCGAGCGGCATCTCACATCCAAGAGGGCGACGCTGCGCATCTTATCGTTGTGCAGATGCTGCGTCGGCCGCTGTCATGAGTGCACCCCCAGAGGAGAAAAATGTCCACGCTAAGGACGACACCGTAACTGAAATCGTAACCTGCTGCGTTGAGTTGAGTCACTTGCGATGTTACGATTCGTAATATAGTCGTTGCGCGATGATCTTGCGACCTGTCTTGTTCGTGTCAGCGGCCATCAGCATGGGCGGCACCGCACCGCTTCATAGGGCCGCGGCGGCTTCCCCGGCTCCAACTGCTACGATCGCGTACGCTGAGGAGCTGCATGCGCTTGTGGAGGCGCACATTCTCTGGCGCGGAGGAAGAGCCTTCGAGGCTCTGACAGCAATCGAGGACGCCGGAATGCGAGACGCGCTCGGCGCGCGGGTGCCCTTTCGTCGCTGGGTGTCGGTTGACGGTCGCAGTCGCGAGGAACTGGACTACGGGCCCTTGCAGCAGACCCTGGTGGTCTCGGCCAATCCTTGGCAGAGGCTCAACGGGCGGTTTTCCGAATATGATCAGGCATCCGCCGAAGAGCAGCGCCGATTGCTGAAGCTCGAATTCGCAGCGGTGTTGCGGGGCGCAGGGGCCACCGTCGCTCTTGGGCCGCCCTCCATGCTTTCGGGGGCGACGAGGGCTACAATCCGCATCACCTTTCCGGATTCGCGCAATGCTTATGATCTGCTGGTCGATCCTCAGACGGGCGCTCTCCACGGCATGGCCGTGCACAGCGGCGGAGAGCTGACATTAGTCGAATTGTCCGAATGGAAGTTTGTCGGCGGGGTCAGGATGCCTTTCTCGCGTGTTCAGGTTGAGGAGGACGGCAGCACCTCGCGCATGAAGTTCGCCAGCATTCGGTTTCGCCGCGAGCTTCCCGAAGATCTTTTCGCAAAACCCGAGCTTGCCGAGCAGACCTTCTTTGCAGACGGCCGCAACTCGAGCGGCCCGATAGGCTTCCGCTTCCTCGCCAATCGCAGGATTTATCTCCCTGCCCGCGTCAACGGGACCAGCGTGGACGTGCTGCTCGACAGCGGAGCTGCCTGGACGGTCCTCGACCGCCGTTTCGCCGAAAGGCTTGGCATAGAGCCATTCGGGAGCCGGCAGACACTCGGCACCGGTGGGGCGGCGGCCTCACAATATGCGGCGGGCGTGAACGTGCAGATCGGAAACCTGCACTTCAACGATCTCATGGTCCTGATCCTTGACCTATCCGACGTGGAGAAGCGGCTGGGCATTCCGCTTCCGGTCATCCTCGGCCGGCAGGCCTTCGATGATCTGGTAGTCGATCTCGATTTCCAGAGAGCCACCATCGCATTCCACGAGCCGGCCAGCTTCACGCCGCCCGAGGGTGCCATCGCCATCGAGTTTCCCGAGGTGGAAGGACACCGCGCCGTACACGTCTTGGTCGAGGGGGATCGCCCCATCCCCATGGTTTTCGACCTCGGCAACGGCTCGATACCCGCTTCTCTCTACCCGCAATATTACGAGCACCGCGGGATCGACGGGGACCGACCGGTTGTCTCCACAGTCGGCGGGGCAATCGGCGGCGCCAAGCCGATGCGCATGACCACCCTGAGAACGCTCGAGTTTGCCGGGACACAGTTCTCCGAGGTTCCCGTCACGCTTCACCCCAGGGACCAGTCCACCGCCTCTTCCGGTTTCTACCTCGGCAACCTCGGGATCGCCGTCTTGAAGCGGTTTCGCCTCTTCACCGATCACAGGCGCGACAAGCTCTGGGTTCTGCCCTCGGCAGAAGCGGCGTCCGCTCCCTTCGAGAAAGATCGCTCCGGGGTCTCGACGCGCCTGACGCAGGACGGGTTGCTGATCACCTTCGTGTCGCCCGGCAGCCCCGCCGAGGCGGCCGGTCTCGCCTCAGGCGAGATCATCACCGCAATCGATTCACGCTCGACCCTCGGCCTGGAATTGGGAGCGATCCCTTCCTGGAACACCATGCCGGCGGGGACCTCGGTGCTGTTGTCGTTTCGTGACGGTTCTGTCCGCAAGCTGGTGTTAGCGGACTATTTTTGAGGCGTCCTTGCGGAAAACCTTACGGGCGGCGACGGGCGGCAGGATTGGAATAAAGGGAAAGGAACGTGGCGTGCAACTTACCGAGCTCGAGGGGTGCGCACTCGGACTGACCTGGCAGCTCGGCCCGTGCCCCGCCTACGCCATCAAGCGGCAGTTCGAGCAGTCGAACTCATCGAGCTGGAGCGCGAGCGCCGGAACGATTTACCCGCTCATGAAAAAGCTCGAGCGGCTGCATCTTATCGATGGACAAGACGACCTGTCGGGTCCGACGAAGAAGCGCCGTATCTACACGATCAGTGCCTCCGGCAGAGCGCAGCTCACCCACTGGATGGCGACCCTTCCGGACTGGGCCGGCGAAGCCGTCCCCGAGCCGATCCGGACGCGCACCTTCTTTCTCTCGGCTCTCAAGCCCGAGGAGAGACAAGCATTCCTGGATGAGGCGAAGGCTCGCACCGAGGGGATGATCTCAAGCTTGGAAGTGGCGGTGATGAGCGCCGAAGACAAGATCGAGTCTTTGGCATGCCTCGGTGCATTATATGAGCTTCGTGCAAGGGCAGAATGGCTCGAGAGGGTAGAACATGAATTGTGCTCGCAAACGCGGTAGAGAGTCTCGCGAGCCATACGGCATTGCCGGACGTCAAAGGATGATCAGGAGGCGATGACACGATTTTCGCAGGTCCTGAGGTCGCATCAGGTTCGGATCGGAGCTTTGTCCTCGCTGTTCCTAGCAAGTTTCTTGCTGACTTCGCTGCCAGCGTCCGGCAGCCTTGGGGCATCCGAAGGTTCCGTTGGTCGCGCAATAATCGAGCGTGCTTCTTATCCGGCCCTGTGGGACGGGACGGTACTCGGCGGAGCGGGAGTGCAGCGGCTGATCGCCGATGCTGAAGCCGCTCAGTTCGTCATAGTGGTCGAGTCCCACAATGACCATGCAACCCCATTGATAACTTTAGACTTGTTCCGGCAACTCAGCGAGCGTGAGGGTTTTCGTTTCCTCGCGATCGAACAGGACCCGCTCGGGATGGAAGCAGCATCCTCGCCATCGGTTCGCGGAAGCCGATCAGCCATCACCGCGCATGCCTGCCGCTATCCTTACAGCTTTACCTTTGCCACCGATGAAGAGCTCGCATTGCTTGAGCAGGTCGGGCGGATGTCTTCGGCTGGATCACCGATCTGGGGAATCGACCAGCTGTTCGGTGCAAGCGCCGCACTTGAAGAGCTGGCACACACCGCGCAGGACGGTCCTGCCAAAATGCTTGCACAAAGCCTTCTTGCGCAGGCAACGGAGTGGGAGCGATGGCGTGAGCCTGCGACCGCACATTACCTGAGCTCGCAAGCGACAGAACTCACGAGCCGCTTCGCTGAGCTTAAGGAGCTGATGCAGCCCGCTCCTGGCACCAGAACAGCGGAGCTGCTCGAACTCTTGCAGGTGTCCGCCCGCATCTACTCCTACTATACCAGAGCAAGAGAACCCGATGATGTCGGCGCACCCCTGGGCCTGTTGAACAACTGGGCAAGGGAGGAATGGATGAAGCATCGCTTCATGCAGAACTACCGTGCAGCACAGGACGCCGGGGACGATCACCCGCGCGTGCTGGTCAAAGCAGGCTATTGGCACTCTGTGCGCGGGCTGGGGCCCGGCAACGTCTTCACGCTCGGAACTTTTCTCCACGAGTTTGCCATCGCTAACGGGGCGAAGGCACTGACTGTCCAGATCCTGCCAATCCGGGAATGGTGGCCGAGCCATGAGCAGGTTGAACCGGCTTACCGCGCTTTGCTTGCACCGGACGCCCTCACGCGCGCGACGCTAGTCGATCTCCGACCGGTGCGGCAACATCTGCACATGGGCCGATCCTTCGGACTGACGGGCGAAGATCTTGTGCAATTCCGCAGCCTTGTTTTCGGGGTAGATTATGCGTTCTTTGTCCCCTCCCGTGCCGGTTCCGACGCCTTGGCGAAATGCCGCGCCGCTGCCTCAGAAGTGACTGCAGATCGAAAGCAGCGAAACCGAGGACGGTGATGCGATGTCGATGCATGATCTTGAAAATCCACTTTTTTGTGAGATTGGCGGGCGTACGCTTTGCCTTCTCTCCTTTGGAGCTGACCGCTCAAGGTGGCGGCCGTGATCCGGCGTGGGCCGGTCCGGTCCTTTGAGTCGGTGCTAGATCAGACCGGTCTCATCCGCTTCGCCGGAGGAAGCCTTGCTGGCCTTCTCGCAGTCTATTCCTTCGCTTTCATCGGCGCCGGATACCGCATTGAAGAATCGCTTTGGGGCGCCTTCGCTTATGCGTTGGCGGGCTGCTTGATCCTGACGCTCGTTTTCGGCGCTTTGGGGGCTCTCTTTCGCGAGCGGCCTATCTTACTATTCGTCCATCTGTTCAGTGCAGGCCTGTACGCTTTGGCGTGGTACGCAACGGCGCGGGTGCTGATGGCGTTACCCGATTGGACGCCGGGGCGCCCTCTTGTGGCACCCGCATTGGACGGTGCCGGGCTGCGTTGGCAGCTTGCGCAAGGAGTTTTGATCTACGCAGTCGCCGCTCAGTTCTTTTTCCAGCGCGACGCTACTCTCGTGGCAGACTCTCCTCCCATGACCTATGCGAAGGAGCAGCGCACTGCCGAATGGACAAGGCTATTGAGCCGGGTGGGCGATCAGATCCAGCCGTTCGACGTCGGAAACGTGGTCTATTTTGCTGCTGCCGACGATTATGTCGAAATGGTCACCTTGGCCGGCCGAAAATTGCTGCGCGTTTCGCTTGGCGAGTTGGAAGAGCGCCTTGATCCTGACAAGTTCGTCCGGGTGCATCGCTCAGCGATCATCAATCTTGATCGCGTTCTGTCCATGGAACCTGCAGGTAGTGGTCGGCTCGACGTAGCGCTCGAAACCGGAGACCGCGTGATCGCAAGCCGCGCGGGTGCTGAACGTCTTCGCAGACGGATTCTCTAGGAGACGCTCACCGAGTGAAGCGTCAGTTCACCGAATTAAACACGACCCTCGCGAGAATCGCTTAGACGTTCAGGCACTACGCCCTCTCGGAGTGCCAAAGATGGATCTGCGCCTTGCCACCTTGATTGTCTGCTTGTCCGCCGCCTTGCTTGGAGGGGGATCGGCGAGGGCGCAAAGCCTCTCGCTGCCAGCCGAGTACGAAGTGCTTGAAGGGCGGCCGATCGAGATCGCGGTGCACGGCGCCGAGGCGGAAGCCACTGTCGAGATCACTGCAACGATGCGATGGGGCGATCAAGCCTACCGATCGCAAGCCCAATTTCAATCAGACGCGAGCGGACGCGTGCGGCTTTCGGTCGACGCACCAACATCAGGATCGTACACCGGGGTCGACCCTTTCGGGCTGTTCTGGTCTGCCGCTCCGGTGACCGGAACCGATTTGCCGTCTCTGGTGCATGGCGAGGTTGAGATTGCCTGGCGTTCTGGTGATGCTGCGGGAACCGGGCGCATGCGTTGGGTTCGGTCCACTGGCGATTTGGTAACTGTGGAAGCGCGGGCGCCCGGCCTGAACGGGTGGCTCTTCGCTCCGAAGGACGCGATGAGAAGGCCGGTGCTTCTGGTTCTCGGCGGCAGCGAAGGCGGGATCGCCTTCGCGCGCGCCAGAGCCGAGAGGCTTGCAGCCGAAGGCTGGCCCGCTCTTGCGGTCGCCTACTTCGCGCCATCCTGGGCCCCCATGGATGACGTAACACCTCACTTCGAACATATACCTGTTGAGCTGTTCGAGCGAGCGCGGGCATGGCTGGCGCACCGGCCCGAAGCGAACACGGATGCCGTGGCGGTGCTCGGCGCCTCGAAGGGTGCTGAATTCGCCCTGGTTGCCGCCAGTCGATATGCGTGGATCAAGGCCGTCATCGCCTACGTCCCCTCGGACGTTGTGTGGCAGGGGTTCGCCGGCGCCGACATGTCGACGGGCGCAGGAAGCTCCTGGAGCGAAAACGGGCACGACCTACCTTTCGTGCCGCTTCTCGATTGGCCCGCCCAGGGACCTTACACCGACGTGCACCGCCGCAGCGAGGCATCCGCGGGATTGGAGATCGTAAGGGCGTCTATCCCTGTCGAACACTCGCAAGCTGCGATCCTGCTGCTAGCTGCTGAACGTGATGAGGTTTGGCCCTCAGCCGACATGACACGGCGACTGCAGACGCGACTCAAGCGCCTACCTTACTCGCCGCCAGTCGAAGCGGTCATCTATCCCGACGCTGGGCACGAACTCACAGGGACTGGCGTGCGTCCGGAACCTTCAGATGCTGGAGCGCTCGGCAGTTCACCCGCCGGTCGCGCTCGCGCGAAGGCGGACGCCTTTGCCCGTGCTATTGGGTTCCTGCGGGAACAACTGCCGCCGATGGATGCGCCAGAGCGGGCGGTGGTGCGCAATGTCGCATTTTGGGCGCCGCCGTTTGATCGACCGCCGCGGCGCCGGGATGTGATCCTGCAGAACGGAGCCATATCGGCGATTGTTCAGCCAAGCAGAGCCAAAATCCGCTCCGGCGACCTTGTGATCGACGGGGTCGGCCGCACCCTAGTCCCTGGGTTGTGGGATATGCACGTTCATGCCTTGGCCAAGGGCGAAAACTCGGTTCGTTCCATCTTGCCAAGGTATCTCTCGTGGGGCGTGGTCGGGGTTCGTGACATGGGTTCTCCCCCTGGTGCTTTCGAAGCCCTTTCTGGACGTCTGCGGGCAGGCCATGGCTTGCCGACTGTGATCGCACCTGGCCCACTGCTGGACGGACCGCGCCGCCCGTGGCAATCAACCTCCGCACTGCCGTTAGAAAACGCGGAAGCTGCCAGAGCGGCGGTAGAACGCCTAGTCGACGAGGGCGTCGACTTTCTTAAAGTCTATGCAAGCCTGACAGCCGAGCAGTTCGAGATAATCTCCCGCGAGGCACTGCGACGAGGCATGACCTTCGCCGGCCATGTCCCGCGAGCGGTCTCGCTGGACAAGGCGACAACCGCAGGAATGGGCAGTGTGGAACATGCCAGCCTTGACCTTCTGAGAGACTGCCTTCCGGATTCGGCTCAGGTAGACCGCGACTTGCTTGATGGCTGGATCAAGGAAGGGTGGGCCGGCCGGTTCAGCATTTGGTCAAAGTCCTACGCCGCTCGCGACCGGCATGCCTGTAACGCAACGTACCGCCTCCTCGCTGGTCACGGCGTCAGATTTACCCCCACGCTGTTCAACGAAACACGCGATCGAACAACCATCGATGCTGCTGCTTTAGCTGAACTCCGCGGGCGAGATCTGGCAGCGTGCGAGGCGGAATTGGCGGCGATCATGTCCGCTCCGGACCCAGTCCGCACCCAAGCTTATGACGATGTCCGGGCACTGGTTCTGGATGTCAGCATGCAAGGCGTTCCGTTACTATCCGGGTCGGACGCCGGCGCCGTATGTGTGCCTCACGGGCTTGCTGCGCATCGGGAACTTCAGGCGCTTGAACGCCTTGGCTTACCGCCAGCGGTTCTCCTTCGGATCGCGACGGTAGACTCTCGCAAATTTGCGAGGCTCTCACCACCTGTATTTAGATCAGGCGCGCGCGTGGATTTCATCTTGGTGGACGGAGAGCCTCACAAGCAGCTGCGCGATCTCGAGCAAGTGGTGGCGGTCGCGAAGGGCGGGCTTTGGCTTCGCGGAATTGCGCTTCGTTCGTACCGGGTTTGGTAACGGGTGCTAAGGCTCACCCTCGCTTCGTCGTATCCAGCACAAATCGCACCAGCGGACATCGCTAATGAACAGTCATAAGCGCTGGCGCAACGCTATCCTCGATCCGGAGCAGCAGTTTGCCCTTCCGGTGAAAAATTGCTGTCACGCAGAAATCGGCCTGGTTCCTGCCACCTGAGCGTTCGCGGCGGAGGCGGTGCCGAACAAGGTGGAGGTGGCGCTTAGGCTACTGCGCAAATTCAGCAATGAGCAGGGCTGATACGGAATCCTTAAAGCCGCCTGGCGGCTTTCGACGGAAGCAGACGTTACTTGCACTGAGCGAGAACGACCGGCTCTGGGTCGGGAGCCGTCACGGCTCAGATCGGGCCGGTGATGGCGGCTTCGCCCTCTTTCTGGAAAACTCCTGCCATTCAGCAAACGACGCCAAACTGACAATCGAGCTGGACGGGCTCGTATATGTAGCCTCGCCATCCACGCCAGGCGCTCTCCTTCCGACCTGCGGTTGCACCGGCAGCAGATCGAAGGCTCCAAGATAAGCAGCTTCTTTTGGATCATGACCGCAGAGCTCGAACCCCATGCCCGATGTGTCGCTTCATGATCCGTCTCAGCGTGGTGGCATCTAGGTACCCCACCCTGCGCGCAATCTCCTCGAATGGGAGGCGGCTGGTTTCAATCAACTCGATGGCACGTTCAATTCTCAGCCGCTGGACGAAGCGGATCGGTGACAGGCCGGTAGCCCTTTCGGTGCGCCGCGCAAAGGTGCGGGGACTAAGCCCGACTGCCGAGGCGAGTTGATATACGCTGAAAGGCTCCGCCAGATGCGCGCGAGCCCAGCTCTCGGCACGGGCGACATGCTCGTCGGATGCAGCTAGATATTCTAGGGCCATGTACGGCGATTGCGAACGCCGGTCGTCCAATACCAGATGACGCGCGCAAGCATTGGCTAGCGACGGACTTGCGTGCCGCGCCACAATGGCAAGCGCCAGATCGAGTTGTGCCATGGCGGCTCCGGCGGTGGTGACCGGGCCATCGGTCACGAGCAAGGCTTCAGTGTCGAGGTCCACCTCGGGGTGCAGCCTTCGAAAGAGCGCAGAGAGCCACCACGTTGTTGTCGCCCGGCGACCATTCAGGATACCGCTGGCCGCCATCAAGAAAACAGCCGAGCAAGCGCCCGCCACCTCGATATCGCGATCAACAGCGTCGGCCAAAACCCTCTGTGCAGCCAAGGCGTCCTTGTTCTCAAGCCTGCTCGTCAGCTCGTCCTCGCGGCTCAGTCCAAGGCCCGGCACCACGATCAGGCCGGCAGGTGTAATCGCGCGGCAATCCCCCAAGAGCCCCCTCAGCTGGTGCGCACCGGACCCGCTTGTGCGCAGTGCGAAGGCGGGCGGCAGGCCGCTGCGTTCCCTCAGGCGGTTGGCCGTCTCGAGGACATCGAAGGTCACGGCTATTCCGGAGAGAAACGCTCCTTTCAGGACCAAGATCTCGACTGTGAACGCCATGGCGAATTCTCCCCGAAGATTGTCAAATCCGACACTCGCTCCCTTCATGAGGGTGTTTATTCATCAGCGCAAGAACCGTGAACAGGAGACCGCCGATGCCCTCTTACTTGGACCAGACCGATCCGCTCAATGATTTCGCAGTGCGCGAGATCACGCTGAACGAAATCGCAAAGCGCGTTTACGTCGCCGGCACCGGTCCGGCCGTGATCGTGATGACGGAGATGCCCGGCATCAGCCCGCATGTCGCGCGGTTCGCGCGCTGGGTCCGCGACGCGGGCTTCACTGTTTTTATGCCGTCGCTGTTCGGCCGCGATGGTGCGGTGCCGACCACGGAAGAAGGCAAAGCGGTTTTCCAGCGTGCTTGTGTAAGCGCCGAGTTTAATGCTTTGAAACGAGATGCTTCAAGCCCGGTGACGCAGTGGTTGCGCGCGTTGGCACGGCAGGCACATGAAGAATGCGGCGGGCCTGGCGTCGGCGCCATCGGCATGTGCTTCACCGGCAATTTCGCACTGACAATGATGCTTGAGCCCGCAATGCTGGCCCCGGTGCTGTCGCAGCCTTCCTTGCCGCTTGGCGATCCGGGCGGGATCGAGATCGCACCCGCAGAGGCAGCAGCGGTCAGGGAGCGGCTCGAACGCGAAGATCTGACGGTCCTCGCCTATCGCTTCGAGGGCGACCAGTTCTGCCAGGCGCAGCGTTTTGCCGCCTATTCCGCAGCGCTAGGCGAGCGGTTCGTAGGCCGGGTGCTACCCGACAGTGCCGCGAACAATGACGTTCCCCCCTTCTTCGCCGAAGTCGTGAAAAACCCCCATAGCGTGGTGACGGCGCATCTGATTGACGAGGCGGGTCAGCCGACGATCAAGGCACGCAACGAGATCCTGTCCTTCTTCGCAGCCCGCCTTAAGGGCGCGCCGTTCCACGCCTGAGGAAACCATGACCGCCTTTATCATCTTCATTCGCGAGCGCCTGCGAGACGCGGAGCTATTCGAGCAGTATGCCGTCGACGCTGTCGCAACCGTGTCCGGTCACGACGTGAAGCTCCTCGCTAAAAACGGCAAGTGCGTGACGCTGGAAGGGGCGGAGGCTGCCGCGGTTCTGATCCTGC
>VFQR01002813.1_pt1 | contig 10509 bp, 21 predicted proteins | sample 3512321 | NCBI WGS metagenome assembly VFQR01 (sample SAMN10412374, study PRJNA504923) | tailings metagenome | isolation source: Relicate 3 Philex TSF1 revegetated site | place: Philippines: Tuba, Benguet | collected 2017-08-29
GCAGCGCGAGCAGCAGCGGAGTCGCCAGCGCACCCGTGCGCGCGAGTTCGAAGAGGCCGATGATCGCGCTCGGCAGACCGGCGACGATGCCGGCGAAGATGATGAGCGAGATGCCGTTGCCGACGCCGCGCGCGGTGATCTGCTCGCCGAGCCACATCAGGAACATCGTGCCGCCGGTCAGCGTGATCACGCAGGAGATGCGGAAGAACCAGCCGCCCTCCGCCACCGCCGGGCCGAAGCTGCCGCGCAGCGATTCGAGGCCGATGGCGATGCCATAGGCCTGGAAGATCGCGATGAAGAGCGTGAGGTAGCGGGTGTACTGGTTGAGCTTCTTCCGCCCCGTCTCGCCTTCCTTCTTCAGCGCCTCCCACGAAGGGATCGCCGCCGTCATCAGCTGCACGATGATGCTGGCGGAGATGTAGGGCATGATGTTCAGCGCGAAGACGGTCATGCGCCCGAGCGCACCGCCGGTGAACATGTCGAACATGCCGAGGATGCCGCCGCCCATCTGGGTCAGCAGCTCCGCCATCACGGCAGCGTCCACCCCCGGCACCGGGATATAGGCGCCGATGCGGTAGACGATCAGCGCGCCGAGCGTGAACCAGATGCGCTTCTTGAGCTCGGTGGCCTTGGCGAGCACCCCGAGATTGAGATTGGCCGCGAGCTGTTCGGCGGCGGACGCCATGCCCTGTTCTCCTCGCGACCGCGCCACCCCCTGGGGGCGCCCCGGAGGACCGGGACGCGGCGGCGCAGCCCTCCTAAAGTGACGCCCGCACCCCCGGGGTGCAAGGGCGCGCCACCCTGATCACCCCTCGGCGGCAGCCGGAGCGGCGGCCACGGTCACCTTGCCGCCGGCCGCCTCGATCGCGGCGATCGCCGCGGCGGAGGCGCCGGTGACGCTGATGGTCACGGCGCGCTTGATCTCGCCCTTCGCCAGCAGGCGCACGCCCGCGAGCTTGGAGGACGTCTTGACCACGCCGGCCGCCTTGAGCGCCGCCTCGTCGATCTCGGCGCCGGCGGCGAGCCGGCCTTCCTCGATCGCCTTGTCGAGCGCGCCCAGGTTCAGCACCGCGTAGTCCTTGCGGAACGGGTTCACGAAGCCCCGCTTCGGCATGCGGCGATAGATCGGGAGCTGGCCGCCCTCGAACCCGTTCAGCCGTACGCCGGTGCGTGCCTTCTGGCCCTTCACGCCGCGCCCGCCGGTCTTGCCCTTGCCGGACCCGATGCCGCGGCCGATCCGCTTGAAGGTGCGATGCGCGCCCTCGTTGTCGCGGATCTCATTGAGCTTCGGCATGATTCAGCCCTCCACCTTCACGAGGTGGGACACCTTGCGGATCATCCCACGCACGGAGGGCGTGTCCTCCAGCTCGCGCGAACGATGCATCTTGTTGAGGCCAAGCCCGATCAGCGTCTCGCGCTGGCCGGGCTTGCGGCCGATCGGCGACCCGATCTGGGTCACCTTCACGGTCTTCTTCTCACTATCAGCCATTGGCTGCCGCCTCCGCCACCGGCTCGGCTTCCTTCTTCGGGCCACCGAGCAGGTCGGTGACCTTCTTGCCGCGCCGCGCCGCCACCGCCCGCGGGCTGGTGGAGCGCGTCAGCGCCGCGAAGGTCGCCTTGACCATGTTGTGCGGGTTCGTCGTGCCGGTGCACTTGGCGACCACATCGCCCATGCCCAGCGTCTCGAACACCGCGCGCATCGGGCCACCGGCGATGATGCCGGTGCCCGCCGGCGCCGCGCGCAGGATCACGCGGCCGGCGCCGAACTCGCCCACGATGTCGTGGTGCAGGGTGCGGCCTTCCTTCATCGGAACGCGGATCATGCCGCGCTTGGCACGCTCCGTCGCCTTGCGGATCGCCTCCGGCACCTCGCGCGCCTTGCCCGCGCCCCAGCCGACGCGACCCTTCTGGTCGCCCACGACCACGAGCGCGGCGAAGCTGAAGCGCCGGCCGCCCTTCACCACCTTCGCCACGCGGTTGATGGTGACGAGCTTGTCCTTGAGCTCGTCGCCTTCCGTCCGCTCCTGGCGCTGCTCCCGATCGCGGTCGCGCCCGCGGCCACGGCGGCGCTCGCCGCCCTCGCCGCCCTCACCGCCACCACCGGACCTCGGCTCACGTGCCATCGTGCAGAATCCTCAGAAGGAGAGACCGCCCTCGCGGGCAGCCTCCGCCAGCGCCTTGACGCGGCCGTGATAGAGATAGGGCCCGCGGTCGAACACGACCTTGGAGATGCCGGCGGCGAGCGCGCGCTCGGCCACCAGCTTGCCCACGGCGGTCGCGGCGTCCTTGTCGGCGCCCGTCTTCATCCCCTCGCGCATCGTCTTCTCGAGCGTCGAGGCGGCGGCGACGGTGCGGCCCTGCGCATCGTCGATCACCTGCGCATAGATGTGCCGCCCGGAGCGGAACACCGAGAGGCGCGGGCGCCCCCCGGACTTCAGCTTGAGCTGGTAGCGCAGCCGCGCGCGGCGGCGGGCCTGCAATGCGAGCTTGTCGGCCATTACTTCTTCTTACCCTCCTTCCGGAGGATGACCTCGTTGTCGTAGCGCACGCCCTTGCCCTTGTAGGGCTCGGGGCCGCGATAGCCGCGGATCTCCGCCGCCACCTGCCCGACCTGGCGCTTGTCCAGGCCCTCGACCTTGATGGAGGTCGGCTTCTCGGTCGTGATCTTGATGCCGGCGGGGATCGGGTAACGGATCTCATGACTGTAGCCGAGATTCAGCACCAGGTCCTTGCCCTGCACCGCCGCCTTGTAGCCGGTACCGGTGATCTCCATCGTCTTCGAAAAGCCGGTGGAGACGCCGGTCACCATCCCCTGGATCAGGCTGCGGGTCGTGCCCCACATGGTGCGCGACCGGCGGTCGCCGCCACGCGGCTTCACCGCCACCTCGTTGTTGGCCACCTCGATGTCCACGGCATCCGTCAGGTCGAGCTTGAGCTCGCCCAGCTTGCCCTTGGCCACCACGGTCCGGCCCTGCAGCGCCACCTGGACGCCCGCGGGGACCGGCACCGGATACTTGCCGACGCGCGACATGCCGCTCCCCTCCGTCAGAACACGCGGCAGAGGACCTCACCGCCAACATTGGCGGTGCGGGCCTCATGGTCGCTCATCACGCCCTTCGGCGTGGACAGGATCGAGATGCCGAGCCCGTTGTAGAACTTCGGCAGCTCGGCGATCTTCGAGTAGACGCGCCGGCCCGGCTTGGAGACGCGGGTGATCTCCTTGATGGCGGGCTCGCCTTCCGAATACTTCAGCTCGATGTTGATCACCGCGACGCCCGGCCGCAGCTCCTCGGCGCTGAAGCCGCGGATGTAGCCCTCGCGCTTCAGCACGTCGAGCACATTGGCGCGCAGCTTGGAGGCCGGCGCGGAGCAGCGGCTCTGCCGCGCCCGGCTGGCGTTGCGGATGCGGGTGAGCAGGTCACCCAGCGGATCGGACAGCGACATGTCCTGTCCTCCTTACCAGCTCGCCTTGACCACGCCCGGGATCTGGCCGGTATTGGCCAGTTCGCGGAGCTGGTTCCGGCTCAGCTTGAACTTGCGATAATTGCCGCGCGGGCGGCCGGTGAGTTCGCAGCGCAACCGCACGCGGTTGGCGGCGCCGTTGCGCGGAAGCTGCGCGAGCTTGAGGGTCGCCTCGAAGCGCTCCTCCACCGGACGCTCGCGATCCATCACCACCGCCTTCAGCGCGGCGCGCTTCTTGGCATGGAGCTTGGACAGCCGGGCGCGCCGGTTGTTCTTCTCGACTGACGAAGTCTTGGCCATACGTCTTCGGTCCTCCGGAACCTGCCAGGGCGTGCCCCGGCGGTTTTCCAAACGGGTTCAGTTGGCGAAGGGCAGGTCGAAGGCCTTGAGCAGGGCCTTCGCTTCCTTGTCCGTCTTCGCCGTGGTGACGAACTGGATATCCATCCCGCGCACCGTCTCCACGCGATCATAGTTGATCTCGGGGAACACGATCTGCTCCTTCAGGCCCATGGCGTAGTTGCCACGGCCGTCGAAGCCACGGTTGCCGGGAATGCCGCGGAAGTCCCGCACGCGCGGCAGCGCGATGGTGACCAGGCGGTCCAGGAACTCGTACATCCGCGCCTTGCGCAGCGTGACCTTGCAGCCGATCGCCTGGCCCTCGCGGATCTTGAAGCCGGCGATCGCCTTCTTCGCCAACGTCTTCACCGGCTTCTGGCCGCTGATCGCCATCAGCTCCGCCACCGCGGCATCGAGCTTCTTCTGGTCGCCGGCGGCCTCGCCCACGCCCATGTTGATCACGATCTTCTCGAGCTTCGGCACTTCCATCGGGTTCTTGTAGCCGAACTCCGCGGAGAGCTTCTGCCGCACGACCTCGTCATAGAGCTTGCGCAGGCGCGGCTGCTCGGCTGGCGCCGCGGCGGCCGGACCGGCCTTCGCGCTGACCGTCGTCGCCGCCTGGCCGCCACTGCCGCCCTGCTGCGCGGCCTTGCCCTGCTGCGCGCCCTTGCTGGACGCAGCAGCCTTGGCCGGCTTCTTCGCGTCGCCGCCCTTCTTCGTCCCGCTCATCGGTCAATCACCTCGCCCGAGGCCTTCGCCACGCGCACCTTCTTGCCGTCCTCGAGCACCTTGAAGCCGATCCGCGTCGGCTTGTCGGATTTCGGATCGAGCAGCGCCAGGTTGGAGAGGTGGATCGGGCCCTCCTTCTCCGTGATGCCGCCCGGCCGGTTCAGGCCCTGCGGCTTCTCATGGCGCTTCACCATGTTCACGCCCTGCACGAAGGCGCGGTCTTCCTTCGGCACCACGCGCAGCACCTCGCCGCGGCGGCCCTTGTCTCGACCGGCCAGCACGATGACCTTGTCGCCCTTCCTGATCTTCGCGGCCATGGCCTACAGGACCTCCGGCGCCAGCGAGATGATCTTCATGAACTTCTTGCCCCGCAGCTCGCGCACAACGGGTCCGAAGATGCGGGTCCCGATCGGCTCGCCCTGCTTGTTGATCAGCACCGCGGCATTGCCATCGAAGCGGATCGCCGTGCCGTCAATGCGGCGCACCGGGTAGGCGGTGCGCACGATCACGGCGCGATGCACCTCGCCCTTCTTCACCTTGGCGCGCGGGATCGCCTCCTTCACGGAGACGACGATCACGTCGCCGACGCTCGCCACCTTCCGCTTCGAGCCGCCGAGCACCTTGATGCACTGGACGCGGCGCGCGCCGGAGTTGTCGGCGACGTCGAGGTTGGATTCGACCTGGATCATCGCTCAGGCCCCCGCAACCGCTGCCGCCGGAGCAGCCTCGGCCACGACCGGCGCGATCCCCGCCGGGCGCTCCACCGCCTCGCCGTTGCGCGAGACGACGAACCAGGTCTTGGTCTTGCTGATCGGGCGGCACTCCTCGATCGCGACCATATCCCCCTCCTTGCAGAGGTTGGCCTCGTCATGCGCGGCGTACTTCTTGGAGCGCCGGATGAACTTCTTGTAGAGCGGATGCATCACGCGGCGCTCGACAAGGACGGTCACCGTCTTGTCGGTCTTGTCGCTGACCACCCGGCCCGTGAGGACGCGCCTCGGCATCGCCCGGAACCCCTTTACTGCTTCGCGGCGGTGCGCGTGCGCTCCGCCATGATCGTCTTCACACGCGCGATGGTGCGCCGCACTTCCTTGATGCGGCCCACCGCCTCAAGCTGGCCCGTCGCCCGCTGGAAACGCAGGTTGAACTGCTCCTTGCGGAGATCCACCAGCATCGCCTGCAGCTCATCCGCGCTCTTGCCGCGGACATCCGCGATCTTCTGCATCGCCATGATCAGGCCTCCGGCGCCGCGCCGAGGCGCGTCACGATCTTCGTCTTGATCGGCAGCTTCGCCGCGCCGAGCGCGAGCGCCTCGCGCGCGATGTCGTTCGACACGCCGTCAAGCTCGAACATGATCCGGCCAGGCTTCACGCGGGCCACCCAGTATTCCGGCGCGCCCTTGCCCGAGCCCATGCGGACCTCGGCCGGCTTGGTCGAGACCGGGACGTCCGGGAAGATGCGGATCCAGACGCGGCCCTGGCGCTTCATGGCGCGCGTGATGGCGCGCCGCGCTGCCTCGATCTGGCGCGCGGTCACCCGCTCGGGCTCCAGCGCCTTCAGGCCGAAGCCGCCGAAGGTCAGCGAGAAGCCGCCCTTGGCGACGCCCTTGATGCGGCCCTTGTGGGCCTTGCGATACGTCGTGCGCTTGGGTTGCAACATGTCAGTTCACCTGGATCAGCGCTGCGGCGCCTGTTCCGCGGCGCGCTTGTCCTGCGCCATCGGATCATGGGCCATCACCTCGCCCTTGAAGATCCACACCTTGATGCCGCAGGTGCCGTAGGTGGTCTTCGCGGTCGCGGTGCCGAAATCAATGTCTGCGCGCAGCGTATGCAGCGGCACGCGGCCTTCGCGGTACCACTCCATGCGCGCTATCTCCGCCCCGCCCAGACGGCCGGAGCAGTTGATGCGGATGCCGCCCGCGCCGAGGCGCATCGCGGACTGCACGGCGCGCTTCATCGCGCGGCGGAACGCGACCCGGCGCTCCAGCTGCTGCGCGATGCTCTCGGCCACCAGCGTCGCGTCGATCTCGGGCTTGCGGATCTCGACGATGTTCAGCGACACCTCGGCCCCGGCCATCTTCGCCAGGTCCTTGCGCAGCACCTCGATGTCCGCACCCTTCTTGCCGATCACGACGCCGGGCCGCGCGGCATGGATCGTCACGCGCGGCTTCTTGGCCGGGCGCTCGATCACCACGCGCGACACGCCCGCGCCCTTCAGCCGCTCGCGCAGCGTCTTCCGGAGCTTCAGGTCCTCGTGCAGCATCTTAGAGTAGTCGCCGGTGGCGAACCAGCGGCTGTCCCAGGTGCGGTTGATGCCGAGCCGGAGCCCGATCGGGTTGACTTTCTGGCCCATGCTTACGCGGCCTCCTGCTGCGCCGGCGCCTCGGCGGCCTTCTCGGCGACCACGATCTTCAGATGGCTGAACCACTTCTCGACGCGCGAGGAACGGCCGCGGCCACGCGCATGGAAGCGCTTCATCACGATCGAGCGGCCGACCTCGGCGCGCGTGACCACGAGCTGGTCCACGTCGAGCTGATGGTTGTTCTCGGCGTTCGCGATCGCGCTCTCGAGGGTCTTCTTCACCGTCTGCGCGATGCGCCGCTTCGAGAAGGTCAGCGTCGCGACCGCGTCCTGCGCCGTGCGGCCGCGGATCAGCGCGGCCACCAGGTTCAGCTTGCGCGGCGAGACGCGGATGTTGCTGAGGATGGCCTGGGCCTCGGTCTCAGCCAGCGTGCGCGGATGCTTCGGCTTGCTCATCGGATCAGCCCCGCTTCGCCTTCTTGTCGGCCGAGTGGCCGTTGAAGGTACGCGTCGGCGAGAACTCGCCGAACTTGTGGCCGACCATGTTCTCCGACACCTGCACCGGGATGAACTTCTTCCCGTTGTAGACGCCGAAGGTCAGGCCGACGAACTGCGGCAGGATCGTGCTGCGACGCGACCAGATCTTGATGATCTCGTTGCGGCCCGAAGCGCGGGACACCTCTGCCTTGTTCAGCAGGTAGCCGTCCACGAACGGCCCCTTCCAGACGCTGCGCGCCATCGCGGTCAGCCCTTCGTCGCGTTGCGGCGGCGCACGATGAGCGCGTCCGTCCGCTTGTTGCTGCGGGTCTTGGCACCCTTGGTCGGCTTGCCCCAGGGCGTGACCGGATGACGGCCACCCGAGGTCCGGCCCTCACCACCACCATGCGGGTGATCGACGGGGTTCATGACCACACCACGGTTGTGCGGCCGGAAACCCATCCAGCGGGTGCGGCCCGCCTTGCCGATCTGCTGGTTCATGTTGTCGGCGTTCGAGACCGCGCCGATCGCCGCCATGCATTCGGCGCGGACCATGCGCGTCTCGCCCGACATCAGCTTCAGCTGGGCATAGCCCGCATCCTTGCCGACCAGCTGCGCGAAGGTGCCGGCGGAACGGGCCATCTTGGCTCCCGCGCCCGGCTTCAGCTCGATCGCGTGGATGATCGTGCCGACGGGGATGTTGGCCAGCGGCATCGCATTACCCGGCTTGATGTCCGCGCCCTTCGAGCCGTTCACCACCGTGTCGCCCGCCTTCAGGCGCTGCGGCGCGATGATGTAGGCGAGCTCGCCATCCTGATACTTGATCAGGGCGATGAAGGCCGTGCGATTCGGGTCGTATTCCAGCCGCTCCACCGTCGCGGGCACGTCGAACTTGCGCCGCTTGAAGTCCACGATCCGGTAGGACTGCTTGTGTCCGCCGCCGCGGAACCGCACGGTCGTGCGGCCGTGGTTGTTGCGGCCACCCGAGCTGGTCTTGCCGACCGTTAGCCCCTTGACCGGCTTGCCCTTCCACAGCTCGGACCGGTCGATCAGCACCGTCCCGCGGAGGGACGGGGTGACCGGGTTGAAGTTCTTCAGCGCCATGTCACGCGAGCCCCGTGGTGAGGTCGATCGTCTGTCCCGCCTGCAGCGTCACGATCGCCTTCTTCCAATCGGACCGCCGGCCTTCCCGCCCGCGGAACCGCTTGGTCTTCCCCTTCATGACGACCGTGTTCACCGCCTCGACCTTCACCGAGAACAGCTTCTCCACGGCAGCCCGAATCTCCGGCTTCGTCGCATCCAGCGCGACGCGGAAAGTGACCTGGCTGAGCTCGTTCAGCCGGGTCGCCTTCTCCGTCACCACCGGCGACACGATCACCTGGTACATCCGCTCCGCGCCAAGCTGCACGCCACGCGGCTTCGCTTCCGCCTCGCTCATGCCGCGGACTCCCCGCTGATCCCGCGCGCCTCTGGCGCGACTCCACCAAGCCGCGCCGTCAGCGCCTCGACACCCGCGCGCGTCACCGCCAGCACGTCGTGCTGGAGGATGTCGTACACATTGGCGCCGATGCAGGGCAGCACATCCACCTTCGGCAGGTTGCGCGTGGCGCGGGCGAAGCCCTCATCCACCGTCGCATCCACCACCAGCGCGCTGGTCCAGCCCAGCGCCTTCAGCTTGGCCGCCATCGCCGAGGTCTTGTCGCCGGCGACGCCATCCAGGACCACCAGCTTGCCCTCGGCAACCTTGGAGGACAGCGCGTGGATCAGGCCGAGGCGGCGGACCTTCTTGTTGAGACTGTATTCGTGGCTGCGCACCACCGGCCCATGCACCACGCCGCCCTTGCGGAACTGCGGCGAGCGCAGCGAGCCCTGGCGCGCATTGCCGGTGCCCTTCTGCCGGTAGGGCTTCTTGGTGGTGCCGGACACCTCGCCCATGCCCTTGGCCTTGTGGGTGCCGGCGCGGCGCTTGGCGAGCTGCCACTGTACGACGCGCGCGAGGATGTCGGACCGCGGCGTGGCGCCGAACAGCGCCTCCGGCAGCTCGATCTCGCCCGCCGGCGCGTTGTCCAGCGTGATGACAGGAAGCTTGGGCATGTCTCGTTACCCCTGCACGCCCGCGGGGAAAGGCGCATCGGCCGGTCGCGCGCGCTTCACCGCGTCGCGCACCAGCACATAGCCGCCCTTCGGGCCCGGGATCGCGCCCTTGATCAGCAGCAGGCCGCGCTCATTGTCATGCCCGGCCACCACGAGGTTCTGGGTGGTGACGCGCTCGACGCCGAGGTGGCCCGCCATCTTCTTGTTCTTGAAGGTCTTGCCCGGATCCTGCCGGTTGCCGGTGGAACCCAGCGAACGATGGCTGATCGAGACGCCGTGCGACGCTTCGAGACCGGCGAAGTTCCAGCGCTTCATGCCGCCGGCGAAGCCCTTGCCGACCGTCACGCCGGTGACGTCCACCTTCTGGCCCTTCACGAAATGCTCGCCCGAGAGCTTCGTCCCCGGCGCCACCAGCGCATCGGCCGCGACGCGGAACTCCGCCAGCTTGCGCGGCGCCTCAACGCCGGCCTTGGCGAAGTGGCCCTTCTGCGGCTTGGTGACGTTCTTCGGCTTGGCCGTCCCGATGCCGACCTGCACCGCGACATAGCCATCCTTCTCCGCCGTGCGGTTGGCCACCACGCGCACCTCATCGAGGTGCAGCACGGTGACCGGCACGGTGGAGCCGTCATCGTTGAACAGCCGGGTCATCCCCAGCTTGCGGGCGATCAGCCCGGTTCTTCCCACTGCGCTACGGCCCTGCGTGGCCATGGTCCTGCTTCCTTCGCGCGCGTCAGATCTTGATCTCGACATCCACGCCAGCCGCCAGGTCGAGCTTCATCAGCGCGTCCACGGTCTGGGGCGTGGGGTCCACGATGTCGAGAAGCCGGCGATGCGTGCGGATCTCGAACTGCTCGCGCGACTTCTTGTCGATGTGCGGCGAGCGGTTGACGGTGAAACGCTCGATCTGGGTCGGCAGCGGGATGGGCCCGCGCACCCGCGCGCCCGTCCGCTTGGCCGTGTTCACGATCTCCCGCGTGCTGCCATCGAGCACGCGGTGATCGAACGCCTTGAGGCGGATGCGGATGTTCTGGCTGTCCATGACCGTAAGGCCCGTATCCCTGCCCGAGCCTACTTGACGATCTTGGCGACGACGCCGGCGCCGACGGTGCGG
>VFQR01002814.1_pt1 | contig 10509 bp, 14 predicted proteins | sample 3512321 | NCBI WGS metagenome assembly VFQR01 (sample SAMN10412374, study PRJNA504923) | tailings metagenome | isolation source: Relicate 3 Philex TSF1 revegetated site | place: Philippines: Tuba, Benguet | collected 2017-08-29
CAGCGGGGCGGCCACGTGGTGGTCGACATGGTCGGCTCGTACCGTGCGAGCGCGGCCACCTCCGAGGGGCGCCTGCAGCCGCTCCCGGCGCCGAGCCGCATCTTCGACAGCCGGAGCACGTGGGTCCTCGCCCCGGCCAGCGTGGTCGACGTGGCGGTGCCGGGCGCGGCAGGGGCGTCGGCCGCCGTCCTCAACGTGACGACGATCGGTGCCGGCGAGGGCTACTGGACCGTGTTCCCCACCGGGACCACGCCGCCCACGGTGTCCAACCTGAACTCGCTCGGGCCGTTCCACGTGGCAGCCAACCAGGCGATCGTGCCGCTCGACGCCGACGGCCGGTTCTCGGTGTTCACGCAGCCGGGGGGCCACCTCGTCGTCGACCTCGTCGGCCTCGTCACCGGCACCGGCGCACCGTCCAGCACCGATGGGCTGTTCGTCGCCCTGGCCGCACCCACCCGGTTCCTCGACACGCGCGACCCGGCGCTCAGCCCGCTGTCCGGCACGCCGATGCCGCTCGGCGGCTGGAGCGTGGAGGTGCCCGTCGCGGGGCGGCCGGCGATCGGGGCCGCCCCCGTGGCGGCGCTGGCGATGAACGTCACCGTCACCGAGGCGCTGGCCGAGGGCTACGTGTCGGTGTCGCCGGCGGGAGCCAACGACCCCGCGGTGAAGGCCCGCACGACGTCCACCCTCAACGCGGCGCGCGCCGTGCAGACGCTGCCGAACCACGCCACCGTCGCCGTGTCGTCCCGCGGCTTCGACGTGTTCACGCAGTCCGGCGGCCACCTCCTCGCCGACGTGGCCGGCTACTACCTCGGCGCTGCCGTGCCGGCGCCGTACGGTCCGCCGGCCAACGCCTCCACCACGCCCTTCGGGTGCCTCGGCCCGGCCAAGGTGCCGGTCGGCGAGATCGTCACCGGCGCCAGCCCGGCCATGGTGGCGCGGGCCCAGCAGCGCCTGCTCGACCTCGGGTTCTGGCTCTCCGCGGTGGACGGCGGCTACGGGCTCACCACCAGCCAGGCCGTCTCGGCGTTCCAGAAGTGGAGCCGCATCACCGCGACGGGTCGCCTCGACGAGGCCACGGCCGTGGCGCTGAACCGCACGGCCTGCCGGCCGGCGCCCACCCGCACCGGCGGCGACCTGTTCGTCATCGACAAGGGGCGCCAGCTCGGCTACGTGGTGCGTGCCGACAAGGTGCAGTGGGTGCTCAACGTCTCCACCGGCGGCAACTACCGCTACCAGACGATCGACAAGAAGACCGGGGCCAAGATCGACGACGTGGCGATCACGCCCTCTGGCACGTTCCGGGTGTACCGCGTGTCCGACGACCCGGCCTACTTCGGCTCGCTCGGCGAGCTCTACCGGCCGCGGTTCTTCGTCGGCGGCGTGGCGGTGCACGGATACCGGAGCGTGCCGAACCACCCGGCCTCGCACGGCTGCGTGCGCGTCACCAACGCGGCGATGGACATGCTCTGGGCCACCAACGCGCTGCCCATGCGCGGCGTGGTCATCGTCCACGACTGACGGCCACCGCACGTGCGCCGGCGGCTACGCTGAACCCTCCGATGGGGCGCACGGTCATGTCCGCCGACGACGTGCGCCGGGCGATCACCCGGATCGCCCACGAGATCGTCGAGCACAACCACGGCACCGAGCGCGTGGTGGTCGTCGGCCTGCAGCGCGGCGGCGTGTGGATCGCGGAGCGCCTCGCCGGCGCCATCGGCGAGATCGAGGGCGCGGCACCGGTGCCCGTGGGAGCCCTGGACGTGTCGTTCTACCGCGACGACGTGGGGTTGCGCCCGATCGTCCCCGGGAGCGTCACCGCCATCCCCCGCTCGCTCGACGGTGCGGACGTGGTGCTCGTCGACGACGTGCTGTTCACGGGCAGGACCGTGCGTGCCGCGCTCGACGCGCTGAACGACCACGGCCGGCCGCGGACCGTCCAGCTCGCCGTGGTGGTCGACCGGGGCCATCGCGAGCTCCCCATCCGCCCCGACTACGTGGGGAAGAACCTGCCCACCGCCCGCGCCGAGGACGTCGCGGTGTCGGCCGACGGGGTGGTGCTGTCGTGAAGCACCTGCTCGACATCGGCGACCTCGACGCCGCCGAGATCGTCCACCTGCTCGACCTCACCGACCACATGGTGGAGATCAACCAGCGGCCGATGCCGAAGGTGCCGGCGCTGCGCGGCAGGACCGTGGTCAACCTGTTCTTCGAGGACTCCACGCGTACGCGCACCAGCTTCGACACGGCCGCGCGGCGCCTCTCCGCCGACGTGATGAACTTCGCCGTGTCGTCGAGCAGCGTCAACAAGGGCGAGAGCCTGCGCGACACGATCGAGACGATCACGGCCATGGGCGTCGACGCCTTCGTGGTCCGCCACGGCTCGAGCGGCGCCCCCCACCAGATCAGCCGCTGGACCCACGCCTCCATCGTCAACGCCGGCGACGGGTGGCACCAGCACCCCACGCAGGCGTTGCTCGACTGCTACACGATCCGCCAGTCGTTCTCCCGCCGCCAGGGCTTCGACGGCCTGCACGTGGCCATCGTCGGCGACATCCGCCACAGCCGCGTGGCCCGCAGCGACGTGCAGGCCTTCACCACCCTCGGCGCCCGGGTCACCCTGGTCGCCCCGCCGACCCTCCTGCCCCCGTCGCTCGACGGATGGCCGGTCGAGCGGTGCCACGCCCTCGACGACGTGCTCGCCGACGTGGACGTCCTGTACCTGCTGCGCATGCAGCGCGAGCGCATGCGCGACGCGCTGGTGCCGACCCTGCGCGAGTACACCGCCGGCTACGGGCTCACCCCCGAGCGGGCGCGGCGGCTGCGCCCGGAGGCGATCGTCATGCACCCCGGCCCGATGAACCGCGGCGTGGAGATGGCCGTCGACCCGGCCGAGCTGCCGGGCTCCGTCGTGCTCCACCAGGTGACCAACGGCGTCGCCGTGCGCATGGCCGTGCTGTTCGAGCTGCTCGGCGCGAACGCCGAGCTGGGCGTGGCCTCGTGACCCCGTCCGCCCGGTCCGAGCGCCTGCTGATCAGCGGCGGCACCGTGCTCGACGATCGCGGATCGGCGCGCGCCGACGTGCTCGTCGAGGGCGACACGGTCGTGGCCGTCGGTCCCGACCTCGGCGCGTCGCTCGGCGGCGGGCCCGGCAGCGGCGACGGCTCCGACGTGACCGTCCTCGATGCGACGGGTTGCACGGTCACACCCGGTTTCGTCGACCTGCACGTGCACCTGCGCGAGCCAGGGCGCGAGGAGGCCGAGACGATCGAGACCGGCAGCCGCGCCGCCGCGCTCGGCGGCTTCACCGCCATCGTGGCCATGCCGAACACCGACCCGCCCCACGACACGCTCGCGACGGTCGACTTCGTGCGCGCACAGGCGGCGCGGGCCGGGCTGTGCCACGTGGCGCCGGCGGGCTGCATCACCGTCGGCCGCGCCGGGCAGCACCTCGCGCCGCTCGGTGAGCTGGCCGCCGCCGGTGTGCGGCTCTTCACCGACGACGGCAACGGCGTGCAGGATGCAGCGCTGATGCGCCGGGCGCTCGAGTACGCGGGCCCGCTCGGGATCACGCTCGCGCAGCACTGCGAGGTGGCCACCCTCACCGCCGGCGCGGTCATGCACGAGGGCGCCTGCTGCAGCCGCCTCGGGCTCCCCGGGTGGCCGTCGCTCGCCGAGGAGCTGATGGTCCACCGCGACATCGAGCTGAGCCGCCTGACGGGGTCGCCGGTGCACCTCCTGCACCTGTCCACCGCGGGCAGCGTCGAGCTCGTGCGCCGGGCGAAGGCCGACGGCGTGGCCGTCACCGCCGAGGTGGCGCCGCACCACCTCGCCCTCACGGACGACCTGCTGGCCGGCTTCGACGCCATCTACAAGGTGAACCCGCCGCTGCGCACCAGCGCCGACATCGCCGCCCTCCGCGCGGGTCTCGCCGACGGCACCATCGACGCCATCGCCACCGACCACGCACCGCACCCGCCGGAGGCGAAGGAGGCCCCGCTCGACCAGGCCCCGCCGGGGATGCTCGGCCTGGAGACGGCGCTCGCGGTGGCCCTCACCGAGCTGGACCTGCCCCTCGCCCGGCTGATGGCCGCGCTGAGCTGGAAGCCGGCGCGCATCGCAGGGCTCGAGCGGCACGGGCGCCCGGTGGCGGCCGGCGAGCCGGCGAACCTGACCGTGTTCGATCCCGAGCAGCGGTGGACGGTCCGCCCGGCGGAGCTGGCCAGCCGCAGCCGGAACACCCCCTACGCCGGTCGCGAGCTGCGCGGGCGCGTGCGCCACACGGTGCTGGAGGGTGTGCCCGTGGTGGTCGGCGGCCGGGCGACGCGCTGAAGGCGCGGGATCAGGTGCGGCGGGCGCCGTCGACGGCGGCGACGAGCTGCGCGAACACGGCGTCGGGCGTGCCGACGCCGTCGATCACCATCAACTTGCCGATCTTCTCGTAGTACTCGATCAGCGGGGACGTCTGCTCCTCGTAGAGGTCGAGGCGGTGGTTGATCGCCTCCGGCGTGTCGTCGTCGCGCTGCATCACGTCGCCGCCGCACACGTCGCAGATCGACGGGCCCCGCTCCGAGCCGGTGGCCACGTAGTTCGTGCCGCAGTCCCTGCACACGCGCCGGGACGTGATCCGCTCGAGGACGAGCTCGCGCGGCACCTCCAGGTCGAGGACCACGTCGATCGGCTTGTCGTCGGTGATCCGCTCGAGCTCCTGCGCCTGGGGCACGGTGCGCGGGAAGCCGTCGAGGATGTACCCGCGGGTGCGGGCGTCGTCGCGCTGGAGGCGCTGCTCGACGAGGCCGACCATGATCTCGTCGCCGACGAGGCCACCGGCGTCCATGACCTCCTTGGCCATCTTGCCGAGGGGCGAGCCCTCGCGCACGGCGGCGCGGAGCATGTCGCCGGTGGAGATGTGCGGCACCACGAAGTGCCGTGACAGCCGCACGCACTGCGTTCCCTTGCCGGCACCCTGGCGGCCGAGGATGACCAACCTGGCGCCCGGGATCATGCGGCTCGCCCGCCGGACCGGGCGACGCTCACTTCAGGAATCCCTCGTAGTTGCGCAGCATCAGCTGGCTGTCGATCTGGCGCATCAGCTCGAGCGCCACGCCGACGGCGATGAGGACCGTGGTGCCGGCGAACGGGAACGACTGGACGTCGCCGGCCCACAGCAGCAGGTACGGCAGGATCGCCACCACGGCCACGAACACCGCACCGGGCAGGGTGATCCGGTTGACGGCCTTGCCGAGGTAGCGCTCGGTCTGCGGGCCGGGGCGGATGCCGGGGATGAACCCGCCCTGGCGGCGCAGCTGGTCGGCCTGGCGGATCGGGTCGAAGGCGATCGAGTTGTAGAAGTACGCGAACGCGACGATCAACAGCGCGAACGTGATGATGTACACCACGTTCTGGCTGTTGACCAGGTAGGTGTCGACGAAGCGGACGATCGAGCCGCGCCAGCCCTCGCCGCTGCCGAGCATGTTGCTCATGAGCACCGGGAGCAGCAGCACCGAGCTGGCGAAGATGATCGGCACCACGCCGCTCTGGTTCACCTTCAGCGGGATGTAGGTGTTCTGGCCGCCGTACATCCGCCGGCCGACCACCCGCTTCGCGAACTGCACGGGGATCCGCCGCTGGCCGAGCTCCACGCGCACCACGGCGACGACGATGAACACGCTCAGCGCCACGAGCAGGGCGAACACGAACCACTTGCGGCTCTCGAGGATGGAGTAGTAGCTGAACGGCAGGCCGCTCACCACCGACGCGAAGATGATCATGCTCATCCCGTTGCCGATGCCGCGCTGGGCGATCAGCTCGCCCAGCCACATCAGCACGGCCGTGCCGGCCACGAGGCTGAGGATGACGAGGTAGCCACGGGGCCACAGCCCGTCGGGGAGCAGGCGCACGTTCGGCACGGACTGGGCGGCCCCGAAGAACGCGCTGCCGCGGCCCTCGCCGAAGATGAAGGTGAGGCCGGTGGCCTGCAGCAGAGCGATGGAGATGGCCAAGTAGCGCGTGTACTGCGTGATCTTGCGCTGGCCGACCGCACCCTCCTGCTGGAGCTTCTCCAGCTTGGGGATGACCACGCCGAGGACCTGCATGATGATGCTCGCCGTGATGTACGGCATGATCCCGAGGGCGAAGATCGAGAAGCTGCCGAAGGCACCGCCCGAGAACAGGTTGAGGAACCCGAGCGTGCCCTGCGACTCGACGGCCGTCTGGAACTGGTTGACCGCGTCGTTGTCGATGCCGGGCACGCGGATGGCCACGCCGAACCGGTAGGCCGCCACCATCGCCAGCGTGAACAGGACCTTGTTGCGGAGGTCGGTGACCTTGAAGACGTTCTTCAGGTTCGACAGCACGTGCGGGCTCCTCGGGGGCGGACGCTGAAGGGGGAGGTCAGCGGTTCGTGAACTGGTTGCCGGACACCGGCGGGCGGCCCTGCTTGAACGGCAGGTCCACCAGCGTCACGGTACCGCCCGCCGCCTCGATCGCCCGGCGCGCCGAGGCCGACACGGCGTGCACGGTCAGCTCGACGGGCGAGGACAGCTCGCCGCGGCCGAGGACCTTGACGAGGGTGCCCTTGCGGACGAGGCCACGCGCCACCAGCAGCTCGACGTCGACGGAACGCTCCTCGAGCGCGGCCACCTGGTCGAGGTTGACGGGCGAGTACGCCACGCGGAACGGGTTGTTGAAGCCCTTCAGCTTCGGCACCCGCTGCTTCAGCGGCATCTGGCCACCCTCGAAGCCGCGGGCCACCTTGCCGCGGCCGCGGGAGTGCTGGCCCTTCGTGCCGGCGCCGGCGGTCTTGCCGCCCTTGCCGCCGATGCCACGGCCGACCCGCTTCTTCGCCTTGTTCGACCCCGGTGCCGGGGCCAGCTCGTCGACGCGCATGATCAGGCGCCTCCTGTCTCGTTCTCGGTGACGCGCACGAGGTGCGGCACCCTGGCGAGCATCCCACGGATCTCCGGGCGGTCCGGCAGCGTGTTGGTGCTGCCGATGCGACCGAGCCCGAGGGCCCGCAGGGTGCCCACCGCCTTCGGCTTGTTGGCGATCGCCGACCGCACCTGGGTGACGGTCAGCGTCTTCTCGCCCGTGTAGGTGTTGGGCTGGCGGCCGGGCATCAGTGGCTCTCCCCCGCGGCGACCTGCTTCTTGCGCTCGTTGTAGGAGGTGAGCACGCCCTTCGGGACGAAGTCCTCCGCAGCCAGGCCGCGGCGGGCGGCCACCACGTCGGGGCGCTGCAGCGACTTGAGGCCGTTGATCGTCGCACGGGCGACGTTGATGGCGTTCGACGAGCCGAGCGACTTGCACAGCACGTCGTGCACGCCGGCCTCCTCGAGGATCACCCGGGCCGCGCCCCCGGCGATGACGCCGGTACCGGCGGCGGCGGGCTTCATGAGCACCCGCCCGGCGGAGTTGACCCCCACCACGGGGTGCGTGATCGTGCTCCCGGCGAGCGGGACCTCGAACAGGTTCCGCTTGGCCTCCTCGGTGCCCTTCTGGATGGCGAGGGGCACCTCCTTGGCCTTGCCGTAGCCGAGCCCGACGCGGCCGTTGCCATCACCCACCACCACGAGGGCCGTGAACGAGAAGCGGCGACCGCCCTTCACCACCTTGGCCACGCGGTTGATGGTGATGACGCGCGACTCGCGCAGCCCGCTCGGGTCGGGTGTCGGCTCGTTGCCGCCGCGGTTGTCGCGGTTGCCGTAGTTGCTGGGACCTGGCATCAGAACTCCAAACCTGCTTCACGTGCGGCGGCGGCCACCGCGGCCACCCGGCCGTGGTAGACGAACCCGCCGCGGTCGAACACGACGCGGTCGACACCGGCCGCCTTGGCCCGCTCGGCGAGGAGCCGGCCGACGCGGGTGGCGGCGTCGACGTTGGCGCCGCTGCCGGCGGCGCGCTGATCGGCTTCCTTCGTCGACGCCGACACCACCGTGACACCGCGGTCGTCGTCGATGATCTGCAGCACGAGGTGCCGGTTCGAGCGGTACACCGCGAGGCGCGGGCGCTCGGCGGTGCCGTGGATCTTCTTGCGCACCCGCGCGTGGCGGACGAGCCGGCCCTCGCGGCGCTTCTGTGCGACCTTGCTCATGAGCGGAACCTCACTTCTTCCCGGTCTTGCCGGCCTTGCGCAGGACCTTCTCACCGAGGTAGCGGACACCCTTGCCCTTGTACGGCTCGGGCTTGCGGACGGCGCGGATGTCGGCGGCCACCTGGCCGACGACCTCCTTGTCGATGCCGCGGACGATGACCCGCGTCTGCGATGGGCACTCGAAGGTGATGCCGTCGGGTGCGGTCACCACCACCGGATGGCTGAAGCCGAGCGCGAGGCGCAGCGTCGTCGGGCCCTGGGCCTCGGCCCGGTAGCCCACGCCGATGATCTCCAGCTCCTTCGAGAAGCCGTCCGTGACGCCGACGACCATGTTGTTGACGAGCGTGCGCGTCAGGCCGTGCAGCGCACGGTTCTCGCGCTCGTCGTCGGGGCGCTCCACGAGGAGCCGGCCGTCGTCCTGGCGGACCGTGATCGCGCCCGGGATGGTGCGGCTGAGGGTGCCCTTCGGGCCCTTCACCGTCACCTCCCGGTCGCGGATGGCCACGTCGACGCCGCCGGGGACGGCGATCGGGGCCTTACCGATGCGGGACATGGGACGCTCCTCTCACCACACGTAGCAGAGGACCTCGCCGCCCACGTTGCGCTTGCGCGCGTCGCGGTCGGTCATGAGGCCCTGGCTCGTGGACAGGACGGCCACCCCGAGGCCACCGAGGACGCGCGGGACGCTGTCGCCCTTGCGGTAGACCCGCAGGCCGGGGGTGGAGATGCGGCGCAGGCCCGAGATCGTGCGGTGCCGGTCGGGCGAGTACTTCATCGTGATGGTCAGCACGTCGCCCGGGCCCTTCGGCGAGGGCGAGACGCTGAACCCGGCGATGTAGCCCTCCTTCTCGAGGACCTTCGCGAGGGCGACCTTCTGCTTGCTGCAGGGCATCCGCACCTCGTCGTGCATCGCCGTGTTGGCGTTGCGGATGCGGGTGAGCATGTCGGCGATGGGATCGGTCAGCATCGTGTCACCTCACCAGCTGGCCTTGGTGAGGCCAGGGATCTCGCCGGCATGGGCCAGCTCGCGCAGGCAGATGCGGCACAGGCCGAACTGCCGGTACACCGAACGGGCGCGGCCGCAGCGGCGGCACCGCGAGTAGCCGCGCACCTTGAACTTGGGGGTCGCGTTCGCCTTGTTGATCTGGGACTTCTTGGCCATGTGTCGGCTCCCCTCACTTCTTCTTCTTCGCCGCGGGCTTGGCGGCACCCTTGCCGCCGCGCACCGGGCCACGCCGGCGTGTCTTCCTCGGTGCGGCGCCGTCGTCGGCGCCGCGCTTGAACGGGAACCCGAACGCGTCGAGCAGGGCGCGGCCCTGCTCGTTCGTGGTCGCCGTCGTGACGATCGTGATGTCCATGCCCCGGGGGGCGTCGACCTTGTCGTAGTCGATCTCCGGGAAGACCATCTGCTCGGTGAGGCCGAAGGTGTAGTTGCCCCGCCCGTCCCAGCTGTTGGCCGGCAGCCCGCGGAAGTCGCGGATGCGAGGGATCGCCACGCTGATCAACCGGTCGAGGAACTCCCACATGCGGTCGCCGCGCAGCGTCACCTTGCAGCCGATGGACTGGCCCTCGCGGAGCTTGAACCCTGCGATGGACTCCTTCGCCTTCGTGACGACGGGCTTCTGGCCGGAGATGATCGTCAGGTCGCGCACCGCGCCCTCCAGCAGCGACGGCTGCTGGGTGGCCTTGCCGACGCCCATGTTGATGACGATCTTCTCGAACCGCGGGACCTGCATCACGTTCTGCAGGCCGAGCTGCTCGCGCAGCGCGTCCTTCACCTCGTCGGTGTACTTCTGCTTCAGCCGCGGCGCGGGTGCCGTGGCGGTCGCCGTGCTGGCGCTCATCCGATCACCTCACCGGTGCGCTTGGCGACGCGCACCTTCTTGCCGTTGTCGATCCGGTAGCCGACGCGGGTGGGCTTGCCCTTGTGCACGAGCATCACGTTGCTCGCGTCGATGGGCATGTCCCGGTCGATGATCCCGCCCTGCTGGTTGGCGGCGCGGGCCTTCTGGTGCTTGCGGGCGGTGTTCACCCCGTTGACGATGACCTTGTTCTCGGACGGCATCACCTGGGCCACCTCGCCCTCGCGGCCCTTGTCCTTGCCCGAGATGACGACCACCGTGTCGCCCTTCCTCAACTTCATCTCAGATCACCTCCGGTGCCAGCGAGACGATGCGCATGAACTTCTTGTCGCGCAGCTCGCGGCCCACCGGGCCGAAGATGCGCGTGCCGCGAGGCGTGAGGTCGTCCTTGATGATCACGGCGGCGTTCTCGTCGAAGCGGATGTAGCTGCCGTCAGGACGGCGCTTCTCCTTCTTCACCCGGACGACCACGCACTTCACGACGTCGCCCTTCTTCACGCCGGCGCCCGGGATGGCGTCCTTCACGGCGGCGACGAACACGTCGCCGATGGAGGCG
>VFQR01002815.1_pt1 | contig 10507 bp, 8 predicted proteins | sample 3512321 | NCBI WGS metagenome assembly VFQR01 (sample SAMN10412374, study PRJNA504923) | tailings metagenome | isolation source: Relicate 3 Philex TSF1 revegetated site | place: Philippines: Tuba, Benguet | collected 2017-08-29
GTTATCAAACAGAATAAAGGCGTCAGTCGTCAGAATTCAGCTTGGGAATTCTGTACGAGTGGCGGATAGCGCAGCGTAAAGCCTGCGGCATGGCTTCGCTTAGAGCGACGTAGGAGCGTCTGAATAATCGGGTTTAAGATCTCCACTAAATTTTCTCTTTCAGAGACGCTGCGCGAACGATTTAGTGGTGTTCTCCCAAGGGGAGACGCTACGCGAACAATTAGTGGCGGGTCTGAATCCCCCACTAATTGATTCTGACTCCTGAATTCTGACTTCTGAATTCTTCTTCAATGTTGATTGTTGACTGTGAACCCTCAACGGTCAACAGTTAACCACTGGAGTTCCCTCATATTTTTAATCTGATTACCCATTCTCCAGTCCCCATTTAACTAGTATCAAAAACAATGGCTGCCATACCAGAAATTCTCACTAATTATCGTTTCTTTTTAAGATTAGACATCGGTCAAAATGATAGCGACGGCTATTTTTTGGAATGTCAAGGCTTTAAAAGAACGCAGGAAGTAATTGAAATTTGTGAAGTCACTTCTCAAAAATGGGGGACTGCTTCCAAAGGTAAAGCAGTGAGAACAAAACTTCCTGGTAATGCTAAAAGTGGGAATATTACTTTGCGTAAAGGGTTGAACGCTTCCAAAGATTTATGGAAGTGGTTTGAAGATGTTGAAGCCGGCAAGTGGGCCGAAAAACGTGAATTTATTTCTTTATCTATTTACGATCAGGCATCTAATAAAGAAGCTAGATTTGAATTAGCTGGGGCTTGGCCTACCAGTTACAAAATTGCTGATGTCAACGCTAACAGCCATGAAATAGAAATTGAAGAATTGGAGATTGCTTTTGAGGAATTTCAACGCACACAATAAATGGGAGGGGAAAAGGGAAAAGGTGAAAGGTTAAAGGGAAAATGAAGAATCTTCCCTTTCCCCTTTTCCCCATTCAAAGCGAGAAATGTAATTAATTTAGGAGAAATATGTTTCCCACAGAGTTTGAATTTACACTGCCTAAAGGGTATCTAGACTCTGAAGGCAACCTCCACCGCAAAGGTGTAATGCGATTATCAACAGCCATAGATGAGATTGCACCTTTGCGCGACCCAAGGGTAAAAGCTAATCCAGTTTATGCCACTATTATTATTTTGTCCCGCGTGATTACCCACTTGGGTGCTTTAACTGATATTAGTCCTGCAATAGTAGAAAACTTTTTTGCCCAAGATTTAAATTATCTCCAAGATTTTTATCGTCGAATTAATGGCTTGGAAGCGGAAAATTCTTCAGTAGAAGATGTGGTGCTTCAGAGTTGAGGGGATGGGGGAGATGGGGGGATGGGGAGATGGGGAGATGGGGAGATGGGGGAGACAAGGGAGACAAGGAGAGAAGTCTGAGCGGAGGTTTCCGACCATCAGAACTTCGGAGAGAAAGATTGCTACCTTGTCTACCTTGTCTACCTTGTCCTCTTCCCATGCCCAATGCCCCATGCCCTGTTTGCTTAAATGACTGAATAAAAATAAAAATACAAGCCCCAAAATTTATGATGGGGATTGTATTTTTGAATTTTGAATTTTGAATTCGGAGCGAAGCGACGCAATGCCCCGTAAAAAGGATAATCTCTGCACTGAATTTACTTTCACTCTCCCTAGAGGTTTGAGTGATGGTGAAAATCGAGTACATCGTCAAGGAGTAATGCGTTTAGCCACTGCTAAAGATGAAATTTTGGTACAAAAAGAACGTAAAGTGCAAGAAAATCCAGCTTACGGAGTGTTGGTGATGCTTGCACGTGTGATTACTCGCTTGGGTAGTTTGAATTCTGTTAGCCCGGAATTACTTGAAGGATTGCTGTTACATGATATTGCTTATCTACGGGAATTTTACAATCGAATAAACCAGCAAGGTAATGCACATATTCCGACACAATGTCCGCACTGCAATACTCAATTTTCGGTGGAGCTAGAACTGGCGGGGGAGTCATAAGCTACCCCTCTGATAATTTATATGAGGAGGTAGCTTTTGTTGCTTATCATTTTCATTGGTCACAAGATGATATTTTAAATTTAGAACATACTACCCGTCAGCGTTGGGTAGCCGAAATCAATAAAATTAACCAAAAATTAATATGAAAGTAAAAGTTAGCTATTCACCAACTCTTAGTGAAATCAATGAAGTTGACCTAACCATAGACACTGTAACGAGGGGAGAATGGACTGTGGGTCGCTCTCCTACTTCTGATTTGGTGTTGGACAGCCCTGATGTTAGTCGGCAACATGCAAAGTTTTTTATCAAAGGTGGCACTTATTACTTTAGCGACCTTGGTAGTAGAAATGGCTCGATAGTTAATGGTAAACAAGCTGAAAAGGAACGACCATATCTTTTGAATGATGGAGATGTGATCCGTATTGCAGATTATGTTCTGATTATGGAAGCGATCGCTCCGATGACTGAGCAATTACCTGAAACTGTCTTCAGAATTATAGATCCTTCTTTATTTTCTCGATCGCGATCGCCTGAAAATATCAGTAATCCTAATGTTGCTAGTCCACCACCACAGGTAGTCAACGAAGTTTCAACGCCAATTAGCGAAGTTTCAGCAGTTGCTTCTACTCAAACTGATGATGACATCCCTGTTGTGGAAGCCACCACTCCAGAAAACATAGTCCAGCCACCAGAACCTATCAGCGAAATTCCACACGATGTCCGTAATGATATTGTAGATTTGCGTACATTAGTTGTAGAAGAAGAACGTACCGTAAATTTAGATAACGTAGAATTTGCAGAAGGCAGCGAAGTTGCATCTCATGAAACTCAAGATGTTATCGAAACTCCTGAGGAGGAAATTACACCAAGGGAAACTACTGAGAATGAAGTTACAGATTTAGAAGCAGCACTGGCAGCAGAAGCTACTTTTGTACAACAACGGCGTGAAATTGAAAGTGCCGTTCCCGAAGCTACTGAGGAGCGGGACGAGGAACTAGAAGCCGCACTCGAAGCAGAAGTTACCTTTGTCCAGCCACGTGATATTACTGCTGATGATGTTTCACAAACTACTGAGGAGCACGATGCCGAATTGGAAGCCGCACTCGAAGCAGAAGTTACCTTCGTGCAGCCCCGTGACATATTCAATCGAGTACCCCAGGAGAATGTTGTTCCTGGAGTTATTGAAGAAGAAACTCCAGAACAACCAGTAAATTTAGAGACACCAATTACTACAACAGACACCGCAGATGTTGAGGAAGTGACAAGTAATGTTACTCCTGAAACTCCTGAAATTCATCAACAAGCAGAGATTGAACATCAGGATACATCCAGCCAAGCTATAGAGGAAACCAAGGAAGAGCCAGTCAATTTAGACACTCCAATTCATCCAGTAGATTTTGCAGATGCAGATGAAGTCAGAGTTGATGAAACAGTCAACCAAGTTCCGGAAGACGTAGACATTCAACATCAGGACACATCCAGCCAAGTTATAGAGGAAACTAACGAAGAATTAGTAAGTTTAGATACTCCAACTTATTCAGTAGATTCTGCGGATGCAGATGAAGTCACAGTTGATGAAACAGTCAGCGAAGTTCCTGAAGAATTGACTGCACCTGATGATAACGTTTCAGAAGTTTTCAGCAATCAATATATTGATTTGAGTGATAGAAGTCCAGAAGCAATCAATGTCAATGAAGTTTCCACTTTGGAGGAAATTCCATCTTTCGAGCCAGTAGAAAACGAAGCTCCTGAAATCATCACTCCAACCGTTGCAGAAGTTTCTGAACCACAAGCAACTGAATCTCAGGAAATTGCAGAACAAATAGATGTCACTGAGCCTGAAAAAGCCATCGCTCAAAGAAACATAGTACTCATTGCTCACGAAAGCAAGAAGTCAGAACTTGGAGAATTTGTAGCTGAGCATCAGGAATTTTTCTCACACAGTCATACAATTACCTGGCCATCAGTTAGCGAAGTTTTACATCAACAAGCTGGTATAACTGTTAGTCAACAAACCCCCGCCCCAACTTCTGGAGGATTTCAAACAATTGCTTCATTGGTTGGTTCAGGAGAAATTTTAGCAGTGATTTTCTTGAGAGATTTGCTACAACCTCAACCAGGCCAAGCAAATGAAGAAGCCTTGCTGAGATTATGCACAATTAATCAAGTTTTACTAGCAACTAACGTACCAACCGCAGAAGCGATCGTGCATTATTTGAAACAGGTAGTAAATTAGCACTAAATGGAGAGTGGAGGAGATGAGGGAGAGGGGTAGGGGGCAGCGGAGAAAATTTTCCTCTCTGCTCCATGCTTTGCTGCCTCTTCCCATGCCCAATGCCCAATGCCCAATGCCCTGATGAAAAAAAATGTTTGCCAAGTTCAAAAGTTTATTGAGACAGCCGGTTATTTTGTCCAGTGCGATCGCTACAGTTTTACTAGTAGGTATTCAAAAACTTGGGGTTTTTGAAACTCTGGAAATGAGAGTCTACGACCAGATGGTGCAATTACGCACTGACCAAGGGCCAGACTCTCGTCTGTTGATTGTTGCTTTAACTGAAAACGATCTCCAAAAATGGACTTGGCCGCTGTCTGGTGAACTTTTAGATCGACTGTTAGGCAAACTTGAAGAATATGAACCACGAGCTATTGGTTTAGATATTTTTCGCGATTTACCAGTACAGCCTGGTCACGACAAACTACTACAGCGTCTACAACAAAGCGATCTCATCATTCCTATATGCAAACATTCTGGTTTTAAAAATCAGGGAATTGCTCCTCCTAAAGGTATTGAACCAGAGCGAGTGGGATTTAGTGATGTTGTTGAAGATACTGATTCTACTATTCGGCGCAATTTATTATTAGTAAGTTCGGATGAATCTGACCCTTGTAAAAGTACATATTCCTTCGGTTTACAGCTAGCACTCAAATATTTAGAAGTGGGTGGTATTCAACCAGAATTTACGGCGAATCAGGAATTAAAATTACGAAATATTGTATTTAAACCCCTAAAAAGTAATGCTGGCGGTTATGAAAAAGCTGATACCAGCGGCTACCAAATTTTGCTTAATTATCGTTCTGGTCATCAAATTGCCCAACAAGTCACAATTACAGAGATACTTGAAGATAAAGTTAAACCAGATTTGGTCAAAGGCCGGATTGTTTTAGTTGGTTCCACAGCAAGTAGTTTACTTGACATTTTAAATACGCCATTTGCTAGTGGTAAGTCAGATAATTCTGGCAAGATGGCAGGAATTGAAATTCATGCCCAGAGTATTAGTCAAATTCTCAGTGTTGTTCTGAATCAACAGCCTTTATTTTGGTTTATTCCTGAGTGGGGTAAAGTTCTTTGGATTTGGGGATGGACTGTAGTTGGTGGTTTATTAGTATGGCGAATTCAACATCCTTTAGCTTTAGGATTGGCAGGAGCAATAGCCTTGTCAGTTTTATTTGTAGGTAATTTTATGATTTTTCTTCAAGCAGGATGGTTACCAATAATACCTCCAATTTTGGGTTTAGTATTTAGTGGTGGGAGTGTCCTTGCCTATACTGCTTATCAAACCAAACAAGAACAAAAAGAAATCACCCAACGAGTCCAAGAACACCAACAATTAATTATTGAATTACAAGGTCTTTTACGCCAACGGGGTGATGCTTCCAATGAAGCGCCAACAGTAATTGCTGATTCTATTGGGCAAGAAATTGCATTAGGGACGCTACTAAATAACCGTTATAGAATTACCGAACGCTTGGGTTCTGGAGGATTTAGTAATACTTATTTAGCTCTTGATACCAAGCGCCCTGGTAATCCACAGTGTGTAGTTAAACAATTACGACCCCCCCGCCAAGATACAGAATATTTAAATGTTGTCAGACGCTTATTTGACGCTGAAGCTGAAATTTTAGAAATTTTGGGTAAACATTCACAGATTCCCCAGTTGTTGGCTTTTTTTGAAGAAAAACGTCAGTTTTCTTTAGTGCAAGAATTTGTCGAGGGTCACGCTATGGATAAGGAGCTAACCTCTGGCGTGCGACTCAAACAAACTAAAGTTGTGGAGATACTCAAAGAAGTTTTACAAGTGCTGGCTTTTATTCATAGCTATGGTGTTATTCATCGAGATATCAAACCTAGTAACTTAATTAGACGAGAATCAGATGGGCGCATTGTTTTAATTGACTTTGGTGCTGTTAAACAAATTCACCCCCAACAACCAGAAAATCACACTATTTCCATAGGTACTCCTAGTTATGCACCTTCTGAGCAAATGAGCGGGTTACCAAAACTAAACAGCGATATTTATGCATTGGGAATTATGGGTATACAAGCTTTAACCGGAGTAGACCCAAGAGTATTTCGCAGAGATACAAATACTGGTGAAATTATTATCCAAACCGAACCTGATGGTAATACAGAGGTTTGGCACAGTTGGCGAGATTTAGCTGAGGTGACAAATGAGTTAGTTGTTATTTTAAATAAAATGGCACATTTCGACTTTACTCAAAGATATCAATCAGCAGCAGAAGTGTTAAAAGTTCTCGAAAGTATTTAAGTAAGGTTTGCACAAAAAATTCTTTGGTGGGGGTAGGGAACTCTTAACAGTGTTGGGGGAACAGTTTTATTACTATTTTTTCTAATTTATTGTGGTAGTAGTGGTCTATCGCATTAATTTTAATGAATTTGTAGTAAGCACTTCAGTGCTTAAAAATCAAGGACTAAAGTCCTAACTACAAACTTATTTACCCCTCTTAACTAATGGTTCATCGCATTAGTTACGAGGGGTTAAGGAACGAACCGCAGAGGCGCAGAGAACGCAGAGAAAGAGAGAAAGAAGATTGAGTTTACCCCGCAAAATTAATGGGATGAACCACTAATAGTCTGTCCCATTAATTTTGGTGAGTTTGTAGTAAGCACTGAAGTGCTTACTACAAACTTATTTACCTCTCAGAACTAATGGGACAGACCACTAATGGTCTATGTCATTAATTTTGCTGGGTTAATCAACTTTTCAACTTCTCTTGTTTCTCTCTTCCTTTGTGTACTTTGCAGGGCAGTTGCTTCTCTACGAGACGCTTCGCGAACAAGTCGGGGAACCCGCCCAACGCACTGCCTTGTCTTTGCGGTAGCCTGCGACAAGCTGCTGTGGGTCTACGTTAAAACTTTGTACTTATATCATTTATAAACTTAAATGGTATAAATACAGGAATATTTGGGAGTAGGGCTATTTCATTCGCTCATTTCCCAGAACTTGCAAGGTTTTTTTTATGAGAACTTGGAGTGTTGCATAAGAGTCTATAGCTTTTGTGTAGGCATTAAGCGGCTTTTAGGTTTGGTGTTGAATATATTTTTGTATTGGTTGTTAACCGTCATACAGCGTTTTTCAGGTAAATAAAGTACACACATGGGGGCGTATGGCCATACGCCCTTAAAATTACCTGTACCTTCCAAAGTTGCAATTTGCTATATGTCAACAGCATAAAGACTGTGCAGTTTAACAGCCTAATATAGCAAAACCAAGGGTTGGGGACATTAATAAAGGATAAAACTTAGACATAACAAGACTTTTCACCCAGTCCCCAGTTCCTTGCTATGGCTTATCTACTTGCGAGAAAGAGGAAAGTGGATACATTTTGTACACACAGCGATACTAGTTTCCCAAAGTTTGATAGAAGTAGTGTTATTTATGATTGTCATAATTAAAACAACTGACCCTCAATCATCAATGGTGAACTCTACCCTTGTTCTCACACTCTATGTCAACCCTATGACAGGGAATGATACTAATATCGGTTCCAAGTTAAGTCCGTTTAAAAGTCTCACCCGTGCTTTAAAAGTAACTAAAATCCCTACAATCATTCATTTAGCTGCTGGTATTTACAGTATGACTAGTGGCGAGGTATTTCCTCTTGTTATCCGTGGAGGTGTGAAGGTTATAGGTAATGAAGATAACAAAGGAGCGGGGATTGTAATTTCTGGAAGTGGTCAGTATCAAAGCCCCAGTTTTGGATTACAAAATATTGCGTTGCTGTTGTTAGAAAATGCCAGTATTTTAGGTGTAACTGTCACGAATACTTCAGCAAAAGGTACTGGTATCTGGATTGAATCGGCTGCACCTACTATAGCCAACAATACTTTAAGTAACTGTGGACGTGAAGGTGTGTTTGTCACTGGCACTGCTAAACCAACAATTGGGGATAATGTATTTGTGCAAAATACTGCCAGTGGGTTAGTGATGGCGGGTCATAGCCAGGGCGAAGTGTTGGGAAATATATTTCAAAGAAATTCTTGGGGAATAGTAATTAGTGACTTTGCGGCTCCTGCCATTGCCAATAACAAATTATCAGAAAATCGCACAGCGATCGCACTTTCTCGAAATGCTCATCCCCTACTGCGTCAAAATCTCATTGTTAAAAATACTCAAGGTGGTTTATTTGTCAACGGTAATGCAGTCCCCAATTTAGGTACTAGCGAAGATCCTGGTGATAATATTTTTCGGGATAACTCTGAATTTGATTTACACAATGTCACTACACAAAAACTGGTTTGCGTAGGTAATCAATTGAATCCTTCCCTTGTCAAGGGATTGGTAGAACTAATTGCGGGGAAAGAGGACGCGGGGACGCGGGGACATGGGGACGCGGGGACGCGGGGATATGGTGACGCGGGGACGCGGGGATATGGGGACGCGGGGACGCGGGGACATGGGGACGCGGGGACACGGGGACGCGGGGACGAGGGGAATTTATCACAAACACTCTCCGCGTCAGAGCGTCCCTCACTCTCCGCGTCTGTTCTAGATGGTCATTGGGCAGAACCATTTATTCAGGCATTGCGGAGTCTGGATTTAATTCACGATTTGCCTGATGATATGTATCAGTTAGATAAACCGATGACTCGCGCTGAATACGCGGCTTTGGTGGCAATTGCTTTTAAGCCCACTGCTAAACGCCCAGCAGCAGATTTTGTAGATGTATCAAAAGATTTTTGGGCGTATAATGCTATCCAAGTTGCAGCTAGAGGTGGGTTTGTTGGCGGATTTAGCGATCGCACTTTCCACCCACATCAAAATGTCAAACGGCTACAAGTCATTGTCTCTTTAGTTAACGGCCTCGGACTACCGCAGGCTGATAGCAATGTTTTAGAAGTGTATAGCGATCGCCATACAATTCCCGACTATGCCGAAAAAGCTGTTGCAACTGCAACACATAAAAGAATAATTGTCAACTATCCAGACCCAAAATTGCTTGCACCTTTACGTCCGGCAACATACGCTGAAACTGCGGCGATGGTTTATCAGGCGTTAGTTGCCATTGGGCGAACATCTGCCATTAAAGAAGAATTTAGAATCAATTAATCGGGGATCGATGGGGTTTGGATACAATCCATGATACAAACATACAGTTGTCAACTCTACTTAATGTCACCGAATCTCATAGCTGTTGACCATTCACAGTCAACAGTCAACACTCTCATTGAGCAAACCCGGAAAAACTCCCCCTCTAGTGAATGTGCAAGTTAAATGCAAAACAGCTTAAGTAATGAAGATAACTATTAAATCAATCTCTAGGCTCTTGCATTTGAGCAGTTGACAAGTAGAATGGGAAACACTGCCTATCGACTTGAAAACTCTGGGAAAAAACCATGTAGTTAAAAGCACGATACGCTATATGCGATGGGTGAAAAATCTTAGACCTATTGCCAAAAGCTAACAGCCTCATGTTAACAACACTTCCAGACACCTCTGCCAATTTGGCGATCGCGTTATTAATTCACTATAGTTTCGATCTGAGCGGGTATACTGCCAATGAGTTGGTTGAACGTTGGCAAACGCAATACCCACTGAATTGGCTACACCTGGCAGTGATTGAAGCACTATATCAAGGTCGTTATAAAGCGGTTTCTGTACAGCAAATTTTAGTATTTTGGCAGCGTCGGCAACAGGCTACATACCATTTCAACATGGAATTTGAACGTATGGTTTGTAGCAAGTTTCCCCAAAGCCTAACTTCAGTAGCGACACCAGCCTTACCGCCAGTCAAGAAAAATCCGGTTTTTGAGAAGGTAACAAAGCCTCAATTACCACCTGGAAAAATTAGCAATGGTTATCAAAAAAGTAATATTGCAACTCTACAACTGAGGGGCGAACAGCAAAAGACATCTCCACCCCAAGAAGAAGATACAACCGCCCTCAAATCCACCACAGCAAACAACTCCGCTTCTTTGGCAACACTTGGACGATCCCCAGCTGTTAGTCAAAGACAAACTTCATCAGAAAATACATCATCAGCCTCTCATGAACCGCCAAAATTACTACCACCTGCCCCTATTCGTCCCCCAATAGGACAATTTACTCCAGAAAAAAGCGATCGTCGTTCTGAGTCTTTTACGTCTAAACTCAAAGCAATGTCTGGGGAACAGGGGAGTGGGGAGTAGGTGGTGGGGGATGGGGAGATGGGGGGATGGGGGATAGGGGGATGGGGGAGAGGGGGGAGAGGGGGGAGAGGGGGGAGAAGGGGGAGACAAGGGAGAA
>VFQR01002816.1_pt1 | contig 10504 bp, 8 predicted proteins | sample 3512321 | NCBI WGS metagenome assembly VFQR01 (sample SAMN10412374, study PRJNA504923) | tailings metagenome | isolation source: Relicate 3 Philex TSF1 revegetated site | place: Philippines: Tuba, Benguet | collected 2017-08-29
TTTGCTGGTGCAGGAGGGCTGAGTTTAGGATTTGAACAAGCTGGTTTTGATGTGAAAGCTGCTGTTGAAATCGATCCAGTTCATGCAGTAGTTCATAAGTTTAATTTCCCCCATTGTGTTATATTACCTTGTTCGATAACTGAATTATCAGGGAAAGAAATTCGAGAAAGAACTGGAATTGGCAACCAAAATATCGAAACTATAATTTCTGGTTCACCCTGTCAAGGTTACTCTTATATAGGGCGTAGAGCATTAGACGATCCCAGGAATTTTTTAGTCAAAGATTTTATCAGAATTGTCTTAGAATTAAAACCTTCTTATTTTGTTTTTGAGAATGTTAAAGGTTTGACAGCTGGAAAACATAAATATTTTCTATCGGAATTAATCGAAACTTTCAGCGAAAATGGCTATGAAGTGCGTTTACCGTGGAAAGTTTTGAATGCTGCTGATTATGGAGTACCACAAAGGCGAGAAAGATTATTTCTTATCGGTGCAAAAAAGGGTTTTGTTTTGCCTGAGTATCCTACGCCATCTACTCAACCACTTTATGAAACGTTAGCAAATTCAAGATTATCTACTACTCCTTGTTGTTTGGATGCTCTTGGAGATTTACCAGAAGTAGAAGAATTTGAGGAGTTATTATACAGTGATTCTGTAGAAACGGAAAAATGGAGCAATCCTAGTAACTATGCACGAGAGATGAGATGTTTAGATGATAAAAGTTGGCATTTTGGCTATAGGAGAAATTGGAATCCCTGTGTTTTAACTTCTAGCATGAGAACTAATCATTCGCAGATTTCGCGGGATAGATTTCAAGCCACAGAACAGGGAAAAAAAGAGCCGATTTCTCACTTTTTTAAACTTGCAGAAAATGGCATAGCTAATACTTTAAGAGCAGGAACTGATGCTGCTCATGGCGCACATACTTCTCCCAGACCTATTCATTATAGTCAGCCTCGCTGCATTACGGTACGGGAAATGGCACGATTACATGGGTTTCCCGATTGGTTTCGTTTTCATATTACTAAATGGCATGGTGCAAGACAGGTAGGTAATGCAGTTCCGCCACCATTAGCAAGAGCAATTGCTAGAGAAATTATCAAATGTTTGGGAATTCCTCCAACTAATCCTGAAGATGTTTGGGATTTGGAAGATCCGAAACTTTTATCAATGAATATGAAACAAGCTGCAAATTATTGGCAGTTTAGTAGAGATAAATTATTTGAGCGATCGCTAAGTCTACTCTAACACTATTCTTGTCGTCTTACCTGGCATCAGTTCTGTTCAGAAATAGTATTCTCCTAATCAAGAAGATGAAGAAATAACATCTCCCTCATCTCCTTTATTTAATGCAACTTGCTATGACTTTTGAATCCTTATACCAATTCTCAAATGAAAATTAGCATAATTTATTGAATAATCTTTTCCAAATACTGAGCAATCATTTGCTGTTCACCACCACGGGAAATTACAGTTTGTCGAGTACGATATTTCTTGCCAACCATTTTTAATTCTTCTTCAAAAAGAGCGCCATTTTCTTCTGTCCACAAGTATATTGTCTTGGGATCTCGGAAGTAATATTCAGCTACGACTAACTTAGGTACAGGAAAATTGCGACCAAAATACATAGTTGTTCCTAAGCTACCTAATACTGTCCAACGCTTAGAACTTTGCTCACCTGTCTCTGCATCTACTGTGTTCCATTCGACGTAGGAACCACAAGTCAGTTCAGCACTCTCATCTAATTCATGGAGTTGTGCTAGGTCGATTAATTCTGGTGTTCCTTGCTCTAGAAAGCGCATAGTAACTGTTTTTGTTATTTCCCTAATTTTGCCATTTGGCAGTGCATAGTACCGTCTTTGAGAACACCATTCGCCATTGGATTCTTGCAGAAAATTTTTAATTAATGATTCTTGTTCTTGAGATGCTATCCTGTTGTTGTTTTGATTGATCGTTAGCATTGTATTTATCTGATATCGGGAACTTATTCTTAGTACAAAGATTGTCAAAAAATCTAGTATTACTTAAAGCAATATTTACTGAAATAGAAACCTATTGTGAATAGGAAACTAGGCGAACCAGTATTTGCCAAATCAATAATTGCTCTCACTGATATAATAACTAACAAAAATTAATTTACTAACCGAATTAATACTTAAAAAAAGTCTTATAGCTTTTAATTTTCAATGTCATTTATAAACTTATGAAGTGATTTTTGCTATACTTAAGTAGTTTATAAGTTATTTAAGTATTTTAATTTACTTCAAAACAGATGTATTAAAAAAAATTAAAGGTAGATGAGAATTCTTGTTCTACATACTCTATAATTCTCCTAATTACGGTAACTTGCTATAAATGCCGTAGATTTAGGGGTGAATTCTGATGAGTGAGTCGCAACAACAGACACAAGTGGGTAAATACCTAACTCAGGCAATGCAGATTTATCGTGAGAAAACTGTGCAAGTTATGGAATTTTGGTACCAACACCGAATTAGAAATTGGTTGAAAGGACGTACTATCCAAAGCTTCATGACTTTGTTGCTCATCGGTGCTGTTTTGAGTATGTTAGTTGCCTCCTGTTCTGGAAGCAGCTCAGCTACAAAAGCTGATGTCAAGCTGAGGCTGGTTTCATTTTCTGTTACTCAAGCAGCTCACGACCAAATAATCCCTAAATTTGTGGAAAAGTGGAAGCAAGAACACAATCAAAATGTCACTTTTGAGCAAAGTTATGGTGGTTCCGGCGCTCAAACTGCTGCTATCATTGACGGTTCACAAGAAGCAGATATAGTACATTTGGCGCTTCCTCTGGATGTAAATAAAATTCAGCAAGCAGGTTTAATTAAATCAGGTTGGGAAATCAAATCTCCTAGAAATGGTATTGTTAGTAGATCGGTTGCTACTATTGTCACCCGTGAAGGTAATCCGAAAGACATCTACACTTGGCAAGACTTAGCAAAAGACGGGGTGACATTGATTGCGGCTGACCCAAAAACCTCTGGTATTGCTATTTGGGAATTCTTAGCTTTGTGGGGTTCGGTGACTCAAGCCGGAGGTGACGAAACAACAGCATTAGATTATGTCACCAAAGTCTATAAAAACACTCCTTCGCTAACAAAAGATGCTCGTGAAGCTAGCGATTTATTTTTCCAAAAAGGTCAAGGAGATGTCTTAATTACCTACGAAAATGAAGTAATTTTGGCAGAAAAAACAGGAACAAAACTGCCTTATATTGTCCCAAAAATCAATATTTCCATTGATAACCCTGTAGCTGTAGTTGATAAAAACGTTGATAAACACGGCACAAGAAAAGTTGCACAGGCATTTGTTGACTACCTTTATTCAGCAGAAGCTCAACGAGAATTTGCTAAATTACAATATCGCCCTGTTAACCCCACCGTTGCCGAAGAAGTATTATCTGAATATCCGCAAGTCGATACATTATTCACATCCCAAGATTTAGGCGGCTGGGATAATATCGAGAAAAAGTTTTTTGGAGATGGGGCAATTTTTGACAAAGTTCAAGCTGGCAAAAAGGCATAAGTCTTAATTTGTTAGTGCAGTATTTTCTAATCTGCTGAGGTACAGAAACAATGTTTTTAAACGCAGAGGGTCGCAGAGGTTTACCCAATTTTATTAGCAATGTACTTATGTACTTCACTTAATTAGGAATCGATATAAAAGTATCAGGTATTGAGTTTTACTTTACGTCAAGTGATAATTTATGAGCTTTCGTTGCAGATTCAAAAATAGTTTGTTGTTAACTTCTTTAATGCTTCTTGGTAGTAGTATGAGTGCTTGTAACAGCGGACAGGAATTGAAAAGTCAAGTAAGTATTGATGGTGCAGCTGTCGGTTTTCCTGTTTCTTTAGCAGTTGCAGAAGAATACGGTAGAGGTAAACCTGAAGCTAAAGTTAGTGTGGCCTCAAGCGGTACTGGTGGTGGTTTCAGTAAGTTTTGTAATGGTGACATTGATATAGCTGGTGCTTCTCGTACTATTAGAGACGAAGAAATCAAGAAATGTCAAAGTAGGAATATTGACTTTGTGGAGTTGCCTATAGCTTTAGATGGTATTGCCGTGATTGCCAATCGTAAAAATAACTTTGCCAAATGTCTAAGTATCAAGGAATTAGACAAGATTTGGAGTGCGAAATCAGACGGCAAAATCTTGAATTGGAATCAAGTAAATCCCAAATTTCCTAATGAAAAACTCAAGCTATATGCTCCAGCTTCTGATACTGGAACATTCGATTATTTGACTCAAGCTGTTACTGGCAAGGCCAAGAATGGTCGTACAGACTACACTCCCAGTCATAATCAAAATTTACTAGTACAAGGTGTATCAGGAGATGAATTTTCTTTGGGTTATGTAGGTATATCTTACTACATTCAAAACCAAGAAAAACTTAATTTAGTTGGTGTAGAAAGTCCTTTGGGAAAATGTCAAAAACCTGTTCCTGTGGATAATGTGATTAAAAATATCTACACACCTTTGTCTCGACCTTTATTTCTTTATGTGAGTAAAAAATCTTTAGATACTAAACCAGCAGTCAAAGAATTTGTAGCTTTTTATCTAGATAATTCTTGGAAATGGGTAGATAGCGTTGGTTATGTTGCACTACCTGATGAAGCCTATGTGAGAGTCAAACAAAAATTCGGTAGAGGTGAAACTGGGACGAAATTTAAAAAAGCAAAACCGGGTGAACCAATTACAAACTTTATTTAAATAAACTCCTAGTTATTGTTGTACTCAAAAATTAACTGTTTATGCAAAATACAAATTTTCAAGAAGACCCTTATCTATTATCTAGACAGTCACTGGAGAAAAATACATCTGAAGATATCTCAGAAAAGATTGTTGCCGTAATTTTGTTTGCTTCTGCTTTAGTTTCAGTTTTAACTACTTTTGGGATTGTCTTAATTATCTTTCAAGAAACATTTGCTTTTTTCCAAGAAGTTTCCTTAGCCCAATTTTTTCTGGATACTAAATGGACACCTCTATTTGCACAGAGACATTTTGGCGTTTGGCCTTTGATTAATGGTACTTTCTTGACTACTGCGATCGCAATGGCAGTGGCTATACCTTTAGGTTTATCTTCTGCTATTTATTTGAGTGAATATGCCAAACCGAATGTAGCAGCAGTTTTACGTCCCGCAGTAGAACTGTTAGCAGGGGTTCCAACAGTAGTCTATGGATATTTTGCGCTGTTATTTGTCACTCCATTATTGCGGAATTTTATCCCTGTGGAAATTTTTAATGCCTTGAGTGCAGGGTTAATGATGGGAATCATGATTACTCCCACTGTTGGTTCTATCAGCTTAGATGCTATTAAAGCAGTTCCACGTTCTTTGCGGGAAGGAGCTTATGCTTTAGGTATTACTAAACTAGAAACTATTTTTAAAGTAGTTTTACCAGCAGCACTTTCCGGAATTATCGCCTCAATTATTTTGGGTATTTCTCGCGCCGTGGGTGAAACAATGACTGTTCTCATCGCCGCTGGACTACAGCCAAAACTGACTATCAATTTTGCAGAATCAATAGAAACTATGACCGCTTACATGGCACAAATTTCTGGTGGAGATAGTCCGCGTGGCAGTCTTAATTTCAAGACGTTATATGCTGTAGGCGCTGTTTTGTTTTTAATTACACTAACTTTGAATATTGTTAGTTATTGGATTGCTAATCGCTTTAAAGAAAAATACGAGTAATAGACATGACCAGAAGTTTTCAACGAGATGATTCTTGGGAATCAGCAGCAGAATTTACTGATAATGTTGAGAAGAGAGAAACGCTAGGGAAAATATTTGAAGTCCTTTTTTTATTAGGATTACTCATTGGTTTATTTATCCTAGCTTTGCTACTTTTTGATATTCTGCGAGATGGATTAGGCAGATTTTTAGCGCCTGGTTTTCTCACGGAAACGCCTTCTCGTTTCCCCGACCAAGGTGGCATTCGTCCTGCTATTGTCAGCAGTATTCTTCTCGGAGTTGTTGTTATTTTAGTAACTGTACCCATTGGTGTGGGAGCAGCTTTATATCTCGAAGAATACGCGCCTAAGGTTTGGTGGACAGCAATTATTGAAATTAACATCAGTAACCTGGCAGGTGTGCCTTCTATCGTTTACGGATTATTGGGTTTAGGAGTTTTTAATTATTTGCTTGGGTTTGGCCCTGCGTTGATTTCTGGCGCATTGACTTTATCTTTATTGTCTTTACCAGTAATTATTGTGACGGCTAGAGAAGCAATTCGCGCTGTGCCAGATTCTCTGCGAAATGCTTCTTATGGATTAGGTGTGACCAAATGGCGAACTATTAGAAATCATGTCATACCTTATGCAATTCCCGGTATTTTAACTGGAGTGATTATTTCTGTATCCCGCGCAATTGGTGATGCAGCATCTCTAATTGTTGTCGGTGCCGTGGGTTTTCTCACCTTTGACCCTGGTTTGTTCCAAAGATTTATGGCATTACCCATTCAAATTTACAGTTATATTACTCGTCCGGAACCGGGTTTTGCTGATGCAGCCGCAGCCACAATTATTGCGTTGTTATTGTTGATTTTAGTTTTAAATGGTGTGGCAATTTATATCCGACAACGCTTTTCAACACGTTAGGTAATTGGTAAAAATTCAGAAGTAATAAAGATAATTGGTTAATTTTTTGAAAATTTGGAGAGACACAAAATGACCAATAGCAATAGTATAAGTCAACGAGATAGCGCTACAATAGAACAAACAAATTCAGTATTTAATGCTGAAGGAGTAAAAGTATATTATGGTGGATTCCTAGCACTTTTAGATGTTTACTTGCAGATTCCGGAAAAACAAATTATTGCTTTTATCGGGCCTTCAGGATGTGGTAAAAGTACTTTACTACGTTGCTTCAATCGGATGAATGATTTAATACCTGGAGCGAGGGTAGAAGGTAGATTGAATTACCGCGATCGCAATATTTATGATTCCAATATCAATTCTGTAAAATTACGCCGCCAAGTGGGAATGGTTTTTCAAAGACCGAATCCTTTTCCCAAGTCAATATACGAAAATATTGCCTTTGCTCCCCGTTCTAATGGGTATAAAGGTAACCTTGATGAATTGGTGGAAGATTCCCTGAGACGCGCCGCTATCTGGGATGAAGTCAAAGACAAACTTAAAGAGAAGGGTACTGCATTATCTGGTGGACAACAGCAACGGCTTTGTATTGCTCGTGCGATCGCTATGAAGCCAGATGTATTATTAATGGATGAACCATGCTCTGCTCTCGACCCGATTTCTAGCCGTCAAGTAGAAGAATTGTGCTTAGAACTCAAGCAACAATACACCATCGTTATGGTGACTCATAACATGCAGCAAGCTTCTAGAGTCGCAGATTTCACCGCTTTCTTCAATACAGAAATTGATGAACATGGCAAACGTCGCGGAAAATTAGTTGAATTCAATCCTACAGTGCAGATGTTCAGTTCTCCTCAAACCAAAGAAGCTGAGGACTACATCAGTGGACGTTTTGGTTAAAGAGACATTACACAACAGAATTCAGAACTCAGAATTCAGTAGTAAAAGAAGCTTGATGCTTGGGTTTGAATTGAGGTTGTCTACTTCACCAACTTTAAATCTGTTGTATTTCTAATTCTGGAAAATATGCTGAGGCTTGACAGTACTTGACTAAAGTAAACTTTTAGTTAAGTACTTATACTGTGTATTATGTTTAAGCCTCTGTCCTTTGCTTTAATTGCAGTTACTCTTCTGGCAGCATCCATTCATAACCCCCGCGCTACCTTTGCTGGAACATGTGCGTCTAAGTGTGGTTCGCGTCCAATTCAATTTACCCCTGGACAACACATCCGAGTTGAAGTTGTAAATAGCACACCCAATTTGATTAAAATCCAAAAACCCTCCGCCACTGACGCAATATCTTTGAGTCCAGGACAAAAATTAAATTTAGAACAAATAGAGGGTACAGAGCCAAATACATCTCTGATATTTTGGAGCGAAACGGGTTTGTCACTACAAGCAATTGTTTCAAAACCTAACTTTGGCACATTGCGCTTAGAACTCCGTCCGACTTGGCGCTCTCCTGGCGATCGCTCCTTGTATATTATGGATGATGGTAGGATAAACGTGTTTTAGAACTTTGGAGTTAATTTGGCACATTGCATCAAGTCATCCGTTTTGGTAAAAGTGATTCAGGCGTAGGCGTAGCCCAACCCAGGCATCGCTATTATCAAAATGGAAACTTTTAATTATTAAATTGTGCTAGAGCGACCTTTAACTGAATCCTCAAAACAAACCAGATCCCTACCCAATCAACGTTGGCAAATTTATCCACAGCAAACTCAGTTAGCTCAAAAGCTAGCTCAACAGACAAATCTTTCACCCATTATCAGCCAGCTGTTGATTAATCGCGGTATCGAAACGCCAAAAGCAGCACAAGAATTTTTAGAACCAGAGTCTTTAGTCTTGCCTTCTCCTTTAGAAGAATTCCCAGATTTGGCCATTAGTATAGAGTTATTGGAAAATGCGATCGCTTCTCAAACAAAAATTGCTATTTGTGGTGACTACGATGCTGATGGCATGACTAGCACTGCTTTACTTTTGCGTAGTCTCCGCACTTTGGGCGCACAAGTAGATTATGCTATTCCCAGTCGGATGCATGAAGGCTACGGTATCAATAAACGCATAGTTGAAGAATTTTACACTGAAGGAGTGGGACTAATTCTCACTGTAGATAACGGCATCTCTGCATTTGAACCAATAGCTAGAGCTAGAGAACTGGGTCTTGAAGTTATTATCACCGACCACCACGACATTCCCCAAAAACTACCACCAGCCAATGCAATCCTTAACCCCAAACTCATAGCAGAATCATCACCTTATCGAGGTGTTGCTGGTGTTGGTGTCGCCTACATCTTGGCAGTGTCTCTAGCACAACAGCTAGGAGAGACTAAAGGCTTAATTAGACCAATGTTAGCACTATTTACACTGGGAACGATCGCAGATTTAGCTCCCTTAACAGGCGTAAATCGCCGTTGGGTGAAACGCGGTTTACAACATTTACCCAAATCGGACTTAGCTGGAGTCCAGGCGTTGATTCAGGTAGCTGGAGTGCAGGCAAGGGAAAAGGGACAAGGAGAGGCGGGGACAAGGGGACACGGGGACACGGGGAAAGAGGACACGGGGACACGGGGACACGGAGACACGGAGAGTTCTTTCCCCGCGTCAGAGCGTCTTTCCGTCCCCGCGTCCTCTTCTTTCCCCGCGTCAGAGCGTCTTTCCGTCCCCGCGTCTTCTCCAAAATCGCTAAAGCCTGAAGATATCGGATTTCGCCTGGGGCCGCGAATTAATGCCATTGGTCGAATTGGTAATCCCCAGACTGTGATTGAACTGCTAACTACAGATGATATGGGGGTGGCGCTCGAAAGAGCAATGCAGTGCGAACAAATAAATATCAGTCGCCAGGAGATGTGCGAGCAAATTGAGCAAGAAGCGATCGCTGTCGTAGAAACACATTATACAATGTCTCTACAGGAAGACCATGTATTAGTTGTTGTGCAACCCAATTGGCATCACGGCGTTATCGGTATCGTCGCTTCCCGCTTGCTAGAACGCTACGGCGTCCCTGTGTTTATTGGTACCTATGAAGATGAGCAACACATACGCGGTTCGGCACGAGGAATTCCAGAGTTTGATGTGTTTGCAGCTTTGGAATATTGCCACGACTTACTAGGCAAATTTGGCGGACACAAAGCAGCCGGTGGATTTTCTCTACCAGCAGAAAATTTACAAATATTGCGATCGCGTTTGGTTGAATTTGCCAACGGATGTCTTGAACCCCAACATCTCAAGCCTCTGCTGAAAATTGATGCCGAAGTTAAGCTCAATCAAATCAATCAGCAACTTTATCAACAGCTTAACGCTCTCCATCCTTGCGGTATCGACAATCCCGATCCCGTCTTTTGGACACCTAATGTCCAAGTGGTTGAACAACAAATTGTTGGCAAAGGTCACATAAAACTGACAATTGCCCAAACTGTTGATGGTCAACAGTATAAAATTAAAGCGATCGCTTGGCGTTGGCGTGACTACTTCCGCCTGCCATCACGCCTTGATGTCGCTTATAAACTGCGAGAGAATCACTTTAACGGTAATACTACCATCGAGCTAGAGTTAGTAGGTGCGAGATTGCCAATTCAGGTTCAACAATTTTTTGTTTCGCCGCCTACCTCTTCAAGCACCACTTTTGAATACAACCAACGACAGTATACTTGTGGTTTCTATAAAAATGGTTTGGCAGCAGAATTAAGAATTAAAAATCCTGAAGGCAAAGTCTTAGCTATGCAACCAGGACAGTTAAACGGTTTGCTTGGCACCAATCGTCAAGACGCCAAAGAAGTTGATATTTCTCAACCACAGTATGACAGTATTATCCAGGCAGCCCTTCAAGCTTTATCAGTACCTAGTAGTCTATGTCATTAATTTTGATGGGTTGGATAGATTCGTGAAAGTTTAAT
>VFQR01002817.1_pt1 | contig 10502 bp, 8 predicted proteins | sample 3512321 | NCBI WGS metagenome assembly VFQR01 (sample SAMN10412374, study PRJNA504923) | tailings metagenome | isolation source: Relicate 3 Philex TSF1 revegetated site | place: Philippines: Tuba, Benguet | collected 2017-08-29
TCGGTTACGGCCTCGTGGTCGGCCTGAACAACACCGGCGACAGCCTCAACAACTCGCCGTTCACGAAGCAGAGCTTGCAAGCGATGCTCGAGCGGCTCGGTGTCAACATCCGCGGCGCGCAGCTGCGCACCGGCAACGTCGCTGCGGTCATGGTCACCGCCAATCTCCGCGCCTTCGCGACTCAGGGCACCCGGCTGGATGTGGTCGTCTCCGCACTCGGCGACGCGAAAAGCCTGCAGGGCGGCACGCTGCTCGTGACACCGTTGCTCGGCGCAGACGGCAATGTCTACGCGGTCGCGCAAGGCACCGTCGCGGTTGCCGGCTTCCAGGCCGAAGGCGATGCCGCGAAGATCGTCCGCGGCGTGCCCACGGTCGGCCGCATCTCGAACGGCGCACTGGTCGAACGCGAGATCGACTTCGCACTCAACCGCATGACGACCGTGCGGCTCTCGCTACGCAATCCCGATCTGACGACGGCGAAACGCATTGCCGGCGCTATCAACGACTTCATGGGCGCGCCCGTCGCCGAACTCGTGGACCGCGCGACCGTCGCGATTACCGTGCCCCCGAAATACAAGGGCAACCTAGTCGCGTTGCTGACCGAAATCGAACCGATCGTGATCGAACCGGATCAGCCGGCGAAGGTCGTGATCGACGAACGCTCGGGCATCATCGTCATGGGCCGGGATGTGCGCGTGTCCACCGTGGCTGTCGCACAAGGGAACCTGACGGTCACGATTACGGAGCAGCCGCAGGTCAGCCAGCCGAACCCCTTCTCGCGCGGTCAAACCAAGGTCGTGCCGCGCACCAACATTCAGGTGCAGGAAGACGGCCGCAAATTCGGTCTCGTGAACGAAGGCGTATCGCTGAAGGATCTTGTCGACGGACTGAACGCACTCGGCGTCGGCCCGCGCGACCTGATCTCGATCCTGCAGGCGATCAAGGCCTCCGGCGCGATCCAGGCAGAAATCGAGGTGATGTAATGGTTGCCCCCGTCATGGCGGCGCTCTCCGCCGCGAGTTCGGTTGCCGAAACCGTCGAAAAACTCTCGCCCGCCGCGAGCCGCAAGATCAAGGACACGGCGCAGCAGTTCGAGAGCGTTTTCTTAACCAACATGTTCGAAGAAATGTTTGCCGGCATCCAGGAAGAGGAAGGCCCGCTCGGAACCGGACAGGCTCAGGGCGCGTGGCGCTCGATGCTGACGGAAGAATACGCGAACACGATCGCCAAGGCTGGCGGCGTCGGCGTCGCGGAACATGTCCAACGCGAACTCATAGCCTTGCAGGAGCGTACCCGATGAACGACGAAGTAAAACGGATTTCCCAGGCGATCAGAAACCGCGACGAAGCCGAACTGCTGCTGCGCCGCATCGGCGATTCCATGGTCAAGCTCGTCCAGATCTTCGAAAAGGAAACGAAGCTGGTCGAAGCCGGTCAGATTGCCCGGGCCGCCCAGCTGACCCAGGAAAAGACCGACCTTGCCGCCATGTATCTGCGGGAGATCGAACTCCTGAAGAGCAATGCCGGCTTCATCGGCCAGACCGTGCCGGTGCTCGTGGACGAACTTCGCCGCGCACACCAGACCTTCCGCGAAATCCTGAGCCACAACCTCCGGGTTGTGGCGACCGCGCAGTCGGTTGCCGAAGGCATCATGCGCGGCGCGTCGGAGGAAGCCGCTCGCAAATCGTCGCCCCAGGGCTATGGCGCGAATGGCAAGGTCGCGGCCCCTGCCCGCGGCGGCCGTCCGGTGATGGTCAGCCGCGCCAGCTAAGCGATCCGATAGCTAATCGAATCTGAATCCGAGACGCCGGCGTTAACGCCGGCGTCTTTCTTTTTTAACGAAGCATTAACCATCTAAGCCGTTGCACTGCGGGGCGGTTCAGTAACCGGGCGTTAGCACCCGTGATGGCAAAAAGGTCGGCGAGACCACCAGAACGGCGGTCCAGACGACCTCACTTTGTAACTCCTAGGAAGGACATCTAAATGGCTAGCGATATCACTCTTTCCAAGGGCGTACGGTCGAACCTGCTTTCGTTGCAGTCGACTGCTGAGCTCTTGGGTCGTACGCAGGAGCGCCTGTCGACCGGTAAGAAGGTCAACTCCGCCCTCGACAACCCGATCAACTTCTTCACCTCGTCCGGCCTCTCGGCTCGTGCGAACGATCTGTCCCGCCTGCTCGACTCCGTCGGCAACGGCGTGCAGACGATCAACGCTGCCGACAAGGGCATCACGGCGATCAAGAAGCTGATCGAATCCGCGCAGGCGACGGCCCGTCAGGCTCTGACGGCTGGCGAAGGCACGAACACGCACTCCGTTTCGACGACCGGCAGCGTTGCCGTTACCGCCGACACGAACGCGACCGGCACGGGCACCGTGACGTTTGCGGCCGACGTTGCTGCGGTCAACAGCGCCAACACCTTCACCAGCCTGGGCGCGCTCCAGGGCGAAGAAATGGCGACCGGCACGCTCGACACGACCAACTTTGCTGCAGCGATGACCGACGGCGAAACGCTGACGGTCGACGTCGACGGCACCACCTACACCTTCACGGCACAGGACAACGTCGTTGGCGTGAACAACACGCCGGCGAACACGTTCTACTTCGACACGCAGGACGGCGCGACCGGCCTTCGTGACGCGATCAACTCGGCCCTGACCGGCGTTGCGTCGGCTGCCCTCGTCGGCAACGACCTGACGGTCACTGCGGCCAACGCGAACGAAGCGGTTACGATCGCTGACGGCACCTCCAGCTTCGGTGCTCCGGCCATCGGCTCGACCGCATACGTCGCCGCCGACACGCTGACCATCAACGACGGCAACTCGACGCATACGTTCACGTTCGTGGACGGTGCTGCCAACACCGCCGCTGGTGAATTCAACTCGCTCGCGGATCTCGAAACCGCGATCAACGCTGTCGGCGCTGGCCTCACGGTCACGGCTGACACCGTTGGCGACAACCTGCGTCTCGTTGCTGACGATGCCACCTCCACGATCACCGTGGGCGGTTCGGTCGGCACGGGCGGTGGCAGCCTCGGCTTCACCGGCACCTACAACGCGACGAACTCCGGCTTCAACTCGACGCTCGCCGCTCTGGCGGGTCAGTCGCTGTCGATTTCGGTCGGTTCGGCGTCCTCGACGGCCAACATCTCCGCTTCGACGACCCGCGCGTCGCTGCTCGCCGACATCAACGGCGACCTCGGCTACACGGGCGCGGCGTTCACGGGCAACGCGCTCGTGCTCTCCGCGAACAACAACACGGCGGAAATCGCTGTCTCCGGCACGGCTGCAGCTGGCGTCGGCTTCGGCGGCGCGAACGACGAGTTCGGCCCGACGAACGCACAGATCACTGGCTTCACCGGCCAGATGACCTTCCAGCTCGGTTCGGGTGCGGTGCAGTCGATCGAGTTCAACACGGGCGCTGGCGAAATCCAGACCCGCGCTGACCTCGTCGCTCGCCTCGGCGAAATCTCGTCCGCGATGACGGGTGTGACGCTGTCCCTCGACAGCAACAACCGCATCAACGTGTCGTCGACGAGCTCGGAAAACCTGACCATCGGCGGTGCAGCGGCGGCCTCGTTTGGCGTCTCCGCGAACACCTACACCCCGACGGTTACGTCGACTCCGAACGCGACCCGCGCGAGCTTGCAGACCGACTTCAACAACCTGCTCTCGCAGATCACGACGCTGGCTCAGGACGCTTCCTACAACGGCGTCAACCTCCTCAATGGCGATAACCTCTCGGTTATCTTCAACGAAGACGGTTCGAGCTCGCTCTCGATCTCGGGCGTGGACTTCTCTGCTTCGGGCCTCGGCCTGACGAACGTCGCGACCGGCGGCTTCCAGACCAACGCAGGCGTCAATGCCTCGCTGGCTCAGCTCGATGCCGCTACCTCGACGCTCCGTACGCAGTCGTCGCGCTTCGGTTCGAACCTCTCGATCGTGCAGACCCGTCAGGACTTCACCAAGAACCTGATCAACGTTCTGCAGTCCGGCGCGGACAACCTCGTCCTCGCCGACACGAACGAAGAAGGCGCGAACATGCTCGCCCTCCAGACCCGTCAGCAGCTCTCTTCGGTTGCGCTGTCGATGGCGTCGCAGGCGGACCAGAGCGTTCTCCGCCTCTTCTAAGAGACGGCCAAGAAAAGACGGAAACGGCGGGCCTCGGCCCGCCGTTTTCTTTTGGGGTTACGCCAATAGAGCTAGAATCTGATTCGCGCGGGCCGACCGCGCAGTTCCAGGAGGAACACCATGGGTCTCAAGGTCGAACTGAAGCCGGGCGAACGTATCATTCTGGGCGAAAGCGTCGTCACGAACGGGGACCAGCGGACCCGGCTCATCATCGAAGGGGAAGCCCCCATCCTCCGCGAGAAGGACATCATGACCCCCGAGACGGCGGACACCCCCTGCAAGCGGGTCTGCCTGGTCGTCCAGCTCATGTATCTCAGCCGGGATCCCAAACAGCACCACGACACGTACTTCAAGCTGGTCAAGGAAATTATCGCAGCAGCGCCAAGCACTTCCGGGTACTTCGACCGCATTAATAATCAGATATTAACCGGAAATAACTATAAAGCGCTGAAGGAAGCCCAACTGCTCATCGAGTACGAGAAGGAACTGCTCGCGAATGCATAACGCGGCCAATACCTACGCAAAGAACGCCCAGTCGACCGGCAACCCCCGCGAGCTCGAAGCGCAGCTGCTCATGCGCGCGGCTTCCAAGCTCCAGGCGATCCAGGACAGCGCAACCTCTGACGAAAACGACGTCATCTCCGCACTCCGCTACAACCGCCGCCTCTGGCTGGTGTTCTCCGGCGCGCTCGGCCGTCCGGAAAACCAGCTTCCGAAGGAAATCAAGCAGAACCTCGCGAACCTCGCGAACTTCGTGGTCAAGCACACGATGACGCTTGAAACCGCGCTCGAGAAAAAACCCTCCAGCGTCGGCGTTCTGATCAACATCAACCGCGAGATTGCGGCAGGCCTGCGCACGACGCAGCAAGCTGCGTAACGAAGCGCGAAGCACAATAGAAAACGCCGCGGTTCACCACCGCGGCGTTTTTCTTTGGCCGGACAGACGACCGCTGCCTAGATGAAATTGACCAGCGAAAGCTGCGAGAGCATCGAGGTCACCTGCAGCGACGCCTGCATGCGGGTATTCAGCGCGAGCAGCTTGACGCTGATCTCTTCGTTGGAAACGCCTTCGACATCCTCGATCATATCCTTCAGCACCGGCGCTCGCTCGGCGAGACGCTTCTTCGCAGCCTGCGCCGAAACATTGGCGCCCGCGATCTCCGTCTGAATCGCCTCGACCTTTTGCATGCCGGCAGGAACGTCCATCGCCGAACCGACACGCGCTGCCAGCGCATAGTAACTGCTGCGCGCGTTGGGATCGGTGGCGGAGAAGCTCACCGCTGCGAACACGGCTTCGTTCTGCACGATCCAGCGAATGCCTTCTTCATTCGCGCGGGCCCCGTAATTGACGGTGATCGCATCGTCGACGCGCGCCACCGAGGTCGCGCGCGCATTATCGGTTGCGTTGTCGCCGGTGTACCAGGAGATCGTATTGGAGTCGGTACCGGCAACCATCGCCGTTGCCGTGGCAAACGGCGGTCCGGCCACGCGCTGCGGCGGGTTGGAGGCATCCGTCGCGAAGAAATCGTTGCCGGCCTGCATCGCCGATGCCGCGACCAGTTCGGTCTGGCCCAGGCGCTCGAGTTCCGTGCCGATCGCCGCCGTAATATTCGCGGCGCTGTCGGCGGGCGTCGCGCCGATGGTGAACTGTTTCGGGCCGGGCGGATCGTCGGTGGTTGCCGTGAGTTCGAGTGCCGTGGAGGTACCGTCCGGCATCGCAAGCGTGATGCGGAGCGTCGAACCCGCAGTGGGATTGCCGCCAAGATCGATTTCGAGCGAAGCCGGCGAGCCCGCAGGACCGGTCACGGCCGCGCCGAAGCTTGCCGTTGCTCCCGTAATCTTGAAGCCGAAAGGATGCACGCCGTCTTCCACGAGCGATATCTGCGTGCCCGCGCTCGGATTGACGGTGATGCGGCCGCGCTGATCGCCGCCCTGATCCGCCTGCAGCCGCTCGGAGATAATCTGTTTCAGTCCGGCGCGTGCGCCCTCACCGTCCAGAATGCGCGCCATGGTGTCCGTGGCCGGCTTGTCGCTGGCGCGGCCGGAAAACAGATAACGCCCACCGGCATCGCCATTGAGCAGGCTCAACATTTCGCCGAGCCGCCCCAGTGCCGAGCGCTGCGCCGCCGTCTGGCCATCCTGAACGAGCGAATAATCGAACGGCGACGTAAGATCCGCGCGCGTTTCCTCGCGAATACCCCGGATGCGCTCGAGCGACATATTCATCAGTTTGACACGGGTCTCGACATTGACCGAGTTCGACTGAAAAACGCTGGTATTCGAAAGCTGTGCGCGCAGGTTCAACACGAGCCCGCTGCCGAGGCCGAGACCGCCATAAGTATCCGAGGCCTTGCCGGTGCCGAGCTGGCGCTGCAAGACCGAGAGCTGATCGCGCATCTGCGAGATCGTGCGCGCGGCCATGCTCGTCGTAAGGCTAGTTCCAGTGATCGAGGTTGCCATCCGCTACACTCTTATCAGCAGTTCGAAGAGTTCTTTGACCGCAGTCATCACGCGCGCGTTTGCGGCATACGCGTTCTGCAACTGCAGGAGCCGCGACATTTCGGAATCGATGTTGACCCCGGTGCCTTCCGCCATGCGATCCTGAACGGAGTTCAGGACAACGTCCTGACCGTCCTTCAGCCGCAGGGCGTTCTCGGTAGCCGTGCTTTGGTACGTAATGATCTGCTGCGCGAAGTTGACCACGGAGCCCGAGAAGGGTTGTCCTACGCCGCCGATGCCGGTGCTCGGAGAGAACAACCGGTTGGTCGCGGTCAGCCGCTGCCACAGAAAGTCCGGGCGCGTGGAGTCGCCGGCCAGCGTATTGGCATCCATATTGATGAGGCCGGAAGAATCCCCGAGCAGCGAAGCACTGACCGCGATGCGCGCGGCAAAGCCCACTTTCTGCTGGCGGCCGCCGCTGATCGCGTTGCTGTAGAGGGCAGTTCCGTTGCCATCGACAAAGAAGGACAGCGAACCGTCTCCCGATTGAATCGAGTCGGTCGTAACCGTCGCGCTCAGCGCATTGATGTTGACGAGATCGGGCGCGCCGTCGTCGAGCACCCGCAGCATCGAGCCGCTCGGATTGTCGAACTGTACGTTCGGCCCGAGCGCGGAGTTCAGCGCTGCAAGCGCCCCGGCGACACCGCCCGAGAAGTTGATGCCGATCACCGTATCGCCCGGGTCGGCCGTCAGCGTATTGGAAAGCGGCAGCGACGCGGGGTCGTCCACCCGCACGATGGTCACGCGGTGCGTGGTGGGCCCGGCATTGGTCGTATATGTCAGCGAGATCGAGTTGCCCGGCTGCAGGTCCGCGAGATCGACCTGGAAGCCGGTCTGCGCGCCCGAGGTTGCGGCGGTGCTGTCCACGGTCCTGCTGGAAAGCGAGGTGGCGAGCGCATGCGCAATCTCGTCGAGCTGCGCCTGCGCCTTGACCAGAATGTCGTCGCGCAGTTCGAGCAACCCTGCGATCTTTCCGGAACGTATCGAACGATCTGCAATCAGGTCCAGCGAGAAGCCGTTCGGGGCGACGAGATTGATCGTGCCGACACCGGACAGCGACGGGTCCGCATTCCATACCGACTGCGCGCTTATCGGCTTCTCGTTGAACGTCAGCTGCGAAGCCTGCAAATCGAACAGGCTGATGCCGGAGTTTGTGAAGATCGAAATCTGGTTGGTGCCGTTGTTGGTCACCTGAATGTCGATCAGGCTGGCGAGCTCGTTGATGGCGTGATCGCGCTGGTCCAGGAGCGAACCGAGTTCGACCGACTGCGACGACAGCGATACGATGCGCGTCTGCACATCCTCGATCGTCTTGAGCAGGCCGTTCACGCGCGCAACCGCATCGCCGATCTCGGTCTCGGCCTGGTTCCGCATCATGGTGACGTCGCTGGAGAGGCTGTTCAGCTTCTGCGCCATGACCTGCGCGGCGTTGAGCACCGCCTGCCGCGTCGAAACCGATTGCGGATCGGCGGAAAGCGCCTGGAGCGACGTCGTAAATCCGTTGACGATCGTATCGAGCGCACTGGACGCGCCCGGTTCGCCGTACATCCGGTCGATCTGCTGACGGAACTTGGCGATCGTGTCGATGTAGTTCGACCCCGCAAGCTCGATGCGAAGCTGCCGCTGAACGTAGATGTCGAGTTCGCGGTTGACGTTCGCGACCCGCACGCCGATGCCGGAGCCGCCTGCGAGCGCAGTTTCCAGCGCAAGCGTCTTGCGCGAGTAACCGGGCGTTTCGGCGTTCGCAACGTTGGTCGCGACGACGCCGATGCCGACTTGCGTCGCGCGGATGCCGCTAAGCGCCGAATTTAGAGCCGTGCCGAGACCCATGACTTATCCGTTCTGACCGCCTCAGCGGATCATGTTGATCGTCTCTTGCAGCATCTGGTCCGCGGTGGTCACGATGCGCGTGTTCGCGGCATAAGCCTGCTGCGTCACGATCAGCTTCGTGAATTCATCCGCGATGTCGGTGTTCGAACCCTCGAGCGATTTGCCGACGATCTGACCGGGGGCGCCGTAGATTGCCGGCCCCGAATCCGAGGTCGCTTCGAACGCACCGCCATCGAGACGCTTCAGCGCGTTGTCGCCGAGGAAGCTCGCGAGCGGAATTTCCGCGATTTCGATCGAACGTCCGTTCGAATAGCTCGCCACGATACGGCCCTTGTCGCTTACCGCGATCGATTGCAACTCGCCGGCGGCGTAGCCGTTCTGGTTCAAGAGGTTTACCTTTGCGACGCCGTTCGCGTCCGCGAACTGCGTTACGCCGGAAGCACCGTGCGAAAGAATGACGTTGCCGACCACGACGCCGTTGATGGAGAGGTTGTTGATGGTCACCGCCGGAATGTTCGGATCCAGGATGCCGCTGGCGTTGAATTCGTAGACCTGTCCGGCGTTGCGCCAGGCGACATCGTTTGTGCCCGCGTTGGAATTCTCGAGATAGAACAGCTCCCACGTATCGTCGCCGCCGGTCGCGGCCGAGTCGGTCTTTGCCCAGCGCAGCTGCACGTTCATCTCGTTGCCGAGCGAGTCGTAGACGGTGATGGCGCCGCCCGCGATCGACTGTTCCAGGAACGTCGAAACGTCGGCTCCTTCGACGGTGCCGTCACCGGCATCGAGCGGATTCGAACCCGTATACGCGCCCGGCACGATCAGTTCGGAGCCCGGCGTATCGGGAGCGTTGGTGTAGGATTGCGTGCGCGGCAAACTCGCGAGGTTGGCGCGGTATTGAATGATCGTCGTGGTCTGCGAGGGCAGAAAATCGTTGGTGAACTGCAGCACTTCCGGAACGCTGCCGACGGTGTTGCCCGTGGTCGGGTCGATCTGGAGCGCCTTGAGGTAATAGCCCGAGCCGTTGACGAGATAACCGTCCTTGTCGAGTTCGAAGTCGCCGCGGCGGGTGTAAAGGTCGACGCCAACGAAAACCGGGCCGCCGTCGGGGAAGCCGGATGGCTTCTGCACCACGAAATAGCCGTCGCCTTTGATCGCCATGAAGGTATCGACACCGGCGGTCTGAATGTCGCCCTGCACGGTGTTGGTCTGCCGGGAGAGAGCCGTGACGCCGCCGCCGGTCTGGCGCTTGGCGCTCGAACTCGCAACGAGATCGGCGAAACTGGTATCGACGCGCTTGAAGCCGGTCGTCTGCGAGTTCGCGATATTGCCCGAGATGTTCTCGAGCGCGAAAGACTGCGCCTGCAAACCGCCGACCGCGGTCGTCATTGCTCCGAAGATACCCATTACACTCCTCCACAGATCACGGCCGCGCGCATGCGGGCCCCACCCGGTGCATGGCAACGGCCATGCCAGAGCCACCCTTCGATTAAGCTATTGATTTAATTGAATAATATATTTCATGGCGGCTGCCGGCTGCAGGCAGGCTTTGCCGCCCGGGCAAGTTCTGCCGGGCGGAACGCGCCCCGTCCGCGTGCCTTGCCGAGGCTGGAAGCGGTCAATAGGGTGCGCCGCCGTTGCAATCCCGGAGCCGGAAATGCGTTTTGAAGGTACCAAGAGCTACGTCGCAGCCGACGACCTGAAGGTTGCGGTCAATGCCGCCATCGCGCTCGAGCGCCCGCTCCTGATCAAGGGCGAACCGGGCACCGGCAAAACCGTGCTCGCCGCGGAAGTCGCACTCGCAATCAAGGCCCCGCTGATCGAATGGCACATCAAGTCCACGACCAAGGCCGCACAGGGACTTTACGAGTATGACGCCGTTGCGCGTCTGCGCGACAGCCAGCTCGGCGACCCGCGCGTTTCCGACATCAAGAACTACATCAAGCGCGGCAAGCTTTGGGACGCCTTCACTGCCACCGAGCGCCCGCTCCTCTTGATCGACGAAATCGACAAGGCCGACATCGAGTTTCCGAACGATCTCCTGCAGGA
>VFQR01002818.1_pt1 | contig 10499 bp, 9 predicted proteins | sample 3512321 | NCBI WGS metagenome assembly VFQR01 (sample SAMN10412374, study PRJNA504923) | tailings metagenome | isolation source: Relicate 3 Philex TSF1 revegetated site | place: Philippines: Tuba, Benguet | collected 2017-08-29
GGGTTCGGGCTCACCCTCGCGCTGGCGATGATGGGCGCGCTCGGCCGCGTGGCCATGCCGATCCTCATCCAGCAGTCGATCGACCGCGGCTATCGCGACGGCGAGGTGCGCGTGGGGGTGATCACCTTCCTCGCCGGCATCGGCCTCGTCGCCGTGTGCGTGGCCACCCTGTGCCAGCGCACGGCCGTGAAGCGGCTGGGCGAGCGCAGCGAGGAGGCGCTCTACGGGCTGCGGGTGCGCCTCTTCGAGCACATCCACCGGCTCAGCATCGCCGACCACAACGAGGAGAAGCGCGGCTCGCTCGTGGCGCGCGTGACGAGCGACGTGGAGACCCTCGCGATGTTCTTCAGCTGTGGCGCCCTCGCGTGGTTGCTCGACGGCACGTTGATGCTGATGGTCGCGGCCGTGATGCTGGCCTACGACTGGGTGCTCGCGCTCGTCGCCTTCGCCGTGGCGGCTCCGCTGGCCGTCGTCCTCCACCGCATGCAGCGCCACCTCGTGCGGGCCTACGAGCGGGCCCGCCTCGACAACGCCGACGTGATGACGTCGATCAGCGAGGTCGTCTCGGGCGCCGAGACGCTGCGCACCTACGAGGCCGGGGAGCGCTACGCGCGGGTGACGAAGGACGCCAGCCACCGCCGCTCGAACTCCTTCATCCGGGCCGGCACGATCGGCGCGTTCCTGTTCCCGTCCGGCGAGGTGTTCAGCGTGTTGACGGTGTCGTCGGTGGTCACCGTCGGCATCCTGCGCGGCCCCGGCGCGGGGCTCACGGCGGGCGCGCTCGTGGGCTTCGTGTTCCTCACGTACCGGTTCCTCGAGCCGATCGCCGAGTTCACCGAAGTGATCGACCAGACGCAGACCGCCGTCGCCGGGCTGCGGCGCGTGCTCGGCATCCTGGAGATCCCCGTCGGGCCGCCCGAGCCCGCGCAGCCGCTGCACCTGCCGCCGGGCCCGCTCGGCGTCGACATCGTCGACGTCACGTTCGCCTACCGGTCGCGGACCGATGGCGACGAGCCGCCGGTGCTGGTGGGCGTCACCGCGCACATCCCGCCGGGCCAGCAGGTGGCCATGGTGGGGGAGACCGGGTCGGGGAAGACCACCCTCGGGCGCCTCGTGGCCCGGCTCGCCGACCCCACCTCGGGGCAGATCTTCCTCGGCGGCGTGCCGCTGACGCAGGTGGCCAACGACGAGCTGCGCAGCCGCCTGGTGGTGGTGCCCCAGGAGCCCTTCCTGTTCGAGGGCACGATCGCCGCCAACCTGGGCTTCGCGCGACCGCTGCTCTCGCTCGAGCAGATCGAGCACGCCGTGCACGAGCTGGAGCTCGGGGACTGGCTGGCCAGCCTGCCGGAGGGCCTCGACACCGACGTGGGCCAGCGCGGCGGAGCGCTCTCCGCCGGCGAGCGCCAGCTGGTGGCCCTCGTGCGCGCGTCGCTGGTCGACCCGGCGGTGCTGGTGCTCGACGAGGCCACGTCCTCGGTCGACGCGCTCACGGAGGTGCGCCTCACCCGAGCGCTCGACAGGCTCGCCGCCGGGCGGACCACCATCTCCATCGCGCACCGGCTGTCCACGGCCGCACGCGCCGACCGCGTGCTGGTGCTGGAGCACGGTCGCCTCGTGCAGGACGGGCCCCACGACCGCCTGGTCGTGGTGGACGGGCCGTACGCGCGGATGTACGCCAGCTGGGTGGCCGCCACCACCTCCGGGTCCGGGATCGGCTGAGCGCGGCGCCCGCCGGGAGCTGTCGCTCAGCGTGCCGGGTCGACCAGCACCTTGACCGCCTGCGACGGGTCCTCGGCGAGCGCAGCGATCGTGGCGGGCAGCTCGGCGAGGGCGATCGTCCGGTCGTGGAGGGGCTCGGTGCGCACCGAGCCGTCGGCGATGAGGGCGATCGTGCGGGCGAACTCGTGGTGCAGGTAGCCGAGCGAGGCCGTCACCGTCACCTCCTTCGTGAGCCAGCTGCCGGGGGTGATGGTGGCCGTGCCACCGGCGAGGCCGACGAGGTTCACCCTGCCGCCGCGCCGCACGAGGTCGACCGCCTGCTGCACGGTGGAGGGCACACCCGCGCACTCGAGCACGAGGTCGGCCGGCGCACCTCCGAAGTGCTCGGCGGCCTCGTCGGGGGCCAGCGCCTCGTCGGCGCCGAGGCGGGAGGCGAGCTCCCGCCGCACGGGGGAGGGCTCGACGGCCACGATCCGCGCCCCGGGCGCGAGGGCGCGGGCGCACTGCAGGACGAGGAGTCCGATGGGGCCGCAGCCCTGCACCACCACCTGCTCGTCGGCGCCGGGCGGCGTGCGGTCCACGGCGTGCAGCGCCACCGTCGCCGGCTCGACCATCGCCGCCGCGTCGTCGTCGAGCGGCGCCCGCACGGGGACCAGCCGCGCCGCGGCGACGGCGATGCGCGGGGCGAAGCCGCCGTGCGGCGGGGCCAGTGCGTCACGGCCGACCATGCCGAGGAACGCGACGATGCAGTAGTCGGGGCGGCCGGCTGTGCACTCCCGGCAGCGCCCGCACGCCGCGGCGACGGCCGCGACGACGCGGTCGCCCTCGGCCACGTTGGTGACGCCCGGCCCGACCTCGGTGACGGTGCCCACCCACTCGTGGCCGCAGATCGCCGGGTTGTACGGCCCGGGCCCGAGGAACCCGTGGAGGTCGGTGCCGCAGATGCCGCAGCGGGCGATGTCGACCACGGCGAGATCGGGCCCGGGAGCCGGCTCGGGCACGTCGACGAGCTCGAACCGGCGGGGGGCGGTGACGAGGCCGGCGAGCATCAGCCGTGGCGCGCCGACGGGTCGGCGGCGCCCTCCTTGGCCCAGGCCAGCCCGCGGCGGAGCAGGGTGCGGACCTCGTCGAGCTCCCACGAGCCCCGCTCCACGCGCGGCCACCACATGCCGTTGAACGGGGGCGCGACCATGTCGTGGTGGCCCCGGCAGTGGCCGAGCGTGAGGTACAGCACGGCGCCTGCGCCGAGCGGGCGGCGGTAGAGGACCGGGCGGGGCTCGTCGTCGGGCCACTCGTGCTCGGCGAAGCCGGGACCGGTGTCGCCCGACCACCGGGTCTCCAGGAGCACCTCCAGCTCGCCGTGCAGCTCGCTGAGGTACAGCTCGTCCTCCGCGTGGAACGGCTCGATCCCGGCGATGAGCGGGTCGCCGGCGGCGCCGGGGGAGGGCGTGACGAGGTAGGGCTCGATGGGCGGGTGGGAGAGGAACTGGCTGCCGAGCGTGTCGGCGAAGACGGGGAAGGCGCGGGGGGTGGTGAACGAGCCCTCGCCGAGCGCGGGCGGGGGGTCGATCGCCGAGTTCGTGCCGTGGAGGGCGAACCACCGGCCGCCCCCCTCCACCCACCGGCGGAGCGCGAGCTGCGCCTCCTCGCTCGGGCGGACGTTGCAGGTGTAGGAGACGAGCAGGTCGATCTGGCCGAGCCGGTCGAGCACCTCGTAGTCGGACGAGACGGTGGTGCGCACCTCCTCGTGCTCGGCGAGCAGCCTGAGGATCTCGAGGCGGGCGTGGTCGAAGTCGTGCCACCACCCCCCGCACACGAGGTGCGCGTCGACGCGCCTCGCCGCGCCGGGAGGCGGGTCGCCGGGACCGGACACGGTCAGAACTTGATGCGCTTGGTGTAGCCGCCGTCGATGGTGACGTTCGCGCCGGTGATGAGCGACGCGGCCGGCGAGGCGAGGAAGGCGATGGTGTTGGCCACCTCGCGTGGGTCGCCGAGGCGCTTCATCGGCATCTTCTGCACGGTGGCGTCGAAGAAGGCGCTCATGTGCTGCTTGATCGTGTCCCAGTTGCCGCCCTCGAAGAACACCGGGCCCGGGGAGACCACGTTGACGCGGATGTTCTTGGGCGCGAGCGCCTGCGCGAGGTTGTTCGCGTAGGCGGTCATCGCCGCCTTCATCGGCCCGAAGCTGCCTGGGCCGGCGAACTCCTCCTGCGCGGCGATCGAGGAGAGGCAGACGATGGCGCCGCCGCCGGCCGCCTCCATCGCCGGGACGATCACCTTCTGCGCCCGGGTGAGCCCGAACACGTCGAGCTCGAGGTTGGCCCGCCACCCGTCCTCGCCCTTGCCGCTGGCCGCGGACACGTTGTGGATGAACACGTCGCAGCCGCCGAGCTCGTCGACGGCGGACTGGAGCCACGCCGTGTAGGCGTCGGCGTCGGTGGCATCGACGCCGGCGCCGATCGCGGTGTGGCCGTGACGGCGCAGATGCTCGAGCGCCTCGGACACGTCGCCGCGGGCGCAGATGGCGACGTCGGCACCCTCCTCGGCGAGCACGTCGGCGGCGGCGAGGCCGAGCCCTCGCTTGCCCCCGGTGACGATCGCCTTCTTGCCGGCAAGACCCAGATCCATGTCGAAGAAACCCCCACTCGCTGCTGCGGACGAGCGGAGCATAGGGTGCGGCCGTGCAGCCCCGTCGAAGTGCACGGACCATCCGGAGCCGCGAGCGGTGACCGAGCGCGAGGGGGCGCGGGCGCGGGTCGCGGTGGTCACGGGCGCGGGATCGGGCATCGGGCGCGCCACCGCCGAGCTGTTCGAGGCGCGTGGCCTGGCGGTCGTCGCGATCGACCTCGAGGAGGCCGCGCTGGGCTGGGCCGCGGGACGGCCGGAGGTGGCCACGCTGGCCGGCGACGTGGGCACCGACGAGGTGAACGCCGCCGCCGTCGAGCTCGCGCTCGAGCGCTTCGGGCGCCTCGACGTGGCCGTGCTGAACGCGGGCGTCACCGGCGGGTTGCCGTTCGAGGCCGACGGCGCGCTCGAGCGGCTCGATCGGATCCTCGCCGTCAACGTCCGCGGCGTGGCCTCGGGGATCCGCCACGCGGTGCCGGCGATGCGATCCACCGGGGAGGATCCCGCGGTCGTGGTGACCGCGTCGACGTCCGGGCTCGGGGGTGACCCGCGCAACTGGGCGTACAACGCGTCGAAGGCCGCCGTCATCAACCTCGTGCGCGGCGCGGCCATGGACTACGGCTGCGAGGGGATCAGGGTGAACGCGGTGGCGCCGGGGCCGACCGAGACGGGGATGACGTCGCGGCTGACCGAGCTCCCGGAGCTGCACCGGGCCCTCGCACGCCGGATCCCGCTGCAGCGGTGGGGGCGCGCCGACGAGCTGGCCGAGGCGATCTGGTTCCTGGCCTCGCCCGCGGCGAGCTTCGTCCACGGCGTGGTGCTGCCCGTCGACGGCGGGCTCAGCGCGAGCGCAGGCCACTTCGACCTACCCGAGAGGAGCACCTGACATGACCGAGCAGGCCACCCCCGAGCGCGGGGCGCACATCAAGGACTACGAGGACGTCACCGTCTACGGGCTGGACCGCGAGCGCGAGGAGCAGCTGATCGAGCAGCAGAACGAGTGCACGTTCGCGTGGGTGACGAAGGACGGCTCGCCGATGGCGGTGATCATGAGCTACCTGCGCACGCCCGACGGCACGTTCTGGATGACCGCGAGCGGGCAGCGCAAGCGGATCGCGGCGGTCCGCCGCGACAGCCGCGTGGCGATCGTGATCACCTCGACGGGCACGGAGATGCGCAGCGGGAAGACGGTGACCTACAAGGGCACGGCACAGGTGCACGAGGACGACGAGACGAAGCGGTGGTTCTACCCGGCGCTGGCCGAGCGGCTGATGGCGCGGCGCGGGCCCGAGCGGGTGGCCGAGTTCGCAAAGATGCTGGACTCGCCGCGGCGGGTGATCATCTCGATCACACCGGGCCTGCGGGTGGGCTACGACGGCGACAAGATGGCCGAGGCCACGGCGCGCAGCCGGGCTGCGGGGCACCTGACGGTCGTCGACTGACGCCGCGCCGGGCTCCGCCTCAGTCCGGGCGCAGCCCGAACGGGTACGGGCCGGTCACCTGGGAGACGCGGCAGCTGAGCGAGCCCTCCACCCTCGCGGGGCCGGTGAACGACCACGTGCGCACCTCGCCCGGTGCGACGGCGTCGACGCGCACGTACTCGCGGTCGATGTGGCCGCGGTCGTCGCGGAGGGACACCACCACGACGTAGTGGCGGACGTCTCGCTCGCGGTTCTGGATCGTGCCGCCGCCGCCGTCGGGTCCGCACGCGCCGAGCTCCACCCGCAGCCTGCCCGGCTCCGCGAAGCGCTCGAGCTCGTGCCACGCGGCGCGGGTGAGGATCACGCCCACCGGCGAGACCACCAGCGCGAGCACCCCGAGCACGAGCCCCACGGTGCCGGCGGTGCGCCCGGACGCCATCTGCCGGGCGATGCGCCGGCGGGCGACGGCGGCGAGCACCAGGGCGGCCACGGCGGCGAGCACACCGAGGACGACGAGGAACGGCATCCAGGCGGTGGTGAGGGCGACGATGCCGGCGACGAGGGCGAGCACGGCGAGGGTGCGCGAGGGCTCGGGCGGGCGGGGCATCGGGCCGGCGCCGCCCCAGCCGACGCTGAGCGGGGCCGGGTCGACGTAGCGGCGGCCCTCGAGGGCGACGTCCGCGGTCCACGTCCTGCCGTTGAACCAGCGGTGGTCGTAGCGGCCGAGGGGGTCGGGGAACCACCCCGGCGGTGGGCCGGCGAAGGGACCGCCGGGGGGAGGGGGCGTGCTCACGGGGCAGCCGGCACGCGACGCGCCGCGTCGCCCACCGCTCCAGCCGCCGCCTGCCGTCGCACGAGCGCACGCTAGCGGCCGCAGCCGGCGGCGTCGCTAGCGTCCCCCGCGTGCAGTGGTTCGCCAACCTCACCGCCGCGGTGGACGACCCCGGCGGCTGGGCCGCCGAGCGCGAGGCCGAGGGCTGGGACGGCGTGGCCTGCTCCGACCACCTGTGGGTGGCCCGCCGCGGGATCACCCCGTTCCCGCACCTGTGGGTCACGCTCGCGGCGATGGCGGCCTCCACGCAGCGGGCGCTGCTGCTCCCGGCGTTCGCCAACAACCTGTTCCGCCACCCGGTGGAGTTCGCGCAGGCCGGCCTGTCGATGCAGGTCGTCTCCGGCGGCCGCTACGAAGCGGGCCTCGGCGCGGGGTGGGCGCAGGACGAGATGACCCGCACGGGCCGGGAGTTCCCCGACGGGCGCACGCGGGCGCGCATGTTCCGCGAGGCAGCCGTCATCGTGCGCGAGGTGCTGGCCGGCAGGGAGTGCAGGTTCGAGGGCGAGCACTATCAGGTCGACCTGCCCGTGCTCGGGCCCCGGCCGGCCATCCCGCCGCCGCTCGTGCTCAGCGTGGGCAGCCCGTGGACGATGCGCCACCTCACGCCGCTCGCGGACCGGGTGGAGCTGAAGATGGGGCGCAGCACGCGTGGCGGAGGGCTCGACCTGGCCGCGCTCGGCAGCGTGACGGCCGACGAGGTGCGGGCCATGGTGGCCACGGTGAAGGACGTCAGCCCGGACGCGCACGTGTCGGTGCTCGCGTTCGTCGGCTGCGGCCCGGAGGCCGCGGCGATGCGACCGGTGCTGGGCGACGAGCTCTACGGCTCGCTCCTCGGCGAGCCCGAGGCCGTCGCGGAGCGGCTGCGGGGCTGGGAGGAGCTCGGGGTCGACCGCGTGAACGTGAGCCAGTGGCTGCCCGGCTCGCTCGCCGCGGTGGCCCCGTTCCTGCGGGATCAGCCGGCCGGTGCGCCCGCGGCCACGTCCGCCGCCCAGCGGTAGTCGCTCTTGCCGCTCGGGCTCCGGTAGACGGCGTCCACCCACACCACGCGCTTCGGGGCCTTGTAGGGCGCGATGCGAGCGCGGATGTGCTCGATCACCTCGTCCTCCGTGGCCTCCGTCCCGGGCGCGCGGGAGGCGACGAGGGTGACCACCTGGCCGAAGCGCTCGTCGGCTACGCCGACCGCGTTGCAGTCGAGCACGCCGGGATGGGCGCGGGCGGCGACCTCCACCTCCTCGGGGTACACCTTCTCGCCGCCGGTGTTGATGCACACCGAGCCCCGTCCCAGCAGGTGCACCGTGCCGTCGGCGTCGATCGTGGCGTAGTCTCCGGGCACCGTGTAGCGGACGCCGTCGATCACGCGGAAGGTCCGCGCGGTCTTCTCGGGGTCCTTCCAGTAGCCGCTCGGCATCGGACCGCTGACCGCGAGCACGCCGACGACGCCGGAGCCGCGCTCGGCGGGCCGGCCGGTGGCGTCGTCGATCACGACCGCGTTGGGCGGCGCGGTGAACACCGCCGTGTCCGACGGCGTGGTGCCGGGCAAGGTCATGGAGATGGCGAACGGCCCGCCCTCGCTGGCGCCGACCATGTCGAGGATCACCGCCTGCGGGGCCCGCTGCTGGAACGCCGCCTTGTGCACGGCCGACAGGGTGGCGCCGGTGGAGACGATGCGCTGCACCGAGGAGAGGTCGTAGGGCCGGCCGTCGCGCTCGGCCGCCTCCAGGGCCTGCACCATCGGGCGGGCGAACGCGTCGCCGACGATCGAGAGCTGGGTCACCCGGTGGCGGCCGACCAGCCTCCAGAGCTCGTCGGCGTCGAAGCGGCGGCTGCCGAGGAGCACCACGGTGCCGCCGAGCACGAACGCGGAGATCGCGAGGAACAGGGCCGTGCCGTGCATGAGGGGCGGCGCGCAGAGGTTGACGGGGCTGCGCCCCTCGGCGTTGAGGCGGGCGGCCACCTCGCCCACCTCGTCGGGGGTGCTCGGCACCTCGATGCCCATCGAGCCGTACCCGGTGAAGGCCAGGGCGGCGAACAGCTCCACGTGCGGCCACATGACGCCCTTCGGGGTGCCGGTGGTGCCGCCGGTGTACAGGAAGAGGAGGTCGTCTCCCGAGCGGTCGATGCGCGGGGCGGGCTCCGCCGCGGCCAGGTCGTGGTACCAGACCGCGCCTTCGACGAGGGGCCCGCCGTCGTCGACCTGCACGAGGACCCGCAGCGTGGGCACGAGCTCGCGGAGGCCGACCACGCGCTCGCCGAGCGAACCGTGGAACACGAGCACCTCGGCCTCGGCGTCGGCGAGGATGGCCGCGATCTCGGGGGTGAGGTAGCGGTAGTTGACGTTGACGGGGGTGGCCCGCAGCTTGAAGGCGGCGAACACCGCCTCGATGTACTCGGTGCAGTTGTAGAGCAGCTGGGCGATCTTGCTGCCGGCGCCGACGCCCTCGGCGGCGAGACCGCCCGCCAACCGTGCCGCCCGCGACTCGAGGTCGTGCCAGCGCACCTCGTGGTCGCCCACCACCACGGCCACGTGGTCGGGCTGCGCGTCGGCCAGCGACTCCCACAGGGTGGCCCAGTTCTCCGACAGCTGCGTCACGTGCTCCCCCTCCTCCCGGCGCCGCCCCCGACGCCGCACGAACCGAGGATGGTAGGCCGCCGCCCCGGCCGGACCCGTACGCTGTGGCCGCCATGGAGATCGTCCTCATCCGCCACGGCGAGCCCGAGTGGGTCCGCAACGGCCTCAACGTCGACAACCCGCCGCTGACCGAACGGGGCCACCGCCAGGCGGCGGCGATGGCCGAGTTCCTGTGCGAGGAGCGCTTCGACGAGGTCTTCTGCTCGCCGCTGGTGCGCGCGCGGCAGACCGCGGCGCCGCTGTTCCGGGCGCTCGGGCGCGACGAGCAGGTCGACCCGTGGCTCGAGGAGATCCGCAACCCGATCTGGCACGGCACGCCGCAGGAGAAGGCCGACGAGGCCTACCGCGAGGAGCGGGCCAGAGCGTCGCACGACCGGTGGGAGGGGCTGGAGGGTGGCGAGCCGGTGCGCGACTTCGTCTCCCGCATCAACACCGGGTGCTCGCTGTTCCTGCAGGAGCGCGGGGTGCGCCGCAAGGAGAGCGACCTGCCGATCTGGGAGATCGACCGGCCCGATCAGCGGATCGCGCTGGTGGCCCACGCCGGCACCAACTCGGTCGTCATCTGCCAGATGCTCGGCCTCGCGCCGACGCCGTGGGAGTGGGACCGCTTCGTCATCCAGCACTCCTCGGTCAGTCGGCTCACGAGCTTCGAGATGGGCGACGGCCACACCTTCGCCCTCACGCGGCTCAGCAACACCGAGTTCCTCGCCTTGGAGGATCGCACCGTCTGACGCCGCGCCTAGGGTCGGCGCATGACCGCTGCGCCCGCCGCGCCCGACCCGGACGCGCTCAAGCTCTACTCGTTCCAGCTGTTCACGAAGCTGGAGGGCGCGGTCACCGCGGGGATGGTGCACCTCGGCGACCGGTTGGGCCTCTACCGGGCGCTGCGCGACGCCGGCCGACCGGTCACCTCGGCCGAGCTGGCCGACCTGGCCGGCCTCTCCGAGCGGTGGGTGCGGGAGTGGGCCTACAACCAGGCCGCGGCGAAGCTGATCTCGGTGGACACGGACGCGGCGGGGGAGCGGTTCTCCCTGAGCGCCGAGGCGGCGGCGGTGCTCGCCAGCCCGGAGCACCCGGCGTACGGGATGGGCATGTTCCACCGGCTCCCGCAGACGATGCAGGCCCTGGAGCAGATGCCCGAGAGCTTTCGCACGGGCCTCGGCCACGACTACGACAGTCACGGCCCCGAGGGTGCGGTCGGCATCGAGCGCAGCTTCGAGCCGTGGAACCGGGCCTTCCTCCTGCCCGTGGTCCTCCCGGCGCTCGACGGGAT
>VFQR01002821.1_pt1 | contig 10486 bp, 6 predicted proteins | sample 3512321 | NCBI WGS metagenome assembly VFQR01 (sample SAMN10412374, study PRJNA504923) | tailings metagenome | isolation source: Relicate 3 Philex TSF1 revegetated site | place: Philippines: Tuba, Benguet | collected 2017-08-29
TGGCCGTCGGGGCCGCGCGCCAACTCGCGCCACAGGATGAGCGCGACTGCCCCGACGACCGAGCCAACCGCCGAGCCCGCCAGGCCCAGCAGGCCGCCCTGCAGCAGGAACAGCCGCAGCACCCGCTGCCGGGTCACGCCCATGGCGCGCAGGATGCCGATCTCGCGGGAGCGCTGCACCACCGACACGAACAGCACGCTGGCGATGCCGAAGGCGACCGACAGGCCCACAAAGAAACGGATCGCGGTGTTCGCGCTGACCTGGGCCTGCACCGCGCTGAAGAACTGGGCGTTGGTCTTGATCCAGCTGTCCGCCTGCACCCCGGTGCGGGCGGTGATGCGCTGGGCGACGTCCTCGGCGGCGTAGATGTCCGACACCGTCACCTCCAGGCTCGACACCCCGCCCTGCAGGCCCAACAGGCTCTGGGCCGTGTGCAGGGCCACAAAGGTGTTGCGCTGGTTGGCGCCCTTGTTGCCCAGGTCGAAGATGCCGCTGACGCTGAACACCATGTCGCCGCCGCTGCCCGCGGTCACACGCAATTTGTCCCCAACGGCCAGGCCGAGGTCATCGGCCAGCTCGGTGCCGATGAGGATGTCCGCCGCGTTGAGGCGGGTGCTGCCGGTCACGATCTTTTCCGGCAGAGCCACGATGCGGAAGTACAGCGCGGGGTCGATGCCTGCCAGCGTGATCGCCCGGCTGGCCTCGCCGCGCACCACCAGGGCTGAGCCGGCGGCCGTGGGCGACACGGTGACCACTTCTGGCAGGGTGCGGATCTGCGCCGCCGCGGCTTGCCACTGGTCGATGGACTTCTGCCGTTGCAGCGGCGCTTGCAGCGTGGCGGCGGCCAGCTCCCCAGGCGCGCCATGGCGCAGGGCCCTCACCGCCTCTTTGGGCGGCAGCAGCTGGATGTGGGCCTGGGCCGTCAGCACCCGGCGGATGAAGTTCGCCTGCAGACCGTTCAGCAGCGCCGACATGAACACGATGACTGCCACCCCGATGGCCACGCCGCTGATGATGAAGACGGTCTGCCAGCGGCCGTCGCGCAGCAGCCGCGAGGCCACGATCCACTCGAAGGGCTGCCACGACTTCATGAGGACGCGCCGGAGGCTCTCACACGGGCGCCTTCCCGCGCCGGGCCGGCCGTCACCTCGTCGCCCGCGCGCAGGCCCTGCGTCACCTCCACCTGGCCACCGCCGCGCAGACCGAGCTGGATCGCCTGCTGGCGGGTGCGCCCACCCTCGATGACCCAGACCCAGGGCGAGCGGCCCTCGGCCTCATGCACCAGCTCCAGCGGCACGGCCAGCACATGCGGGCGCCGTGCGACCTCGACGTCCACTGAGACTGTCATGTTCTGGCGCAGATAGGCCGGGGGTTGCGGCACGCGCAGCTTCACCTCCACCGACCCGCGCTGCACGTCCACGCCGGGGCTGATCGAGACGACCTCCGCGGCAAAGCGCTGGTCGGGAAAAGCGTCGGCCGAGGCCAGGGCCGGCTGGCCCACCACGAGCAGGCCGAGGTTCTTCTCGTCGAACTGCACGATCAGCTGGGTCTCCCCGCTGGGCGACAGCACCAGCAGCGTCTTGCCCGGCTGGACCACGTCGCCCGGTTCGACGTCGCGCTTGATGATGGTGCCCGCCACCGGCGCGGTCACGGTGGCATGCTGGAGCCGTGCCCGGGCGGCCTCGGCGCCCGCCCGGGCCTGGGCCAGTGCCGTGGTGGCCATGGCCTCGTCGCTGCCGCCGGCGAGTGTCGTGTCGTGCTGGCGCTGGGCGGCGCTGAGTTGGGCGTCCGCCAGTGCCACCGCCTTGCGTGCCTCGTCCAGCGCGGCCTGGCCGATGTAGCCCCGGCGGAACAGGTCCTCCTGGCGCTGCAACTGCGCGCGGGCGTTGTCCAACGTCGCCTGCGCCTGTCGCTGGGCCTGGCCGCTGACCGGGCGCTGCACCTCCTGCAGCTGCCGCAGCCGGGCCTGGGCCTGGGCGACGGCGAGGTCGGCCTCCCGCGCGGCTGCACTGAGCTCGTCGGCTTCCAGCTGGATGAGGATCTCGCCGGCCCTGACCGACTGCCCTTCCGCCACCGGCACGGCGACGACCGACGCCACCATCTGCGCCCCGAGCTCCACCCGGTGTGGCGCTTCCACACGGCCGGTCGCGACCACGGTGCGCACGAGGTCGCGCGGCGCCAGTTGCAGGCTGCTGACCGGGGTGCCGATGAAGCGTGAGGCCGCGAGCAGCCCCGCCACCAGGGCGACGGCGAGGCCGGCGGCGACGTAGGCCTTGCGCATGGCTCAGCGCCCGACAGAGGCCCGCAGGCTGCGGATGGCGGAAGGCGAGGCAGGGTAATCCGGTGTCATGGCGGGTATCAGGCAATGGACCTGACCCTCACGATAGAGGCCGCCGCGCCGCCGGCCTTTGATCGCAGTCAAGCCCGGGTGAGTCGCCACCCGGGCGGGCAGCCACTACGATGCCGCCCCTGGAAGTCGTTGGAAACGTCAATGCCGGACATGCAAATCATCGAGGGGGACGCGTGGGCGTGAAGTTGCTCGTGGGCGTGGTGTGGCTGCTGAGCTGGCTGCCGTTCCGCGCCATTTCGGCCCTGGGCTGGCTCGTCGGCAGCCTCATCTACCTGTTGCCCACGTCCCGACGCCATATCGGCGAGGTCAACCTGCGCCTGTGCCTGCCTGAACTCGACGAGGCCGCCCGCCGCCGCCTGCTGCGGCGGCATTTCGTGGCCATGGTGCAGATGCTGCTGGAGTACGGCTATGGCTGGTTCGCCTCCCAGGAGCAGCTCAAGCGGCTGGTGCGCATCGAGGGCCTGGCGCATCTGCAGGCCCTGGAGGGCCGCAATGTGATCCTGATGATGCCCCACTTCACCGGGCTGGACCTGGCCGGCCTGCGGGTCTCGCTGGAAACCCGGGTCGTGAGCATCTATTCGGTGCAGAAGGACCCGTGGCTCGATGCCTTCTTCCGCGCCAAGCGCCTGCGTTTCGGCACCGGCATCATCTTCGCCCGCCAGCAGGGCACGCGCCCCACCCTGCGCGCGCTGCGCGACGGCTACCGGCTCTACTACCTGCCCGACCAGGACTTCGGCCACCGTGACTCGGTGTTCGTGCCCTTCTTCGGCGTGCCGGCGGCCACCATCGGCGGTCTGTCACGCATGGCCGCCGTCACGCAGGCGGCGGTGCTGCCCTGCTACCCGCGCCGCGAGGCTGATGGCTACACCCTCGTCATCGAGCCGCCGCTCGACAATTTCCCGACCGACGACGTGGTCGCCGACGCCACCCGCATGAATGCGGTCATCGAAGCCCAGGCGCGCCGACAATTGCACCAGTACTTCTGGCTGCACAAGCGCTTCAAGTCCCGCCCGCCGGGCGAGGCAGATTTCTACGCACGATGAACCACGACATCCCCTACTTCAAGATCGCCATCGTGGCGATCTTCATCGCCAGCACCGTCTATGTGCACTTCCGCGGCCGGGTGCGGCTGCGCTTCTTCCGCCAGTTGATGGACCACTCCACCTTCATGGCGCCGATCAACTGCCTGATGTACCTGTTCTCCAAGCTGCCGGCCAAGCCCTACCTGCCGGTGTCGGGCTTCCCCGAACTCAAGCTGTTGGAGGACCACTGGCAGGACATCCGCGCCGAGGCCTTCAAGCTGGCTGAAGCCGGCGAGATCAAGAAGAGCGACAAGTACAACGACGCCGGTTTCAACAGCTTCTTCAAGACCGGCTGGACGCGCTTTCACCTGAAGTGGTACGGCGACGCCCATCCTTCGGCCCGCGAGTTGTGCCCCGTCACGACCGAACTGCTGCAGCGCATCCCGACCGTGAAGGCGGCGATGTTTGCGGCGTTGCCGCCGGGCGGGCGCCTGGTTACCCACCGCGACCCGTTCGCCGGCTCGGTGCGCTACCACCTGGGCCTGGTCACGCCCAACGATGACCGCTGCTACATCTCGGTCGACGGGGAGCGCTACTCCTGGCGCGACGGCCAGGGCGTCATCTTCGACGAGACCTATCTGCACTACGCCGAGAACCAGTCCGACCAGATGCGCATCATCCTGTTCTGCGACGTCGAGCGGCCGCTGAACAACCCCATCGCGCGGGCTTTCAACCACTTCATCAGTCACACGCTGATCCGGGCCGCGGCTGCGCCCAACTCTGACAGCGACAAGACCGGCGGCATCAACAAGGCCTTCGGCTACGTGCAGCAGGTGCGCCTGTTCGGCAAGCGCATCAAGGCCAGGAGCCGCTTCGCCTACTACGCCATCCAGTGGGTGGTGTTCGGCGGCCTGCTGCTGTGGTGGCTGTGGCCCTGAGCTGACGTGCTCACATGCTGCGCCTGCGGCTGCTCGGAGGGCTTGAAGTCGAACGCGCAGGCCGCGTCGAGCTGACCCGGCTGCCCAGCCGCGCCGCCGTGCTGCTGCTGGCCCGGCTGGCCCTGCAGCCTCGGCGGCAGCATCCGCGGGAAGAACTCGTCGAACTGCTTTGGCCCGGGGTGGAGCTGGACGTGGGCCGCAACCGGTTGCGCCAGACCCTGTCCACGCTGCGCGCCCTGCTGGAAACCGAGGAGGCCCCCGTCTTCCAGGCCGACCGCCTGCAGATCTCATTGCTGCCCGGCGCTCTCGTGACCGACGCGGCCGAGTTGGAGGCCGGGCGGCTGCCTGCGCAGGAGCGCGGCGAGCTGCTGCCCGGTTTTTTTGATGACTGGGTGGTGGCCGAGCGACATCGGCTCGGGGCCCTGGCCGACGCCTTGCCGACGCCGCGCCCGCCGGTTGTTCCGGATGTGCCGGTCGTGCCGGCCGCCGTCCCGCCATCGCCCGCGGTGGCGACCATGGCCACCAGCCTGCCGCGTTACCTGACCCGCTATTTCGCGCCGCCGGGCCGGCTCGACGCCCTGGCCGCGCGCTGGCCCGAGACCCGGCTGACCACGCTCATTGGCCCGGGCGGCGTGGGCAAGACCCGCCTGGCGGTGGAACTGGCCTGGCTGCAGTACCGGCAGCAGCACTGGAGTTGCGGCATGGCGGCGCTGGCCGAAGTGCGCGATGAAGCAGCGCTGGTGAGCGCGCTGGAGCGCGCCCTGACCGTGCCCCCCGGCGGCGGCTGGCCGGCCCTCGAGGTCGCTCTGCAAGCCCCTGCCGCCGTGTGCCTGCTGGTGCTGGACAACGCTGAACAGGCCATCGGCATCGTGGCTGCTGCGGCTGAGCGGTTGCTGGCGCTGTCGCCTGCACTGTGCCTGCTCGTCACATCGCGCCATGCGCTGGAACTCGATGGCGAGACGCTCGTGGACGTGCAGCCCTTGTCCGACGAGGGAGACACGGCCCAGGCCCTGTTCATCGACCGCGCCCGGGCCGTGCGGGCGGACTTTCACGCCAGCCGCGAGAACCAGGCCGCGTTGACCGAGCTGATCGCCGCCTTGGAAGGCCTGCCGCTGGCGCTTGAACTGGCCGCGGCGCGCGTGCGCAGCTTCTCGCCCGCGCAGATGCTGGCGCAGTGGCGCGAGGCGCCAACCGGCGGCAACGCCATGCCCTCCTGGCTGGCCAACCCGACCCGTGCGCCCCGGCATGCCTCGATGGTGGGCCTGCTCGACTGGAGCCTGCGCCTGCTGGGCGATGGCCCCCGTGCGCTGCTGGACCGCCTCGCCGCCCTGCCGGGCCCGTTTGCCTGGGCCGATGTCGCCGCCCTCGACGGCACGCCCGAGGCACTGGCCGAGCTGACCGGCCACAGCCTCGTGCAGACCGGCGACGACGCCGAGCCGCGCTACCGCCTGCTGGAGCTGCTGCGGCGTGGCGTGCTGGCTCGCGTGACGCCGTCCGCGCAGCGTGCGGCCCGAGGTCAGCTGCGCGCCGCGCTGCGTGACTGGGCGCTGGCGCTGGGCTGGCAGGCGCCCATCACCCACTGGCACCCCCGTCGCGACCTGGCCCGGGCGTTGATCGGCTGCGCCGTGGATGACGGTGACGCCGCCACGGGACTGCAGCTGGCGCTGGCCATGCGCCCCTGCTGGGAGAGCGATGGCGTGGACCGGCGGCTGGTGGACCAGCTCGGCCATTTGCTGCAGGCCGCGCCACCGCAGTCCGCCGGCCATGAACTGCGGGCGCACCTGGCCTTTACGCATGGCGACCGGGCGCTGGCGCTGGCTGAGGCAGAGCTGGCGCTGCAACTGGCCGGCAATGACCCGGCGGCCCGCGCGCTGGCCCTGGTGCGCCGAGCCTGGGTGCTGCTGGCCGGCGATAACCGGGAACAAGGCCAGACCCGACCGCTGGAGGAGGCGGTCTCCCTGGCGCGCCGGGTGGGCGATGCGGCGACCGAAGCCCGTGCTTGGCAGCAGCTCGCCGCCATCGCCATCTCACGGGATCAACCGGCGCAGGCCGAGGCGCTCTACGCCCGGTCGCAGGAGCTGTGGGAGACGGTCGGCCACGCTCGCCAGGCCGCAGCGCGGCTGCGCAACCGGGCGCAATGCCTCATCGAACTGGGCGACGTGGCGACCGCCGTCGAGTGGATCATGGCCTGCCAGCGCATGGCCCAGACGGACGGCGACGGCGTCGGCCAGCTCGATGCGGCCTATACCCTCGCCATGGCCCACGCGGCCCGACGCGACTGGACGGCGGCACTCACCGCGGCGCGCCAGGCGCTGGGCATCGCCCACGCCCGACATCACCTGCATGCGCGTGCGCTCAGCCTGCAGATGTTCCCGCGGCTTCTTGCGCGACTGCGTCAGCCCGAGGCAGCACTGCAGTTGGCAGCCTTCAGCCAGCACTACTGGCAACGGCATCTGGGTGCCCTCGGGGTGCGCGAGTCCCGCCAACTGACCCGGGTGAGGCGGCTGGCCGCCGCTCAACTCTCCCCAGACCGCGTCCAGGCCGCCTGGACATCCGGGCAAGGCCTCGCGTTGGCACAAGCCCTCAGCCTGGCTTTAGGGTGACGAGGTCAGCCCTCCTCTCCCTGCAGGCTAGCTGCCGGGCTTCTGCGCGACATCGCCGACGCAGACGAACTTCATCTCCAGGTACTCGTCCATGCCATGGCGCGAGCCCTCGCGCCCCAGCCCAGACTGCTTCACGCCGCCGAATGGCACGTGCTCGGTGGCCAGCAGACCGACGTTGACGCCCACCATGCCGTACTCCAGCGCCTCGCTGACCCGTGCGATGCGGCCGATGTCACGGCTGTAGAAGTAGCTGGCGAGGCCGAACTCGGTGGCATTCGCTGCGGCCACGGCTTCCTGCTCCGTCTGGAAGCGGAACACCGGCGCCATCGGGCCGAAGGTCTCCTCGCGGGCACACAGCATGTCAGCCGTGGCCTGGCTGATGACCGTCGGCTCGAAGAACTGCCCGCGCAGCGCCCGCCCCCCGACCACGACCCGTGCGCCGCGCGCGAGTGCATCGGCCACATGGCGCTGCACCTTGTCCACGGCCGCGGGCTCAATCAAGGGGCCTTGGGCGACGCCTTCCTCGAAACCATTCCCCACCTTCAAGCCGGCCACCCGGGCGGCAAACTTCTCGACGAAGGCCTCGTACACCGCCTCCTGCACATAGAAGCGATTGGCACAGACGCAGGTCTGGCCCGCGTTGCGAAACTTGCTGACCAGGGCGCCTTCGACCGCCGAGTCGAGATCCGCATCATCGAAGACGATGAACGGCGCGTTGCCACCCAGCTCCAGGCTGAGCTTCTTGACGGTCGGCGCGCATTGCGCCATCAGCAGGCGGCCGACTTCGGTAGAGCCCGTGAAACTGAGGTGTCGCACCACGTCGCTGGCGCACAGCACGCGGCCGATGGCGATGGACTGGGTGGCGTCGGCCGTCAGCACGTTCAGCACCCCGGGCGGCAGGCCGGCGCGCTGGGCCAGTTCAGCCACCGCCAGTGCGGTCAGCGGCGTGAGCTCCGCCGGCTTGACCACTACGGTGCAGCCCGCGGCCAGTGCGGGTGCGACCTTGCGGGTGATCATCGCGAGCGGAAAATTCCACGGCGTGATCGCAGCGCATACGCCGATGGGCTGCCGCAGCACGGACAGGCGTCGGTTGTTGTCGAAGGTCGGAAGCGTCTCGCCATTGACACGCTTGGCCTCCTCGGCAAACCACTCGACGAAGCTGGCGCCATAGGCCACCTCGCCGCGCGCCTCGGCCAGCGGCTTTCCCTGCTCGGCGGTCATGAGACGGGCCAGGTCGTCCTGGTGCTCCATCAGCAAGTCGAACCACCGGCGCAGCACGATGCTGCGTTCCTTGGCAGTGCGGCTGCGCCACGGCCCCCAGGCGGCTTGTGCCGCAGCGATGGCGCGCTCGGCGTCGGCTGGGCCGAGGTTGGGCACGTCGGCCAACTTGCGGCCGGTGGCGGGGTCGGTCACATCGAAGCGGGCCTCGCCCGCCACCCAGGCGCCATCGATCAGGGCGTGGGACTTGAGCAGGCAGGCCGACTTGAGCAGCGCGAGGGGCGGTTGGATGAGCATGGAACGGCTTCGGTCAGCGGGAGGTCATGGAGGAGGCAGGCTCAACGCGAGGCCGCGTGCAGCGACTCGTCAAGCACCGCCAGGCCTTCCTCCAGAAGGGCGTCGGTCGCCACGAGCGGAACCAGGATGCGGATGACGTTGCCGTAGACCCCGCAGGACAGCAGCACCAAGCCGCGTTGTGCCGCCTCGGCCACCACGCGCCGGGTGAGCTCGGGATCGGGCTGGCGGGGTGCACCGGGCTTGAACAGCTCGATGGCCACCATGGCGCCCAGGCCCCGCACGTCGCCGATGGCGCCATGGCGAGCGGCCAGTGCCCTCAGGCCCAGCTGCAGTCGATCGCCCAGGGCCCGGCTGCGCGCCAGCAGGTGCTCCTGCTCGAACACCTCCAGCACGGCCAGGGCGGAGGCCACGGCCACCGGGTTGCCGGCGTAGGTGCCGCCCAGCCCGCCGACGGCCGGCGCATCCATCACCTCGGCGCGGCCGATGATGGCGGACAGCGGCATGCCACCGGCCATGGACTTGGCCATGGTGATGAGGTCGGGCGCCACGCCCCACTGTTCGCAGGCCAGCCAAGTGCCGGTTCGGCCTGCGCCGGTCTGCACCTCGTCGGCGATCAGCAGGATGCCGTGCTGGTCGCACAACGCGCGCAGGCGCTGCGCGAACGCGGGCGGCGCGATGTAGAAGCCGCCCTCCCCTTGCACCGGCTCCAGGATGATGGCCGCCACCCGGCTGGGCTCGACGTCGTACTTGAACAAGGCTTCGATGGACGCCATTGCGTCGTCCACGCTCACGCCGTGCAGTTCACAGGGGAACTTGGCGTGATAGACCTCCGCCGGGAACGGCCCGAAGCCGATCTTGTACGGCGCCACCTTGCCCGTGAGCGCCATGCCCATGAGCGTGCGGCCATGAAAGCCGCCGCCGAAGGCGACGACGGCGGATCGCCGGGTGTAGGCGCGGGCCACCTTCACCGCGTTCTCCACGGCCTCGGCCCCGGTGCTCATCAGGAAGCTCTTCTTGGCGAAGTCGCCCGGCGCCAGCGCGTTGAGCTTCTCGGCGAGCGCCACGTAGGGCTCGTAGGCCAGCACCTGGAAGCAGGTATGGGTGTAGCGCGCCAGTTGCTGCTGCATGGCCTGCACCAGCGCGGGATGGCAGTGCCCGGTGTTCAGCACCGCAATGCCCCCGGCAAAGTCGATGTAGCGCCGGCCCTCGACATCCCAGACCTCGGCGCCTTCGGCGCGGTCGACAAAGATCTCGAAGCCCTGGCCCAGCCCGTGGGGCAAGGCGGCCCGGCGTCGGGCCATCAGGGAGGCGTTGGTTTTGGCAGGGGCAAGCATGGGAGGTCCTGTTCGTGCGCGGGGGGCATCACAGCGGGCTGTCGATGCGGATCCAGGTGGTCTTGAGTTCGGTGTACTTGTCCAGGGCGTGCAGTGACTTGTCGCGGCCGATGCCGCTTTGCTTGAAACCGCCGAACGGCACGGTGATGTCGTCCTCGTCGTACTGGTTGACATGGACCGTTCCGGCGCGCAAGGCGCGCGCCACGCCATGGGCGCGGTTGAGGTCGCGGCTCCAGACGGAGGCCTGCAGGCCGTAGACGTTGTCGTTGGCGAGCTGCACCGCTTCCTGCACCGTGTCGAAGCCGATGACGCTGAGCACGGGACCGAAGATCTCCTCGCGCGCGATCGTCATGTCATTGCGCACGCCGTCGAAGATGGTGGGCTGCACGTAATGGCCACCGCTGTCCAGGCGCGCGGCTTGACCGCCCGCGATGAGCCGGGCGCCTTCGCGCTGGCCCTTGTCGATGTAGCCGAGCACGGTGTCCTTCTGCCGACGGTCGACCAGCGCGCCCATGACCGTGGCCGGGTCGAGCGGGTCGCCGGGTTGGTACTGAGGCACCAGTTCGAGCGCGCGCGCCAGGAAGTCGTCCCGGATGCGGTGGTGCACCAGCAGCCGCGACGGCGCATTGCAGCTCTCGCCCTGGTTGAAGAAGATGCTGCCCACGGCCGCCTGCACGGCGCGCTCCAGGTCGGGGCAGTCATCGAAGACGATGAGAGGTGACTT
>VFQR01002822.1_pt1 | contig 10486 bp, 11 predicted proteins | sample 3512321 | NCBI WGS metagenome assembly VFQR01 (sample SAMN10412374, study PRJNA504923) | tailings metagenome | isolation source: Relicate 3 Philex TSF1 revegetated site | place: Philippines: Tuba, Benguet | collected 2017-08-29
ATTAGCACCCGCCGAAACCAATCAACAGTATAATCGTTCCAGGTAGCCGCGCCTTCGGGGCCGTGCATGGTAGCCAGCCCGGTTTTGGCGTGAATGCTCAACAACAGGGCCGTAATATCGCTGTAGCCGATGAGCAATTTGGGGTTTCGACGGATAAGCTCGAAATCGAGCAGGGGCAACAGCCGGGCACAACCCCAACCGCCGTGCATTGCCATAATCATCTGCACGCTCGTATCGGCAAACATGGTGTTGAGGTCAGCGGCCCGGTCAGCGTCGCGCCCGGCGAGGTAGCCGTAGCGGTCGTAGAAATGCGGGGCTAATTTGGTTTTCAGCCCCAGTGCCGCCAGCGACTCGATGGTTACCTGCACCTGTTCGCGGCTGTAGGCGGGGGCTGCCGGGCATACCAGGCCAACCGTATCACCGGGTTTGAGCCGAGGTGGTTTAAAGGTTACAATAGACGAGGGCGTGGATGGTAAAAATGGCGCGAGGGCCGCAGTTTTAAGCAATGAACGGCGATTGAGCATGACGAGCGACAAATTTCATCGCAAATAAGCAAAAGATCACGGCTCCTGTACGCCCTGTCTACGCATTACCCTTCCGACCCCTCCACTTTCTGCCCACTCGGTAGATTTTACCGCCAGCCAGGGAGCAAAGAACTGGTCGAAAATGGCAACATAGCCTTCCATTTGGCGCGGTTTTGTAATATAACCGTTCGCGCCGTTGGCAATGGATTCATTGATGACAGCCGGGTCGTCGGAAGTCGATAGCATCAGCACGGGTAGTTTAGCCCAATACGGATTCTGCCGCAACTGTTTTACCGTACTCAGACCGTTCAGACGGGGCATGTTCACGTCTAACACCACCAGCCAGTGCATGTCCTCGTCGGGCCGGGCGTTGGCGTTACTATTCAGATAATCAATTACTTCCTGTCCATCGGTAAATTCCAGCACGGGTAGAGGCCGGTTTGCTTTTTCGAGTGCTAAGCGCATCAGCAGGCGGTCGTCTTCGTCATCGTCAACAATGATATACGACAATTCGTATTGGTTATTCATTACGTCAAGTAATCGCTATTAGGTGTATACGCAAGTTAAAGGTAACAAAATCTATTAAATAACCTGTTGTTTACTTAAACGCTTCTTCCCAACGAGTGTGTAGTTATTCTCAATCACAATCGTCGGAATACGAAGAGCTTTACCACAAAACAATTATACAATTCTTCGGTTTATAATACAAAACAAACATACTCAATTTGTTATGAAAATCGCTGTAGAAAAAGGGCAGGATAAACCGCTGCTGGCCGATGGCCGTCAGCACGTAACCATCACCGACATCGAAGAAGGCACGAGCGAAAATAAGGGCATTCCATTTTTTGCCGTTCGGTTCGAGAACGAAAGCGGCTATGTGTCGCACCGGTTTTACCAGTCGCGGGCGGGCATGTCGAACATCGTCAGCCTGTTCGAGCGCGTGGGCATAGACGTGCAGGAAGGCGACGAGTTAGACACGAAACAATTGCTGGACAAAGAGCTTGACATTGAAGTTGGCGAACGTTCGTACAACGACCCCAACACGGGCAACGAACGCACGCTGAAACAGGCAATGGATTTTGTGGTATCGTGATTTGTAGAGACCGGTCCGCCGGTCTCTACTTTTTATACCCGAACCGTAAAATATATCCTTTCTTGCCGTCGCCTTCGCTGGCGATGAACAAATCGCCGTTGGGGGCGAAACAAATGCCTTCGGGTTGTCGAAACAGTTTGGGGTCGAGCGGTTCGGAGTATAAAATTTTAGCCTGCCGGTTCGTTATCAGCAGCCGTTTTCCGGCGGAGGTGAGCATATACCATTCGCCCGTAATCGGGTGCACGGCAATACCCGACGGTTTCCACGATTTGGGGTCGATACCCGCACCGGTTAGCTGCTCATCGTTTAGCTGCATGTCTTTGAATACAGCCCGGTTCAGCAAGTCGAACGAGTAAACGGTTTTGTCGCTCGACGCCCCTCCCCCATTTTTTACGGCCAAGAGCAAGCGTCTGGTTTTTGGCTCATAGCCCAATCCTTCTACTTCCGTTTTGTCGGGTAAATCGGTTTTGGTGCGCCGAATGTTGGTGGCTATTTCGGTTTCGATGGCGTCGGTATTGGCAGGGGGCGTGAAGCGGTACAAATTGCCGTTGCTCTCCAGTACGTACACTTCATCGTTAACACACTCGATGCCTTCGTAGTCGCCGAAGCCGCCGAAGCCAAACTCCTGCACCACCTGCTGCTTTTTTGTGTCGTAGACGTACACAACGGCTTCTTCATCCTGCACACACAGCAATTTATCCGCTTTGTAATACGTCAGCCCCGATATTTCTTTTAGTTTTTTCGGCAGCGTCGTATTGTCGTCGGGTTGGTTGAGTGTGTAGGGTAACCGAAACGGCGCGGCCACTGTGGCGGCTTCGGTCTGCTGTTCGGTTTTGTTCGATGAACCGCCACAAGCGGTGAGCAACAGGGCAAAGCCCCAATACAAGCGATGCATAGTTTGACGAGCGTTTGCGCCAAAGATAGCCCTTTTCGGTTATTCGCCCCTTACCAGATTTATGGGGGTAATGTTATTCATCCAGCCGCTCAAACGCTCGATTCAACTGGTAAATATCGGCATTCCGCCGGTTTGTTTTTTGTTACCTTCCAACCGTATTTAGCTTTGTCAATCACTACCTGTTTGTATGCCGTACCGCCTGACAACCCGACAAAAATGGCAACTGGCCCTGAGCGTATTTGCCGTTTACTGGCCGCTGCGGCTGTATGTCAACATTTCGGAATGGTCGTGGCAGTTGGTGATGCGGTCGTTGCCGTTCTGGATAATTGAAACCGCGCTGACGCTGTTGTTTTTTTACGTCTGGTTAGTATTTACCGAATGGCTGCAACAACGGCTGTTTAAACGGCAGGGCGAAGGGTTCCTGATTGAATTTCGGATACCCGCTCAGTTGGCTACGCTGTTCATTGCCAATGGTCTGGCGGTTTTGTTCAACATTGGCTTCTTTACCATCTGGCACACGACCAGCGATTTTCTGGAAGACAAGTTTGGCTACATCGCCAGACCACCCGTGCCGCAACGTCCGGCAGAGCCACCGCTCAGCCCGGAGCAACGCGCCCGCAACCGCAACCAACGCGCTAAAGCCAACAACAGCCTGACAGTGATGGCAATGTTATCGGCATTTTATTTAGCGGCTAACCGGCGGGCCAATCGGCGGCTCGAAGACGTGCAGGTGCGGGCCGAACGCTTAGAGAAAGAAAACGTGCAGGCGCAGTTTGCCGCGCTTAAAAGCCAGGTAAACCCGCATTTTCTGTTCAACAGCCTCAGCATTCTGTCGTCGCTGGTTCACGCCGACGCCGATTTGTCCGAAAGATTTATCGATCAGCTCTCGCGGGCGTACCGCTACATTCTCGAACAGCGCGACAACGAACGGGTACTGCTGAAAACCGAACTGGAGTTTATTCAGGCGTATCGGTTTCTGCTGAATATCCGCTTCGAGAACAAATTCGACGTGATTATCGACGTGCCCGAAGCCGACCAAAGCCGCTATGCCATTGCCCCGCTCACGCTGCAACTGTTAGTCGAGAACGCCGTAAAGCACAATCGAATGTCGGCTAAAGAGCCGCTGCACGTACAGATTTATTTGGAAGACGATTGTTTGGTGGTCGAAAACAACCTGCAACCCCGACCGCAATCGGAAGCCTCAACCGGCGTTGGGCTGCAAAACATCGTTACCCGCTACGCCCTGCTGACCAACCGCCCCGTCAGTATCGACGAAGGCACCAACGACTTTGTTGTAAAGATACCTTTGCTTAATTGAGTGATTGACTGGTAGAATGATAGAATGATAGAATGATAGAATGGAGTAGTCAGGTAGCGGCCCCATTCAATCATCCAATCATTCTATCATTCTACCAGTCAATCACTCAACCAGTCAAATCATGAACGTACTTATTATTGAAGACGAGAACCTGACGGCTAAGCGACTCGAAGGTTTGCTCCAGAAATATGACCCGGCCATTCAGGTGCTGGCCCGCATTCCGTCGGTGGCCGATGTGGTGGCGTGGTTATTGGCTCCGCACCCGCCCCTCGATCTGGTGTTTATGGACATTCATCTCGAAGACGACCTCGGGTTTCGCATCTTCGAGCAGGCCAACCTGACCACGCCCGTTGTTTTTACGACGGCCTACGACGAGTATATGATTCAGGCGTTTAAAGTCAACAGCATCGATTATTTGCTAAAACCCATCAACTACGACGAACTGGTAGCGGCCATTGAGAAGTTTAAAGCACTTAAAAAGCAGTTTGGTCCTGATAGTCCACAGGCCCCTGCCGCGCCCGACCTCGAAACGCTGCTGAATCTGATTGGCCGACCCCGTCAGGCCGACTATAAAGATCGGTTCATGATAACCATCGGCACAAAAATCCGCAGCATCGAAACCGCCGACGTAGCCTACTTCTATCTGGAAGAAAAAATCGTTTTTTTAGTCGATAAAGACGGCACTACCCTACCCGTTGATTACAGTTTAGACAAGCTGACGCAGGTACTCGACCCGCGCCGGTTCTTCCGCATCAGCCGCCAGTTTTTAGTGTCGCTATCGGCCATTCAAACCATTCATACCTATTCGGCGGGTAAACTCAAACTCGACCTTCGCCCCAAATCGCGGCACGACGTTTTCGTTAGTGGCGACCGCATGACGCCTTTCAAGGAGTGGCTCGGCAAGTGACGGTTGCTACAGCCCCGTCGAACGTTCCATCTGTTCGGGATAGCGCGTACCCACAATCGTTATCTGCTCCGACGCGGCTTCGATTTCCTGCAACTCCTGCGTGCTTAGCTCAATAGCAGCCGCTCCGAGGTTCTCAGTCAGGCGGTGCAGCTTCGTGGTGCCGGGGATGGGCACAATCCAGGGCTTCTGCGCCAGCACCCACGCCAACGCAATCTGGGCGGGAGTGGCCTGATGCCGTTCGGCAAACTGCCCAATCAAATCAAGCAACGCTTTGTTGGCAACGCGGGCATCCTCGGTAAAACGCGGTAATACGTTCCTGATGTCGCCAGCCGCGAATTGGGTGCTTTCGTCCATTTTGCCGGTCAAAAAGCCCTTGCCCAGCGGGCTGTAAGCCACCAGACCAATACCTAATTCTTCGATTGTCGGGATGATTTCGGCTTCGTGCTGCCGGGTCCAGAGCGAGTACTCGCTTTGCAGGGCCGTTACGGGCTGCACGGCGTGCGCCCGCCGAATGGTCTGCGCTCCGGCTTCTGAAAGGCCGAAATGCTTTACTTTACCTTCGGCAATCAGGTCGCGTACCGTGCCCGCTACGTCTTCAATCGGTACGTTGGGGTCAACGCGGTGTTGGTAAAACAGGTCGATAACCTCCACCCGTAGGCGTTTTAGCGACTCCTCGGCCACGCGCCGGATGTTGTTGGGATGGCTGTTTGGCCCGCTGTATTTGCCCGTTTCCCGGTCAATGTTAAAACCGAATTTGGTGGCAATCACCACTTGCCCCTTAAACGGTTCGAGGGCTTCGCCAACGAGTTCTTCATTGGCGAAGGGGCCGTAAACTTCTGCCGTATCGAAGAACGTAACGCCTTGCTCGACGGCGGCCCGAATCAGGTCGATACCCTGTTGTTTATCCACTGCCGGGCCGTAGCCGAAGCTCAGCCCCATACAACCCAACCCGATAGCCGAGACGTTGAGATTATTTCCGAGTTTGCGTGTTTGCATCGTATGCTATTTGATTAACTTTTTGACAGGATTACAGGATGAATAGGATTTATCCTGTAATCCTGTCAAAAATTAGATTTTCTCTCCTTCCTTCATAAACGGCTGATTATACTGCCGCTTACCGGTTGTTTTATACAGCGCGTTGGCGACGGCCCCGAACACCGGCGGAAACGGCGGTTCACCGAGACCCGTGGGGTCGATGTCGTTCTGAACGAAATAAACTTCCACCTTTTTGGGAGCTTCGTTGTGCCGAATCATCCGGTATTGGTCGAAGTTGCTTTGGCCCGATACACCGTCTTTGTGCGTCAGGCCACCGTACAAGGCATTGCCGATACCATCGACCACCGCGCCCTGTACCATATTCGTAGCCGCGTCGGGATTGACGACCACCCCGCAGTCTACCGCGCTAAAGACCTGCTCTACGTAGGGTTGCCCGTCGCGCAGGGTCATTTCCACGACGTGGCCGGCGTATGAATTATGGCAGAAATAGGCCGCTACGCCCCGTTTTTTGCTCTTGTTTTCGGGTTTGTCCCAGTCCGATTTTTCGCGGAGCAGCGTCAGCACCCCGGCGTAGCGGTCGGCATCGTAATCGTTGGTTGAGCCGACCGGGTTTGCCTTAGCGCGTTTCAGTAACTCCAGCCGGAGGTCGAACGGGTCTTTGCCCATCAGTTCGGCCAGTTCGTCGAGGAACGACTGTTCGGCGGCAGCGTTGAAGTTGGAACGCGGTGCACGGAAGGCCCCAATCGTGATATTCGACGGAATCTCCCAGCCCTCGGCCAAGTAGTTGTCAACGGCCCCCGCCGGGAAACGGTTGGCGTGAACCGGGTGTTCGGGAAGTCCCCCGCCTTTGACGTGAAAGCCAATCAGGTTTTTGTTTGCGTCGAGAGCTGCCCGGTACGTAGCGGTGTACATGGGCCGATAGATACCGTAGGTCATGTCGTCTTCGCGGGTGTACACCAGTTTGACAGGGGCGTTGGCTTTCTGCGAAATCACGCCCGCTTCGACCATGTAGTGCGGATAGGCGCGTCGGCCAAAGCCACCGCCCATGCGGGTCATCTGAATCTCGATTTTGTCTTTGGGCAGGCCAAAGCGGTTCGCCAGCGTCTCTTCGGCCAGACCGGGAGCCTGCAACGGTCCCACGAACAGGGCTTTGTCTGCCGTTACGTGGGCGAAGCAGTTCATCGGTTCCATGCAGTTGTGCGCCAGAAACGGAGCGGTGTACGTACGTTCCAGCACCTGAGCCGCATTTTTGAACGCCGTTTCGGGGTCGCCATCGCGTCGCAGCTGAGTAGCGGGTTGTTTGGCACGCTCGTCCATAAGCGCGTATTGAGCGGCTGTACCGGGCAGACCAGCGGGCATCAACTCCTCACGTTTGTTGCCGCGCATGTTGATGGTCTCTTTAAAGTCGGCCATCGGCTCCCAAGCCACTTTCAGCTTTTTGCGGGCGTTCATCACTTCCCATGTGCTATTGCCTACCACGGCCACCAACTCGTTGAACGTGCGGGTTTCAAACATGCCCCGCTCGGAGCCGGGTTCAAATACGTTGAACGAGAATACGGCTTTAATGCCCGGCATTTTCAATACGGGCGACGCATCGAACGACTTCAGTTTCATACCAAACGCGGGCGGGTGCTGCACCATCGCAATGAGCATACCAGGCTGCTCATAATCAATACCAAACAGCGGCTTGCCCGTAATGACTTTGTTGCCTTCGACGTTCTTTTTCGACTGACGAACAATGGTAAAATCTTTCGGGGCTTTGAGTTTTACGTCTTTCGGAACGGGCAACATAGCGGCTTTAGCCGCCATCTCGCCGTATTTGGCCGTTTTGCCGCTGCTGTGGCTCAGCACACCCGCTTTGGTTGTCACTTCGTCTGCCAGTACACCCCACGTCTGGGCCGCAGCTTCGCGCAGCATCTGCCGGGCCGCAGCCCCCGCCTGACGCATGGGTTTCCAGTACGCCCGCACCGACTGACTGCCGCCCGTAAACTGGAAGCCGTACTTAACGCCATCGTGCTGGGCCATTTCGACCACTACGTCCTTCCAGTCGGCGTCTAGTTCCTCAGCCGCCATCATGGGCAGCGAGGTCATTACGTTCTGCCCGAATTCGGGGTTCGGGCACATCAGCTTAATCACGTTGTCGGGCGTGATTTTGATGTAGCCGGTTAGCTCGGCCCACTGTTCAGGCAGGTTTAGAACCTCGGCTTTGTTGGCGGCAATGACTTTGGTCAGCCAGCTAAAATTGAGCAGCAGCCCGCCACCCGCCAGCGCGGAGGCTTTCAGGAAAGCGCGACGATTTTGGTTCGTTTTCATTTTTTAGCAGCCGTTTTTATTGCCTCCTTAATCCGCAAATATGTACCGCACCGGCAGATATTGCCGCTCATAGCGGCTTCAATATCTTCGTCAGTGGGGTTGGGGTTCTCTTTTAGCAGTGAAGCCGCGCTCATAATCTGCCCCGTCTGGCAATAGCCGCACTGCGCTACGTCGTGTTCGAGCCAGGCGCGTTGTACGGGGTGGTCGCCTTTGGCCGATAGCCCTTCGATGGTGGTGATGGCCTGCCCCGCTACCGCCGATAGGGGCAACTGACACGAGCGCGTGGCCGTGCCGTTGAAATGAACCGTACAAGCCCCGCACTGCCCGATGCCGCAGCCGTACTTGGTGCCTTTCAGGTCGAGCGTGTCGCGGAGTGCCCACAGCAAGGGCATTTGCGGGTCAACGGTCAGCGTTCTGCGTTTCCCGTTTAGGGTGAAGGTTATGGTTGCCATATAAATAAATATCTATTAGCAGTTTACAAAATTACACAATCAGTTAAGTACCCGGTATTCGTTGGGCGATTGGCCGACCCGCTGTTTGAACAGTCGGCTGAAGTGTTGCGGGTATTTAAACCCCAATTCATACGCAATCTCGTTGACGGTTTTGCCGGGATGAAATAGCTGCTCTTTAGCAATCTCGATCAGTTTCGCCTGAATGTATTCCTGTGCCGACCGACCGGTTTCTTTCCTGACCAAATCACCGAAATAGTTAGGAGATAAATTCAACTCACCCGCGCACCAGGCCACCGACGGCAGGCCGTTTGTTTGGGGTTTATCGGAGCGGAAATAGGTATTCAGTACCGTTTCAAACCGCGCTAAAATGCCCTGATGGGCGTGGTCGCGGATGAGAAACTGCCGGTCATAGAACCGCAGGCAATAATCGAGAAACAGCTCAAGGTTGGCGACAATCAGCTTCTTGCTGTGCTTGTCCATATTCTGCCGGATTTCGTAGTCGATTTTAGCCAGACAATCCAGCACAATCTGCCGCTCCCGTTCGGAAATATGCAGCGACTCGTTCGACTGATAGCCGAAGAAGGTGTAATCCTGAATATGCCGCCCCAACCCCGTACCATGCACTAAATCAGGGTGAAAAACGAGCGCGTAGCCTTTGGGCTGGTACGTTTCACCGTTGCTGTTCAGGCCCGCTACCTGCCCCGGTGCCATAAAAACAAGCGTGCCTTCCTGATAGTCGTATGTATGCCGCCCGTAGGCCATATCCCCGCATTTTACGTCTTTGAGGAAGATGGTGTAGAAGCCAAAATACATCCGCGAACCCTGCCGGGGATGGGCCTTCGACAAGTCAACGACGCTCACTAACGGGTGAAAGGTTTCGTGGTTGTTGAAGGCGTTGTAATCGCTTACGGTCTCAAATCGGCGGAGGTTTTCCATACGGCTATTGCCTTGTTTCAATCAAAATTAGGGCTTTATTATCAGCTTAGTAAAGCCCCTTACCCGAATCAGGAATATTGGTAGAAATATCAGTAATCCACGTACTGTTCGGGCAAACTAAGAGGCAGACCTTTGCATCACACAAGAGCAATAAAGTATCGATATAGCTGATAATGAACAAGAGCATCAATCGCATAGTAGCTGCCGTTCTGATAGCAGTTTGCCTGTCGGAGAAGGCCGTAGCGCAAAACGCGCCCACTTTCCCCAAAGGCGAGGAATCTAAAACCGACCATCAGGTGGGGCGGGTGTGGCTCAACGAATTGAGCAAGCCCGACAGTACGTTCTCCTATAACATTTCGCAGGCGGTTTTTGACCCCGCTGCCCGCCTGCACTGGCACAGTCACCCCGGCGGTCAGATTCTGCTCTTCACGGATGGCGTCGGCTATTATCAGGAGCGCGGCAAGCCCCGGCAGACCGTTCGGAAAGGCGAGATCATCAAATGCCAGCCGGGCGTAGAACACTGGCACGGCGCAACTCCCGCAAGTGGGGTTACGTACATCGCTACCACGCCCACCCAAAAAGGCCGCACCATCTGGTTTAAACGAGTGACGGATGAGGAGTACGGTTCCGAAAAATAAATTACCTAACTGATAATCAACATGAAAAAACTACTCTTTGGTCTATTTTTGGCGATTACCACGCTTCAATTGACCTTCGCACAAACCCAGTCGGTTGCCGTAAGTCCCACGAAAGCGGAGCAGGAAGTAATAGCCCTTTCGAAAGAAAAATGGCAGTGGATGGCCGACAGGAATGTGGACAAACTGGCCGCGTTGTTCGATGAAAGGGCGATGTTTGTCCACATGGGCGGAAGCTGGGCAAAAGCCAGGAATTAGACGTCATTAAAAGCGGAAACATCTGGTACAAAAAAGCCGAGGTGTATTCTGTCACCGTGAACAGCATCGGCAATACCGCTATTCTGCTCAACGACATTGACTTGTGGGCTGTAGTGGGCGGTAATGAAGTAGTCAACCCCTTTAGGGTCACGGAGGTCT
>VFQR01002823.1_pt1 | contig 10483 bp, 11 predicted proteins | sample 3512321 | NCBI WGS metagenome assembly VFQR01 (sample SAMN10412374, study PRJNA504923) | tailings metagenome | isolation source: Relicate 3 Philex TSF1 revegetated site | place: Philippines: Tuba, Benguet | collected 2017-08-29
GGCGCGGATGCGGATGTCGGCGCGGATGGTGGCGTTGGCGTCCCCATAGGTCGAGACGACGTGATAGGTGCCCTCGGCGAGGGCGATGAGGTCGCCGGCAGGGGCCTGGCGGCGCACGAGGCGCGGCTCGCCGCCGTCGAACAGGCCGCCCGCGAAGATATCGAAGGACAGCTGGACATTGTGGATCGCGCTGTCGCCGACCTTGCCGACGAGGCGAACAGCCCCGGCATTGAGGATGACGGTTTCCCGGAAGGGCTCCGTGCCGATGCGGATGCGACGGGCCTGCGAGACCGTGCCGAAGGAGACGTGGAGGATGTAGTTGCCCGGCCGCAGGCGGTGCAGCCACTGGGCGTTGCGCGACTCGGCGATCAGCGCGAAGGCGCCGTTCGGCTCCGGCTGATCGTTGAAGATGCGCCAGTGCAGCCCCTCGCGCACGTGCTGGCCACCGGTGCGGAACCTCGCATCGAGCGTGACCTCCGTCCCGTCGGCGAACTGCGGCGGCAGGCCGGGGCTGCCGGGCAGGGACGGGATCATGGTCGGCGAGGTGCCCATCTGCGGCGTGAACGGCGTCGCGCCGTCAGGCAGCGTGAAGAAGGGTGTCGCCGCGCCTCCCGGCATGTGCCGTCGCCGCCGCTGGGGCTCGACCGCGATCGGCGGCAGGTCGGAGTGGGGAGAGGAGGAGATGCGCGGCAGCGGCGGGCGCTCGAAGCCCTGGGCCATGGCGGTGCCACCACCCGCCGGCAGGCCGGTGAGGGCCGCGAGCGCCAGGAGGGCAAGGCTTGGTCGGAGGCCGGGGATCATGCGTCCATCATCTCGGTGCGGATTGTGGCCTTTTTCGCGCGGAGCCGCCGCGCCGGCAAGTCGGTCACGCGGAAGTTCGCGTCCGCCCCTTGGCGAAGGCGGCGAAGTTGCCTAGTTGATCGCCAGCCTTGCGCAGGGATGCCCATGACGAGCGACAGCCGCCTCATCGACCACCTCCGGACCCGCCGGTCGACGCCCTTCGCCCTCATGGAGGGGTCAGGCCCCGACGAGGCGACGCTTGCCGAGATGCTGACCATCGCTGCCCGGGTGCCCGACCACGGCAAGTTGGCCCCCTGGCGCTTCATCGTGATCGACCGCGCCGCCGGCGAGCGCCTCGGCACGGCACTGGAAGAGATCGCACGTGCGAACGACCCTGCGGTCGAGGACAAGAAGCTGGAGATCGACCGCGGCCGCTTCACCCGTGCAACGGTCTGCGTGGCGGTCGTCTCGCGCGCCGGGCCGCATGTGAAAATCCCGGAGTGGGAGCAACTCCTCTCCGCAGGCGCCGTTTGCCTCAATCTGCTCCACGCCGCGACAGCTTTCGGCTTCGGCGGCAACTGGGTCACCGAATGGCCCGCCTATGACCGCCGCTTCCTCGACCGGCTCGGCCTCTCGCCGGAGGAGAAGATCGCCGGCTTCGTCCATATCGGCACGCCGAGCGCAAAGGCGGACGACCGCCAGCGCCCGGACATGGCCGCCATCGTCACACGTCTCTGAAGGCTGGGATTTCCGATGCACTACAACGTCACCGCGGCCGACCACGGCCTTCCGCACGACCCGTTCAAGGCCATCGTCTCGCCGCGCCCCATCGGCTGGATCACCTCGATCGACAAGGACGGCCGGATCAACTGCTCGCCCTATTCCTTCTTCAACGCCATTTCCGACAAGCCCCACATGGTGTGCTTCGGGTCGGGTGGGCGGAAGGATGCCCTGGCCTTCGCCGAAGAGACCGGTGAGTTCACCTGCTCCTTCGTCTCGTGGGAACTCCGCGATGCCATGAACGTCACCTCGGCTCCGCTGCCGCGCGGCGAGAACGAGATGGAACTGGCCGGCCTCGAGGCGGCGCCCTCGAAATTCGTCAAGCCGCCGCGGGTGAAGGCCTCGCCGGCGGCCCTCGAGTGCAAGTGGCTGCAGACCGTGCCACTGACCTCGCTCGAGGGCGTGACGAGCTATCACCTCGTCATCGGCCAGGTCGTCGGCATCTACATCAACGACGACTTCATCGAGAACGGCATCGTCAACACTGGCCGCATGCACCCGGTCATGCGCGGCGGCTACGACCAGTATTTCCACGTCGGCAATGACCAGATGTTCAAGATGACCCGCCCGCCGGGCGGCGGCAACTTCAACGAACGGCGCTAATCCTCGCGCTCCCGGCGCTGGATGAACAGGGCGGCGGCGAGGCCGAGAAGGCCGATGCCGCCGACGGGCCCGGGAATGAGCAGGGGGACCAGACCATAGAGGCTCTCGGGCCTCACGCCGGGTATGGTCCATCCGTGAAGCTGGACGAGGACCTGCGCGACCGTCGCCGCCAGGAACGCTGCCTCGACCGACACGATGATCGCCAGCGTCGCGACCATCAGCCGATACGCCGCCGGAGTGCCGACATAGCGCCGGGTCGCCCAGGCGAACAGGACCAGCGGCGCCACGTTCCAGGCCAGCAGGACGAGCGAAAACACCGGGTCGGCGGCGCTGGCGCACAGCATGATGTTGGCGAAGGCGACCAGGGCACCTGCGCCTGCAAGCACCGTCGTGGCGCGGCGTGGCGGTGTCGTCGAGGATGCGGTCATGGCGCCGGTCATGTCCATGGGTGACGCTGCCCCGCCCGGAGGTTCAATCGGTCGCCGGCATCAGTCCTCGTTCGGGATGTTGAGCACCGTGCCGCAGGCCTTGCAGCACACGGCGTCGGGTTCGTGGCGCTGCAGGCCGCAGGTGGGGCAGGGGTGGCGCACCTTGGCGGGGCGGAACAGCACCTGCGCGAGGCGCAGGAACAGCGTCACCCCGAAGATCATGATGATGACGGAGATCAGCCGGCCGGGCGTTCCCGGCAGGGTGATGTCGCCGTAGCCCGTGGTCGTCAGCGAGGTCACGGTGAAGTAGAGCGCGTCGACATAGTTGCCGATGCCCGGATTGGTGCGGTGCTGCGTCTCGTAGACGATGCCCGTCATGATGAAGATGAAGACGCAGAGGTTGGTCGCGGCGAAGATGACCTCCTGGTTGCGGCGGAAGAAGGCGCTGTCGCCGCGCAGCTGCTTCACCAGCTGGTAGGTCCGCATCAGCCGCAGCGTCCTCAGCACCCTGAGGAACCCGCCACCCTCGCCGACGATCGGGGCGAGGAAGGACACGATGGCGATGATGTCCGCCCAGGTCAGCGGATGCGACAGTTCGCGCCAGGGGCGGCGGGCGATCCATATGCGCGCGAGGAAATCCGTGAGGGCGACGAGGCCGATGAGGAAGTCCACGATCTCGAAGGTCAGGCGGCGCTGCATGAAGGACGTCGCGACGACAAAGGAGATGGTGACGACGTCGAAGGCGAGGAGCGCGTAGCGGAAGCGTTCGGCGCGCTCGGTCTCGGCTTCGTAGAGCTCGCGGATCCACTCCTTGAGGCCGCGATGGCGGTCGGTTTCGGGAGCACTTGCAGGAGAGGTCATGGGATATCCATCGGCCGTCCCCGTTCTTGTCGCCCGAAAGGCTTGATCCCCGCAACGGGGCGCGCCACCATTCCCGCCAGGGGCCGCGAAAGCGCGGGCCGGATGGGAGTTGCTCCATGAATCGAAGGACTCTTTTCGCCGCAGCGCTGGCCGCCGTGGCCGCGACCGTGGGTGTCGGCTATGCGCTCGCGCAGGAGAAGCTGAAGATCGGCTTCGTCTATGTCGGCCCGGTGGGCGACCATGGCTGGACCTACCAGCACGATGTCGGCCGGCAGGCGGTGGAGCGGCAGTTCGGCAGCCGTGTCGAGACGACCTTCGTCGAGAAGGTGGCAGAAGGGCCGGATGCCGAGCGCGTCATCGAGCAGCTCGCCCGCACCGGCCACCGGCTGATCTTCACCACATCCTTCGGCTTCATGGACCCGACCGAGCGGGTGGCCCGCCGCCATCCCAACGTGCGTTTCGAGCACGCCACCGGCTACAAGCGCTCGGCCAACCTCGCCACCTATGCCGGCCGCTTCTACGAGGGGCGCTACATCCTCGGCCAGATCGCAGCCCGCATGTCGAAGACCGGGACCGTCGGCTATATCGGCTCCTTCGCCATCCCGGAGGTCGTCTCCGGCATCAACGCCTTCATGCTGGGCGCGCAATCGGTGCGGCCCGACCTGAAGATCAAGATCGTCTGGGTCAACACCTGGTACGATCCGGGCAAGGAGGCGGACGCCGCCAAGGCGCTGGCCGACCAGGGCGCCGACATCCTGTCCCAGCACACGGATTCGCCGGCCGCCATGCAGATCGCCGAGCAGCGCGGCATCCTCGCCTTCGGGCAGGATTCCGACATGCTGCGCTTCGGGCCCAAGGCGCAGTTGACCTCGATCGTCAACGATTGGGCGCCCTATTACCTGCAGCGCGTGCAGGCCATGCTCGACGGCAAGTGGACGTCGGGCGACACCTGGGGCGGCCTCAACACCGGCCTCGTCCACATGGCCGCCTACACCAACATGCCCGCCGACGTGAAGGCCATGGCTGAGGCGACCGAGGCCGCCATCAAGGCCGGCACGCTGCACCCCTTCCGCTGCCCGGTCGTCCGCCAGGACGGCACGACGGTCGAGTGCAAGGGCAATGGCGTCCTCGCGGATGAGCAGATCCTCGGCATGAACTTCTACATCCGCGGCATCGACGACCGGGTCCCCAGCGCCAACTGACGGCGTTGCATTCCGCGATCCCGATCGTCTAAATCGCCGACATCGACGCCCGCCGCAGCCCGCGGCGGGCTTTGCGTCTCTGGCTCCCCATGTCCGCTCCCGCCGCATCGCCGCAGCTCTCCGCCTTCCGCCGCATCGTCGTGAAGGTCGGCTCCTCGCTGCTGGTCGACGGCACGAAGGGGGCTCTCAAGCAGGCCTGGCTCGAGACGCTCGGCGCGGACATCGCCCGCCACGCCGCGCGCGGCGCGGACGTGCTGGTGGTCTCGTCCGGTGCCATCGCACTCGGCCGCACCCTGCTGAAGCTGCCGAAGGGCCCGCTGGAGCTGGAGCAGAGCCAGGCGGCCGCCTCCGTCGGCCAGATCGCGCTCGCTCGCGCCTGGTCGGAGGTGCTGGGCCGCCACGGCATCGTCGCCGGGCAGATCCTCGTGACCCTCAACGACACCGAGGAGCGCCGTCGCTACCTCAACGCGCGCAACACCATGGAGACGCTGTTCGGCGTGCGCGCCGTTCCCGTGGTCAACGAGAACGACACGGTGGCGACCGACGAGATCCGCTACGGCGACAACGACCGGCTCGCCGCCCGCGTCGCCACGATGGTGGGGGCGGACTGCCTGGTGCTGCTCTCCGATATCGACGGGCTCTATACCGCGCCGCCGCAGAAGGACCCCGCCGCGACGCTCATTCCGGTCGTGCCGCGCATCACGCCGGAGATCGAGGCCATGGCCGGCGGCGCGGCCTCCGAGCTCTCGCGCGGTGGCATGACGACCAAGGTCGAGGCCGGCAAGATCGCCACCACGGCCGGCACGACCATGGTGATTGCCTCGGGCAAGCACGACGCGCCGCTGGCGCGCATCGAGGGTGGGGGACCCTGCACCTGGTTCCTCACGCCGACCCATCCCGTGACCAGCCGGAAGAAGTGGATCGCCGGTTCGCTGGAGCCGCGCGGCGTGCTCTGGCTGGATGCCGGCGCGGTCGATGCGCTGCGTGGTGGCAAGAGCCTGCTGCCGGCCGGCGTAGCCAAGGTGGACGGCGCCTTCGAACGCGGCGACTGCGTCGTGGTGCGCGGTCCGGACGGCGCCGAGATCGGCCGCGGCCTCGTCGCCTATGACGCGGTGGCCGCCGTCCAGATCATGGGCAAGAGCTCGAAGGCCATCGAGGCCATCCTCGGCTACAAGGGTCGCAACGAGGTCATCCACCGCGACGACCTCGTCCTCGCGGCGGAGTGAGTCGCCTCAGCGCCCTGCGCGCTTCAGGAGCCGCTCGGCCCGCGTCAGGTGCGGCCTGTCGAACATCTCGCCGCCGATATTGACGACGCCGGCGGTCGGCTGCGCCGCGAAAGCGGCGACCACCGCCTGCGCCTCGGCAATCGCCTCGGCGGTCGGCGTGAAGACCTCGTTGATGATGGCGACCTGCGCCGGATGGATCGCCATCTTGGCGGTGAAGCCGTCGCGCCGCGCTTCCTCGCATTCGCGCCTCAGGCCCTCCGTGTCGCGGAAGGCCGGGAAGACCGTGTCGATCGGCTGGACGCCGGCCGCCACCGCTCCCATCAGGCAGAGCCCGCGGGCCAGGCGGAACGGCTCGGTATGCCGCCCGTCGGCGGCGCGGTTGGTCTCGGCGCCGATGTCGGCGGAGAGGTCCTCGGCGCCCCAGGTCAGGCCCGAAAGGCGGGGGCTAGACCCCTGGTAGGTGCCAAGCGTGAAGATGGCCTTGGCCGTCTCGGTGGCGACCACCGTGATCCTGATCGTGCCCTCATCAATTCCGGCGATGGCCTCGAGCGCCGTCAGCTTGGCGTCGAGATGGGTGACGTCCCGGCCCGATTCGCTCTTCGGCAGCATGATCGCGTCCGGACGGGCGGAGACGACGGCCTTCAGGTCCTCGTCCGTGAGGCCGGTGTCGAGCGCATTCACCCGCACCATGAGCAGCGGACGGCCCGTCGTCGGCCCATGGGCGGCAAGGAAGGCGCGCGCCGTCGCGCGGGCGAGCGGCTTGTTGGCGGCCGAGACCGAATCCTCGATGTCGAGGATCAGCGCGTCGGCGCCGCTCTCCAGCCCCTTGGCGAGCTTCTTCTCCGAATCGGCGGGCACGAACAGCAGCGAGCGCATGGGCTCAGACCCCGCGCTTGAGGACGAGCGACTGGCGGGTGCACTCGGCCACCAGCTTGTCGTTCTGGTTATAGGCGCGGTGGTGGAATTCGACGACGCCCATGGTCGGTCGCGACTTCGATTCGCGCTTGGCGGTCACCGTGCTCTCGCAATGGACGGTGTCGTTCTCGAACAGCGGGTGCGGGAACTTCACGTCGGTCATGCCGAGATTGGCGAAGAGCGTGCCGTTGGTGGTGTCCGGCACCGAGATGCCGATCAGCAGGCCGAGCGTGAACAGCGAGTTCATCAGCGGCTGGCCCCATTCCGAGGCCTCGGAGAACTGCCGGTCGATGTGCAGCGGCTGCGGGTTCATCGTCAGCGTGGAGAACAGCATGTTGTCCATCTGCGTGACCGAGCGGGTGATGCGGTGCCGGATCAACTGCCCGGGCTCGAAATCGTCGAAATAGATGCCGCCGCGCGGATGGCGCTTGTCGTCGGTGATCAGGATCGTCGCCGTCATGGTCGGCTCCCGTTAGGTCAGGTTGTTACGATTTCATTTACCATATTGGCCCACCTTGATCGGCAAGGCCTCGTCGCTGGGGACATAGCCGAGATGTTTCTCTTCCGCTCATCCGCCGAACCGCAGAGCCGCCCGACCACGGCGGCCGAAGCCGGCGTGAGTCGCGTCATGGCGGCGATCCAGGCCGCCGCGCAGAAGACCGGCACCGGCTTCGACTATCTCCTGCGGACCGCCCGCCGGGAATCGAGCCTCCAGCCGACGGCGCAGGCTCCGACCTCCACGGCGCGCGGCCTCTACCAGTTCATCGATTCGACCTGGCTCACCATGGTGCGCGAGGAGGGCCGCAATCTCGGCCTCGGACGTTTCGCCGAGCAGATCGGCCGCGACTCCAGCGGCCGCCCGACGGTCGCCGATCCAGCCGCGCGTCAGCAGATTCTCGCGCTCAGGGATGATCCAGCCGTCTCCGCCCTGATGGCCGGCGCCTTCACCAACCGCAATGCCGCGGAACTGCGCTCGGCCACCGGTCGCGACCCGACCGAGGGCGAGCTCTACATGGCCCATTTCCTCGGGTCGGGCGGTGCCGCGCGGCTGATCAACGCCAACCAGTCCAATCCCCAGGCGACCGCCGCGCGCTTGTTCCCGGACGCCGCCGGCGCCAACCGCCGCATCTTCTTCGATCAGGGCCGGCCGCGCACCATTGCCGAGGTCTACCAGGTGCTGGCCTCCGGTCAGACGACGACGGTCGCCGCGACCGCCGGAGGCGCGCCTGCAGCCCAGACCGTGGCGGCCGCGACCGCCGCCCAGGAGCAGGCCAGCGGCTGGTCGGCGGTGCCGAAGATCAACGCCGATCCGACCCGGCCTTTCCATTCGCTCTTCGCTGGCGGGGGAGGGCCGATCAACGCCTTCGTCGCCGCCACCTGGACGTCGCTCGGCCGCGACGCCGCGGCAGCCTCCCGCCAGGTCAATCTGGCGACGGCCCTCGCAGCTCCCGCCGCAGGGGCGGGTGCCAGCGCCGCCTCCCAGGCAGTCGGTGGGCCCTTCTATCCGGTGCGCGTCGAGACGGTGCGCCGCCCCTCGAACCAGCCGATGGATCTGTCGAGCTTCCTGCGGCCGGACATCCGGCGCTGACCGGCATGGTGAATGCGGACTTAAGCGGCATGGTGAACGCTTTGTTAAGCGCCGCACGGCTAGCCTCATGAGTGTCGGGGAGTCGCCCTCGCACCCCTTCCTGCCTCTGTTCAGGCGCATGCAATGATCGTTCGTCACTTCCTGAGGTGGATACAGACTGCTCCGGCCGGGGACCGGGCGGATGCGACCTCGGCTCTCGCCAGGGCCTATCTGCATTCCGATCTAGGTATCGAGGATCAGGCCGCCGCCGAGGCCGCCATGATCATGCTGCTCGACGACCCGTCGCCGCTTGTTCGCCGCGCGCTTGCCGAAGCCCTTGCCGCCTCCGAGGACGCGCCGCACACCGTCGTCGTCGGGCTTCTCCAGGACCAGGCCGAGATCGCCGCCATCGTCGCCCGCCATTCGCCTCTGCTGCTCGATGCGGAACTCGTGGACCTCGTCGGCGCCGGCGAGCCGCTGGTGCAGTATGCCGTCGCGCGGCGCGAGCTGGTGCCCGCCCCCGTGGCGGCGGCGATTGCCGAGGTGGGGTGCCTTGAGGCCTGCCTCGCTGTCGTCTCCCTTGAGACAGCCGCCGTGCCGGCCTTCTCGATCGACCGGATCATCGAGCGGTTCGGCGAAGATCCCGACATCCGCGAGGCGCTCTTCGCCCGCGAAGACCTGTCTCCCGGCGCCCGCCAGGCACTGGTGGTGAAACTGTCCGCCGCCTTGTCGAGCTTCGTCGCCGGGCGCGCCTGGCTGCCCGAGGATCGCGCCGCCCGCATCGTCCGCGAAGCCTCCGACAAGGCGACCGTCGCCATCGCCGCCGATTGTCGTGGAGAGGGCCTGAGCCCGCTCGTCCGCCACCTCCGCCAGTCGGGCCAGCTGACCACGGGGCTGGTCCTGCGAGCCCTTCTCTCCGGCAATGTCCGCCTGTTCGAGGAGGCGCTGGCCGAGCTCGCCGGCCTGTCCCTGCGCCAGGCCTCTGGTCTCGTCCACGACCGCCGCGGTGCCGGCTTCCGCGCGCTCTACGACAGGGCCGGGCTGCCGGCCTCCACCTATCCCGCGTTCCGCGCCGCCCTCGAGGCCTGGCACGACGACGGCGCCTTCGGTCAGCGGGGAGGCGATGCCCACCTGCGCCGCCGCATGGTCGAGCGCGTCCTCACGGCCTATGCGCCGCTCGCCGAGAGCGAGCTCGACCAGTTGCTGGCCCAGCTCCGCCGCTTCGCCGCAGAGGCCGCCCGCGACGAGGCCCGCGCCTTCACGCGTGATCTCATCGCCGGCAATGAGGCGCTGGATGACGAGGCCGTGGCCTTCCCTCTGGTCGCTGCGGCCTGACAGGCGCTCGACCGAGCGCCGTCGCTTTCAATGACAGCATGAACAGCGGTCCGCACGTCGACAGTGAGCGCCTGCGAACGGCTGCCAGACAGAACGATGAGGAGTGGAATCAGGGCGCGATGGACGGCGACCCGTTGATCGCCACCAGCACCTCGGTGGTGGCCTCGGTCAGGCGCTGGGACAGGACGATCGCCACCGGATGGTCCATGCCCTTGGCGTTCTCGCGGACGATGGCACGGATGGCGTCGGCGTGCTGGATGACGAGATCGGCCGGAACCCGGTCGTCGTCGGCAATGCCGTCGAGGAGATGGCAGAGGCTCTCGGCGACGCGCGCGGCGAGGGGATAGCCGAAGGTCGCGCCTTCGCCCTTGATGTCGTGCGAGGCTGTATAGACGTTGGCGCGGGTGCCGGCGTCGATGCCCTGGGCGGCGACGGCGTCGCGCGCCCGGGTGAGGCGCTCGACCTCCTTGTTCATCCAGTCGTCGAACTCGCTGGAGAGATCGGCGAGCGCCGCCTCGGCGCGCTCGATGGCTTCCATGTCGAAGCCGAACTCGTCGACCTTGATGTTGGCCTTGCGGCCGAAGCCCTTCAGGTTGCGCTTCGGCGTGACGACCTCGTGGTCGTGGAAGGCCGAGACGGAGGCCTCGTCGAGGCCGCCCTTCGCGCCGATCTTGGAAACTTTCGCCTTGGGTGGGGTGGATGTGGCCATGACGCGCCTCACATCGTGGTCTTGGTCTTGTCCAGCAGCGGCTGGACCTTGATCATTTCCGCCTTCTCGCCCTTGCG
>VFQR01002824.1_pt1 | contig 10479 bp, 9 predicted proteins | sample 3512321 | NCBI WGS metagenome assembly VFQR01 (sample SAMN10412374, study PRJNA504923) | tailings metagenome | isolation source: Relicate 3 Philex TSF1 revegetated site | place: Philippines: Tuba, Benguet | collected 2017-08-29
CCTCGGGTTCAGCGACGTGAGCAACATGCGCCCGCACCCCGACCCCGCCGGCACCGAGCCGCGGTCGATGAGCGCGGGCGGACGCACCATGCGGCTGTGGATCCTCGTGGCCGACGACGACAGCGAGGACGCCATCCTCGAGCGGGCCGAGCGCGCCGGCGCCACAGTGCTCTGGCGGCACCACTACTGGAAGGAGTTCAACGGGTTCAACGGCGCGTTCCAGGACCCGTGGGGCAACACCGTCGTGCTGTGGACCAAGGGCGGGTCCGATCCGCAGATCCCGGAGGGCTACACCAGTGAGTGACACGATCGCCGAGCAGCAGCAGGACCAGCCGCGCCGCGAGCGCCGGCGCCCGTCGTCGGTGCGCTGGACGCACATCGCCCTGCCGGCCACCGACATCGACCGCACCATCGCGTGGTACGAGAAGTACACGCCGCTGCGCCTGCTCGACCGGCGCGAGGACGCCGACGGTTACGGCGCCTGGCTCGGCCACCCCGACGGCGGCGACAAGCCCTTCATCCTCGTGCTCGTGAGCTTCTTCCGCGACCAGGACAAGGGCCCGCAGCCGATCATGGCCCCCTTCGCGCACATCGGCATCGAGATGCCCACGAAGGAGGAGGTCGACGCCGTCGCCGAGATGGCCCGCGTCGACGGCTGCCTGTCGTGGGAGCCGCAGTGGATGCCCGAGCCGATCGGCTACATCTGCGCGTGCACCGATCCCGACGGCAACGTCATCGAGTTCTCCTACGACCAGGGCGTGTACGAGAAGGCGCAGGAGGTCTGGGGCTCGTGAGCCCGGCCGCCGATCCGGCGGCCGTCTGCCGGGCGTACCTCGACGCCTTCGCGACCGGCGATCCCGACGCGGTCACGCGCTGGGTCGCCGACGACTTCGTCAACGAGCACACGGCCGCCCTCGGCAGTGGCTGCACCGGCAAGGACGAGTACGCCCGCCGAGTGCCGGGTTTCCTCGCCTCGATGCCCGGGCTGCGCTACGAGGTGGAGGAGGTGCTCGCGGACGGCGACCGCGTCGCCGCCGCGTACACGCTGCACGCCACGGTGAACGACCGCCCCGTGGCGGTGCGGGGGATGATGCGCTTCGGCGTCCGCGACGGCCTGATCGCCCGGCGCACCGACTACTGGGACAGCCTCGTGTTCCAGCAGCAGGCGGGGCTGCTGTGACGGGCCGGGTCGTCCCCGGCCCCGTCGTCCTGGGCACGATGATGTTCGGCAGGTGGGGCAACACCGACGAGGCCGAGTGCCACCGCATGGTCCACCGCGCGCTCGACGCCGGCGTGACGATGTTCGACACGGCCGACATGTACGACGCCGGCGCCTCGGAGCGGATCCTCGGCGGGGCCCTGCGCGGCCGGCGCGACGAGGTGCTGGTCGCCACCAAGGTGGGCAACCCGATGGACGGCGACGCCGCGCGGAGCGGGCTCTCGCGCCGGTGGATCCAGCAAGCCTGCGAGGACAGCCTGCGCCGCCTCGGCGTGGACCGCATCGACCTCTACCAGATGCACCGCCCCGATCCGTCCACGCCGTTCGAGGAGACCCTCGCCGCGCTCGACGAGCTCGTGCGCGCCGGCAAGGTGGCAGCGATCGGCACCTCCACCTTCAGCGCCGCGCAGCTCGACGCGCTCCAGGCCTGCGCGGCCGAGCGCGGCTGGGCCCGGCCCGTCACCGAGCAGCCGCCGTACTCCATCCTCGCCAGGGGCATCGAGGCCGAGGTGCTGCCGGCGCTGCGCCGCCACCGGGTGGAGGCGCTGGTGTGGGCGCCGCTCAACGGCGGATGGCTGACCGGCAAGTACCAGACACCCGCGGCGGAGGCCGACGCGGCCTCACGGGCCAACCGCCAGCCCGACCACTTCGACCACCGCGACGAGGCGATCAGGGCCGAGAAGCTGCGCCTCGTCGACGCCCTCCAGCGCGTGGCCGCCGAGGCCGGGATGACCCTCCCCCAGCTCGCCCTCGCCTTCGTGCTCGACGAACCGGCCGTGTCGGCGGCGATCATCGGCCCACGCACCGAGGCCCAGCTCGAGCAGCTCCTCGACGCCGCCGCCCGCGGCATCGACGGCCTCCCGCCCGGCGTCCGCGCCGCGATCGACGCCCTCGTCGCCCCCGGCCGCAACGTCAACCCCGCCGACGCCGGCTGACCCGAACTTTGGCACGTCACCGTGGCTGAGCCACGCTGTGGTGCCAAAGCTCGCCTCACCAGGTGGGGTACTTGGCCTTGTCGGGGAGGCCGCTCCGCGCGGTGATCGCCTCGCCCATCCGCTGCGCGTCGGCCCACAGCCGGGCCTCGTCGATGGTGGTGCAGTGCCCGCCCTCCACCACCACCCGCCCGTCGACGAGCACCGTGTGCACGCCGCGCCCGTCGGCGCTCCACACCAGCTGGTTCATCACGTTGAGCAGCGGCCGCCATTCGGGCCGGTCGGTGTCGTGGAGGACCAGGTCGGCCTTGCGCCCCGGCACCAGCGCGCCGATCTCGTCCTCCATCAGCATCGTCCGCGCGCCGCCGAGGGTTGCCATCTCGAAGGCCTTCTCGGCGGGGAACATCTGCGGGTCGAGGCGGGCGTCCTTGAACAGCCCGGCCACGAGGTACGTGGCCCGCATCAGGTCGCTGTAGTTCGACGCGTTGTTGCCGTCGGTGCCGATCGACACGTTGATGCCCCGCTGCACCATCTCCGGGAACTTGCCGATCTGGGTGATGCCGTAGCTCACCTTCAGCGCCGTGGTCGGGCAGTGGGCCACGCTCGCGTGCGCGGCGGCGATGAGGTCGATCTCGCGATCGTCCACCCGCACGCAGTGCGTCATCGCCACGTTCCGGTCGAGCACGCCCAGCTCGTCGAGGTGGACCATCGGCCGCTGCCCGAACTCGGCGGTGAAGCCGTCGGGGTCGAGCTGCGCCGGGGACATGTGGAAGCTCAGGCCCACGCCGTGGTCGTCGGCGAGCTGCTTCGCCGCCCGCCACAGCGGGTCGCTGCACGTGGTGTGGCCGACGACGATGCTCCACGCGGCGATCCGCCCGTCGGCGTGCGACCGGTGGGCGGCGAGCTGGTGCTCCAGGTGGGCGATGGCCTCGTCGGTGCGCTGGCGGTAGACCGACGGCTCGGGCGGGATGTCCCACACCCAGCGCCCCACCCTGCCGCGGATGCCCACCTCGACCAGCCCCTCGACCACCTCGTCGAGGAAGCGGATCGTGCCGGCCTCGAGGAAGGTGGTCGTGCCGGTGCGGAGCATCTCCACCGCGGCCAGCTGGCCCGAGACCCGTTCCTCCTCGGGCGTGAACACGCTGTACAGCGGGCACAGCCACTCGAACACGTTCTCCACGAAGGGCGTGTCGTCGGGGACGTACCCGCGCGTGAGCGGCTCGCCCGTGATGTGGATGTGGGTGTTGACGAGCCCCGGCGTGACGACGAACCGGTCGCCGCCCACCTCGCGCCGTGGCGCCCACCGGGCGCGCAGGTCGGCGCCCTTGCCCACGTCGACGATCCGGTCGCCCTGGACGGCGACGGCACCGTCGCGGATGATGTCGCGGGCGTCGTTCATCGTCACCACGTGCGAGCCGGTGACGAGCAGGTCGACCGGCGTCGGTGCGGTGGGCTCGGGGTGCTGGTCGGTCACGGCGGGGGCCCTCCCTCAGGTGTGCGGCTTGGTGGCCACGTAGGCGAACTGGAACCCGATCGGCTCGAGCAGCCGGACCCGGGCGAGGCCGGCGGACTGCATCCAGCCCACCGCCTGCTCGTGGGTGACGGTCGCGCCGTGGCGGGTGTTGGCGAGCATCGTCAGGCCCATCTGCACGCCGAAGGGTTGGGTGCGGTGGTTGTCGGCGAAGTAGTCGGCGAGCACCAGCTGCCCGCCCGGCCGGAGGGCCCGCGCCGCGCCCGCCACCAGCGCGGCGGCACCGTCGTCGCCCTCCGTGCGACAGACGTGGCCGAGGACGACGAGGTCGAACGCCGACGTGCCGAGGTCGATCTCGTGGAAGTCGCCGGGGCGCAGCTCGGCACGCGACGCCAGCCCGCGCGCGGCCAGCTCCTCCTCGGCGAGCTCCAGCACCTCGGGCAGGTCGTTGACCACGGCGGTGCTGGCCGGGGACTGCTCGAGCACCGCGATCGCCCACGGAGCGCGCCCGGCGCCGACATCGAGCACCCGCAGCCCCGGCCGGCGGGCCCAGCCGAGGCGCAGCCCGAGCCGGGTGGCGGCGCGGTGCTGCGTGGCGAACGTGGCCTGCACGAGCGGCCGGTAGAACGAGGCGGCGTCGTCCTCGATCGGCTGTGCCACCGAGCCGCTGCGCACCGCCTCGGCGAGGCGCTCCCAGTTGGCGTGCGGGCCGGGCGCCACCCGCACCAGCGCCGCCATGGAGGCCGCGCCGTCGGTGCACAGGTACCGCTCGGCGGTCTCGGTCAGCTCGTACACGCCGTCCACCTGATCGAGGAACCCGAAGGTGACCAGCACGTCGCACACGTGGCGCAGGTGCGGGGCGGAGGCGCCGAGGTGCTCGGCCAGCCGCTCGACCCGGGTGGGCCCGAGCCGCTCGATCCCGTCGAACACGCCCAGCTCCACGGCCGCCACCAGCGTCCAGTACGACCCGAAGCCCTGGATCACCGCCCACACCGGCCCCGAGGGCGGTGGCTTCACGTCGCGCCACGGGCGGCCGGTGCGCGCCAGCGTGTGGCGCTTCTTCAGCTCCGGGTACGGCGAGTCGGCCACGTGCGGGCCGTCAGGGCTCGAGCACGATCTTGCCGAAGAAGTCGGCGGCCAGCATCTTCTCCTGTGCGGCGGCACCCTCGGCCAGCGGGAACACGCTGTCGACCGGCGCGACGAAGTCGCCGTCGCAGTAGACGCGCCACGCGGCGCCGAACTCCTCGTAGCGATAGGGGTCGGAGCCGAGGATCCGGATGCCCATGTGGAACAGGTGCCCGAGCGAGGGGATCTGCACCGTGTCGCCGGTGGTGTTGCCGCAGTTGACCAGCCGCCCGCGCGGGCGCAGCGAGAACATCGACGCCGCCCACAGCGCGGGGCCCACGTGATCGAACACCATGTCGACGCCGCGCCCGCCGGTGACCTCGCGCGCCCACGCGGCCACGTCCGCGGTCCGGTTGTTCGCCGTGTGGTCGGCGCCGAGGGCGAGCGCCTTGGCGCACTTGTCGTCGGTGCCGGCGGTGGCCAGCACGGTGGCGCCGGCGTGCTTGGCCAGCTGGATCCCCGCCATCGACACGCCGCTGCCCGCGGCGTGGATCATGATCGTCTCCCCCGCCACCAGCTCGCCGATGGGGAACAGCGCGTGCCAGGCGGTGAGCCACGCGGTGGGGAAGCACACCGCGTGGTGCCACGGCATGCCGTCGGGGATCCGGTGCACGTGCGTGTCGGGCACGAGGCACTGCTCGGCGTAGCCGCCGGCGACGGTGCCCCCGATCACGCCGAGCTCGCCGTAGAGGTCGCCCCTCCCGGCGAGGAGTGAGCCCTCCGGCACCTCTGCGAGGGACGGGTCGACCACCACCCGCTCGCCCACCGCCACCCGCTCCACGTCGGCACCCACCGCGATCACCGTGCCGACGACGTCCATGCCGGCGACGTGCGGCAGCGTGTAGCCCGGCATGGTGAACCACCCGTTGCGCTGCACCACGTCGAGGTGGTTGAGCGCCGTCGCGGCGACGGACACCACCACGTCGCGAGCGCCCGGCACCGGGTCGGCCACGTCGCGGAGCTCGAGCACCTCCGGCCCGCCCGGTCGGTCGTAGAGCAGCGCCTTCACGGCGTCAGGCCAGCCCGCGCACGAACGGTTGGGCGAGCGCCTTCGGCTGGCGCGTGCGGGTGGCGAACACGGCCGTGAACACCAGCGCCACCACGTACGGCAGGCTGGCCGCCAGCTGCGGGTTGATGCGGTGGCCGAGCACGGGCAGGGTCTGCTGCAGGGCGAAGAAGTACCCGAACACGAGGCAGCCGAGGATGGTGCCGCGCAGGGTCCAGCCGCCGAAGATGACGGCGGCGATCGCGATGATCCCCTTCAGGCCCACGTGGCCGGTCTCGTAGCGGGAGATCGAGATCTGCCCGAGGACCAGCACGCCGCCGCCGAGCCCAGCGCACATCCCGGCGAACATGATCGCCTGGCGGCGACGGCGGTTGACGTGGATGCCCGACACGTCCGCCGCCTGCGGGTTGTCGCCCACCGAGCGCAGCTCCAGGCCCCACCTCGTGCGGAACAGCAGCCACCACGCGAGTGGCACCACTGCGGCGATGAGGTACATCGGCCACGGCTGGCCGAACAGCGCCGGGCCGACGAAGGGGATGTCGCTGAGGAGCGGCACCTCGGTGGGGCGCACCACGCGGGTGATCGCCCGCCACCTCCCGTCGAGGAACAGGGCCAGGCCGAGGACGAAGATGTTGAGCGTGAGGCCGACCACGAACTGATCGATGGACAGCTGGTGGCTCAGGTAGGCCTGCACCACCGCCACGGCGAGCCCGGCGCCCACCCCGGCGGCGAGCGCGACGGGCACGTTGCCGACGCCGCTGAAGGTGACGGCCGCCGTGTAGGCACCGCCGAACATCATCGCCTCGAGGGAGATGTTCAGCGTGCCGCCGCGCTCGGCCACCCACTCCCCCACGGCGGCGAAGGCGAGCACGATCGCGAACCGGACGGCCGCGTCGTACATCGCCTGCGCTCCGAGCACGTCGCCCAGCACGTCGACGATCGTCGCGATCACGCCGGCACCACCGGATCGACGAGCTCGCGCACGACCGGCTCCTCCGTGGCCACCGGCGCTGGCGGGGGCGACGTGCGCCGGCGGCGGATGGCGGCGAGCGCCGGCGGCACGAGCAGTGCCAGCACGAGCAGGGCCCTGACGACGTCGACGATGGAACGCTCGACGCCGGTGGCGGCGAGGAAGCCCGACCCGGTGCGCAACCCGGCGAACACGAGCGCCACCGGGATGCACACGAGGGGCCGGTTGCGGGCGACCAGGGCCACGAGCAGCCCCTCCCAACCGACGTTGTTGGCGAACCCTGGTGTGAAGCGGTAGTTGGCGCTGCCGGCGGCGAGCATCGACGCACCGGCGAGGCCGGCGAACGCGCCGCTCAGGCACAGTGCGAGCGCGCCGGCGACCACGATCGGCACCCCGATGCGCTGTGCCGTGCGCGGGTTGTGCCCGAGCACGCGCAGCTTGAAGCCCCACACCGACCGGTCGAGGGCCACCGCCACGGCCACCGCCAGCAGCAGCGCCAGCACCACCGTCCACGGGAAGGTGTTGCCGAAGACGTCGATCTGGCCGATCCGGGTGTCGCCGTCGAGCTGCGCGCTGGTCTGCACCCGGTTGGGCTTGTTCGGGTCGGGATCGAGCAGCAGGAACGTGCGCGTGAGCAGGTAGCCGGTGGCCTGTGCGGCGACGAACACCAGCAGCAGCGTGGTGATCACCTCCGGCACCTTGCGCCAGTACCGCAACAGCGCGGCCACGCCCGCCCACGCCGCACCGCCGACGATCCCGGCGATCAGCGCCGCCACGAGCGCCGCGGGGCCGGAGAAGTTGACCGCCACACCCGTCGCCGCGGCCGCTCCCACGAGCAGCTGGCCCTCCTGGCCGATGTTCACCAGCCCGCCACGGCTGGAGACGATCACGCCGAGCGCGACGATCAGCAGCGGCGCGGCCTCGGTGAGCGTGTTGCCCCACCGCCCCGGGCGGCGCACCGCCCCGTCGAGCAGCGCGGACAGCACACCCCGCCACGGGCCGCCGGTGATGGCGATGAGCACGGCCGAGAGCACCAGCGCGATGAGCACGGCCACGACGTAGAGCCCGAGCAGCACCAGGTGGCGCCGCACCCGCGGCACCTGCAGCGGCCCGGGAGCGACCACGGTGGGGTCAGCCGACACCGGCGCCCCCTCCCTCACCCTGGGCGGCACCCGCCAGCGCGACGCCGCCGAGGAGCAGGCCGAGCCGTTCGGTGGTGGCCTCGGCCCGTTCGAGCTCGCCGATCACGCGCCCGCGGGCCAGCACCACGATCCGGTCGGAGAGCTCCAGGATCTCCTCGAGCTCGGTGGACACGAGCAGCACGGCGATCCCGCTGGCGGCCACCTCGCGCAAGCGGTCGGTCATGTACTCGATCGCGCCCACGTCGAGCCCTCGCGTGGGCTGCGCGGCCACCAGCACGCGCGGGCGGTTGCTGAGCTCGCGGGCCAGCACCACCCGCTGCTGGTTTCCCCCGGACAAGCTGCCGAACGCGCCCTCCGGCCCGGCGCCCAGCACGTCGTACTCCGACATCAGCGCCCGGGCGGCCTCGCGCCGCCGGCTCCGGCTGATGAGGCCCCACCGCGACACCGACCCGATCCGCTCCAGCAGCAGGTTGTCGGCCACCGACATGTCCAGCACGCAGCCGCAGTCGTGGCGGTCCTCCGGGATCACCGCGATGCCGGCGCGGGCCATCGCGCCGGCCCTGCCGGTGCGCACCCGGCGCCCGTCGACGCTGACGGTCCCGCTGTCGAGCGCGACCAGGCTGGAGAGCACGTCACCCAGCTCGCGCTGGCCGTTGCCCTCCACCCCCGCCACGCCCACGATCTCGCCGGCGCGCACGGTGAGGCCGAGGCCGTCCAGCACCGGCACGCCGCGACGCTCGAGCCGCGCGTCCTCGATGCGCAGCACGACCGGGGCGTCGGCGTGCCGGTCGGCGCGCCCCTCCCCCTCCGTGCCGACGTGGCCGGGCCCGCCACCGGGCCCCACGTCCTCCAGCGCCGTGGCGCCCAGCGCAGCAGCGCTCGCCCGCAACGACACCTCCCGGCCCACCATCGCGCGGGCGAGCGCGGTGGCAGTGGTGTCGCTGGTGGCGGTGCGCTCGACCACACGCCCCTGGCGCATGATCGTCACGCGGTCCGTGGCGTGGAGGACCTCGGCCAGCTTGTGGCTGACCAGCGCCACCGCCCGGTGCTCCCGGGCCACCACGTCGCGCAGGGTCGTGAACAGCTGCTCGCTCTCGGCGGGCGTGAGCACCGACGTCGGCTCGTCGAGGATGACGATGCGCGGATCGCGGCGCAGGCACTTGATCAGCTCCACGCGCTGGCGGAGCCCCGCCGACAGCTCGGAGACGCGCGCGTCGGGATCGATGGCCAGGCCGTAGTGGTCCGCGGTGGCCGCCACCTGGTCGCGCGCCGCGCGGCGGTCGAAGCGGCGGTGGTCGCCGAGGAGCACGTTCTCCCAGACCGTCAGCGACTCGACGAGGCTGAGGTGCTGGTGGACCATACCGATGCCGAGGTCGGCTGCGGTCTGCGGGTCGTGGATGACCGTCGGCCGCCCCGCCAGGCTGATGGAGCCCTCGTCGGGCTGCACCAGCCCGATGAGGATCTTCATCAGCGTGGACTTGCCGGCGCCGTTCTCGCCGAGGATGCCGTGGATCTCGCCTGCTGCGAGGTCGAGGTCGACGTCGCAGCAGGCGACCACCGGGCCGTAGCGCTTGGTGATCGAGCGCAGCCCCACGGCGGGGGCGGGTGCACCTGCACCCGCCCCCTGCCACAGGGCGTCGCTCCCGTGGGGTTCGTGCAACCGTCAGCCGCCCGAGTAGGCCTGGCCCTTGACGGCGCCGAACTGGTCGGCGTAGTCACCGGCGGCGATGCTGGCGTAGACCTCCTCCATCGCCTGCTCCTGCTCGGGAGTGGGGTCGCAGATGCGCGCGCCCGGCTCGGGGTCGACGCCCACCCGGAACACGCGGACCTCGCCCTCGGTGAAGTCCCCGGCGATGATCTCGTTGAGGATCGTGTCGAGGTAGTCGCCGGCGTCGAAGCGGACCTCGATCTGGTAGTCGAGGTCGTCCCGGGCGCAGGCCTTGGACGAGCCCGCCGACATCACGACCAGGTCGCGCTCGTTGGCGATCCGCACGAGGGGCTCGTGGGCTCCGCCGAGGTACGGGTAGACGGCGTCAGCGCCCTGCGTGATGGCCCCGTTCAGCGCCTCGGTGGCGCCGGCGGTGTTGTCGAAGTCGAACGGGAAGTTGCCGGTGGGGATGTAGGTCATCGTGAACGACTCGTCCACGGCCTTCAGGCCCAACTCGTACGCGAGGTACGCCTCCTTCTCGAAGTTCAGGTCGCAGCAGCCGATGAAGGCCACGCTCTCACCACCCCGCTCCTGGAGCAGCAGCCCCGTCGCGTAGCCGGCCGTGAAGCTGATCTCGGAGCTGTCGTCCTGGCTCTGCGCGAGCCCCGGGTTCTCCGGGTAGCCGGCGCCGCAGTTGCAGTACCAGAAGATGTCCGGGTACTGCTCGATCAGGTCGCTCAGCGGGTCGGCGATCTCACTCGCGCCCACGAGGATCGCGTCGACGTCCTGCTCCGCGAGGTTGGCCAGCTGCGTGGCCGCGTCCTCGGTGTTGATGTTGTCGACGACGATCGGGTCCTCGAAGCCGTTGGCCTCGGAGATCTCCTCGGCCTTGTCGACGAGGGCCTGGTAGTAGCCGCCGTCGTCGCGCGGGCCGGCCGCGGCGATGCCGAAGCGGACCTTGCCGTC
>VFQR01002825.1_pt1 | contig 10477 bp, 6 predicted proteins | sample 3512321 | NCBI WGS metagenome assembly VFQR01 (sample SAMN10412374, study PRJNA504923) | tailings metagenome | isolation source: Relicate 3 Philex TSF1 revegetated site | place: Philippines: Tuba, Benguet | collected 2017-08-29
CGAACTGATGCAGGCGGAAGAAAAACTGCGGCATGCGCAAAAAATGGAAGCGATCGGGCATCTGACCGGCGGCATTGCGCATGACTTCAATAACATGCTCGCGGTCGTGCTCGGCAGCCTCAATCTTATGGAGCGGCGATTGTCCAAGGGCGAGACGGATGTCGCGCGCTACATCGATGCCGCAAAGGATGGAGCCAACCGCGCCACCGCGTTGACCCAGCGCCTGCTTGCATTTGCGCGCAAGCAGTCGCTGCAACCGGCGGTCCTTGACGTCAACGCAATGGTCAGCGGAATGACGGAGCTGCTTGGCCGCACCTTGGGAGAACACGTACAGCTAACGACGCTGCTGTCCGGCCAGCTATGGCGGGTGAATGCAGACCCCAGCGAACTCGAAAATGTAATTCTGAATCTTTCCGTGAATGCGCGCGATGCAATGCCGGAAGGCGGCAAGATCGTCATCGAGACGCTGAATACGCAAATCGGTGAATCGCTGGCCCGCGAAAGCAATGTTTCGCCCGGCGAATATGTGCTGATCAGCGTGACGGATACCGGTAAGGGAATGTCCAGCGATGTGGTGGCACGGGCATTCGATCCGTTCTTCACGACCAAGCCGGTGGGAGAAGGTTCGGGACTCGGATTGAGCCAGGTGTTCGGTTTTGTCCAGCAGTCGGGCGGGCTTGTGAAGATTTTTTCCGAAGTTGGGCAGGGCACGACCGTGAAGGTTTATCTGCCCAGCTACGCCGGCGAGCATGTTCCGGAAACCCTGAAGACGCAGGCCGCGACGTTGCAACGGGCGCAGGCCGGTGAGGTTGTTCTCGTCGTGGAAGACGAGGAAAGAGTACGCAATTATTCCGTCGAGGCTCTTCGCGAACTCGGCTACACGGTGCTGCAGGCGCCTGAAGGAGATACCGCGCTCGAATTGATCGAGGCGGGGCAGCAGTTAACCGCGCTGTTTACGGATATCGTCATGCCGGGAATGACCGGTCTGGAACTTGCCGACCTGGCGCGGCAGAAACTACCAGCGCTGAAGGTGCTTTATACGACCGGCTATATGCGCGATGTGACCATGCATGACCGCATCCTCAACGCTGAAACGCAGCTCCTGCAGAAGCCTTTCAGCATCGAGCAGCTTGCCGCAAAAATGCGCGCGCTGATCGATTCACGGCCGCCTGACAGCCTTGCATAACAGCCCGCATGCCGGGCTAGCCTGACATCGCAATGTCAAAACCGGACATTGCGGCCTCATATTTGTGCTCGCCAGCAAGGCTGGTTCCACTAAGCTGTTCCGATGCGGGCGAACAAACCGGAAGGTCTTGAACGGCTGGTCGGTAACGATCAGATCAACTGTCCGCTTTGCAAATCTCCCATGGGCATTGTGCGCGTTGATACTACGCGCTCGTCGCAGCGGATCCAGTATCGCTGCGAAATGTGCAACACCAAGCACCAAGTGGATAAGCCGCTCGGCGAATGACGGTCGCCTGACGCGCACTGCCGTTTTTCTTCTTGACGGATTGCTCACGCGCAGAATTTTTTGCAGTCACCGCTCCGTATCATTCGGCGCCGCACCACAAACATTTCTCCGCCATCAAGGAACTTGCACTCACGCAAAGTTGTTGGAGGCACAGCAGCGCGGAGTGATGGGCACTCCGGCAATGAGGCTCGGCTGCTCAAGGAGAAAAATCATGCCGGCTGTCGAAGTCAGAGAATCAAATGAATCTGCCGTATCCGTTGGCGCGATTGTCGCCGGCGGTCTTGCTGCGGCAGCACTAACGATCGTTCTTCTTACGCTGGGGGCGGCGGTCGGATTTGCTTCTATCTCGCCGTGGTCAAACAGCGGCGTGTCGGCAACGGCCGTGAAGTGGTCGGCCGGTGTGTTTGTGGTTCTGACCGCAGTCATTTCGTCGGCGGTCGGGGGGTATATTGCAGGACGTCTGCGCGCGAAGTGGATGCGCACCGCCTATGACGAAATTACATTCCGCGATACCGCGCACGGCTTCCTCGCATGGGCATTTGCAACGGTGATGGGCGTTCTCGTGCTCGGCACGGCAACAACTTCGCTGATCGGCAGTGCCGCGACTGGCGTCGGGGCGGGTGCTTCTGCCGGTGGCGCGCAAGCGGTAGCGAATGCTCCAAGCGATTATTTCGTCGACTCGCTGCTCCGGCCTCAGGCCGGTGGTGCCGCGAATACGAACACGGCTTCCGCTTCGGACACACGGCGCGAGGTTTCGCTGATCGTGACACGCGGTCTCGCGCAGCCCGACGGCGTACCGCAGGCGGACCGCACCTATCTTGCGCAAGTCGTTGCGGCTCGTTCGGGAATCTCGCAGCAGGAAGCGGAGACCCGCGTCACGCAAGGGCTTGAAGCCGCGAAGAAGGCCGCCGATGAGGCGCGCAAATTCACCGCGGCACTCGCCGGCTGGCTGACGCTCGCATTGTTTGCGGGTGCTTTTGCGGCTTCCGCTGCCGCCATGGAAGGCGGTCAGCTCCGCGACGGCCGCTGGCGTGGCGTCGTCTTCACCAATTACCGGTCCAACACCATCAACAAGAACTGAAGGAGGTTAGCATGGGTATCATTCTGCTCTGGCTGCTCGGGATTCCGATCCCGCTGTTGCTGCTGCTCGTACTGCTCGCCCGCTAAAGCGGACGAGACAAAAAAACACCCGGCGTTTCCCCCGCGCCGGGTGTTTTTCTTTTCATGAGTAGGGTTTGGAAAATCTGGCGGAGCCGGAGGGATTCGAACCCTCGATACGCCTTTACAAGCGTATAACGGTTTAGCAAACCGCCGCCTTCAGCCTCTCGGCCACAGCTCCGTGACCCCTACATGCCGAAGGGAACCGGGCTTTTCAAGCGTAATGGCCTCGGCAAGGCCTGATTTCCGGGGCTTCGTACTCGGGTCCGTAAACAATCAACTGGGGAACTCTAGCCGGGCTGCCGCGTTTGAGGCGTGGGGAGGAGAAAGTCCATTCCAGCCACCGAACCGAGGGATGCAAGCCGCAGCCCGCGTATCGCCCTGTGGGCGGCGCTGGGCATTATTGCGTTAGGCGCTGCCTGGTATCTGTTTGGCAGCCCCGGGCCGGCTGGCGACCGTGCCGCCAAAAAAAGTACGCCGGCGCGCGCCGTTTCCGTGATCACCGCGAAGGCCGAGCAGCAGGATTTCCGGATCAAGCGGCGCACGATCGGCACCATCGAATCGCCCGCCGTTGTTGTCGTCCGCTCCCGCATCGACAGCCAGGTGCTGCAACAGCATGTCAGCGACGGCCAACTTGTCCGGCGCGGCGAACTCCTGTTCACGCTCGATGACCGCGAGATCAAGGCGCAGATCGCGCGCGATGAAGCCCAACTCGCCAAGGACATGGCCGCGTTGACGCAGGCGAAAGCCGAACTCGATCGCAAGCAGATTCTCGTCGACAAGAATATCGCTCCGCTTCAGCAACTCGACGAAGCCACCGCCGCCTTCAAGGCCGCGCAGCAGACGGTCGAAGCGGATCAGGCCGTCCTGCAGGCCGACCAGCTTCGGCTTGGCTATGCGCGCATCGAAGCTCCGATCACCGGCCGTGTCGGCGCGATCCGCGTGACGCCGGGAAATCTGGTGACGGCCGGAGACAGTGCCGGCCTCGTGACCATCACGCAAATTCGTCCGATCCGTGCCGCGTTCACGCTCTCGGAGCGCGATCTCGCGGCGTTGCGCAAGGCGTTCAATTCCAAGCCGCCTGCGGAAGTGCGCGTGTTCACGCCGGGCAGTACGACAGCTTTGCAGATTGGAACACTCGATTTCGTCGACAGCGGCGTGGACATCGCTTCCGGGACGATCGCGGCGAAGGGACGTTTCGACAACCAGAAATTCGATCTGTGGCCCGGCATGTTTGTCGATGTCGAAGTCGATCTTTCCGTGCGTCCGGATACGGTGATGATCCCTGCTGTCGCGATCCAGAGCGGCCAGAAGGGTCCGTTCGTGTTCGTCGTGCGTGACGATCAGACCGCCGAGATGCGGATGATCGAGCTTGCCGGTATCGATGGCGACAAGGCGGCACTCGCATCTGGCGTGAAGAACGGCGAGCGGGTCATCGTCGAAGGCCAGATGCGGCTCACGACGGGTGCGCGCATCAACGAAACAGCGGGCGAGGGCGCGGCAGCTTCACCCGATTCCTCCAAACCGCCCGGGCCGGCAAAATGAACGTTTCGGAATTCTGCATCCGTCATCCCGTAGCGACGACCCTGATGTCGGTCGCGCTGGTGGCGAGCGGGTGCTTTGCGTATATTTTTCTGCCCGTTGCCGCACTCCCGCGCACCGAATTTCCTGTCATCAATGTTTCTGCATCGCTGTCCGGCGCTTCGCCGGACACGATGGCGAATTCGGTCGCGACACCGCTCATCAAGCAGTTCGCGACTATTTCCGGTATCGATACGATCAACGCCACGAGCACGCAGGGTTCTACTTCGGTTGCGATCCAGTTCAATCTGAACCGGGACATCGACAGTGCTGCCGCGGACGTACAGTCGGCAATCGCGCGCGTGCAGCGGCAGTTACCGGCGGAGATGATCGAGCCGCCGAGCTATCGCAAGGTAAACCCGGCGGACGCGCCCATTCTGATCCTGACATTGCGCAGCGATCTCGCGCCATTGCCGGACATGGATGCGTTCGCGCAGCAGGTGATTTCCCCGGCGCTGTCCACCATCGACGGCGTGGCCCAGGTGCAGATTTTCGGCAGCCAGAAATTCGCCGTGCGGGTGCAACTCGATCCGGACGCCCTTGCCGCGCGCGGGATCGGCGTCGATGAGGTGCAGGCGGCAATCTCGGCGGCGAACGCCAACACGCCGGTCGGCACGCTGCGCAATCTGCAGCAATCGCTGACGATCCAGGCGCAGACGGAACTCGTCAATGCACAGCAGTTCGGCGCGATCATTGTCGCTACCCGCAACGGGCGGCCGGTGCGGTTGCAGGACGTCGCCAGCGTCATTGATTCCGTCGAGAACAACCAGACCGCAAGCTGGTACAACGGCACGCGTGCGATCCTGCTCGGCGTCTATCGCCAGCCCGAGGCGAACACGGTTGAGGTCGTGGACCGGGTGCGGGAGTTGCTCCCCACCTTCGACCAGCAGCTTCCGCGCGCGACGACGCTGCATGTGTTGAATGATCGCTCAAGCTCGATCCGCGAGGCTGTGCACGATGTGCAGCTCACCTTGCTGCTCACGATCTTTCTCGTGGTGCTGGTAATCTTCCTCTTTCTCAGGCGTCTCACGGCGACGATCATTCCGGCGGTTGCGGTGCCGATTTCGCTGATCGCGACACTCGGCGTGATGTATCTCCTCGATTTCAGCATCAACAACATTTCGCTGCTCGGGCTGACACTCGCAGTCGGTCTTGTCGTCGACGACGCCATCGTGATGCTCGAAAACATTTATCGCTACATGGAGGAAGAGGGGCTTCCGCCATTCGAGGCGGCGCTGAAGGGCAGCCGCGAAATCGGCTTCACCATCATTTCCATAACCATTTCTCTGGTGGCGGTGTTCATTCCAGTGCTGCTGATGGGCGGCATTATCGGGCGTATCTTCAACGAGTTTGCCGTCGTCGTAACGGTGGCGCTGTTTGCTTCGGCCTTCGTTTCGCTCACGCTCACGCCGATGATGGCGGCGAAAATCCTGCGCAAGCCGGAAAAGAACGAGCGGGTCCCCGCCTGGAGCCGCATGTTTGAACGCTGGTTCGACCGCGCGCACGGTGCCTATGAGCGCAGCCTGCATTACTGCATGCGTTATCGGCCGCTGATGCTCTGGGTTTTCTTCGGCACGATGATCCTGACGGTCTGGATGGTGTATTCGACGCCGAAGGGATTTTTTCCGCAGGAAGATATCGGACAACTGTCGGTTTCGACCGAAGCGCGGCAGGACATTTCCTACGAGGCGATGGTCGAGTTGCAGCAGAAGGCCACGGATGTAATCCGCAAATCGCCGCATGTGGCCAACGTCGCCTCCATCGTAGGCGGCAGTTCTGGCGTAAACGCCGGGCGCATGTTCGTTGAATTGAAGCCTTTCGGCGAACGTCCGGACATGCAGACCGTGCTTTCGGATTTGCGCCGCGATACCGGCCGCATCGCGGGCATTTCGGTCTTTGCGACACCGGTGCAAAATCTTCGCATCGGCGGCCGCTCCAGCCGCGCGCAATATCAGTTCGTGATGCAAGGGCTGAACCGCGCGCAGCTTTACGAGTGGTCGCAGAAAATGGCGGATGCCATGGACCGCGATGCGCGGTTCTCCGACGTCAACAGCGACCTTCAGATCAACGCGACGCAGGCGACACTGGTTGTCGACAAGGACAAGGCGAGTTCGCTTGGAATCTCGGCCGAACAATTGCGCTCGACGCTCTATTCCGGCTTCGGCAGCCGTCAGGTCACGACCATCTACGGCACCGGCGACAGCTTTCCCGTGCTGATGGAATTCTCCAGCAAGACCGACTGGACCACCGCCGAACTGCCGGATGTGCGCATCCGCAACGGGCAGGGGAAACTCGTCCCGATCAGTTCATTTGCGAGTGTCGAAAGGACCGCAGGGTCGCTCTCGATCAATCAGCTTGGACAGCTACCGGCGGTGACGATCTCGTTCAATCTTCCAGCGGGCTCCGCGCTCGGCGATGCAGTGCAGCGCATCGATGAACTGAAAAACGAATTGAAGGTTCCGGCGACGATCACGACGGCTTTTGCCGGCAACGCAAAAACCTTTCAGGACTCGCTCGCCAATCAGGGAATTCTGATTTTCGCCGCCATCGTCACGATCTATATCGTCCTCGGCATCCTGTACGAAAGCTACATTCATCCGTTCACGATCCTCACCGGTCTGCCGTCGGCGGCGGTCGGTGCGTTGCTTGCGCTCTGGCTGTTCCGCATGGATCTCAGCCTCATCGCCGTGATCGGCCTTCTCATGCTCATTGGCATCGTGAAGAAAAACGCGATCATGATGATCGACGTGGCGCTGACCACGCAGCGCGAAGGCAAACCGCCGGAGCGGGCGATCTATGAAGCGGCATTGCTGCGCTTCCGGCCCATCATGATGACGACGCTGGCGGCGATCTTCGGCGTGTTGCCGATTGCTGCGGGCATCGGTGCCGGTGCGGAACTGCGTCAGCCGCTCGGTGTGGCGGTCGTGGGCGGCCTGCTCGTGTCGCAGGTGCTGACGCTTTATCTCACGCCGGTGCTGTACGTGTACATGGAAGAGCTGTCGCAAGGCGCCAGAAATATGCGCAGCAGGATCGCGGCACGCTTCGGTCCGCAGCCGGGCCGCTAATCAGCCATCAACTGCGTCAGCGCCCAGAACGCACCGATCATCAGCGGCTGGTGAACGAGATAAATCAGCAGGCTGTACTGGCCTGCGAGTGTCAGCGTGCGCGTAACAGTATCTTGCGGCTGCCACGCCGTCAGCGATGCAAGTGGAAACCGCGCGAGCACGAATTTCACGAATGCGATCCCGGCAAGCACATTGCCCAACCACGGCAACAGCGGCACGTAATCGTTGGCCGGCAGAAAATCGCGCGAAAGGCCAAGCCACAACCAGCCGGGCGGATTGAAGAAGTCCGACGTCAGGAACCACGGTGCTGCGAAAGCGGCCGCTGCGGCAATGGCGACAAGCCATGCAGGCATCGCAAGAAAGGCGAGGCCGAGCACGCTCGACGCGGCGATGCAATGCAGGATGCCGAAATAGATCGTACCTTCCGGGTCCATCATCCGCGAAGCGATGGTGATTGCCGCCGCGGCCGCAACCAGGATCAACAGGCGTTTCAGGAACGGCTGCCAGCGCACGCCGTTTCCGTGCGCGAGATAGAGGCTGATGCCGACCGTAAACAGGAATGTTCCGGCAATCGCCTTGGCGAACCAGATCCAGCCCAGGTTTTCGGTGACGCCCGGATTGGCGAGGCCGAAAAATTCCAGATCCCACGTGAAGTGGAACACGACCATGCAGGCCAGCGCCACGCCGCGCAGAGCATCAACCAGCGCGATCCGCGCGGCAGCGTGTTGTGATTGCATCGGCCAGAGAATCCGTAGCCCTGCGCTACTTTATCATTGTATTGGGAATGTAGAGCGCAATCTGCGGGAACGCGATCAGCAGTACGACGCAGACAGCCATCGCGAGCCAGAACGGTACGACGCCGGCAAAGATGCGTCCGATCGGTACTTCCGGCACCAGCCCCTTGACCACAAACACGTTGAGACCGACCGGCGGACTGATGAGGCCCATCTCCAGTACGATGACCATGATCACGCCGAACCAGATGAGATCGTAGTGAAGCGCTTCCACGATCGGGACGACAATCGGCAGCGTCAGCACGAGGATCGAAAAGCCTTCGAGAAACATGCCGAGTACGATGTAGATCAGGATTAGTGCAATCAGGATCGCAAGTCGCGGCAACTCCAGACTGACAAGCCCGGCGGCAACTTTCTCCGGGAGGCCACTCAGTGCGAGAAATGGCCCGAACACGAATGCGCCGATCAGGATCAGGAACACGAAAGCGGTCGTGTTGACCGTATCGATCAGCATTTTCGAAAGGCTTTCGCCGGTTACCGTCCGCCGCCAGAACGCATAGACGAGCGCAAGAAATGCGCCGACCGCTGCCGCCTCCCCGGGCGTGAACACGCCCAGATAAATTCCGCCGATGCTCGCGGCTACGATCAACACCATAGGTCCGGCCTGACCGAGCGTGCGGATTTTCTCGGCACGCGAAGCGCGCGGGCCGGGCGGGCCGAGTTCGGGCCGGAAATAGGTCCAGATCGCAATGGTGAACACGAACAGGATGGAAAGCAGCAGACCGGGAAGAAATCCTGCGAGCAGCAGGCGGCCGATGGATTGTTCGGTCAGGATTGCATAGATCACGAACGCCGTGCTGGGCGGAATGAGAATGCCGAGCGTTCCGCCTGCGGCCACGGTGCCTGCGGCCAGTGCCTTGTCGTAATTGTAGCGGAACATTTCCGGCAGGCAGACGCGGCCCATCGTGACTGCCGACGCGATGCTCGATCCTGAGACCGCGGCAAATCCCGCGCAGGCGACGATGGTCGCGGACGCAAGCCCGCCGCGCCAGTGTCCGAGCCACGCATAGGCCGCCGCATAAAGATCCCGGCTCATGCCGGAAATCGCCGCGCAGTTTCCCATCAGCACAAACAGCGGGATCACCGCGAGATCGTAAACCGCCGAATAGGAATAGGGGGCGGTCCCGATGGAGGCGAGGGCGGCGGGCAAGCCGTTCAGCCATGCAAAGCCGGAAATGCCGACCAGCAGCATCGCAATCCCGATCGGCATGCGGAGTGCCAGCAAGGCCAGCATGGCGAGAATGCCGGCAAGGCCGACCATTTCACGCGTCATGCGGGTTTTCCTTGCGTGCCTGCATGAGCTTTATGCCCTGGATGAACAGCACGATTGCGAACAGGAGCGAGCAGAACGAAACGGTGAGCCGGAATGGATAATGCGGTATCCGCAGCATGTTGCTGACTTGCTGGATCGCAGCGATGGCGGAAATCGCCGAGCGCCAGGCGATCAGAAGGAACACCGCGCATCCAAGAAAGGCGATCAGCGGCGGAATGAAGCGAAGCCCCGGGCGGTCGAGATATTTTTCGAACAGATCAACCGCGATATGTCCGCCAACCCAGCCGCAATAGGGAATGGCGAGAAATACAATCAGCGCCATGGAGAATTCAGTCAGTTCCCATGATCCGCTGAATGGCCGGTTGAAGCCGTAGCGCAGGACGACGTCCGCTACGGTGTAAAGCATCAACAGCAGCAGCACGCCGCCGCTGGCGAGTGCGAGCAGGCGCAGGAAGCGTTCAAAATAGTTCATGTCACGCTTCCTGCTTTGCGTGCCTGCGCTCCGTTCAGCTCAGGAGGCCGTAGCTGCCGATCAGGCCGCTGCCCGGAAGGCCAGCCTTGTCGGCTTCCGCCGCCTTATCCTTGATCAAGGTCCGGAATGTCTCACGCCACCGCTTGTTTTCGTCGGCAGAGAGTTTGATCAGTTCGCGGTCCTTGAGCACGGCCTGTTCCGACACCTTGTTCTGGGAGTCGTAGGTTTCCGCGCCTTTCAGGCTGAGGCTGAGGCCGGTCGTATCGTCGATGGCCTTCTTCATGTCGGCGGGCAGTTTGTCGTATTTGCCGCGGTTCATGGCGACAAGAAATGGCGATCGGCCGAGCGGTGCATCGACCGTGAAATATTTGGCGACCTCCACGAGCTTGAAGTCGGTGGCGGTCGACATTGGCGCCATCACTCCATCGACCACGCCGCGTTCAAGTGCGTTGTACATCGCGGGTGCCGGCATATCGACCGGTGTTGCGCCGAGCGCCACGAGTTGCGCCGATTGCGCGGCCGAAGGCGTGCGGATTTTGAGGCCCTTCAGATCGTCCATCGTGCGAACGGGTTTTGCGCGCGTCATGATCGCCGCAGTATCGGAATTCCAGAGCATCAGGACTTTCGCTTCCTTGAAATCCCGCGCGAGGAACTTGTCGAAAT
>VFQR01002826.1_pt1 | contig 10473 bp, 9 predicted proteins | sample 3512321 | NCBI WGS metagenome assembly VFQR01 (sample SAMN10412374, study PRJNA504923) | tailings metagenome | isolation source: Relicate 3 Philex TSF1 revegetated site | place: Philippines: Tuba, Benguet | collected 2017-08-29
ACCGTCAGCGGCGCCGACTGCAGCTCGCCGGTGCCGTCGGGCCACGACGGCTGGCCGCCGTCGACGGTCACGGCCACCCGCTCGATGCCTTCGATCTGGGTCACCGTGTACACGATCTGGGCCAGGGCGAGCACCAGGGCGTTGCCGGACAGCTCCTGCATCTCCTCGCTCACGTCGACGACGAGCACGCCCCCGCCCCGGCGGGTGCGGCTGTTGACGCGCAGGTCCGGCGGCAACGCCGTGCGCACGCCGGCGGCCGCCTCGGCCGTGTTGGGGCCGGCGAGCAGCGCGTCGAGGAGCGGCCCCGGCTGGTCGCGCACGTCCCGGGCCACCGGGCGCAGGCGCGGCGGCTGGCCGCCGGCGGCGGTGGTGGTGAGGTAGATCCGCCCGGGACCCTCCGCCGGCTGCTCCGAGGGAGAGCCGGGAGCGGTCAGCCCCAGCACCTGCTGGTCGATGTCGCGCGGTGCCTCGTCGGTGCCGATCGCACAACCCGGCAGCACCACCGCCAGGAGCGCGGCGAGGGCGCGCCGACGACGGCGGGCGCGATGCCCCACCCGCCGCGTCGGCCCGGTCGGGTGGCTCCGGCGGCTCACACGCCCACCTCCTCCGCCGGCAGCTCCAGCACGAAGCGTGCCCCCGGGCCGCCGTCGCGACGGTCCTCCACCCACACCCGGCCGCCGTGGAGGCGGATGTGCTCGTCGACGAGCGCGAGGCCGAGCCCGGCGCCGTCGGTCGTCGACCGGCGCCCGGCCACCCCGCCGCGGGCGAAGCGCTCGAACACGAGGTCCCGCTCCTCCTCGGCGACGCCGGGGCCGTGGTCCTCGACGGCGATCCAGACGTGGCCGAGCGGATCGCCCTCGTTCTCCGCCTCGGAGACGAACACCTCGGCCTCGCCGCCGCCGTGCAGGCGGGCGTTGTCGATCAGGTTGGCCACCACCCTGGCGAGGCGGCGGCGGTCGCCCTGCATCACCAGCCGCTCGCCGCGCTCGGTCACCCGGACCGGGGTGCCCGGCATGCTGCTGACCGCCACCGCCTGGCGGACCAGCTCGGCCACCAGCAGGTCGTCGCGGTTGAGCCGGATCGCGCCCGCGTCGAAGCGGGAGATCTCGAGCAGGTCCTCGACGAGGCCCTGGAAGCGGGCCACGTCGCTGACGAGCAGGTCGAGCGCCACCTGTGCCCGCTCCGGCATCTCCTCGCGCCGCGCCTGCATCACCTCCACGCTGGCGGCGAGCGTCATCAGCGGCGAGCGGAGCTCGTGGCTGACGTCGCTCGCGAAGCGGGCGTCGCGCTCCACCCGGGCCTGGAGGGCTGCGGCCATGTCGTTGAAGGAGTTGGCCAGCATCCGCAGGTCCTGGTCGTCGGTGGCCTCGAGGCGCGTGTCGAGGCGACCGCCGGCCATCAGCTGCGCGGCCTGCGCCGCCTCGGCCAGCGGCCGCACGGCGCGGCTGGCCACGAACCACCCCAGCACCACGCCGAACATGGACGTGATGATCGCCCCGAAGAACAGCGACAACGCCACGCTGTCGAGGGTGTCGTCCACGTCGGTGAGGCTGACCGCCTCGAAGTACGCGGCGGTGCCGCCGAGGATCGGCACCCCCACCACGATCGCCGGTTCCCTGCGCAGCTGGACGGTCATCCGCGACGCCACGTTCTCGTCCACCACCCTGGCCGTGAGCGCCGCGGGGATGTCGGCGTCGGTGAACTGCGGGCTGCCCGCCCGCCACTCGCCCCGGTAGCGGATGACGGTGTGCTCCACCCCTTGGTCGCGGAGCTGGGACACCGCCGCCGACGCGTCGGGGGGCCCGCCCACCAGCTCGGCGGCGACCAGCGACGCGTTGCGGCTCGCGTCGGCGACGCCCGACCGGTCGCGCTGGTTGACGAGGCTGCTCCGGGTGAAGCTGTAGGCGGCGCCCGAGAGGAACACGGCCAGCAGCAGCGACCCGAGCGAGAACATCAGCAGCACGCGTGTGCGCAGACCGAGCCGCGACGGGCGCAGGCGCGCGCCCGTGCGCCACCACCGCTGCCACATCGTCGGCCGCGGGAGGCCGGCGGTGGCGGTGGACGAGCCGCCGGCGCCGTGGGTCGCGTCGGCTGCGCCGTCGGTCACGACTGCAGGCGGTAGCCGAGCCCGCGCACCGTCACCACGTGGCGCGGGTTCGCGGGGTCGGCCTCGACCTTGGTGCGCAGGCGGCGGACGTGGACGTCCACGAGCCGGCCGTCGCCGAAGTAGTCGTAGCCCCAGACCTTGTCGAGGAGGGTCTCACGGCTGAACACGCGGCCGGGGTTCTGCGCCAGCTCCACCAGCAGCCGGAACTCGGTCTTGGTGAGGTGCACCTCCACGCCGTCGCGGAGCACCTTGCCCTCGTCGGGCACGATCTCGAGGTTGCCGAACACGAGCTTGGCGTGGCCGGGGACGATGGGCCGGATGCGCCGCAGCAGGGCGCGGATGCGCGCCGACAGCTCCTTCGGCGCGAACGGCTTGGTGAGGTAGTCGTCGGCCCCCGCCTCGAGGCCGGCGACGACGTCGTGGGTGTCGGCGCGGGCGGTGACCATGACGATCGGGACCGCGCTGGTGCGCCGGAGCGTGCGGCACAGCTCGAAGCCGTCGATGCCCGGCAGCATGATGTCGATCAGCACGACGTCGGGTGCCGTGCGGTGGAACAGCTCGATCGCGTCCTCGCCGCTGCCCGCCTCGTCGACCGTCCAGCCCTCGTCCTCGAGGGCCAGCTTCACGGCGGCGCGGATGCGCTCGTCGTCCTCGACCGCCAGGATCCGCGTTCCCACGGCGCACATGATGGCAGGGACGGGCCGCCGGCCCACGCACGCCGCGGGTCGGGGCCGCCGTCACCCCTCCAGCGTGCGCACCACCAGGTCGCGCAGCGGCTCGAACAGCACCGGGTTGGCGGCCAGCACGGCGTCACCCGAGGGCTCCCCGCCGTCGAAGTCACCCGTCCGGCAGCCGGCCTCCCTCGCGATCAGCGCCCCGGCGGCGAAATCCCACGGGCCGAGGCCCTGCTCGTAGTACCCGTCCACCCGGCCGGCGGCCACGTGGCAGAGGTCGACCGAGGCCGCCCCCGAGCGGCGGATGTCGCGGATGAGCGGCAGCAGCCGTGCCACCTGCGCCCCCTGGCGGGCGCGGCGCTCCACCACGTAGCCGAAGCCGGTGGCGACGAGCGCCCCGGACGGCTCCGAGACGCTCCCGCAGCGCAGCGCCACCCCGTCGAGGAGGGCGCCGCCTCCCCGGGTGGCGGCGAACAGCTCGTCCTGCGAGGGCACGTAGACCACGCCCGCCAGCGGGCCGTCGCCGTCGAGCGCGGCGATCGACACGGCCCACCCCGGCAACCCGTAGAGGAAGTTGGTGGTGCCGTCGATCGGGTCGATGAGCCAGTGCACCCCGGTCGTGCCCTCGGTCGCCGTGCCCTCCTCGCCGACGATCCCGTCGCCCGGGCGCGCGGCCAGCAGGCCGTCGACGATCCGGCGCTCCGCAGCACGGTCGAACTCGGTGACCACGTCGGTCACCGACGACTTGGAGACGGTGCCGATGACCGTGCCGGCGGCAGCCAGCTCGCGGCGGGCGGCCAGCGCGGCCCGCCCGGCGCTGCGGGCGAGCTCGGACGCCAGCCCGACGAGCTCGGCGGCGAGCGAGGTCGCTCCGCCGGCGCCGTCCTGCCCTGCGCCGCCCGCGCCCGGGGAGCTCACCGCTGCCGGCCCTGCTGCTGCTCGCGCAGCTGCACCTGCTTCCACTCGCCCACGGCGCGCAGCACCAGCACGGCCACGATGCTCATGCCCGCGGCGGCCACCACCGCACCGACGAGCGCGCCGAGCCCCAGCGCCAGGCCGCAGTCGCCCTCGCACTGGATGTCGACCAGCAGGAAGCCGATCAGCCCGCCCACGAGGCCCCCGGCGAGGATGGCGGCGAAGGCCGCGGCACGGGCGGCGGGGGAGGGGAGCGCCGAGAGGGGGCGGTCGTCGTCGGCCACCCGGCCAATCTAGGTGCGCGACCGCCACGCCCGGCCGACGCATCCCGTCGCTCGCCGACGGCATCCGCCGGCCGGCACCGGCCGCCACCGCTAGCGTGGCCGGCCATGCGCGTCGCACCGGCACGGGTGGTGGTCGTCGTGCCCACGTTCAACGAGGCCGACAACATCGAGACCGTCGTGCGCGCCGTCCGCCAGGTGCTGCCGGAGGCCCAGGTGCTGGTCGTCGACGACGGCAGCCCCGACGGCACCGCGGACAAGGCGGAGAAGCTGGGGGCGATGCTCGGCAACATCGACGTCGTCCGGAGGACCTCCAAGGACGGCCTCGGGGCGGCCTACCGCGCCGGCCTGCGCGAGGCGATCGACCGCGGCGCCGAGATCTGCGTGCAGATGGACGCCGACCTGTCCCACGACCCCGCCGCGCTGCCGGCGCTCGTGGCGATCGTCGACCACGGCGCCGACGTGGCCATCGGGAGCCGCTACGTGCCTGGCGGGATCACCCTCAACTGGCCGCGACGGCGGCGCTGGGTGTCGCGGTGGGGCAACCGGTACGCGGCCGGCGTGCTCGGCCTGGCCATCAACGACGCCACCGCCGGCTACCGCGCCTACCGCGCGGAGGCGCTCGAGCGCATCCAGTTCGACACCGTGCGCGCCGAGGGCTACGGGTTCCAGATCGAGATGGCCTACCGGATCGTCCGCATCGGGGGCAGGGTGGTCGAGTTCCCGATCACCTTCCGCGACCGGATGGAAGGCGAGTCGAAGTTCTCGGGCTCCATCGTGCGCGAGGCCCTGCTCCTCGTCATGCGCCTGTGGCTGGCGGACTTCGGCGGCCGCCGCCGGCGCCGCGCGCAGGGCGGCTGAGCCGCTCGCCCCCGGCGAACGCGCGTTCGGTGGCTGCTCCGGCCGTGGCAGACTGATGCGGTGAGCGGAGGCCGCAGCACCGGAGGGGGCGCCGACGGCGCCGGCTCCGCGCCGGCCCCTGCCCTCGGTCTCGACGGCTGCCGGGCGGTGCTCCACGTCGACATGGACGCGTTCTACGTCGGTGTCGAGCTGCGCCGCCATCCCGAGCTCGTCGGGCGCCCCGTCGTCGTCGGTGGCGGCGGTCCGCGCGGCGTGGTGGCGGCGGCGTCCTACGAGGCCCGCCGCTTCGGCGTGTTCTCCGCCATGCCGTCGTCCACCGCCCGGCGGCTGTGCCCCGACGCCGTGTTCCTGCCCGGCGACCACGAGCTGTACGCAGCCGTCAGCCGCGACGTGCACGACATCTTCCGCAGCGTCACACCGCTGGTGGAGCCGCTGGCCCTCGACGAGGCCTTCCTCGACGTCACCGGCTCCATCCGTCTCCTCGGCCCGGCCGGCACCATCGCCGAAGGCATCCGCGCCCGCGTGGCCGACGAGCTCGGCCTCGCCTGCTCCGTCGGCGGGGCCACCAACAAGTTCCTCGCCAAGCTGGCCTCGAAGGCCGCGAAGCCGAGGGTCGCGCCCGGCGGCGTCCGGCCCGGCCCCGGCGTGGTGCTCGTGGCCCCGGGTGAGGAGCTGGCCTTCCTCCACCCGCTGCCGGTGCAGGCGCTCTGGGGCGTCGGACCGGCCACGCTCGCCCGGCTGCAGCGGTTCGGGATCAGCACCGTCCGCGACCTGGCCGAGCTGGAGCTCGACACCCTGGTGCGCGCCGTGGGCGCAGCACACGGGCGCCACCTGCACGACCTGGCGTGGGCGCGCGACGACCGTGCGGTGGAGCCGGAGCGCGAGGTGAAGTCGATCGGACACGAGGAGACCTACGCCACCGATCGCTACGAGCACGCCGAGCTGCAGCACGAGGCGGTGCGCCTCTGCGACGCGGTCGCCTCGCGACTGCGCGCCACCGGGCTGGGGGCGCGCACCGTGACCATCAAGGTCCGCTTCTCCGACTTCACCACCATCACCCGTTCGCACACCCTGCCCGCGCCCGTCGCCACCGCGCGGGCGCTGCTCGACGCGGTGGAGCCCGTGCTCGCCCGCCTGCCGTCCTCCGACCTGGCTCGCGGGGTCCGCCTGTTCGGCGTCAGCGTCAGCGGGTTCGGTCAGCCCGCCGAGCAGCTCACCCTGCTCGACCTGCTCGGCGAGGACCAGGCGCGCCCGCCCGCGAGCGACTGGGAGGCCGCGTCCGACACCATCGACGCCATCCGCGGCCGCTTCGGCTCCGGAGCCATCGGTCCGGCCAGCGCCGTCGCGGAGCACGGCCTGCGCCTGGTACGTCCGGGCGCGCAGCAGTGGGGCCCGGACGGTCCGCCGGAGGCGTTACGTGCGGGGCAGGACGGGTAGGACCGAGTTCACGCCATCGACCGACAGGCTGCGTTGTCACCCGACGACGTGACATGAGATGATGGGCCTCACGGCCGACGAGGAGAATCCATGCCGCTCTCCGAAGAAGAACAGCGCATCCTCCGGGAGATCGAGGAGCAGCTGCACCGCGATCCCAACTTCGCCAGGGATCTCACGCCGCGGCCGGCCGGCTCCCGCCGCTCCCTCCTGGTCGCCGTCGCCGGCGGCATCGCCCTCGTCGCCGTCTGCGTCCTGCTCCTCGCCGTCAGCCCGTACCTCGCGTTCGCCGCCTTCCTCGGCGCCGTCGCCGCCGTCGTGGTGGCCGAGCGGCACCTCCGTGCGCTGGGCGACCAGGCCATGCGCCAGGTGGCGGCGATGCGCCGCCCCGGGTCGCGGCGCGAGCCCGGCCGCTGAGCCGGGTCGTCCCTCCTCCCCGGCTGCGTCGGCGCCGCCGTGGCGCGCCCGTTCCCGGATCGGCCGTCAGCCGGCGGGTGCCGAGCGGCGCCTGAGCGAGGCGTCGCCCACGAGGCGCTGGCGGGCGAGCCGCGGGTCGAGGCGGGCCCACAGCCGTGCGTGCCACGGCATCAGCTGCCTCGCCGCTTCGTCGAGGTGCGTGCGCAGCACCGCGGCGCGCAGGGCCGCCGGCTCGCCCACGCCGGCCGGCGCGTAGACGGCGCGGGTGACGAAGCGGGCGAGCTCGGTGAGCGACCGAGCGTCGACGCCCAGCTCGCGCTCGACCGTGCGCGCGTACTCGAGCGGCGTGGCTCCGCCCGGAGCGGGCGCGCCGGCCAGCTGCAGCGCACCGAGTGTGCCGTGCCAGGCCGTGATGACCTGCTCGCTCGGCGAGTCGCCGCTGCGGGTGAGGCGGCGCAGCAGCGCCGGCATCGCGAACGCCCAGCCGCCGATGACACCGAGCCCGAGCAGCACCCACGTCATCGGCCCGCCGCCGCGCCCTCCGTCGTCACCGCCGACGGGGACCACCGGCTGGGGCAGGGTGGTCACGCTCGAGCCGGGGGTGCCGAGGGGATCGCGCTCGGTGGTGGGGGTGACCGCGGGAGCGGTCGTCGAGGGTGCCGGTTCGGGGTCGCCGTTCCCGGCTCGGGGGGTGGTGTCCTGCTCCGCGGGCGCGCCCGTGATGGCCTCGTTGCCGGGCGACCCGCGTCCCGGCGTCGGCTCGAACGCCACCCAGCCGATCCCGTCGAACCACACCTCCGGCCACGCGTGCGCGTGCCGGCCGAGGACGTGGTAGCGGCCGTCCGAGCGGAGCTCGCCCTGTGTGAACCCGACGGCCACCCGCGCGGGCAGGCCGACCGCCCGGGCCATCACCGCGAAGGTGCCGGCGAACTGCTCGCAGTAGCCGCGGCGGATGCGCAAGAAGCTGGTGATGGCGTCGTCGCTGTGGCCGCGCTGGACGTTGAGGTCGTAGGTGAACTCCGTGCGGAACCAGTCCTGGAGGGCCCGGGCGCGGTCGTACGCGGTCGGCTGACCTGCGGTGATCTCGCCCGCCAGCGCGCGGACCTCGGGCGGCAGCCGGTCGGGCAGCGTGAGCAGGTCGGGCCCGGGCGGGACGACCGCCGTCGCCGCCCGCAGCTCGTCCACCGACGGCACCGCGATGTCGGACGCCACGTTCAGCACCTGCCCCTGGCGCAGGCCGTCGCCGGGCACGATCAGCGTGTCGGTGGCCTCCAGCCACTGCAGCCCGCGCTGGCCGACGGCGAGCGGGGTGAACGCGGCGGGGGCGAGCATCCCGCCGAAGCGGGAGATGACCACCTGCTGCTGCACGATCTGCGCCCCCGGCCGCTGCGGGTTGAGGTCGCTGCCGGCTTCGGCGAGGGTGGCTTCGGGGAGCTGCCACTGCTCGCCGTCGAAGACCGTCAGGCCGGTGAGGCGCCAGTAGCGCCCTGCGGCGGCGCTGACGGTGAACATCTCCGTGTTCGAGCGGTTCACCAGCCGCGAGCGGATGTCGACGAGCGGGTTCAGCACCTGGGTGACGTCGCGCTGGGTCTGGCGCGTCTCGAGCAGGGGATCGGCGCCGGCGCCGGGCAGGAGCGGGCCGAACACGGCAGCGCCCAGCGCGGCGACGGCGGCGCACATGGCCGTGGCCGGGAGCGCGGCGCCGACGGCGCGCCGCCGCCGACCGAGCCACGACTCCGACGAGCCGCCGTGGAGCGCGCGCAGGACGCCCACCACGGCGAGGGCGGTGGCGAACCACGCGGCGGCGACGGCGATGCGGTTGCGGTCGGTCCCCAGCGCGGCCGTGAACACGAAGAGCACGCCGCCGGGGACGGCCGCCTCGGCACGGCCGAAGGCGCGGAACGCGAAGGCGTCGGCGAACACGGCGACGAGGCCGATGCCCGCCGCGGCGGCGATGAGGAACCCGCCCTCGCTGGGCACGGGCGCGACGGCGCTCGGGAACTGCCGCCACACGAGGCGGAGGTCCACCCTCGCCAGCTCCCACGTCTCGGCCGACGGCAACCAGGCGACGAGCGTGTCGCGGTAGAAGAGCAGGCTCATCAGCTGCACGAAGACCAGCAGCACGAGACCGAGCGCCAGCACCGTCGGCACCCGCAGCATGCGCAGCGCGGTGCCGGCGGCGTGGACGCCGACGGCCATCACGAGCAGCGTGGGCAGGAACGCCCAGTCGGAGAAGACGCGGCACATGGCCACGGCCGTCACCACGGTCAACGCGGTGACGGCGACGCTCGCGATCACGTGGTCGACGTCGGTGGGTCGGGGGGTGGGTGCCGACCGGCCGGCGCGGCGCGCCGAGGGCGTGGCGACGGTGGTCGCCGCGGCCGCGCTCATCCGGCCGCTCCGTACGACGCGGGCAGGCGGGGGCCGCTGCCGAGCGAGCCGGTCAGCTGCGCCCATGCGGCGGCGAAGCCGTCCTCGGTGGTGGCGTCGACGACGAACCGCGCGCCGCCCCGGCCGGCGGTGGTCGCCGTGGCCACCACGATCAGCGTGTCGTCGGGGCCGGCCGCGGCGCGCACGGACGCAGCGCAGGGGCTGTCGGCCGAGGGCGCGACGACGATGAGGAGCCCCATGCCCTCGCCCGAGGTGAGGGGCGGCAGCGGCCCTCCCGTCCCTTCGCCGGGCCGTGCCGTCGCCAGCCAGCGCAGCGCCACGGACGCCACCTCCGGTCCGCGCAGGTCGACGTCCGGCGCGATCAGCCGCGTGGTCAGCCCCGCCGCCGCGGCGCCGGCGACGAGCGAGGCCGCTGCCGACACGGCCCGCTCGAACGCGGCGCCGTCCTGTGCACCATCCTGCGCGGTGGTGTCGAGCACCACGGTGCAGCGCCGCAGGCCTTCGAGCGCCGTCTCCTTGACGACGAGCTCGTTGGCGCGGGCCGACGCCTTCCAGCTGATCCGGCGGAGGTCGTCGCCGACCACGTACTCGCGCAGGGAGTGGAACTCGCTGCCGGACTGGCCGTGGGCACGCATCCGCAGGTGGTCGCCGAGCCTCCCCGACGAGCCGCCGAGCGGGATGTGGGCGGGCACGTGGCGGGGCAGGACGAGCAGCTCCGAGCTGCCGGGCAGCACGAACGTCCGCGCCGTCAGGCCGAGGACGTCGCGCCGGCGGGCGCGCATCGGCCCCACCTGCACCACGCCGCGCACGGCCGTCGGCAGGCGGTACGCGGCGGTGGAACGCTCCCGCGGGCGCAGCGGGGCGAGGTTCATCGTCGCCCCACCCTCGTCGCCGACGGGCTCCCAGAGCTGCAGCACCGGCGAACGGCGGGTGCCGACGTTGGCCACCTGCAGGTCGACCCTCGCCGGCTCGCCCGCCTGCACCGTCGAGGGGGCGACCACGCGGCGGGTGACGAGGCGGGGCGGGCGGGCGAGCATGGTGGCCACCGCGACCGCCAGCGCCGACAGGATGCCGACGCCCAGCACGTACAACTCCAGGATGCCGAAGACGCGGCCGATCCCGAACGAAGCGATCGCCAGGGCGATCGCACCCCACCCGCTGCGCGTGAGCATCAGCGACCCGATGGCACCGGCACCGACTCGAACACCTCCGCGATCGCCTGCTCCGCGGTGAGCCCGCGGGAGGCGGCGTCGGGGCGGACCACCACACGGTGGGCGAGCACCGCCTGGCCCACCGCCTTCACGTCGTCGGGCGTGGCGAAGTCGCGGCCGCTGGCGGCAGCGCGCGACCGCGTGGCCCGCGCGAGCTGGAGGGTGGCCCGCGGCGACAACCC
>VFQR01002827.1_pt1 | contig 10471 bp, 10 predicted proteins | sample 3512321 | NCBI WGS metagenome assembly VFQR01 (sample SAMN10412374, study PRJNA504923) | tailings metagenome | isolation source: Relicate 3 Philex TSF1 revegetated site | place: Philippines: Tuba, Benguet | collected 2017-08-29
GCCATTGCAGCGCAATAGCGCATGTCCTTGTGGGCGTTCGCCAGGGTGAATTTGTGAGCGTTCTCATCGCGTTCGATGACGTATTTGAAGAAGGTCTGGTAGAAGCCGCAATCCATCCGGCCGCCCGAAAGCACGGAATTCATGGCCTTCGGCGCCACGCCGTTGGCCTTCGCGACCGACAGCGCCTCGGCATAGAGCGCCGCATAGCCCATCGACACGAAGTTGTTGACGATCTTCATGGTGTGGCCGGCCCCGACCGGGCCGACATGGACGATCCGTCCCGCGAAGCAGGCGATGATATCGTGGACCTTCGCGAGGTCGGCCTCGGCGCCGCCGGTCATGACGTCCAGCTTGCCCTCCCAGGCCTCCTTCGGCGTGCGCGACAGCGGCGCGTCGAGGAAGGTCACGCCGATTTCGGCGAGCTCCGAGGCAAGGCGACGGGTGAGGGTGGGTTCCGAGGTCGAGCAGTCGACGATCGTCATGCCCTTCCGGGCTCCGGCGCGCAGCCCATCGGGTCCGTTGACCACGGCGTCCACCTGCGTCGAGCCGGTGACGCAGATGAACACGACGTCGCTGGCCTCGGCCACTGCCCGGATGCTCTTCGCTTCCGTCGCGCCGCGCTTGACCAGATCCTCCACCGGTTCGCGGTTGCGGTTGGCGACGACGGTGAGGGGATAGCCCTTCTCCACGATGTTCTTCGCCATGCCGTGGCCCATCAGCCCGACGCCGACGAAACCGATCCTTGCCTTGGTCATGTGATCCTCCCGATCATGCTTGTTTGAACCGGAGACTAACCTCACTCCATCGGATGGACGAGGGGTAAAACGATTGAATTGTCCTTTCAAAACTTGAATTGGATATTTAGTCTTGGGTTCTTGGGGGTTCGCATGAGCGACATGACGGGCGAACTGGCACGTCCCGGCCGGGTCACGCTGCAGCAGATTGCCGAGCGCCTCGGCGTGTCGACAGCCACGGTCTCGCTCGCGCTACGGGCAAGCCCGCTGGTGGCGGAGGCGACGCGGCAGAAGGTTCAGGACCTCGCCCGCAGCCTCGGCTATGTCTACAACCGGTCCGCCGCGAGCCTGCGCACTGCCCGTACCAACATGATCGCGGTGGGCGTCAACGACGTGGTGAACCCCTATTTCGGCGAGATCCTCGCGGCGATCGAGGAAACGCTGGCCGGCTCCGGCCATACCGTCCTTCTCGGCACCTATTCGGACGATCCGGCCAAGCAGGACCGGGTGCTGGCGACGCTCAAGGAATATCGCCCCGATGGCATGATCCTCTGCCCGGCCAACGGCTCGACGGGCGAGGCGCTGACGATGATCGCCGCCGCCGGCATCCCGGTCGTCCAGATCACCCGCGAGATCGAAGGCATCGGCCTCGACGTCGTCGCCTCCGACGATGGCGTCGCCGCCCGCCTCGCTCTGGACCACCTCTACGACCTCGGCCATCGCCGCATCGCCGTCGTCGGCGGCAACGACACCATGTCGACAGGTCGCAACCGGCGCATCACTTACCGGGCGTGGCTCGCCGAGAAGGGCCTTGCCGTCGATCCCGCGCTGATGGTCACCGGACTCGGCACACGCGACACTGGCTTCGCCGGCATCCAGGCGTTGCTCGACCTCGCCGAGCCGCCAACCGCGGCGGTCTGCATGAACGACCTCATCGCCTTCGGCGTGATGATGGGCCTGCGCCAGCGCGGCCGTGAGGCGGGGCGCGACTTCTCGGTGGTCGGCGCCGACGACGTGCGCGAGGCGGCAATGTGGGCGCCGGGCCTGACCAGCGTCTCAACCCATCCGAGCGAGCAGGGACGGCGCGCCTGCGAGCGGGTGCTGGTGCGCACCGTCAATCCGGCGCTGCCTGCGGCCCGCATCATTCTGCCGCCGACCCTCGTGGTGCGTGGCAGCACGGGACCGTTGAAACAATAGGGCGGGCGCCGTCGCGGCACCCGCCCCGCAAGGTCCTTCGCCTGGGGCTCAGAACGTCTTCGCCAGCACCTCGGCCTTGGTCTTCGCCTCGGCGAGCGAGGCTTCGGCGGAGTCAGGCATGCCGGTGTTGACGACCTGCAGCGAATGGATGGTCTCGAAGCCGAAGAACTTCAGCATCCACTCGACATAGGGCTTCTGGAAGTCGATGGCCTCGGCGCCGCTGCCCGGGCCATAGGCGCCCATGGACGCCGTGACGACGAGCGCTGGCTTGCCCTTGACCAGGCCGAAATAGCCCTGGTCCGGCGACCAGCCGAAGGTCTGTCCCGGCTGGGCGATCACGTCGATGTAGTGCTTCAGCACGTAGGGAACCGAGAAGTTCCACATCGGCGTCGCGATGACGATCTTGTCGGCCGCCTTGAAGTGGTCGGCGGCGGCGACAACCTTCGCCCAGGCCTGGGCCTGCTCGGCGGTGAAGTCCTTTCCGCCCATGACGGCATACTTGGCGTCGAGCGTGGCGCCGTCGAAGGCCGGCAGGTCCGCCTTCCAGAGGTCCAGCACCTCGACGGTGTCACCTGGATGGGCCGCCTTGTAGGCATCGAGGAAATGCGTGGCGGCCTGAGTCGAATAGGAGCGGCCCTTGCGCGGGCTCGCCTCGATGAACAGCACTTTGGCCATGGTCTGGCTCCGGTTGGTTCGGGGGAAGGGCGCGCCGGTCGGGCCGGCGCGCGGGCTGAAGGTCAGGCGAGGCGGGGACGGGCGGTCCCGGCCGAACGCCAGAAGGCGAGCGGGGCCGAGCGCAGGGCGAGCGCGCCGTCGCCGGCCAGCGCATGGGCGATGGAGGCGACGATCAGGAAGGCGGGATACTCCCAGCCGCCCTTCGGCGCGGAGAAGAGCCAGCCGTTCGGCAGGTGCACCATCAGGGCGCCCGCCATGATCGGGATGAGCAGCAGCGAGACCTGACGGCCGTAGATGCCGAGGAGGATGAGGACACCGCCACCGATCTCAGCGGCGATGATCGGCAGAGCGAGGAACGACGGCAGGCCGAGCGAGCCGAGGAAGCCGGAGAATCCGGCGACGCCGAAGACGAGGACCTTGAGGAGGCCGTGGGCGATCCACATGGCGCCGAGGGCGGCGCGCAGGGCGAGGAGGCCGTAGGGGGAGGTGTCGGTATGGGTCATTGGGGGAGGGTCTCGGTGAAGCGGGAGCGGGGAACTGGCGGGCGGTGCCGGGGTGGCATCACCGTCAGCCCGGAAGATGGGCGCCTGCAAAACGCAAGTAAATTGACGTGACCGCAATGATTTGCTTGCATGGTCGCAAGCGGATGGAGGCTTGACGCCCATGACCCAACCCCTCGTCTCGTGGGACGACTACCGGACGGTTCTGGCGGTTTCGTCCGCGCGCTCGCTGGCGGGGGCGGCCGAACTGCTGGCGGTGAACCAGTCCACGGTCTTCCGGCGCCTCGGGGCCATGGAGGAGCGCCTCGGCGCCCGTCTCTTCGAACGCAGCCGCACCGGCTACGCGCTGACCGCGGCGGGTGAGGAGATGGTCAAGCTCGCCGAGCGCATGGCCGAGGACATCGTCGACTTCGAACGCCGCCTGACGGGCCAGGACCTGCGACCCCAGGGCGAGTTGCGCGTCACCACGAACGACACGCTGGTCGTCCACCTGCTGACGCCGATCTTCGCCTCATTCCGCAAGGCCTATCCGGAGATCTCGCTCGACATTGTCGTTGGCAACCAGTCGCTGAATCTGTCGAAGCGCGATGCCGACGTCGCCATCCGCGCGACCGCCGATCCGCCGGAGACGCTCGTCGGCCGTCGCCTCGCCGCCATTCCCTGGGCGATCTATGCCGCCGAGAGCCTCGGGCTCACGACCCTCGATCCCGTGGACTATCGCTCCTATCCCTGGATCGGTCTCGGCGACAACCTCGCCAGCCTGAAGCCCGGCCGGTGGCTCGTACAACACGTCGGCGAGGACCGCATCGGCTGGCGCATCAACACGGTGCTGGGGCTTGCCGAGGCCGTCGCGGAAGGCGCCGGAATCGGGCTGTTGCCGTGCTTCATCGCCCAGACCTTTCCCAATCTGGTGCCTTTGTCTGCGCCGATCCCTGAAATTCCTGGCGCCCTGTGGATCCTGACCCACCCCGATCTGCGCTCGACCGCCCGCGTGCGCGTCTTCATGGATCACGTGGGTACCGAGATTTCGCGTCGCCGCGCCCGGATTGAAGGCGTCGAACGACAGGGGTGAGGGGGAGACCGTGTTCGCGAGGATCAGACGCTGGCTCGATCAGCGGGCGATGGCGAAACGGATCGCGGCGCTGGACGACGACCAGCGGCGTCGCATCGTCGCGGCCTCGCCGCTGGAGGCTGCCGCCTTCCAGGGCGAGGGCTACCATGTCTTCCGGCGGGATGAGCCCGACGCCAGGGCGGCCTATGTCACCAGCCTTGGCGAAGTCGCGCCGCGCGATGCCGACGACTGGATCATCGCGCACTGGTTGGGCGAAGGCCGCCCGATTCCCGAAGGCGATCCGCCGCCTTCGCCCTGATCCGGTCAGCGCGAGAGGACATCCCTGAGGATCGAGGCGACGATGTCATGGGTGGCGCGGGCGCGGCCGAGCTCCCGGGCCCTGTCCGCCATGCTGTTCCGTGCGTCCCCATCCACGGTCAGGAGCCGGGCGACGGTCGCAGCGAGCGGGGCGATCCTGGGCTCGAACAGGCCAGCCCCCGCATCGACGACGTGGTCGACATTGGCTGCCTCCTGGCCGGGAATGTAGCCGTAGATCATCATCGGCAGCCCGCGGATGCTGGCTTCGGCGATGGTGCCCGGCCCTGCCTTCGTGATGAGCAGGTCGCAGGCCTCCATGAGATCGCTCATCCGGTCGACATAGCCGAGGGCCGTCACCGGCACGGGCCACGGCGTCGCTTCGAGCCGGGACTTCAGTTTCGTGTTGCTGGCGCAGACGACCACGAGTTGACCCGTGGGCTGGCCTGCCGCGGCGTCCGCGAGGGCCTTGGCCGTCGCCGACACGATGGCCTCGATCGGACCGATGCCGCCGCCGCCGCCCATGACGAGGACAGCAGGCAGGTCCGGCGACAGGCCGAAGACGCTGGGAGTCTCAGCCCGATCCGCCGCCTTGCGTGCGAAGTCGGCGCGCACCGGAAGGCCGTGCGCGTGAAGCCGCTGCCGCGGCAGGCCGCGCGCCGCGGCGCGCTCAACCGCCCGCTCCGTCGGAAGGTAAACCGCCGCGTTGCGCGGATGCAGCCAGGACGGGTGGATGCCACCGAGATCGGTCACGACCGTGACATAGGGCGTGAGCGGGGCGACCTTCTCAAGCACCGGGATCACGAGGTGATTGACCAGCGGGTGTACCGACACAACGAGGTCGGGCCGTGTGGTCGCGAGCAGCGCCTCGATCCTGCGCCACGACAGGCGACGCACGATCGCCGCCGACGTGCGCGCGACCGGGTCGAGAGCCGTCAGCCGCCACATGGCGTGCCAGAGTTGCGGCGTTCGGTTCACCAGTGAGTCGTAGCCCTTCGGCATCCGCGAAAAGGGAAAGGCGACGTGATCGGTGAGCAGGTCGACGATGGTGACGCGGCAGCCGGGACGCTGGACGTGGAACTCGGCCTCCAGCGCCCGCGCACTTGCCAGATGACCACCACCGGTGCGGCTCATCAGCACGAGGATGTGCGGCGCCTGGGAGGCGAGGCCATGAAGGGGTGGGGCGGTGGTCAATCTGGGGTCTCCACCGCGTTGTCTAGCTTGCGACGGGCGCGAAGGCGAGGCGGACGGATCGCCGCGCCACGGCTGTCATCACGGCATGTGATCGCTGGGCTGACAAAGCCTGGCTTGTCGCCGGCACCCGCAGTCCTCCATAAGACTTGGCCAGCAAGACCTTTTCAGGAGATCCCGATGCCTGCGCTGCCGACCGCCGCCGACGTTGCCGATGCCGCCGGCCTGATCGCGGGCGTCGCCCGTCGCACGCCGCTGCTGACGTCGCACGAGCTGGACGCCATCACCGGCGGCCGTGTCTTCCTCAAGGCGGAATCGCTGCAGCGGACCGGCTCGTTCAAGTTCCGCGGCGCCTACAACCGGCTGGCGCGCATCCCCGAGGACCGCAAGGCCATCGGCGTCGTCGCCATGTCATCGGGCAATCACGCGCAAGGTGTCGCCACCGCCGCACAGTTGCTCGGCATCCGCGCCACCATCCTCATGCCGAAGGATTCGCCGGTGCTGAAGCGCGAGCGCACGGCGGCCGCCGGCGCCGAGGTCGTGCTGTTCGACCGCGAGAAGGACGACCGCGAGGCCATGGCGAAGGCGATTGCCGAGGAGCGCGGCGCCATTGTCGTACCGCCCTACGACGATTTCTACATCATGGCCGGGCAGGGCACGGCCGGGCGCGAGATCATGGAGGATCTGGGCGCGAAGGGTCTTGCCCCCGATTCTGTTCTCGTCTGCTGCTCGGGAGGCGGGCTGCTCGCCGGTGTCGCGCTGGCCGTGCACGAGAAGGCGCCTTCCGCGAGGATCTATTCGGTCGAGCCGGAGGGCTTTGACGATCACGCCCGCTCCTTCGCCGGCGGCGAGCGCGTCGCCAACACCCGCCGCGCCGGATCGCTCTGTGACGGCTTGCTGGCCGCAATGCCCGGCGAGCTGACCTTCGCCGTCAACAAGCCGCACGTCGCCGGGGGCCTCGTGGTCACCGAAGACGAGGTGAAGCGGGCTGTCGCCTTCGCCTTCCGCGAGCTCAAACTGGTCGTCGAGCCGTCGGGCGCGGTGCCTCTCGCTGCGCTTCTGGCCGGCAAGCTCGATGTCAAGGGACAGGTCGTCGCCGCACTGATCTCCGGCGGCAACATCGATCCGGCGCTCTTCGCCGAACTTGTCGCTTGACCGTTTGACGCGCTGATTGCGGGGGCGCTGCGGGCTCAGCTCGTCAGCGCCACCTTTTCGACGAAGCTCAACTTCTCGATGCCCTCGATCCCCGTCGACGACGGCGCGAGCGGCGCATCCTGATCCCGCGGCCGACGTGGCGTTTCGGCCAGCGGCATCTCGGCCGTTGACAGCGCGGCCGCGGCGGTCGCCCGTGCGGTGGCCGGCACGTCTTCAACCGGCCGGTGGACGATCGGCGGGAGCGGGGCCGGCTCGACCGGAGCCATCTCGCGTTCCTGCGGCACGGGCGCCGAGTCCGCAAAGAGACTGTCGTCCATCATCATGTCGACGTCGTTCTGGACCAGCCCTTCGCCCGGCTTGGCCGGGCCGTTCAGGAGGGATGCCTCCTCGTCGACGGGCCGTTTCGCCGTCACGTTGAGCAGCGACGGCGCGCCGGCTGGTGCCACCAGCGGCTCGCCCCAGATCGCCATCATCGTGTCGATGCGCTCCTCGAGGAAGCGCAGCACGCCGATGACCTTGCGCGTCCGCTGTCCCGTGATGTCCTGGAAAGAGCAGGCCGTGTAGATGTCGGTGGTCTTGGTGTCGATGAGGTCGCAGACCTCGCCCTCGGCGCCCATCTCGCGCAGGGTCCAGGCGATTTCCTGGATGGTCTCGGCTGCGCCGAGGATGTCGCCGGTCGCCGTCTCTGTCGCCTGGACGATGGCGTCGAGCTCCACCGAGGCATCCTCGAAATGGCCGCTCTGGGGATCGGCCCCCTCCGGTTTGATCGCAGCGATCTCGGCCTTCGTCCGCGCGATGGCATGCGCCATCTCGCGAATGTCGAGCCTGACGCGGTCGAGATCGCCCGAGCTGCGCGGGGTCGCCACGACGCTTTCCAGCCGGCCGATGGCATCCAGGACGGCGGTGGTGTCCGCGTGGCGGTTGCGGCGGGCATATTCGGCGAGGAACCAGCGTCCGCGGGCCGTCTCCATGACCGCCTGTTCGATGGCGCCGTAGTCGGCCTCGGCCAGGGAGCCTTGCGGCAGCGTGGCAGGCGGTTGGATCACGTCAGTCATCCGGAAGCACGCTCTCGCAGGACGGTGGGCGACGGTCTAAGAATAGAGCAACAGCCGATTCTCTCCGAAAATCTTAATGGTCCGTGTCCCCATCGCAAAATCGGACGATTCCAAGCGCTTTGCCACGCGGCTGGCGCTCTTCTATGCGGCCCTCTTCATCGGCTTCGGCCTGCACCAGCCCTTCTTTCCGGTCTGGCTGAAGGCCAAGGGGCTGGCGGACGGGCAGGTGGGCGCGGTCCTCGCCGGCGGGCAGCTCATCCGCCTCGTGGCGACGCCGGTCGTGACCTACCTTGCCGACAAGGCCGGCGTGCTGTCCTACGCCATCGTCATCTGCTGCTTCGCGACCGCCGTCGCCTTCATCGGCGTCGGGCTCGCCGACGGCTTCACCATGATCCTGATCGGGGTCGTCATCACCGGACTGGTGTGGAGCCCGCTGGTGCCGCTGGTGGACGCCTATGGCCTCGCCGGCGTCGCCAAGCGTACCCTCGACTACGGGCGCATCCGCGTCTGGGGCTCGGTGGCCTTCATGGCCGCCAACATCGCCGGCGGCATCATTCTCACCATCATCGCGCCCGACTACATCGTCTGGATGATCTGGGCGAGCCTCGTGCCGCTCGTCGTCGCCTCCCTCATGCTCGTCCACGACCGGCGCGATCGCTCCGTGGCGCCGTCAGGACCGGGCTTCTTCAACCGCCGTTTCGTCCTGATCATGATCGCCGCCGCGCTGCTGCAGGCGAGCCACGCGGTCTATTACGGTTTCGCCTCCATCCACTGGAAGGCCCTGGGCTATTCCGGCTTCACGGTCGGCACGCTCTGGGCCATCGCTGTCCTGTCGGAGATCGTCATGTTCTGGGTGGCGACACGCTTCACCCGCGACTGGCGGCCGACCACCTTCCTGCTGATCGGCGGCGCCGGCGGCCTGCTGCGCTGGATCCTGATGGCCCTCGACCCGCCGCTGTGGATCAACGGGCCTCTTCAGCTTCTCCATGCCGCCGGCTTCGGTCTGGTCCACCTCGGGACCATGTCCTACCTCGCGGCCAGACTTCCCGCGCACCAGCGCGCCAGCGGGCAGGGAACCGTCTCGGTCGCCATTGGTGGCGCGATGGCCCTGTCGACGCTGATCGCCGGCTATCTCTACGCCCGCGTCGGCGTCTCCGCCTACATGGCCATGGCGGCGCTCTGCGGCGCCGGCCTCGTCGTCACGGCAGTCGCCCGCTCCATGCCGGTGCCGCGGCCCGCCGTTCCCGCTCAGCCCCAGAGCGAGGGCGTCGGCGGATAGACGGTGGCGCCGTCGTAACGCAGTCCCTCGGGGCGGTCCTCGCGCAGCAGCAGGGGACCGTCGAGGTCGACGAGGAAAGCCTTCTGGGCGATCAGGGTCGCCGGTGCCATCGACAGCGACGTGCCGAGCATGCAGCCGGTCATGATCTTGAGACCCAGCTTCTCGGCTTCCGCGACCAGCAGGAACGCCTCCGTCAGCCCGCCCGTCTTGTCGAGCTTGACGTTGATCGCGTCGTACTTGCCCGCAAGTTTCGCCAGCGAGGGACGGTCGTGGACGCTCTCGTCGGCGCAGATCGGGATGGGGCGGCGCACATGGCGAAGCGCCTCGTCGTCCGAGGCGGGCAGGGGCTGCTCCACCAGGGCGATGCGGAAGCGCTCGCAGACCGCGAGGTTCGCTTCGAGATTGGCTGGCGTCCAGCCCTCGTTGGCGTCGATCACCAGGGTTGCGTTGGGCACGGCGGCGCGGATGGCCGCCAGCCGGTCGGCGTCGCCCTCGCCGCCGAGCTTGATCTTGAGATGCGGCCTGCCGCAGGCCGCGGCCCGCTCCGCCATCTCCTCGGGGCTGCCGAGGGAAATGGTGTAGACAGTCGTCAGCGGCTTCGGCGCCGGCAAGCCCGCGAGTTCCCAGGCGCGCTTGCCCGCGAGCTTTGCCTCCAGGTCCCAGAGCGCGCAGTCGACCGCGTTGCGCGCCGCACCGGGCTTCATCGCGGTCAGCAGGCCCTGGCGGTCGAGGCCGTTGTCGAGGGCTTCGACCATGGCCTCGATGTCGGCGGCGACGCCGTCGACGGACTCGCCATAGCGCGGATAGGGCACGCATTCGGCCCGCCCGATCGCCGCTCCCTCGCGGATTTCGCAGACGACGACAACCGCCTCCGTCCGCGAGCCGCGCGAGATCGTGAAGGTTCCGGCGATCGGCCAGCGTTCGGTGCGGACGGTAAGTTCGCGCGACGGCATGTCGTCTATGTCCTCAGTTCGCCTTGCGGGCGGCCTTGGGCTTCTTCGGCTTCGGCTCGGGCTCGCCGTAGAGTTCGGCGAGAGCATCGACCAGCGGCTCGACGCCGAAGCGCATGGGGTCCGTGGCGGGCAACTCGTACTCCCGCGACAGGCGGTCGAGATAGGTGAAGGCCTGATCCTCCGAGAGGTGCTCGGTGTTGATCGACAGGCCGGTGCAGATGATCGCGGGGTTGGTCAGACGGCCGAGATTGACCGTCTGCTCGATCACCTCGTCGATGGAGGGCAGGGGCGTGTGGACACCCCGCATCGTCCGGCGGGTCGGCTCGTGGCAGACGATGAAGGCGTCCGGCTGGGCGCCGTGCAGCA
>VFQR01002829.1_pt1 | contig 10462 bp, 5 predicted proteins | sample 3512321 | NCBI WGS metagenome assembly VFQR01 (sample SAMN10412374, study PRJNA504923) | tailings metagenome | isolation source: Relicate 3 Philex TSF1 revegetated site | place: Philippines: Tuba, Benguet | collected 2017-08-29
AAGCCCATGCAGGGCCAGCCCGGCAGCGCCATGCACATCCACCAGAGCGTGGTGGGCATCGCCGATGGCCAGAACATCTTCAGCCGCGCCGACGGCGAGGCCTCCGAGCTGTTCTTCCACTTCATCGGCGGCCTGCAGACCTACCTGCCCGCGGCCACCGCGTTCTTCGCGCCTTACGTCAACTCGTACCGGCGCCTGTCGCGCTACACCTCGGCGCCGATCAACCTGAGCTGGGGTTACGACAACCGCACCTGCGGCCTGCGGGTGCCGCATTCGGGGCCGCAGGCGCGCCGGGTGGAAAACCGGCTGGCGGGGGTGGACGTGAACCCCTACCTGGCGCTGGCGGCCAGCCTGGCCTGCGGCTACCTGGGCATGAAGCAGGGCATCAAGCCCACCGAACCCCTGGCCGGCAGCGCCTACGAGCAGCCGCACCAGCTGCCGCGCCACCTGGACGACGCGGTCGAGCGGCTCACGCAGTGCGCGCCGCTGGTGGACCTGTTCGGCGAGCACTTCATCCAGACCTACGGCGCGATCAAGGACACCGAATACCGCGAGTACTTCGACGTCGTGAGCCCGTGGGAGCGTCGCTTCCTGCTGCTCAACGTCTGAGCGGCACGTGGCTCACATCACGACCATGCCCGCCAGCGGGTTGGCGAGCAGGGCATCGAGCTGCTCGATCGGCAGCGGCCTGGAGAACAGGTGGCCCTGGAACTGGTCGCAGCCCTGGTAGGTGAGGAAGTCGCGCTGCTCCACCGTCTCCACGCCCTCGGCCACCACCTGCAGGCTCAGTGACTGCGCCAGCGCGATGATGGCGCGCGAAATGGCCGCGTCGTTCGGGTCGGTCAGCAGGTCGGCCACGAAGGCCTTGTCGATCTTGAGTTGATCGAGCGGCAACCGCTTCAACACCGAGAGCGACGAGTAGCCCACGCCGAAATCGTCGAGCGAGAGCGTCACGCCCAGGGCCTTGAGCATGCCCATCTTCTCGATCGTGATCTCCATGCGGTCGGCCAGCAGGCTTTCGGTCAGTTCGAGCTTGAGCCGGTGCGGGCGCACGCCGCTGTTGCGGATGCAGGCGACCACGGAATCGACGAAATCCGGGTGGCGGAACTGGCGCACGCTCACATTGACGGCGATGCTCAGGTTGGCCGTTTCGGGGCGCCGCGCCCACGCGGCGAGCTGCGCACACGCGGTTTCCAGCGCCCACTGGCCCAGCGGCAGGATCAGGCCGGTGTCTTCGGCGACGGGGATGAATTCGGCCGGGAAGGTGAGGCCGCGTTCCGGGTGGTTCCAGCGCAGCAGCGCCTCCACACCGGTGATCACACCCGCGCGGTCCACCTGCGGCTGGTAATACAGCAGGAACTCGCCGCGGCGCAGGCCGTCGCGCAGGTCGGAACCGGTGCGCGCATTGGCGCTCATGGCGGATTGCATTGCCGGGTCGAAGAAACACAGCGTGTTGCGGCCCAGCGTCTTGGCCTGGTACATCGCCAGATCGGCCTGCTTGAGCAGCTCGCCCACGTCGGCCTGGGTGCCGCTGAAGATGGTGACGCCGATGCTCGGTGTGGCGAAGTGGTGGTGGCCGGTGAGCGCAAACGGCTCGCGCAGGGTGTGGAGCACCTTCTCGGCCAGCACGCGCGCCTTGTGCGCGGCGGCGGCCGGGTCGCTGCTGAGGTCGTCGGCCATCACCACGAATTCGTCGCCGCCCAGGCGCGCCACCAGGTCGGTCTTGCGCACGCTGGCACTCAGGCGTTGCGCCACCTTCTTGAGCAACTGGTCGCCCATCTGGTGGCCCAGTGTGTCGTTGAGGATCTTGAAGTTGTCCAGATCGATGAACAACAGCGCGCCGTGGTGGCCGCTGCGCGCGCTGCTGGCCAGTGCCTTCTGCAGGCGATCGAGCAGCAGCTGGCGGTTCGGCAGGTCGGTCAGCGGGTCGTAGAAGGCCAGGTGGCGGATCATGTCCTCGGCCGTCTTGCGCTGCGTGATGTCGCGCCCGACCGCCACCCAGTGGGTTGCCTCGTCGCCGCTGGCTTGCACCGAGACCACCTCGAGCTCGACCCAGAACAGCGCGCCGTTCTTGCGCCGCACCATCAGTTCGGTGCGCGCCTTCTGGGTGTCACGAAGGCCCTGCGTAAGTTCGCGCAGCTTGGTGACCGTGGGATCGAGTTCGAGCAGCATGCGTGGCGATTGCCCCAGGACGTCGCTGCGTGCATAGCCGGTGTGCGTCTCGAAGGCGTCGTTGACGAACACGATGCGCGGCTCCGACTGACCGTTGCCGGTTTCCGCGATCAGCACGATGTCGTTGAGCCGCGCCACGCTGGTCTCCAGCAGCATCAGCTGCTCCTGCGAGCGGCGCCGCTCGGTCACGTCGCGGAAGTAGACCGCCAGGCCCTCGGCAAAGGGATAGGCGCGCACCTCCAGCCATTTGCCGAGCGAGGGAAACCAGTCCTCCAGCTCCACGCGGCGGTTGCTCCGCAAGGCGTTGAGCAGCTGCTCCTTCAGGCGTTGCGCCACGCCGGGTGCGAAGTCGTGCCAGAGCTCCAGGCCCAGCAGATCGGCGGTGGTCTTCTGCAGCAGCCGCTCGCTCTCCTGGTTGAGGTAGGTGAAGCAGCACTGGCGGTCCAGCGTGACGAAGGCCTCCGTGATGCTGGCCAGCGTGGTGGTCAGCCGCATGGCCAGCCGCAAGGTCTCCTGCTGCGCCTGCTTGGTGGCCGAGATGTCGTGCACCGCGATCTGCACCCGAACCACGTTGCCGGTCTCATCGCAGACGGCGTCGCCGACGGTGCGCACCCACTTCGGCCCCACGCCTTCCAGCAGGATCTGCACCTCTTCGTCGAACGGCTCGGCACGCAGCGCGCAGCGCTCGATGCGCTGCTTGAGGCCGTGTCGCCATTCCGGTGCATGCCGATCCAGCATGGCCTCCAGCGTTCGAGGCGGGTCACCCTCGATGGCCAGCAGCGACAGCAGGCCCGGTGAGCATTCCAGGCGCTGCCCGCTGGTCTCGATCGACCAGCTGCCCAGGCCTGCGGTGCGCTCGATCAGCGCGATCTGGCTCTGGTGGTTGCGCAGTTGCACGGCCTGGGCGGCCAGCGATTCGCGGCCGCGCCGCACCGCCAGCACCAGGTCGCACGCCTGCTCGCACAGGGGGCGCAGCGCCGGGTCGTCCCGGCGCTCCTCGCGCGGCTGCGCATCGATGAGCAACAGCGCCGCCCCGGGCGCACGCTCCATGGGCAACCAGTGCATGTGGCGCAGGCCACGCCGTCCGCGACCCAGGTCGAGGTGCGACCAGCGCGCTTCGCGTCCCGCGTCGGCAATCCACTCCCCGTTGGCGTCCAGGCTGTCGCACAGGGCCAACGCGACTTCTTCCTGGGCCGCGTCCAGCCCTGCGCCGCCCAGCACCTGCCAGGTCGGTCCCTGGCGCTCCAGCACCAGGGCCGCGGCGATGTCGGCCTCGCGCATCAGTTGGCGGGCCACCCGGTCGAATCCGTCGCGAAACTCGACGTTGTGGGGATGGGCCGCGCCGGATGTGGCGGAATCGTTGATCGGGAGTCGCATGGAGAGCCTAGGATAGCGACCGCTCCCGTTCGGGCCTGTGGTCTTTCGGCGGACAAGCCCGGCGCAGAATGTGAACTTCCACACGCACCGGGCCAGCGCGCCGGATTTTTGTAACATACTTGTGACTTTTTGTAGCAGCTGTTCTAGGATGCTTGACGAGCGTCATGAATGCGACGTCTTCAATGGCGCAGACTCGCCGCAGGCACAGGAATCGGCCCAGCCAGGCACAACCGGGGGAGTTGACAAGGTGAGCGCACTCGCAGAACTCAGACAGCACAGCGACGTGACCAGCTTGAAATCCGCACTGCACCAGCTGTGCAGCGAGTTCGGGCGCATCACGCGCCTGGACATCCTCACCGCCATGCACGAAGGCACCAAGCAGGCGATCTGCTTCCTGCGCATGGAGCGGCCGGAACAGGAACAGCAACTCATGAAGAGCCTGGGTGTCGGGCGCTTCGGTGGCGAGGTGGTGTTCGTGCTCAACCTCAACGTGCCCGCCAAGCAGCAGGAATTCGGCCCCTCGTCGCAGTGGGCCGACTCCGACATCTACTGAGCGCCCGGCGCTCACCCCCCCTTGCGGTCGCCGCTGCAGGCCCAGGTCGTCGAATGGCTGGCGCGCCCGGGTGACGCGGTTCGTCGCGGCCAGCCCTTGCTGGTCGTCGAGGCGATGAAGATGGAGCACGAGCTGCGTGCCGACGCCGATGGCCGGCTCGCCGATTGCCTGGTGGCACCGGGCGACGCCGTGCAGGCCGGCGACCCGCTCTGGCGCATCGAGGCCGCGGTCGCGAGGGATGCCGCTGCCCATGCCGGCCCCGAGCCGGCCGCCGCGGCGGCCACCGAGCGCGAGGACCTGCGCCGCTGGCGCGAGCGCATGGCCTTCGTGGCCGATGCCGCCCGCCCCGAGGCGGTGGCGCGCCGCCATGCGCTGGGCCTGCGCACCGCGCGCGAAAACGTCGCCGATCTGTGCGACCCGGACAGCTTCATCGAGTACGGGGCGCTGGCGGTGGCGGCACAGCGCACGCGGCGCAGCGAGGCGGACCTGATCGCCAGCACCCCGGCCGACGGCATGGTCACGGGCATCGGCGGGGTCAACGGAACGCTGTTCGGCCCCGAAGCCGCGCGCACCGCGGTGCTGGCCTACGACGCCACGGTGCTGGCCGGCACCCAGGGCATGCGCAACCACCAGAAGACCGATCGCCTGCTGGGCATCGCCTACGACCAGCGTCTGCCGGTGGTGTTGTTCGCCGAAGGCGGCGGCGGCCGCCCGGGCGACACCGACATGCCCATCGTGGCCGGCTTGCACGTGGGCACGTTCGCCGCCATGGCGCGCCTGTCGGGCCGCGTGCCCACCATCGGCATCGCCGCGGGGCGGTGCTTCGCGGGCAACGCGGCGTTGCTGGGTTGCTGCGACCTGATCATCGCCACACGGGGCAGCACCATCGGCATGGGTGGGCCGGCGATGGTCGAAGGCGCCGGCCTGGGCCGCCACGCGCCCGAGGACATCGGGCCTGCTGCCGTGCAGCACGCCAACGGCGTCATCGACATCCTGGTGGAGAACGAGGCCCAGGCTGTGGCCGCGGCGCGTCAGTGCCTGGCGCTGTTCCAGGGCGCCACGCAAGCGGCCGAGCCGCCCGAAGGTGCCCCGTTGCGCGAGGTGCTGCCCGAGAACCGCGCGCGCAGCTACGACAGCCGCCCGGTGGTGCTGGGCCTGGCCGATCAGGGCAGTGTGGTCTGGCTGCGCGAGGGTTTCGGACAGGCGGTGCACACGGCCTTCGGCCGTCTGGGCGGTCGCGCGGTCGGTTTCGTGGCCAGCAACCCGCAGCACCTGGGCGGCGCTGTGGACGCCGATGCGGCGGACAAGCTCGCGCGCTTCATGCAGTTGTGCGATGCCCGCGGTCTGCCGCTGGTGAGCCTGATCGACACCCCCGGCTTCATGGTGGGACCCGACGTCGAGGCGCGCGCGCAGGTGCGCCATGTGGGCCGCTTGTTCGTGATCGCCGCCGCATTGCGCGTGCCCTTCTTCAGCGTGGTGGTGCGCAAGGCCTTCGGCCTGGGGGCCATGGGCCTGAGCGGTGGCGGCTTCCACGCGCCAGGATTCACCGTGGCCTGGCCGAGCGCGGAGTTCGGCGCCATGGGGCTGGAGGGTGCTGTGCGCCTGGGGTACCGCAAGGAGCTCGAGGCTTTGCCCGAGGGCCCGGAGCGCCAGGCCTTGTTCGACGAACTGCTGGCCCGGCAGGTGGCACAAGGCGCGGCCATCCCCATGGCCACCACGCTGGAGATCGATGCCGTGATCGACCCGGCCGAGACGCGCGCCTGGCTGCTGCGGGGACTGGCCGGTGCGCGCATGCGCGAAGCCCCTGCCGAGCGCTACGTCGACCCCTGGTGAGCCGGGGTCAGGCGAAAGACCTCAGAGCAGTTCGCCGAAGCCGGTGCTGCGCACCCCGGCAGACGCCAGCGGCGGGGCGGTCTGGTTGATGTTCACCCAGAACTCGCACACGTGCTTCATGGCGCCGAGGAACTGCGAGAACTCGGTCGGCTTGGCGATGTAGGCGTTGGTGCCGGCGTCGTAGGCGCGCAGCAGGTCGCTGGGTTCGGTGGAGGAGGTCAGCACCACCACCGGGATGTTGTGCAGCTGGTCGGAGCTCTTGATCTCCTTGAGCACCCCGATGCCGTCGAGCAAGGGCATCTTCAGGTCGAGCAGCACCAGCACCGGGTGGCTGCCCGGCCGGTTGGCGAACTGGTTGCGGCGGAAGAGGTAGTCCAGCGCCTGCATGCCGTCGGAGACGTGCGTGACGCGGCCCTCCAGGCCGTGGCGTGAGAGGGCAAGCTTGGTCAGCTCGGCGTCGTCGGGGTTGTCCTCGACCAGCAGGATGGCATCGGCGTTCTTGTTCATGGTTCTAGCGGGGCCGGCATCGAATCGGTGGGCTCCGGCAATCGTGGGCCGTCAATCGGTATCGAGAAGTGGAACACGCTGCCTTCGCCCAGACGACTTTCCGCCCACACGCTGCCACCGTGCCGCTCGACGATACGCCTTGTCAGTGCCAGACCGATGCCCGTTCCCTCGAATTCGGACGCCCGGTGCAGCCGCTGGAACACGCCGAAGAGCTTCTGTGAATATTTTGTATCGAAACCCACGCCGTTGTCACGAACGGAGAAAACATAGCCGCGCACCGGATCCAGGTGCCAGCTGACCGCGATGACGGCCCGTTCGCGCGGGCGGGTGTACTTGAAGGCATTGCCCAGCAGGTTGGCCCAGACCTCGCGCAGCAGCAGCGCGTCGCCGTGCACCACGGGCATGTCGCTGGCGATGTGCCAGTCCACCACCCGACCCTCGGTGTCGTGCGCGATCTGCGCCACCACCGCGCTGACCAGGTGGTTGAAGTCCACCGGGGCGATGTTGACCGCGGCCCGGCCGAGCCGCGAGAACGCGAGCAGGCCGTCGATGAGTTGGCTCATGTGCCGCGCCGAGTTGCCGATCGTGGACAGGTAGCGCGTGGTGGTCTCGTCCCGCTGCGCGCCCAGGTGTTCCTCCAGCAGGCTCACGAAGCTGGAGATGTGGCGCAGCGGCGAACGCAGGTCGTGCGAGACCGAGTAGGAGAACGATTCGAGGTCGCGGTTGGCCGCGAGCAGCTGCTCGGTGCGTTCCACCACCCGTTTTTCCAGCTCGTCGTTGATGTTGTGCATCAGGTCGTCGAGCTGCTTGGCGTCGGTCATGTCGCGGTTGATCCGGGCAAAGCCGATCAGATCGCCACGCTGGTCCCGCAGGGCGATCAGGACCGAGTGTGACCAGTAGCGCGAACCGTCCTTGCGTGTGATCCAGCCCTGCACGTCGTGCTGGCCGCGCGATGCCGCCAGGCGAAGCATGCGCTCGGCGTCGGCCTTGCCGGCCTCGGGGTCGTTGGCATCGAACAGCACGCCGTAGTGGCGGCCGATCATCTGCAACGGCGAGTAGCCATCCATGCGCTGGGCGCTGTCGGTCCAGTCGGTGATGAAGCCGTTCGCATCCATGAAGAAGATGCAGTAGTCGCGCAGGTTGTCCACCATCAGGCGGAAGCGCTGCTCGCTGTCGAGCAGTTCGGCCGATCGCTCCTGGATGCGCAGCTCGAGTTCCTCGTTGAGGTGACTCACGCGCTCCTCGATGCGCTTGCGTTCGGTGATGTCGATGATCTGCACGAACAGCCCGCGCGCCTGACCTTGTGCATCGAGGTCGGGCAGGTAGTTCGCGCTGACGAAGATCGGGCTGCCATCGACGGTGCGGCGCCAGGTCTCGAAGTGCTGGGGCGTGCCCGCCAGCGCGGCGGCCATGCGCGGCGCGATGTCGGCCCACACGTCGCGTGGCACGCATTGGCTGATGTGCTCGCCGATGATGCGCTGCGGGTCCATGCCGTAGACACGCAGATGCTCGGCATTGGCGAAGCGGAAGTGCAGGCCGGCGTCGAGGTAGGCGATGAGCCCGGGCACGCGATCGGTGATGGTGCGCAGGAAGCGCTGCTGCTCGCGCAGCGCTTCTTCGGCCGCCTTGCGGCGCGTGATGTCGACCACCGTGGTGTTGCTGCGCAGGAAGTTGCCCTGCGCATCGCGCACCGCCGAGGACGACAGCAGCGCATAGAAGCGGCTGCCGTCGCGCCGCTGCATCTCGTACTCCACCGCTTCGAGGGCATCGTCCTCGAGCATGCGGCCCATGCGCGCCTCCAGCAGCGCCACCTGCTGCGGCGGAATGACGTCGCGGAAGTTGAGCTTGCCGATCACCTCGTCGCGCCGGTAGCCCAGCCAGTCGAGCTCGGTGTCGTTGATGGACACGAAGGTACCCTGGAGATCGAGCGAGTGGTAACCGCAGGGAGCACCGTTGTAGAGGGTGCGGGCCTGCTCCAGCGCTTCGCCGAGCTGCAGGTTGGCCTGTGCGACGCGGTCTTCGGCGGCCTTGCGCTCGGTGATGTCGAGCATCTGGATGATCAGGCCCTGCACCTGGCCCTCGACCGTGAACGGCGTGTACTCGATGCTGGCGTAGAAGGTGTGGCCGTCGGGGAAGGCGCGTTCGCCCTCGAAGCGCTGAGGGATACCCGCCAGCGCGGCCGCCAACCTTTCCCGGGCCGGCTCGTAGTACTGCGGCTGCGCGATGTCGCGCAGGTGCAGCCCCACCACATCGGCCGGCACGCCGCCACGCCAGCGTGCGTAGCTGGCGTTGGCGAAGCGGCAGATCATCTGGTGGTCGAAGTAGGCCAGCTGCACCGGCACGGAATCCGTGAGGGCCTGCAGGAAGCGCCCCTGGGCGGCCAGTGCTTCTTCGGCGGCCTTGCGCGCCGTGATGTCGATCAGGGTGTTGTTGGTGCGAACGAACCGGCCCTTGTGGTCGCGCACCGCGGTGCTGCTGACCAGCGCCACGAAGGTGCTGCCGTCGCGCCGGCGCAGCGTGACCTCTGCCGGTTCGATGCGCTGACCGGCGACCAGATCGCGCAGTCGCGACAGTGCAAAGTCCAGCTGCTCGGGCAGCAGCACGTCGCGCAGGTGCAGCTGGCCGATCACCTCGTGCCGCTCGTAGCCCAGCCACTCCAGCTCGGTGCGGTTCATCAGCACGAAGGTGCCGTTCTCGTCGAGCGAGTGGTAGCCGCACGGCGCCTGGTTGTAGAGCGATTGCGCCTCCGCCAGCGCCATGCTCACGCGCTCCTTGGCGTCGGCCAGCTCATCGGTGCGTTCTTTCACGCGCCGTTCGAGCTCCGCATTGAACTGGCGGATCTCTTCCTGCTGCCGGTGCTGCTCGGTGATGTCGCGCGAGACCACCAGCAACATCGCCGGGCGGCCCTGCGCGTCGCAGATCGGCGTGACGGCGGTGTCCCACCACTTGGGCGTGCCCTTGAAGGTGGTGCCGTAGGCCACGAAGCGCGAGCCCCGGCCCTGGCGGCCCGCGGCGATGGCTTCGCGCGCCAGCAGGGCGCCTTCCTCCGGCCACCAGGTGGCCCATTCGCTCTGGCGCACCTGTTCGAGTTCGTCCGCCTCGACCAGACGCATGCCCTGCTCGGTGATCTGCACCACGCGGCCATCGAGGTCGAGCACCTTGGTGCAGTCCGGGCTGCTGGCGATGATCTGGCGGTTGAGCTCTTCCTTGATGCGCGATTCGGCTTCCAGCACGCGAAGCGCTGTCACGTCCTGCACGAAGCCGAGCTGGCCGGTGAGCCTGCCGTGCGCGTCGCGCACCGGTGCGTTGCGCGCCAGCAGGTGACGCGCCGGCTCGCCGGGGCGCAGCAGGCGGAACTCCAGGCTGAGGCCTTCACCGCGCGAGATCGCGTGGTTCCAGTTCGACTTCACGCGCTCCAGGTCGTCGGGGTGCACGCGATCGAGCCAGCCGAAGTTGGGGAACCCCTCGCGCGGCAGGCCGAAAATCTGCTGCAGCTGGTTGTCGACGTGGGTGAGCACACCGGCCTCGTCGGTGCGGAAGATGCCGATCGGAAAGACGCTGCCCAGTGTGGCGAACAGCGACTCGTATTCGACCAGTGCGGGCTGCGCGTTGCCTTCGGTGGGCTCCAGCGTGGCTTCCAGCGGCAGGGGCAGATCGGCGCGCGACGTGGGTTGCGGGCCCGAAAGCCCCGTGCCCGGTGCGGCATGGGCCTGCCCGTTGAGTTGCTGCGCGTAGCGCTGGCGCAAGTACGCGTTCTCGGCGCGCAGCGTGCTCAGTTCCAGCAGCAGGGCGCGCTCGCGCTCGGTGGCTCCGGCCTCGCCATCGCGGCGGGCAGGCTGCGCGTGACCGGGCGGCAGCAGGGCGCTCATTGGCGCACTGTAACTGACAGTACGCGCGGCACGGCGTGCGAAATGCCCCTCAGAAGCGGGGCAGATCGGGGTGCCGCAACTGTCCGCCGCGCACCAGCATGCGGCCGTACTCGGCGCAGCGCTGCAGCGTGGGGATCACCTTGCCCGGGTT
>VFQR01002830.1_pt1 | contig 10462 bp, 7 predicted proteins | sample 3512321 | NCBI WGS metagenome assembly VFQR01 (sample SAMN10412374, study PRJNA504923) | tailings metagenome | isolation source: Relicate 3 Philex TSF1 revegetated site | place: Philippines: Tuba, Benguet | collected 2017-08-29
ATGGGGAGGCCGGTCGCGGGCGAGTAGGGAACGCCGACGCGGGCGAACAGCAGGCGCAGGTAGTCGTAGATCTCGGTGACGGTGCCGACGGTCGAGCGCGGGTTCTTGGAGGTCGTCTTCTGCTCGATCGAGATGGCGGGCGACAGGCCGTCGATCTGGTCGACGTCCGGCTTCTGCATCATCTCGAGGAACTGGCGGGCGTAGGCCGAGAGGCTTTCGACGTAGCGGCGCTGGCCCTCGGCGTAGATGGTGTCGAAGGCGAGCGAGGATTTGCCGGAGCCCGAAAGGCCGGTGAACACAACGAGGGCGTCGCGCGGGACCTCGAGGTCGACGTTTTTCAGGTTGTGCTCGCGCGCACCCCGGACATGGATGGTTTTCATCAAGTCGGAGCCGGGGCGGGGTGCGGATTTCTTCGGGGATTTGCTCATGGTGCTCCGAGCACGTTCGCTCTTTCGTACACTGTCGTTCGCGCGACCGCGCTCTAAGTTTTTGTTTTAGAGACTGATTCACGCTCTTGATGCGCGCGTCGGCGGCGTTTGACGTCAATGTCGTGCCAGCATCTCGAGCGATCAGGCTCTACGTAGCGTGCCGGCCGTGCGGCGGCAATGCAACCCAACGGCGCGGGGGCAAATATTGATAGGGACGCCGCTATATAGGGTGGGGAAGGCGGGTTTTCAGGGGTGAGCCCGCGAGGACGTGACGCCGGTGACGGGGTGCCTGTCCTGGCTGCCGAACGGCATCAACGGCGCCAGCGGACCTCGCCGGGAGTAAGGCCGTATTCCTGCCGGAACGCGCGGTTCAAGGCCGAGGCTTCGGGAAACCCGCATTCGAGGGCGATCGACAGGATCGAGCGGCCGGCATTGTGCGGGCTCTCCAGCATGGCGCGGGCCCGTGATACGCGCGCCCGACGCACCAGATCCGAAAAGCTCATGCCATTGCGGGCAAGCAGGCGTTGCAAATGGCGCGGCGAAACGTTCTGACGGGCGGCGATCCATTCGAGGCTTAGGTTGGTGTCGCCCAGGTGGGCCAAGACGTCGGTTTCCAGTGCCTTCAACCGGACTGATGCGATCGTTGTCTGGGCGGCCTGCTCCTGAAAGTCGGCGGAGGCGCCGACCGCCAGTGCCAGCATGTCCTGCAGGTGGCGCGCGGCCATTGCCTGGACGGCAGAGCCGACCAAAGGATCGTTTTCTAGTAAGCTCCCATAGCGGGCGAGCAACGACAACATGGATACGTCGTTGCGGATCGCCAGGATCGGTGCCGCGCCGAGCTGCGGCGCCAAGCGCGCGATGTCGCGATGGGCGACGCTCAACGCCCAGCAAGCGCTGCGCTCGTGAAGGACCACCCGCATTTCCCTGGCTTTGGAGAGCAGCACTGCATCGCCCGGCTGGATGACGAGATCGTCTTTTCCTGGCGCGATAATCGTCATGCGCGATTGCGGCATCACCAGCATCAGATCATCGCGGCCGTCCTTGATGAGGCTGGCGGTGCGGGTGGTGGCCACAGGGGAGGAGATCGCGGCTCCCCAGCTCGCGCCGGGAACGACCCGCAGGCCAGCCGCATACTCGAACGGAGCGTCAGGAGTCAGGGCCTCCACCTCGGTCCGCATCATGTCGGAAAGATAGTCCCGTAGTGCCGAAAGCCGTTTGCGGTCCGGGGCGCCGACAGCGGAGAAGCTGAGGGACGGAGCCGGCTGCGACGAGTTTGTCTCCATTGCGCATCCTGCAGTGTCTGTATGCCGAACAAATGAGCACGGAGGTCGTGACCGATCAACCCGCGCGGCGGATTGAGTGCTGAAACTGAAGCACTTTTGGCACATCACCCGGATTTCATGTGCGAGGTCGCGTAGCAACAAGGCCGAGGTCGCGCAGCGTCAATACGGACGGGGCGCGATCCTTATCTTGCATCCCATAGGCCGGGTCGAGTCGAAGGCCACGCGGGTTCATGCAAGAGGGCAAGATGACGTCGAAGACGATCGCTGGGCGAAGTGCGACAGAGCGTGGGGCGGTTCGCAAGTGGCTTTGCGCCGTTTCCGTGCTGGCTCTCGCCGTGGCGGCAATGGGGAGGCCTTCGGCGGCCGATGAATGGACCGGTGCACTTTCAGACACGTGGAGCAGCACGGCCAATTGGGACACGAACACCATTCCGACAAGCTCGACCTCGGTCTTCATCAACACGCAAGGCGCGGGCTGGCCTGTCATCAACGGCTCTAACGAATACGCAGAAGTTGTTCGGATCGGCGTTTCGGCGGCGGGTGGAAGCCTGTCGATTTACAACGCGGGAACGCTCACCAGCCAATCTGCGGATATCGGGCTCAATGATGTCGGTTCGGCTACCGTGAGCGGCGCCGGCTCGCTGTGGGCGGTCGCGACCTATATGGAGCTCGGGTTTGCCGGAACCGGCACCTTGACGATCCAAAACGACGGAGTTGTCACGAGCCAGGACGGATACCTCAGCAATCAGGCCGCGGGCAGCGGCACGGTCAATGTGACCACCGGTGCTTCCTGGACGAACTCGCGCGAACTGTTCGTCGGATATCAAGGCACGGGTGTCTTGAATGTGAATAACGGCGGCACGGTTTCCTCGGTCGTCACGACGCTCGGCTTCTATAGTGCGTCCACCGGTACGGTGACCGTGGACGGGTCCGGTTCAGCGCTCACCAACTCCGGCAACCTGTTCGTCGGGCGAGAAGGCACGGGCACTCTGACCGTGACCAACGGCGGCGTTGTCAGCAATTCCACAGGCCTAGTTGGCCGGTACGCGGGATCCTCAGGCTTGGTGAGTGTGGATGGCGCGGACTCGAGATGGGACAACGCAAACAACCTGGCTGTCGGCGTGGAAGGCCAGGGCACCCTATCCATTGCCAATGGGGCCGTGGTGACCAACTATCGCGCCTTCATTGCAGAAGGTGAAAAATCGTCGGGTTCGGTGACGGTATCAGGATCCGGTTCGACGTGGACCAACTCCGGCGATCTGTGGGTCGGTGGGGCCGGCGACGGCGCCCTCACGATCAAAGACGGTGCGCAGGTCGTCAGCGAGGGCGGTATCATCGGCCGTTCTGGGACGGGGTCGGGCATGGCGCTCGTGACGGGCGCCAATTCCGTGTGGGATCTCGGTAGCGAACTTCTCATTGTCGGATTGGGCGGAGACGGACAGCTTACAGTTTCGAACGGCGGCGTAGTCGACGGGCGGATCAGCATCGGAAGCCATGGCGTTCTCAATGGTAACGGAACGGTTGGGCGCACGTTCGTGTCTGCCGGCGGTGTGGTGGCGCCGGGGCTTTCGATCGGAACCCTCAACATATCGGGCGATATCGACTTCAACGCTGGTTCGATCTACGAGGTGGAGGCGAATGCCGCCGGCCAGTCGGATCGCCTGGACGTGACGGGACTAGCAACTCTCGACGGCGGCCAAGTGCGGGTGTTCGCTGAAGCCGGGCTCTATGCCGCTTCGACGTCCTACACGATCCTCACTGCTGCGGGAGGGCTTGTGGGATCTTTCGACAGTGTCACCTCCAACTATGCCTTTCTCAATCCGGCGCTGACCTACGATGCCAACAACGCTTATCTCACGCTGACGCGCAATGCGTTCGGCTTCGGATCGGTGGGCGCGACGCCCAATCAGGTCGCGACGGGTGACGGAGCAGACAGCCTCGGTGTCGGAAACTCAATTTACGAAGCCGTTCTGTATTTGACGGTGCCACAAGCGCAGTACGCGTTTGACCAGCTTTCCGGCGAAATCTATGCGTCGGCGCGCAGTGCGTTCATCGAGGACAGCCGCTTTGTGCGGGCCGCTGCGCTCGATCGCCTGCGTACGGCGTTTGAAGGCGGCGCGCTGCCTGGCGGCGATCGCCTGGCCGCATGGGGGCATGGCTTCGGCTCCTGGGGTCAGACCGATGGCGATGGCAACGCCGCGAAGCTCGACCGGGCGACGGGCGGCATCATCGTCGGCGCGGACGCACGTGCGTTCGATGTGTGGCGTGTCGGTGCGATCGCCGCTTATAGCCGCACCGATTTCGACGCGGATGAAAGGCGCTCTTCCGGCGAAAGCGATAATTATTCGCTCGGTCTCTACGGTGGCCGGCAGTGGGGAGCGCTCGCGTGGCGGTCCGGTGGCGCGTACACGTGGCACGACGCTGACGTTTCGCGCACTATCGTGCTGCCGAGCTTCTCGGACAAAGCGACCGGTCAATTCGATGCGGCCACGTTTCAGGTTTTCTCGGAGCTTGGATTTGGTTTCCGGGCCGCTGGCGTTCGCTACGAGCCGTTCGGGCAGGTTGCCTACGTCAACCTCGGCTCCGACAGCCTCCGCGAGACCGGGGGAGACGCTGCACTCGCGATCGGAAGCGGCAGCGTGGATACGGCCTTCACTACGCTTGGGATGCGGGCCGGTGTGGACTTCTCGCTTGGGGCCTTTTCGGCCTCGGCGAAGGGGGCAATCGGCTGGCGGCATGGCTTCGGCGACATCACTCCGTCTTCATCGGTTCGCTTTGCTTCCGGTGGCAATGCCTTCGCGATCGGCGGCGTGCCGATTGCGGAGGATGTCGTGGTGGTCGAAGCCGGCCTCGACTTCGCGCTATCGCCCGCGGCTACGTTGGGCTTCTCGACCAACGGACAGTATGGATCCGGTGTCGTCGATCAAACGGTGCGCGCCAATCTGGACGTTAAGTTCTAACCGGCGGGGGCGGTTGTTCCTCCTCACGATCGGAAGCGAGTTCGATAAGCGCTCCCTCGACGTCGCTGTCGGTGTGGACGTTTTGAACGCGGCGGGCGTGGATGTGAAGCTGAGCTATGATGGGCGGTTTTCCGAGCACTCGGACATGCATTCCGGTGGCATCAAGGCGGCGATCCCGTTTTAAGAAGCTTGGTGATCTTGGCGGATATGGCTTCGAGGGAAAACGGTTTGGGCAGGAGCTCGACGCCGTCGTCCAGCACACCGTTGTGGACGATCGCGTTGCGGGTGTAGCCGGTCGTGAACAGGACTTTGAGACCCGGCCGGCGCTGCAAGGCTTCGTCGGCGAGCTTGCGGCCGTTCATACCAGGCATCACGACGTCGGTAACAAGAAGCACGATTTCGGGATGTCGGTCGGTCAACACCAAGGCCTCGCGTCCGTTGCTCGCGGAGAGCACCGAAAAGCCTAGTTCCTTCAGCATTTCGGTGGTGAGGCGGCGTACGTCGTCGTCATCCTCGACGACCAGCACGCGCTGTCCCTCGCCATTGGTCTGAGCCTGGGGCGGCTCGACCGGCTCCTGATCTGCGGCGTGCTTTTCGATCAATCGCGGCAGATAGAGTTTTACGGTCGTGCCGACGCCCTGCTCACTGTAGATCTTGACGTGTCCGCGGGACTGCTTGGTGAAGCCATAGACTTGGCTGAGGCCGAGCCCGGTACCGGCGCCGACCTCCTTGGTGGTGAAGAAGGGTTCGAAGGCGCGGGCGATGACTTCCGGCGGCATTCCGATCCCGTTGTCGGTCACGGCAATCAGAACGTATTGCCCGGCGGTGATGTCGGCATGAGCGGCGGCGTAAGGGTCGTCGAGATGAGCGTTGGCGGTTTCGAAAGTCAGCCTGCCGCCCTCCGGCATGGCATCGCGGGCGTTTACCGTCAGATTGAGCAGCGTACTTTCGAGGCCGTGGGGGTCGACGTGGGTGCTCCACAATCCGCCGGCCCTGACGAACTCCATCGTGATGCTTTCGGGGATTGTGCGCCGGAGAACGTCCTCCATGCCGCCGAGGAGTTTGTTGGCGTCGGTCCGCTGCGGCGACAGCGGCTGCTGACGCGAAAACGACAAGAGACGCGAAACAAGGGTCGCCGCGCGCTCGGCGCCTTTTACGGCTCCGCTGAGGAATTCCTGGATGTTGAAGTCGCCGCGCGCCATGCGCCGTTCGGCGAGCCGCAGACTGCTCAGGATGACCGCCAACATGTTGTTGAAGTCGTGGGCGATGCCGCCGGTGAGCTGGCCGACCGCCTCCATTTTCTGCGACTGCCGGAGCGCTTCTTCGACTGCTTTGAATCTCGCCTGTTCGTTCAGTCGCTCGGTGACATCGTAGACGAATTGATAGGCGCCGACCCGCTGGCCATTCTCGTCGTGAAGCGGGTTGAAGCGCATTTCGTAGAATTTCCGTTTGGCTTGCTCGCCGAAGTCGGCAACCTCCATGAATGACTCCCCGGAAAAAGCGCGTTGCCAGAGCGCTTGGGCAACGGCTTGCTGCTCGGGGAAGCGTTCGAGAAGCGCGAGCAGGTTGTCGCCAACCGTCGGGCGGACGCCGAACAGGCGCTCGAACTCCAGCGCTGCGGCGCTATTGAGCGCGATCCATCTGTAGTCGTTGTCGAGAACCTGAACGAAGGCGTCCGTTGCCTCGACGATGTCCGCCAGAAGCTTGCGCTCCGCCAAAGCGTGGGCGACCCTCGCTTCGAGGGTTTCGTTCAGTTTTTGAAGTGCGTTCTCTGCCCGCTTTCTCTCCGTCACGTCCTGGAACAGGACTGCGACCTGTTTCAGGCTCGGCGGCTCGATACGGAATGCCGATAGGGCGAGATAGCGGCCGGTCGCGATCAACTCGCGTTCGAAGCGGATTGCTTCCCCGGTCAGCAACACGCCGCGATAGAGCTCGACCCACGCGTCGGCTTCGTCCGGGACCATGTCGCGGACCTTCTGGCCGACGACATTCGGGATGCCGGCGTGGTGGGCGTAGGCGGCATTGGCTTCGATATGAATGTAGTCGCTGAGGACACCATGCGGGCCGTCGAGGAATTCGATGATGCAGAAGCCTTCGTCGATCGAGTCGAACAGGGTGCGATAGCGCTCAGCGCTAAGATCGAGCTGGCTTCCATAGGAAGAGGCTGATTTTAGCCGCGAATTTTCCTCTTCAAGGGATTTGATGCGGCATTGCAGCTGGTCGATTTGTTCCGATGTCACGCAGACGATCCAATGCTAAAGCCGATCGAAGGACGGTCGCACCGGGTGTCGGCGACGGGTCGTTGGAGGGAAAAGGGGCTGTCTCCTAATAGCTATCCCGCCTCCGAGTTCCATCGGAATGGAGAAATTCTTGCCAAGCCGGAAAACGAGCCACAGCTCATTTGCGTCGGCGGCGAAAGCGTAGGTTTGCGGTGCGCTAAGTCGGCTAGGCAGCGGACGACCGGGTGCCGCCGATCAGGCCGAATACGCGACCGATCAGGATCAGCAGCAGGGTGAGTGCGAGAAACGCGATGGTCATGCCGCCTGCGTTCTGGAGCGCCTTTTCGAGTCCGATCTGGGACACGTCGACGAAGGGGTAGGGATAAAAGCCACTCCAGGAGCCGTGCCAGAGCGTCCAGCCCATGTAGACCAGCGGATAGGCAAGTGCAGTGAAAGCGGTTTTCCAGGGAATGCCGCGCTTGGGCACGAACAGCAGCCAATCGAGTGCGAACAGAATGGGCGTCACGTAGTGCAGGCTGATGTCGGCCACCCACTGCAAGCCCTGCGGATTCCAGAGATCGCGAAGGATCAAGTGATACACGATGCCGACAACGATGATGTAGGTTGTGATGGCGGTGCGGACCGACGGGCGGTCGAAGAAGGAGCCAGGCGCGAGGACTGACGCACTCATGGCGATGGCCGCTATGATGTTGGTCAGGATCGTGAAGTAGCTGAAAAAATTGATGGTGCGATTGATCGGATCGGGGCCGATGTCTCCGGTCATCACCAGCCAATACTGCAGCCCGACAGCGAACCATCCAATGGCGGCGGCAAGCGTGCGCAGAAGAGCGGCCATCGGCATCCTCCAGGGTGCTGTCTATCGGTCTACTGATAGCCGTGGATGCGCATGTGCCCAAGAGGTCTATCGTCGTCGCGGTGATGATCGGAATCGCTCGAAGCTCTCGCAATGCAACGACGTTTGACCCTTGACAGCAAGGGTTTAGAGGCCAAATCTCATGGGTGACGGCTGTCGCTGCCTTCGGTCTCCCTGGAATGGGTGGTCCCGTTCAATAAGGCCCGCAGCACCCCCGGTTGTGAGGACGGCTGTCCTAGGAGCTCAGACCTCGAGCTTGTTGGCTTGAACGCCGCTAGTCGGCTGCAAGCGGACACGAGGTCTCGGATCAACAGCGAATGGAGGGAGCATGACGCCACCTGGTTACCTTGCCGGACCCCGCGCTGAAGCGAGGTCCAGACTTGGATAAGGCGAGCTGCTGCAGCTTAGGCTCCGCAGATCCAGGTTCTTCCAAGATCAACATTGTCGAACTTCATGCGAGGGCGGAGACCCGGTCAAGATCTGGGCCGCGGTGCCAGAGCCTCGCCTCATAAGCCCGGCTCAGCTGGGTAGGTTATCGAAGACAGAGAGCCCCGATCGGCCGAGTGCGCGACGGGGCTCATTCTTTTTGTAGATGTGACTTCGGCTTTTTGGGATGCGGAATTCATTCCTTCGCACAGGGCCGGGCCGGGCGCTTCAGGCGGGATCAACCTTTGCGCCCGACCCTGTAATTGGGGTGCTTTCGCACCCCGGGACCGCGTCGGGGGCGCGCGGTTTCTGACAAGACCGGAACCACACTGTCATGGTCGGTTTGGGGGCGACACCTCGCAATCCCGGTCTATCGATTGGCCAGAAAGATAGCCTTGCGTTTGACTACTGGGTGACCGAGCCCTCGACGACGGTGGCTCCATTCAGCTTGGCGTCCTTGAAGGTCAGCTTGTCGCCGGGCTTCGCCATCCACGAGAAGCCCCACGGGCCGGTCAGGCCGCAACCGTCCTTGCATTTGGCGGACAGGTCCGCGCTCTTGCCGGCGGCGACGGATTCAACGTGCTCGACATTGCCTTCATCGATGCCGACCTTCAGCTCCGCCTTATCCTGGTTTTCGATGGTCAAGGCTGCGGCAGGCGTTGCGAGCAAAGCAGCTGCAGCGATGGCAATGCACGAGGCTTTCAAATGAAACATGCTTCCTCTCCATGGTTTGTGATCGGTCCCGCGGTCGTTGCCGCGATCGTCAGGAAATTTAGGAAGCAAGCATGAGACAACCATTCCGGCCGGTGCCGTCTGTGGGAACCATTATGGGTTTCGGCTAGGGGTTTTTCCCAGGTCCCTAAGGACCCATACAGTCGTTTTCGTTGGCTGTTGCGGTCTTGGACTTGTCCTCGTGAGCCGCCGGGCGTCCCGAGCCTTGCGCTCCGTCAGCACGGGCCCGCAGGTAGACGTAGATGTCGTCGAGGTAGCACATCACGTTTTTGTTTTCGCCGAACGGCGGCATGACCAGGCTCTGGGCCGTATTCACGTCCTTCTTGCCGTTGATGACGATATTCTGAAAATCGCTGTAGCTCATGGTTTTGAGGGACTGTGTGAGATCCGGCGCGAAGCTCGATCCGGATCCATCGAAGCCGTGGCACACCTCGCAGGATCCGTTGAAGCGCCGGTAGCCGGAGAACGTGTACCAATCGACGTTGTCGTTCGGCCCGATCTTGTAGGTGGGATTGCCGTCCGCATCGAAGTATTTGCCGTCGTCCGACGAGGCGACTTTGGGGTCGTTTACGGGGGTGGCCGATGAAGCGGAGAGGGCGGACGTCGTGCCTAGGGTGGCGGCTGTGAGCAGGAGGGCAACAACAAGTTTGCGCATGACTGATCCTATCGGGAAAGCGACGCGCTCTCGAGCGCGGGCCTCGCTTTCGCCGTTCCAGATTTCCGTTTATGGGTCTGGTTTTAGAAATATGCGCAGGTGCGGCGCCTGCAAGCTGCCTTACACATAAGTATACCCAATGGCCAATGTCCGGCCGTGACGCTAGTTTCGGCAGGACGTTTCCGATCACCTGAACGGCATATGAACTCTTCGCTCAAGCCTGGTTCAGGCAGGGCGTGTCACACAGCGGCGAGAGATTTCGCATACGAAGCGAGCGCCGCGCACAATGTCCAAAGCAACGACCTTCGAGGGAGCGAGACCGATGACAGATCGAGGTATAGCCGACGAACCGCATTTAGGCCCGGTGCAGCGTTTCGTTCCGTTTCTCAAGACGGCCGCGCTGGTGGTGACGATCGTCGGCGCGGTTCCGACGGCGATCACGGCCTATCACGCGTGGCAATACAAGGTGCCGTTCACGCAGGTTTCGCATCGCCTGGCCCAGTACGAGATCTGGGAGCGGAATATCGACTGCCAGATCGAGTACAAGGCGCTCTCGACGTCGCAAGGGACCAAGGTGGATGCCGGCGCGTGCGCCAGCACCGGCGATATATCGCTCAAAGTTTCGACGGCCGACGGCAAGTCGACCTACGAGTGGATTGCCTACAATCAGCTGCAGAAGCCGGGTGAAGTGCCGCCTTCGGGCTTCCTCGATCTCATCATGGGCGCGGCGCGGGCGGATGAGGCCGGGCGACAGGGAACGCGGGTTGCGCAGAGCCTTGAGGTCGTATGCCAGACGCTCGTCAGTAAGACGCAGCTCGTGCGCGTGGTCAAAGAGGGCGGCAAGTGCTTCCGCGAGGTCATGTCGCCGATGCGCGGCTCGGTGGA
>VFQR01002831.1_pt1 | contig 10459 bp, 11 predicted proteins | sample 3512321 | NCBI WGS metagenome assembly VFQR01 (sample SAMN10412374, study PRJNA504923) | tailings metagenome | isolation source: Relicate 3 Philex TSF1 revegetated site | place: Philippines: Tuba, Benguet | collected 2017-08-29
GGTACTCGATCATCGCAGCCTCGAGTTCGGGCCGGCAGCGCTCGCCGTAGATGTCCTCGATGCGCAGCAGCAGCCGCCCACCGAGCGCTGCCGCCATCCTCTCGTTCTCCAGCGCGCTATGGGCATGGCCGAGGTGCAGCAGCCCGTTGGGGCTCGGCGCGAAGCGCAGGACCGGGACGTCCGGTTTCGGGTGGTGCACGGCGGCCATGGCTGAGCCTATGGTCGAGGGCGCGGAACGACGCAAGACGGGATGGGGATGGGCATCGAGACGGAACAGGACCTTGCCGCCATGATGGCAGCGCTTTCGGCGCAGTGCCCGGTGATGGCAAGGCTCCATGCGGAGCGCGGCATGCCGCCGCTGCGGCGCCGCCCGGCGGGGTTCGAGGGGCTGGTCCATGTCGTCGTGTTCCAGCAAATCTCGACGCTCGCCGCAGCGGCCATCTGGCGGCGGACACAGGAGGTATTCGGCGGCATCACTCCGCAACGGCTCGCCGCGGCCAGCGATGAGGACTATCGCGCCTCGGGCCAGTCGCGCCCCAAGGTGCGGACGCTCCGCGCCGTCGCCGCAGCGGTCCTCGACGGCACGCTCGACCTCGACAGCCTGTCGCGGATGAGCGCCGAGGAGGCCCATGGGGCCCTTGTGCAGGTGAAGGGCATCGGTCCCTGGACCGCCGATGTCTATCTCCTGACCTGTCTCGGCCATGGCGATGCCTGGCCGGCCGGCGACATCGCCCTCCAGGCGGCGGTGCAGGACACCCTCGCCCTTCCCGCCCGGCCGGATGCGAGGGCCATGACGGCCATCGGCGAGCGCTGGCGGCCCCATCGCGCCGGCGCGGCCCGGCTCCTGTGGGCGCATTACGCCGCGCTGAAGGGGCGCGTCGCCGAACCCGCCACGAGCGCGTGATCGACCGCGCCTTCGGGCTTCACAAGAGCGACACGATCCCCATAGTATCGGTCAGTGCCTGAATTCGCGGCTCGCGAATCACCGAGCCGCCCGATCGCAAGGAGTTCGTCTTGACGGTCGCCGTATCACCCGGGGCATTGCCGGTTTCGACCGCAATCTCCCCTGGTTCATGGCCGGCCCTGGTGCTCAACGCGGATTACCGCCCGCTGAGCTACTATCCCCTGTCGCTGTGGTCGTGGCAGGATGCGATCAAGGCCGTCTTCCTCGACCGCGTGACCGTCGTCTCGACTTACGAGAAGGCGATCCACTCGCCGAGCTTCGAGATGCGGCTGCCGAGCGTCGTCTCGCTCAAGACCTATGTGAAGCCGTCGCGCAATCCCGCCTTCACCCGCTTCAACGTCTTCCTGCGTGACCGCTTCCGCTGCCAGTATTGCGGCCATGGCGAGGACCTGACCTTCGACCACCTCATCCCCCGTTCCAAAGGTGGCCAGACGACCTGGGACAATGTTCTGACGGCCTGCTCGCCCTGCAACCTGCGCAAGGGTTCGATGACCCTGAAGGAATCGGGCATGCAGCTGGCGAAGTTTCCCTTCGCGCCCTCCGTGCAGGACCTCCACGCCAACGGCCGGCTGTTCCCGCCGAACTATCTGCACCAGAGCTGGATGGACTATCTCTACTGGGATACCGAGCTGGAGCCCTGAGGGATCAGGCCGTCTCGCGCGGGCGGCTCGCCGCCACCAGCGCGACCAGAGCCAGAACCACCGAGATCAGCACGTTCCAGCCGGCCAGCGACAGGCCGAGGAAGCGCCAGGCCGCCACCGTGCAGTCGGCGAGCGGCTTGGCGTTCTGCAGGCCGCGCAGGAGATCGCCGGGCGTGCGCGCCAGCGTCGTCGGCTGGGCGCAACTCGTCGGCCCTTGCCAGAACCCCCATTCGGCCCCGGCGTGATAGGTGCCGAGGACCGTGCTCCAGACCATCAGTCCGGCCAGCGCCAGCAGCCCGAGGCGCACGACCGTCGCGGGAAAGCGGGCCCATGCGGCCGCTGCCACCGCCAGCGCGGCGGGAATGGTCACGTAGTAGGGCACGCGCTGCTGCAGGCAGAGCGGGCAGGGAGACAATCCGATGACCAACTCGAAGAACCAGGCACCGAGGATCGTGCCGGTTGCCGCGGCCGCCACGAACAGCGCGGCCGAAAGCCAGGGCCGGGATCGGATCGTCTCGAACTGCATCATGCAGCCGGTTCTAGCCGCTCACGACGTTCTGTCCAGAGCACCGGCAGCCGTGCATGGGTTTCGATTGACCCGCGAGGCCCCCTCGTCCATCACAAGATCATGAGTCCGGCTGATCCGATCGCCCGCCCCCGTCGCGGCGGCGCCTACAGCGTTCCGAACCTGCTGACCTACGGGCGGGTGCTCGCCGTGCCGCTCGTGGCGGCCTGCCTCTTCGTCCAGGTCATTTACGAGGGCGGCATCTGGCTGCGCTGGGTCGCTCTCGGCATCTTCATCGCCGCCGCCATCACCGACTATTTCGATGGCTACCTCGCCCGCGCCTGGTCGCAGCACTCGGCGATCGGCCGGATGCTCGACCCGATCGCCGACAAGCTGCTGGTCGGCATCGTGCTGCTCGTGCTCGCCGCCGACGGAACGATCCTCGGCTGGTCGCTGTGGGCGGCGATGGTCATCCTCGCCCGCGAGATCCTGGTCTCCGGCCTGCGGGAATTCCTGGCGGAGCTGCAGGTCTCGGTGCCGGTGACACAGCTCGCCAAGTGGAAGACGACCCTGCAGCTGGTCGCCGTCGGTTTCCTCATCGCCGGACCTGCCGGTGACCAGATGATGCCCGGCGTCACCCTCGTCGGCGTCACCCTGCTCTGGCTCGCGGCGATTCTGACGCTCTATACCGGCTACGACTATTTTCGCGCCGGCGCCCGCCATCTCATCGAGGAGGACGAGCGGTGAGGATTCTCTACTTCGCCTGGGTGCGGGAGCGCATCGGCCGCTCGTCGGACGAGATCGATGTTCCGGCCGGTGTCGTCACCGTCGCCGACCTGATCGACTACCTGATCAGCCGCGGCGAGGACTATGCCCACGCCTTCGAGAACCGGACGGTCATCCGTGCCGCCCTCGATCAAGTCCACGTGAAACCCGACGCCGCGATCGCCGGCGCCGAGGAGATCGCCTTCTTTCCGCCCATGACCGGCGGCTGACTGGCGTCATGACAAAGCCGGACGCGCCTTCCCCCCGAAAGGTCAGCCGTCGCCGCCTCTTCGGCATCTTCGCCTCGGTTCCGATCATCGGCGGGGCGGGCGGCGCCGCGGCCTATACGAGCCAGCCCTATTATTCCGGGCCGGTCAGCGATCATTTCGACGGTACGCGCTTCTTCGATCCCCACGGAGCTCCGCCGAAGGCCTTTTTCGAGCTGCTGCGCTGGCAGTTCGGGGGGGACGAGCGGGCGCGCTGGCCGGACGAATGGCCGCTGGAGCGCACCGACACGCCGCCGGCCCGGGTCGAGGGCGACGAGCTGCGTGTCTCCTATGTCGGCCACGCCAGCGTGCTCCTGCAGACGCGCGGGATGAACATCCTCCTCGATCCCGTCTGGTCGGACCGGGTCTCCCCCGTCTCCTTCGCCGGTCCGAAGCGGGTGAACCGCCCCGGCATCGCCTTCGAGGCCCTGCCGAAGATCGACCTCGTGCTGGTCAGCCATGGTCACTACGACCATCTCGACGTGACCACGCTCTCACGGCTCCACGCCGTCCATCAGCCGCGTGTCATCACGCCGCTCGGACACGATACGATCATGAAGGCGCATGATCCGGCCATCCGCGCCGAGGCCCATGACTGGGGCGACCGGATCGACATCGGCAACGGCATGGCGGTGCACCTGGCGCCGATGCGGCACTGGACGGCGCGCGGTCTCTTCGACCGCAACAAGGCGCTATGGGCGGCTTTCGTCATCGAGACGCCGGTCGGGCTCGTCTATCACATCGGCGACACCGGCTATGGCGACGGCCACCATTTTCGCGAGGCGAAGAAGCGCTTCGGCGGCTTCCGCCTCGCCATTCTCCCGATCGGCGCCTACGAGCCGCGCTGGTTCATGCGCGACCAGCACATGAACCCCGCCGAAGCCGTCCAGGTGATGATCGACTGCGGCGCCCGGCGCGCCATGGCCCACCACTGGGGCACGGTGCAGCTCACCAACGAGGGGATCGAGGCACCGCGCATCGCGCTCGCGGCGGCGCTGGCGGAACGCGGCATCGCGCCGGACGTGTTCCGCGCCATCCGGCCCGGAGAGGTCTGGGAACTGCCGGCGGCGGAAGCCTGATCCCTACTGGATCTGCAACCCGCGCAGCAGGCGCTCGATGTAGTCCATCTCCACCTGCGGACGATCCTGCTCGGAGAGGCGGCGGCGCAGTTCCTCGAGCACGCGCTGGGCGCGCTGGGCAGCCCCCTCGCCGGCATTGGGGATGCGCACGTCGGAGTTCTCGTTCGCCTCGCGGCCACGCGTCGGGCGTCCCAGCGGATCGTAGTCCTGCTGCCCCGCCTGACCGAGACGGCCGGGCTGACCCTGCGGCCCGCCTGGCTGGCCGGGACCCTGCCCCTGGCCCTGGCCTTCCTGCATCTGCTGGGCGAGGCCCTGCGCGCCCCGCTGGAGATTGCGCAGTGCGCGGCCCTGGGCGTCGGTGGCTCCCTGGCCGTTGCCGCGGCCGAGCGCTTCCTCGGCCTCGCGCATGGCGCGGCCGGCATTGCCCATGCCTTCCTGCGCCTGACGGCCGGCTTCGGACTGGCCCTGCCCCTCGCCCTGACCCTGGCCCTGCTGCCCGAGCTGCTCCCGCAGCTGGTCGAGGAGCTCGCGAAGCTGACGCTGCGCGTCCCCGAGCTGGTCGAAGTTCGGCGGGCCTTCGCCTTCCTCGTTGCCGGCGCCGGGCTGCTGCTGGCCTTGCTGGCCCTGTTGCCCCTGCTGGCCGCGCTGTCCCGGACGTTGCTGCTGCTGGCCGCGCTGGGCACGGCGCTGTTCCTGGTTGCGGCGGAAGGTCTGGTCGCGCAGCTGCTGCTGGCGACGGATCATGTCGGCGAGCCGGTCCAGCGGGCTCTCGCCCTGCTCGCCGTTCTCCCCCATCTCGCCCTGCTGTTGCTGCTGGCGGCCGGCCTGCAGGCCCTGCAACATCTGCTGCAGCTCCTGCATCAGGCGCTGCGCCTGGTCGCGGGCGCCGTTGCGGGCGAGCTCCTCGATGCGGTTCAGCATGTCGCGCAGATCCTGCGGCCGGACCTGGCGGGTGTTCGGGTCGCGCTGCGCCTGCTGCTGCTGGCGTCCGTCCTGGCGGTTGCGCATGGCCTGCTCGGCCAGTTCACGCATGAGCCGGTCCATGGCCTGGCGGAGATCCTGCGACAGCCGGCGGATCTCCTCCTCCGAGGCGCCGCGCTCGATCGCCTGACGGAGCCTCTCGGCGGCCTGCGACACGGCGCGCTCGGCCTCGGAGACGTCGCCGTCCTCCATGCGCACGGCGATGTCCCAGAGATAGGCGATCACGTCGCGGAGCGCGTCATCGTCGCGGGCGCGGACGAGACGGAAATAGGCGGTGCGAAGCCCCAGATAGACCGGCGGCTCCATGCCGAACCGGTCGGGCGCCGTGGTCAGCGCCTCAAGTGCCCGGGCGACGCGTGGCGCGGCATTGGCGTCGAGCGCGAGAATCTGCCGCTGCTCGACGAGCGCCCGGGGGATGGGCTTGGAGAAGGCGCGCTGCGGCAGCGTGCCATAGGAGGTCTCGGAGAAGCCCTCGTTGCCAGCGTCGTCCACGGCGCGCAGCTTCACCGCGACCTGCAGGCCGGCGAAGGGATGCTCGGCGAGGTCGCGTGCCGTCTGGCCGCTGCCGGAGCGGGTTCGCGCCTGCGGCATGGTCAGGGGGATGGGCGGCAGCTCGGCGAGCGGGCGGGCACCCTCGCGCTGCAGGGCGAGAGCGGAGGGAGCAAGAGACAGCGTCGCCTCCGCTTCCTTCACGCCGTAGTCGTCCTCGACCTTGTAGGAGAGCACGAACTGGTTGCGGCGGTCGGTCTGCGGCTCGCGCTCGAAGGCGATGGTGGGCGCGCGGTCGGCGATGGCCTCGAAGCGCCAGCTGAGCGGCGCGGCGCCCTTGCCCTGCACCGAGAGCGTGCCGTCCTGCGCAACCGTCCAGCGGGTCTCGGCGAGCGGACCCTGAGGCGCGGCCGCGGTGGCCGACGGGCGCTCCGGCGCCGGGGCTGCGGCAACGCCGCCCTCCGGCTTCACGTCGACCTCGGCAAGGCCGGCGACACGCAGCGTCACGATCGAGCCGGCCGGCACGCGGAAGGTCTCCGTCTCGGCACCGGGCGGAGGCGCTTCGCCGGAGCGGCGCGTCGGCAGGATGACGGGCGGGCGACCGGTGTAGGAGGGCGGGGTGACCCAGGCGTCGATGCGGTAGTTGACCGGCACCGGCGGAGCGCGCCAGTCGAAGGCGGTCATGAGCCGCGCCGTGCGCTCGTCGCCGGCGAGGAAATAGGCGGGAACGATCAGCAGCAGGGCCAGCGCGCGGATGGCGTAGCGGTCTAGGCCCGCCATGCGCGGCGAGGGGAGGCCCGTGCGCAGCCGGCCGGCCGCCGCCGCGACACGCGCGCGGTGCTCCTGCCAGAGCGCCTTGGCGAAGGGATCGTCACGGGTCGCGAGGTTGTCGGCGAGTGCGGTGGCGGGGCGATGGCCGCCCTCCGTCTCCCGGTCGATGCGCCGCAGCGCGTCGCTGTCGGTCGGGCGGCGGATCGTCAGGAGCGGCCAGGCCGCTCCGAACAGCAGGGCAAGGACGAACAGCACGCCGCCGAAGCGCGCCCAGTAGGGGACCACCTGCCAGAAGCCGAGCCAGGAGACCGCGAGCACGCCGCCGAAGATGCCGAGGAACAGCACGAGGCGCGGCCAGACGCGCTCCCACAGGATGACGAGCCGGGCGCGATCCATCGCGTGACCGAGAGCGAGCTGGTGCTCGTTGGGGGCCTGCGGCCGATCCCTGTCCATGCCCTCGGTCAATATCAGCTCCGGGTCGGGGTCTCCTGCACTGCACAGGCTAACATCGTGAGGTCGAAAAACCACCTTTTCATGGCGGCGATCCGATCACGGATCGGTGCGCGGTCTCAGCTGCCGGCGACGACCTCTGCCAGCCTTGCGAGATCGACGTTGGCGCCACAGGCGAGCACGCCAACCCTTTCGCCGGGCGCGGGGACATAGGCGCCCGAAACAAGGGCGGCGAGGGCGGCGGCTCCTCCCGGCTCACTCGCGGCGCGAAGGCCGAGCCAGAGCCGCTTCTGGGCGTCGCGGATAGTGGCGTCGGAGACCAGCACGACGCTGTCCACATAGCGGGCCGCCGTCTCGTGGACGCGGCCGAAGACGTTGCGGGCGCCGAGCGAATCGGCGGCGATCGAATCGACCTCCACGTCGACCGGCCCGCCGGCCTCGAGCGCCGCTTGCAGGGCGCGCGAGCCCTCCGGTTCGACGCCGACCACCTTCACCCGCCGCTCGAACCAGCGGGCGATGCCCGAGATGAGGCCGCCGCCGCCGACCGCCACCAGAACGGTGTCGAGGCCACCGGCGTCCTCCTCCCATTCGAGGCCGACGGTGCCCTGCCCGGTGATGGTCGGCCAGGCGTCATAGGCATGGACCGAGTGGGCGCCCGTTTCGGCCGCATAGGCCTCGCAGGCCGCCAGCGCATCGGAATAGCGGGCGCCGCCGACGACGAGCGCCGCCCCCGTCTCGCGGATGCGGGCGATCTTGGCGGGCGAGGAGATCTCGGGGACGAAGATCCGCGCGGGAATGCCGAGAGTGGCCGCGGCATGGGCAACCGCGATGCCGTGATTGCCGCCGGAGGCGGCGCAGACGCCGGCCTTCGGCATGGTCCCGCCGAGCAGGGTGTTGAAGGCGCCGCGTGCCTTGAACGTGCCGGTCACCTGCAGGAATTCCAGCTTCATCGCCACCGGCACCGGCGTGCCGAAGGTCGCGGCGGAGAGCTGCATGGTGGGGGTGCGGCGGACATGGCCGGCGATGCGGGCATGGGCGGCGCGGATGTCGTCGATGCTGATCATGATGCGTCCTTCGGCAGGCTGGGCAACGGACCCTGTGCCGACCGTCCGGTCAAGCCCAGATGGCGACGGGCAGGCCATGCGCGTCGCGCCCGGGCGGATCCGGGTAGGACTGCGCCGTGCCTGCCAGGAGACGGCGGGCGACAAGGGCGTTGACGGCGGCATCAAGAAGATCGTCGAGGCCCGCCCCCCGCGGCGCCTGCGACAGGAAGGCTGCATCGAAGCCGGCCGCGACCAGCAGGTCGCGGCGCAGCGCCAGACCCGGCGGGTGGCCGCGCGACGACACCTTCTTCGGCAAAGGCAGCGGCCTCTCGCCGTTGAGGCGCCAGAACGCCACCTCGGGATGGACCTCGTGAACGCGGGAGACGACAGACGGCTGGCTCCTCAGCAGCGCGTCGATCTCCCGGATCTTCGGAAAGAGGAAGAAGGCCTGCTTGGACACCTTGCGCGGCGGATCGGAGGTCTCGAGCGCCAGCCGGCAGGCCTCGCCATAGTCGGCGGCATGGACGGCGGCACGCGAAGGCACGGAGAACACCGAGGACTGGCGCTCGCCGAGCAGCGGCCGGACGAGCGATTCCGGTCCCCGGCCGCCGGGGCCGGCCCGCTCGGGCAGGCCGATCGGCATGTCGACGGCGATTTTTTCGACGCCCCTGGCCAGTTCGGCGAAATCACGCGTTATCGTGACGCATGGCGTCAGCGGACCGATCGCTGCGATGGTCACCGCGATCCAGCCGGCGGGGCATCCGTCGACGCCACGTACCAAGGGCCGCTCCCCGCCGGGGTCGGGCAACACCTCGTTCGGGATGGGCATGATCCGCCTCCTGCGCCGCCTCGTTCTCGTCGCCGTCGTGCTGGCGCTCCTGCCGCTCGTCCTGGCGCTTGTCTATACGGTCGTGACGCCGATCTCGACGCGCATGGTGTGGCGGATGGTGACGCTGCAGGGCTACAGCCGCAGCGTCGTGCCGATCAGCGACGTCTCCCGCGCCGTGCCGGCGGTGCTCATCGCCTCGGAGGATGCCCGGTTCTGCAGCCATCGCGGCGTCGACTGGCGAGAACTGATGGCCGTGATCGAGGACGAGGAGGGCCCCACCCGCGGCGCCTCGACCCTGCCGATGCAGGTCGCGCGCAACCTGTTCCTCTGGCAGGGCGACACCGGACCGACCGCCATGCTGCGCAAGGGGCTGGAGATTCCGCTGGCGCTGATGATCGACCTCGTCTGGTCGAAGCGGCGGATGATGGAAATCTACCTCAACATCGCGGAATGGGGACCGGGCGGCGAGTTCGGCATCGAGGCCGGGGCGCGACGCGCCTTCGGCAAGCCGGCGAGCCGACTCACCACCGGCGAGGCCGCGATCCTCGTCTCGATCCTTCCCAACCCGATCCGGCGCGACGCCCGCGCCCCGGGTCCGGGCGTCAGGCGCAAGGCCGGCATCATCATGCGCCGTGCGGGGGCGGCCGATCTCGGTTGCCTCAGACTGGCCGCGTCCTGAGTGGACGCGCGATCGGAACCACGCTTTTAATTGGTCATGCGCATCGCCCTCGCCCTTCTCGCGACGAGCTTTCTTGTCTTTGCCGCCCCGGTCGCACGCGCCCAGGCGCCATCTCCGCCCGATGCCGCCCTGACGGAGCGCGCCATCGGTCCGTGGGAGCTCTCCAATCCCGCCGGCAGCCGCAAGTGCGCGGTGACACTTCGCAGCGAGCGCGCCGGACCGGGTCGCGGACTGACGCTGGCCGAGGGCTGTTCGGCAACCTTCCCGGCGGTCGGTTCTGTCACCGCCTGGACCATCGCGCCGAACGGCGCGATCCGCTGGCTCGACCGCGCCGGGCAGCCGGTGTTCGACTTCGAGGAGACGGAGGTCGGCATCTTCGAATCGCTTCGGCAGGGCGACCCGACCGTCTATTTCCTCACCAGCCTCACGCTTGCCGGAAAGGCCCTGCCGACCGCCGACGAGCTGCTCGGCGGATGGAGCCTCGGCCAGCCGCACGGCCGGGCCTTGTGCGCCATGACGCTGAAGCAGGAACTGGCGGCAGGCGCCGGGGCGCTCGAACAGCGATTCGCCCTCGACATCGCCCCCGGCTGCGAGCGGTCGATCACGGCGCTCGGCCTGGCGCACTGGCGGCTGGAGCGCGAGCTCCTGGTCTTCGGCGGCCAGGCGGGGACCCTGTCCTTCAAGCGCGAGGAGGACGGCCGCTGGACCAAGACACCCGCCGACAACCGGCCGCTGGTGCTGTCCCGGCCCTGAGCCGGCCCCATCGGCACCGCCCGAATCGGGGAGTGGCTTTCGCGCCGACAATTTCGTCCACTGAAACGATGCTTCGTCCACCGGCCGGGTGGAAGCCTCGGGAGGACATGCGATGACAGCTGCGGCGAATGAGCCCTCGGTGCGGGTGGAAAGGGACGGCGCGGTCGCCACCCTCGTCCTCAACGAACCCCGATCGATGAACGCCATGTCCGCCGGGATCAAGGCGGGGATCGAGGACAACCTG
>VFQR01002832.1_pt1 | contig 10459 bp, 9 predicted proteins | sample 3512321 | NCBI WGS metagenome assembly VFQR01 (sample SAMN10412374, study PRJNA504923) | tailings metagenome | isolation source: Relicate 3 Philex TSF1 revegetated site | place: Philippines: Tuba, Benguet | collected 2017-08-29
GCCCATCGCCAAGGGCGGACAAGATGTCCACCCCACAAGATTGGATAATTTATTTTTTGGAAATCCTTAATGAACTTCTGAACTCCATTAACAAGCATTGAACTTTAATAGTTCGCCGCCAAGAGTCCCCAATACCCAATAACCAAATCACCATGCAAAACCGCAATTCAACAATTACCGACCTCAGAAGCCCACTAGAAAATACAGCCACCACCCGCCACCCCTTCCTACAAATCAAAGACGTTACCAAAGTCTATCCCACAAAAAAAGGCCCTTTCACCGTACTCGATGGCGTTAACCTCAACGTCGAACAAGGGGAGTTTATCTGTGTCATCGGTCACTCTGGCTGTGGTAAATCCACCCTGTTAAACATGGTATCCGGTTTTAACTTTCCCACCTCAGGGCAAGTATTACTAGAAGGACAGCCCATTACCAAACCAGGCCCAGATAGAATGGTGGTGTTTCAAAACTACGCCTTGTTACCGTGGCGCACTGCTTTTGAAAATATTTACTTAGCTGTTAACGCTGTTTATCCTAATAAACCACAAGCTGAGAAAAGAGCGATCGTGCGCGACCATTTAGCAATGGTGGGATTGGCTGACGCAATGGAAAAGAAACCAATGCAAATGTCCGGCGGTATGAGACAAAGAGTTTCCATCGCCCGCGCCTTGGCAATTCGTCCCAAAGTCTTAATTTTAGACGAACCTTTCGGGGCGCTGGATGCCATCACCAAAGAAGAGTTACAAGAAGAACTGCTGAAAATTTGGAATGAAAATCGCTGTACAGTGTTGATGATTACCCACGACATCGACGAGGCGCTATTTTTAGCAGACAAATTGGTGATGATGACTAATGGGCCACATGCAAAGATTGGTGAAGTCATGGAAATTCCCTTTGCGCGTCCCCGCGATCGCGCCCGCATCATGGAAGATCCACAATATTATCAACTGCGTAACTATGCCCTAGACTTCCTGTTTAACCGTTTCGCCCATGATGACGTAGGTTAAGTTGAAGTACACAGATAGGGACAAAATAGACCTCTTGCAATCAATTGCTTTTTGCACTCTTGTGGGAAAAGGTGAGCCAGCGCGGTCTTGGGGGTTTCCCCCATGAGCGACTGGCGAACCCCGAAGGGGTTAAAGGGGAAAGGGGAAAGGGAAAATACCAAACCTTTCCCCCTTTCCCCTTCCCCTTTTCCCGACTTCTGCAAGAAGTCTCTTGTGTGCCCCTACGATTAACTTGCGGGCAAAACCGCGCTTTGACGTACAGGACGCTTGCGATCGCTTTTGCGAACTCCTCCAGCTTTATAATATTCGTCGCTATTGTGGCCAAATTTATAAGCTATACCGCGCAAAAATTGATCGGAATAATCTGCTAAATCTTTTTCACTTTCGACGATATGGGTTAGCAATATATCAATATTGGAGAGGGCGGTATTGTATTCTTCTATAGATTCTCGCAGGCTTTCTATTCTGTCAGTATAATCTTTGACTGACAACCCCTCCCTCACCTCAAGAGTTGGATTGATAGATTTAACACTTGCTAGTCGTACTTCAGCTTTATCAAGTGTACGTGAAGTCCGTTTTGCTCTTGCCATAATTTACACTATTTAGAGTAAATGATTACATATCTATGGTGGACAATTGTATAAAAAGTTGTCATACGTAAAATTGTTGATTTTTCTGCAAGAATCTAAAATTTCAGTGATTTCCAGCATTCTTTATTGATTGAAACCACATTTATGGTAGTAGCACGGCTATTGTTAACCTAAGCTCAAATGCTTAGGCAGCATAAGTTTTACCCCTCCCTAACCCTAACGCCACTTGGTTCAAGTCGGCAGAGCCGCCCAACGCAGTGGCTCCCCCTTGTAAAGGGGAGGGAACCAGATATTCTTGTTTCCCCCCTTGGAAAGGGGGGATTAAGGGGGGTAAAAATTGATGTAAGCTAAGTCTGTTTGCCATCAAGTCAAAGCAGAAGCTCTTACAGGGAAGGCAGAAAGTCTTACAGCCTGCGCGATATACTGAAACGTCAAGGCACAAAGTCTTACAGGAAAGGCAGAAAGTCTTACAGGGAAGACGGAAGCTCTTACAGCCTGCGCGATATACTGAAACGTCAAGGCAGAAAGCCTTACAAGGAAGGCAGAAGCTCTTACAAGGACAGTGTAACGCACCAAATTCTTCAAAATGGGGCTGACGCACTTCAAGTTTCCCCAAAGTGCGTAGGCGCAGCCCGTCGTAGACATCGCACTCTTGGTTACTAGAGGGTGATAAAATCAGCACTAGTAATCTTGCTGGCATTGATACCTGTCAGTACAGCCAATTGTTCGCCACCGTTGGTAAGGCTAATGAGGGTGTTGCTGCCGCTGTTGCTAATCGTTAACTGCCCAAAGCTCAGGCCGCCAGCTAAAACCAACAAGTCAGTGCCATCTTGGAAGTCGGTAATCGTGTCTTTACCCTCCCCAATAGCTAGCACAAAGCGGTCTGCCCCATTGCCCCCGGTCAAGGTGTCGTTACCAGTACCACCATAGAGTACGTCATTGCCGTTACCGCCATTGAGGATATCAGTACCTACTCCCCCGTAAAGGGTATCGTTGCCATTGTTGCCATAGAGTGTGTCATTGCCACCTAAGCCACGAATCGTATCCTTACCATTGCCGGCGGCAATATAGTCATTGCCTGCGTTGCCGGAAATATTCTGGTCTTTATTGCCTGTCGAGAGGATGTCTCCCACTTCCACCGTCACAGTAGCTTCATTTGAGGTCAGGTTTCCGGCATCGGTGATGGTGTACTTAAATGAGGCAGTACCACTAAAACCTGCGGTGGGGGTAAAGGTAATCAGGCGAGCATCAGAATCGATGTCGGAAAGAGCGACAGTGCCGTTAGTGGTGCTGGTGACAGAGAGTTTAGCACCGACTAGACCATTGCGATCGGGGTCAGAGATGTTATCGTTGACATCGACTGTCACCTTTGTCACTGGATTGCCCGTGTTCTTGCTAGTAGAGACTGTTTCCCCCGTGGCACTGGGGGCTTCGTTAACATCGGTGACGTTGAGAACAAAAGCCTGGGACTTGGTTAGGGATGAGTTTCCCGCATCGGTAGCCGTTACAGTGAGATTCAGTTGACCGTTGGGGATTGCTTCATAATTGAGGGAAACACCATCTTTGAGCTTGAGTTGCCCGTTGTCCACCGCGAAGCGGCTGTCATCAACGGTCAGGGTGTTGTTGCGAAATGCTGGGTTGAGCGTATCCGCATCGGTAACAGTGAGGTTGCCAATTACCGCCCCTGCCGCGTTCTCAGCGACGGTGTTGGCACTCAAGGCAATGGCACTGGGGGCTTCGTTAACATCGCTGACGTTGAGAACAAAAGTCTGGGACTTGGTTAGCAATGAGTTCCCCGCATCGGTAGCCGTGACAATGACATTTAGTTGACCGTTGGGGATTGCTTCATAATTGAGGGAAACACCATCTTTGAGCTTGAGTTGCCCGTTGTCCACCGCGAAGCGGCTGTCATCAACGGTCAGGGTGTTGTTGCGAAATGCTGGGTTGAGCGTATCCGCATCGGTAACAGTGAGGTTGCCAATTACCGCCCCTGCCGCGTTCTCAGCGACGGTGTTGGCACTCAAGGCAATGGCACTGGGGGCTTCGTTAACATCGCTGACGTTGAGGATATAGTTAGTCGATGCATCAGGTGTACTGCCTACAGTAGAGTCATCCACGTTCACAGTGATGTTATAGGCATTTTTGCTTTCAAAGTTGAGAACAGTGTTTGCTTTGAGGTAGAGAGCATTGTTTTGAATGAAAAAGCTGGCTGCATCAGTGCCGCTGAGGATGAGACCGTTGTTGCCCACACCGTCATCACTAACGCTGATGTCTGCCAGTTTGATGGGGCTGGTAGTATTGGTGTTTTCTGCCAGACTGTTGGTTTGGTTGAGCAAATTAACGGCAGTGGGAGGGGTATTAGGAATGGTGTTAATAGTGCCATAGACATCGTTATTACTGGTCGAGGCAGTGTTGCCTGAAAAGGTAACGTTGCCTCCCCCGACTACGGGAGCTGTCGTCACGCCTGCCTGGGTAGCTAGTCCTGGCGTCACGGCAAAGATAGCACCGCCGAAGCCCTCTCCATTATTCGCTCCGGTTCCCCCTGTGGCGGAGTTGCTGGTAAAGCTGGTGTTCAACAGGGTGAGGTTGCCTGACCGAATGAAGATGGCACCGCCTAACCCCGCACCGCCGCCGCCAGTACCGCCGCTGCCGCCGCTGCCGCCGCCACCACCGCTACCAACGCTGAAGCCGCCGCCGTTGGCACCGTTGCTGCCGTCACCACCGCTGCTGCCACTGCTGCCGCTACCACCGCCGAAGCCGCCGAAACCGCCACTACCACCGCTACCGCCGCTACCGCCGCTACCGCCGCTACCACCGAAGTAACCGCCACCGCCGCCGCCGCCACCACCACCAGCGCCACCACCAGCGCCACCACCAGCGCCGAAGCCGCCGCCACCACCAGTGCCACCCAAGCCGCCGGAGCCGCCGGAACCACCGCTAGCGATGATGTCGAAGTCGCTAACCCCGCCACGGCCGCCACCACCACCCGCGCCACCACCGCCACCGATGCCGCCGATGCCGAAGCCGCCAGTTCCACCATTGCTACCAGGATTGCCGTTGCCGCCAGTGCTACCATTACTGCCACCATCGTCGCTCCCGAAAAAGCCGCCATCGCCGCCGCCGCCGCCGTTCGCACCCGTGTTGCCAGTGCCACCGTTACCGCCGATCGCCTGGTTGTTGATGAAGTTGACGCTGCTGATGGTGACAGTGCCGTTGTTAATAAACAGGGCACCGCCAAACCCACCGTTACCCCCCGCACCATTGACACCATTGCTGCCTTGGGCCCGTCCATTTGCCAGCGTCAGGTTCGCAATAGACACAATACCTTGATTGACAGAAAACAATGACACATCGCCTGCGTCGTTAATGCCGTTGTTGTTGGCATCGCCGCTGATGGTGAGATTACTGCCACTCGTGCCTTGAATGCTGATGTTGCTCGTAATGGTTGGTAAGGCACTCGTCAGGCGGAAGGTAGAATTGGCAGCCACATCAAAGATAATGATGTCATCGCCTGCCGTGTTGTTAGCGGCAACGATCGCCTCTCGCAGCGAGACCGCACTGTTGCTGGTGTCGTTGTCGTCATTAATGGTGTTTACAGTGAACATTGCCATGATTAAAATCTCCTAAGCTATCAACGAGTTAATCGGTCGAGATACTGGTCAAATGGAATCGTTAGGGTTGAGATGTTCCCTTCCCCCTCTGGTTTGGGAGGCGAACGATTGCTAGGAACTGCTTCAGGCAGCGTGAGAGTAAGAAGCATAACAAGCCCTGTCGCTCTCCTCGTCGGGGATAGAATCGGACTGCTGCAATCGCTGTGAAGTAGCAGGTACAGCACCAGCATCGGTTGGCTTTTTATCAATAAAGAATCTTGCTTGCACTTCTACCCGCAGTTGATAGCGATCGCTCAAGCCGCGTCGAACAATGGCCTCGTTAATGGCAAGCTGCGATTTCAGCACTTGTTCAATGGTGCGAGTGCTGCTGACACTAGTCGGATGCAAACGGTAGTAGTAAAGTGGTTGATTGAAATGCCAAATCTCGGTCACTTCTGACAAGCGCAAACACAGGTCGTAGTCTTCGATCGATTCAAACGCTTCTCGAAAGCCGCCGACCTGCTCATAAACTGAACGGCGCAACAGCCGGAAGTGAAACGTCATAAAGTCAATTAGCAGTCGGTCTGGGCTGTAGGGGACTTGGCAGCGCTGCCCCAACCCTTGTACCTGTCCGCCTGCGTTTATCTGCCAATGGTCGGTGTAGACCATGCCTACTTGTGGATGGGAGTTCAGCACCGGAACAGTGAGTTCCAGCGCCCGGAAGTCTAAAGCATCATCGCTATCGACCTGACCAATGTAAGTGCCTTGAGCCGCAGCATAAGCCCCTTTGAGGGCATGAGCGGCACCATGATGAGCCGCAGCAATGACGCGAACGCGGGCATCTTGTTGAGCATAGTGATTGGCAATATCTAGGGAGCGATCGGTTGAGCCATCGTCCCAAATCAACAGTTCAAAGTCTCGGTAGGTTTGGCTCAGCACGCTGCTGATTGCCACTTCTAAGTAGCGATCGCGGTTATACACCGGCATGATAATCGATACTAAAGGCGGTTTGAAATCAGCGGGTTGCGGCCACAGAGCATCAGCAAAATTAGGAGAAACCGTTGCAATACTGTGATTTAAAGAATTGGAATTTTGGTTAGAAGACATAGTAGTTAACGACTAGAGGCGATTTAGCAATTCTTTAGGAACAGGCTGACCACAGCAAAGTGGGCTTCTGTAAAGTCCCAAGATCGCGCAATCCGAAACCGTTGAGGTGACAGCGGTCTTCTGCGGCTAGCTTGGGAATAAACGAGACTTCTTGCAGAAGTAGGGAAAAGGGGAAGGGGAAAGGGGGAAAGGTTTGGTATTTTCCCTTTCCCCTTTAACCTTTTCCCTTTTCCCACCTCTTGCAAAAAGCACTTTTGCAAGAGGTCTACGGTTTCTCCTGGTTTGAGTAAATTTTCAAATCGCCAAATTTGATAACGCGTGCTAACATATATACTGTTGTTTGATGCATACATTCCCATTGGTTTATCAAACAATCGCTCTTTGACACTCACCCTATTTTGCTCATTGCAACCGATGAAAAACAGGCGATTAGTTTGATATGTAGTGAAAGCTAGGCTAATAAACTGCGTTTGCAACCAGGGTATAAAGTGCGGCAAACACTTGATTTCTAGTTCGGGCGCAGTCGAAGATGGCATGGCGTAACTGCGCGGCAGAAAACTTTCCATACAAGACTTTATTAATTGCTGATTATTTTTTTGACAAAGCAAAATTGTTTCCATTACCCCTAAAAAGTAAAGGTATGGAAACAGCACCCAATTATTTAGTAATTTTTATTGACGGCAACTCGTCAATATTACACTACGGTTAAATCTTGCGTATTGAAACTAATTTCATTAAAAGTTAATGGAAACTTAGAAATTTTTGACTCAAAAATCTGAATAATTTCACATAAATCTGCCAGCGATCGCAATCGTTAAGTTCTAATATTAATTTTCTATAACCTGCCAACTTTGATACCAAATTGAACTGATAGATATGCAAACTTGAGTAGGTGGGCGTGAATATTTATCATTGCAATAAAACAGAACACAACTATGCTAAAAGCATAAGGAAACAGGGTTTTCACTTATTTTATTTTTATTTACATAGTTTGGTTTTTTGAAGCCGATCGCACTTGAGAGGATGTTTGAAAAGTCATGATTGATGTATCAAATATATTTTTACCCCACCCTAACCCTCTCCTTGTAAAAACTACGGTGTACACATAAGTCGAATTTCTTCTTAAATCCCGGACATTACCCTTAATCCCGCCTTGGAAAGGGGGGAAAAAGAGATTTTATTCCCCTTTACAAGGGGAGGGCTAGGGTCGGGTAATTCGATAACTTGTGTGTACACGGTAGCCTTTACAAGGGGAGGGCTAGGGTAGGGTAATTCAATAACTTGTGTGTAAGCGTAGCCTTTACAAGTGCTTTGGCGTAGCTTCTCTTTCGCGTAGCGTCTCGTAGAGAAGGTATCGCTAATTTTTACTTACACTTTCGTAGGGTGCGTTGTCGTATGGCGCAACGCACCGTAAATCTATGGATTAACACAAGTCTGTTTGCCATCAAGTCAAGGCGGAAAGTCTTGCAGGGAAGACAAAAACTCTTATAGGGAAGGCGGAAGCTTTTACAGGCTGCGCGATATACTCAAACGTCAAAGCAGAAAGTCTTACAGCGAAGACGGAAGCTCTTGCAGGCTGCGCGATATACTGAAACGTCAAGGCAGAAAGTCTTACAGGGAAGACAGACGCTTTTACAAGGACGATGTAATAGCAATTCGCAATGGGCTACGCTAACGCAATTAAGAAATTCAGACTTTATCTAGGTTTGCTGGTTTAAATCTGTTGCCGAATTTTAGAGAATTGGTATTACTTACTTACACTTTCAAAAACCAGCGTTGGCGATACATCACAACACCAACAGCCCACCACAACAACACGGTGACTATGCCAAAAAACAGGGAACCATTCAGCGCCCCCGCCCAAGATGCGAAAAAGTTCTGGTAAATCCAATTGTAAGTAGTAGGAGCATTTTCTCCCGTACCAATAGTTGTTTTGACTAAGATTTTAATCAATAAAACAGACGCGACGAAAAGAGCGATCGCATTTAAACCCATAATTTCAAAAGGTTTACCCCAGCGACGTATCAACCGGACTTCGATGAGTTCATAACAAGCTGCTAGTAACAATAATGCCCAACCTGTTGTAAAAACCACATAAGAACTAGTCCACAATTTTTTATTAATGGGGAACGTCAACCCCCACGCCCAACCGATAATTAAACAACCAACTCCAAATAATCCTAGCCCGATACTTGTACGCGACTGTACGGACTGGCTGCGTATCCATTGGCCACTGAAGTAACCAGCCAGGACACTTACTATTGCAGGAATACTACTAAACAATCCCTCTGGATCTCCCAGAAACTTGAAACCATCACCTTTATATAAATGTGCTTTGGGAATAATCAAACGGTCAACATAAGCACCAAAATTACCTTCCCGCGTCAGAACTCCCGCCCCATAATCGGGTACTGCTACATACATCATTGTTAGCCAGTAGGCGATGAGTAGCACTGCTGCTAGTATCCATTGACCTTTGCGCGGGATGTTGAGAACTATTAAAGAAGCCAGCAAATAGGTAATGCTGATGCGTTGCAACACTCCCATTATTCGGATGCTACTGAAATCAAAAGTCCAAACACCTTGATTCCAAAAGCCATTTAATAGTAATCCCAAAACAAAAAGAATGGCGGCGCGGCGTAATATCCGCCAGTAAACAGCTGAGTTTGCTTTATTACCTTCGGTGTATTTTGACAGAGAAAAAGTCATCGCTACACCAACAATAAAGAGAAAAAAGGGAAATACCAAGTCAGCTAACGTACAGCCGTGCCAATCAGCGTGGGCGAAGGGAGGATAGACATCATCTGCAACCCCCATCATATTGACTAAAATCATCCCAGCGATGGTGATACCGCGAAAAACATCCAGTGAAGTCAGGCGCATAAGCGGAATTTTGTCTTTGATGAGTATCTTAAGCTAACCCGCTTGATGCACCTAATCAAGGAAAATTTATAGACTTGTATACAAGGTAAAATTTTGTTAACTAACTACCACTACTTGCTATGTCAATCAAAGTTGGAGATACTGCTCCTAATTTCAGTCTACCTGCTCAAAACGGCTCAACAGTTAGCCTAGAAGATTTTCGCAGCAAAAAAGCCGTTGTCTTATATTTTTATCCCAAAGACGATACACCCGGTTGTACCGCTGAATCCTGCGCCTTTCGCGACCAGTATGAAGTTTTTAAAAGCGCTGGTGCTGAAGTTATCGGTGTGAGTGGCGACTCCACCGAATCTCACCAAAGATTTGCAACCAAATACAATCTACCTTTTATCTTGTTGACTGACAAAGACGACCAAATACGAAAACTATATGGTGCAACAGCCGCCTTTGGCTTGTTCCCTGGTCGCGTTACCTACGTCATTGACCAACAAGGAGTTGTGCAATACGTATTTGATTCAATGTTTAACTTCAAAGGTCACGTTGAAGAAGCACTAAAAACGTTGCAACAACTTGTGAAATAGGTAGTGGGTAATGGTGGGGTGGTGGGGTGGTGGGGTGGTTGGGAGATGGGGTGAAATTCTCTCCCCATCTCCCCATCTCCCCATCTCCTCAATCCCTATTTAATATGCGACTTTTCCGCCATCACAACATTCGTATGGGCTACTTTACCATTTTTGCCGTTGGTATGACCGTTCCCATTGCGGGGTTGAATTACGCCATAACCGCCGTGGTTACGTTCGTAAATGACATTTATCTCTCCTGTTTCAATATTGCGGAACATATAAAAGTCGTGTCCTACTAGTTGCAGTTGTTCCAAAGCTTCTGCAACGTTCATGGGAGGCATAGAAAAATATTTGGTGCGGACGACTTCGTTTGGTAGTTCGGGAGTGCGATCGCCAATTAAATCTGTGACTACTGACTCTGCAACAACTTCTTCTGTTGGTTGGGCATGAGTTTTCTGATCTTGACGCCGTTCTTTGTATTTCCGCAATTGACGGGCAATTTTATCTGCAACTAAGTCAATGCTAGCGTACAAGTTCTCGCTGCTTTCCTCCGCACGGATGACGCTACCATTAGCGTAAATAGTTACTTCAGCTGCTTGTCTAGGATTAATTCGAGGATTCCGCGCTACGCTAAGATGCACATCCACTTCATTTGTAATATTCTGAAAGTGATTAACTGCTTTTTCAATTTTTTGATGTACATACTCACGAATTGCATCGGT
>VFQR01002833.1_pt1 | contig 10453 bp, 7 predicted proteins | sample 3512321 | NCBI WGS metagenome assembly VFQR01 (sample SAMN10412374, study PRJNA504923) | tailings metagenome | isolation source: Relicate 3 Philex TSF1 revegetated site | place: Philippines: Tuba, Benguet | collected 2017-08-29
CGCCGATCAGGCCGATGTCGCCGATGTAGTGCTGGGCGCACGAATGGTGGCAGCCAGTGAGGTGGATGTTGACCGGCGTGTCGAGCGTCAGCTTGCCCTCGACATGGGTCGCGATCTTCTCGGCGGTGCCCTTGGTGTTTGCAGCCGCAAACTTGCAGCCGGTGCTGCCAGTGCAGGCGACGAGGCCGGCGCGGATTGCCGTCGCCTCGGACGATAGGCCCATGGCCTCGATACGCGTACGGGCTTCGGCAACCTTGGCGTCCGGAACGCCGGAGATGATCAGGTTCTGCCAGACGGTGAGCCGGATATCGCCGTCGCCAATTTCCCGGGCGAGGGCTGCGACGGCGCGCATCTGCTCTGCTGTCATTTTACCCACCGGCAGCACGAGGCCGATCCAGTTGAGACCTGCCTGCTTCTGGGCGTGCACCCCGATATGGGCCGAGCGGTTCGGCGTGCGGCGCGGTTTTACGTGCTCGGTCGAAACACGGGTGAGCTTGGTGCCGAGCTTCTCTTCGACAGCCGCGAGAAACTTCTCGAAGCCCCAGGCGTCGAGCACATACTTGAGGCGCGCCTTGTTGCGGTTGGTGCGGTCACCGTGCTCGATGAAGACGCGGATGATGGCGTCGGCCACGCGGGTGGCCTCTTGGGGAGCGAGGATTACCCCAGTATCGCGGGCGAGGTCTTTGTGGCCGGTGATGCCGCCGAGCACGAGGCGGAAGTAGACGCCGGCCGGGACGGATGCGCCTTCCGTCACTTCCACGGCCTGGAAGCCGATGTCGTTGGTTTCTTCAAGGGCGGCGATGGTGCCGGCGCCATCATAGGCGACGTTGAACTTGCGCGGCAGGCCGGTGAGCGAGCGATCGTTCAGCACATGGAAGTGCCATTCGCGCGCGTAGGGGCGGGTATCGAGAAGCTCATGCGGATCGATGCCAGCGGTCGGTGTGCCGGTGACGTTGCGGATGTTGTCGGCGCCGGAGCCGCGCGAACAGAGACCGAGATCCTGAATGGCCTCGACAACCTTGACGGCGTTTGCGGCTTCGATCTCGCGGATCTGGAAGTTTGCGCGGGTGGTGACGTGGGTGTAGCCGCCGCCGAAGCGCTCGGCGGTATCGGCGAGCCCGGCAAGTTGCCAGTGGGTAAGAATGCCGTTTGGAATTCTGAGCCGGCACATGTAGCTGTTCTGGGCTGGCGCGACATAGAAGAGACCGTAGTAGCGCCAGCGGAAGTTATCCTGCGGCTTCGGGTACTCGCCGCTCTCGGCCTGCGCCTTGAAGCGCGGGTAGGCATCGAACGGATGCTCCTCGCGCTTCCAGTTTTCCTGATCGACGAGCTTCTTGCCGGAGGCTTTGACGGCATCCTGGGCTTTGATGTGATCGGCATCGGGGCCAGTCGGCACGCTCGCCGGCGCGGGAGCCGCGGGCTTGGCGCCTTGCGTCAAGCGTCCGGCCTGGACGCCCGACATGAAGCCTTCGAGATAGCGTTTCTGCTCGGCGGAAAATTCTGCGCTCATGGCTCGGTCTTTCTCCTCAAGCTGCGTATGCTTGCGGTTCGGCGAATGCGCGTCCGAATACGAGGTCCTCGCGCAAGGCGCCGATCGATGCGCCCGAACGGATCAGGTCGAGATACCAGAGGGCGTCGGCGGTATCGCCGACAAGCACGGCACCGGTCAGGCGGTCCTCGTTCACGACGAGCTTGCGGTAGGTCTTGCGGCCAGGATCGCGCAGCACGATTGGCTCGGTGCCCGGCGCGCCGAGGAAATCTCCGGCCGAGAATACGTTGACGCCGGAGACCTTGAGGTTGGTCGAGAGCAACGATCCCTCGTAGCTCGCAGGCGTTCCAGCGAGTGTGCGTGCGAGCGTGCGGGCCTGTTCGTAAGCCGGCTCGACCAGGCCGTAGCAGGTACCGCGATGCTCGGCGCATTCGCCGAGGGCGTAAACATCCGGGTCGCTTGTCGCGAGATCGTCGCCGACAACGATGCCGCGGTTCACGCTGAGATCAGCCCCACGGGCGAGGCGGACGTTGGGCCGGATGCCGACGGCCATGACAATCAGGTCGGCCGGAATGTTACGGGCATCCTTCAAGCGCAGCCCGGCGACCTTACGGCGGCCCTGCACCGCCTCGCTCTCGGCATTGAGCACGACCTGGATGCCACGCTCTTCCAGCGCGGCCTTGAGCAGGCCCGCTGCTTCATTATCGAGCTGGCGTTCCATCAAGCGGTCCATCAGATGGACCACGCTGACTTCGGCGCCAGCTTTCATGAGGCCGTAGGCCGCTTCGAGCCCGAGCAGGCCGCCGCCGATGACGACCGCTCGGGTGCCCGCGCGGGCGCGCGACAGAATTGCTTCGACGTCGGATTTGTCGCGGAAGGTCACGACGCCGGGCAGATCGGCGCCCGGCAAGGGAAGGCGTACGGCTTCCGAGCCGATGGCGAGCACGAGCTTGCTGTAGTTCAGCCTGCTGCCGCCACGCAGGCGCACGGCCTTCGCCTTGGTGTCGATCTCGACGGCGCGGCGGCCATAGACGAGCGTCACGCCGCGATCGCGCCACCACTCGGCTTTCTTGAGAGTGACGGCGTCTTCGTCAATCTCGCGCGCCAGGAGTGACGACAGAAGCACGCGGTTGTAAGCCAGCGACGGCTCTTCGCCCACGACGGCGATCGCATAACGGCCGGGGACGAGAGTGGTCAGCTCGTCGACGAGGCGTGTCGCGGCCATTCCATTGCCGACAATAACGAGTGGTTCGCTCATGGTGTTCGATCTCGCGCTGCGATTGATCGTTGTGGGAAGGCCGCTACGCCGCTTCGACGTAGCGGTGGCGCTCGTACAGGAACTTGAGAACGGCTTCGCGGGCGTGGATGTATTCGGCGTCGGCCACCAGCTCGAGACGGTTGCGGGGGCGGGCGAGGGGAACATCCAGCACTTCGCCGACGCGAGCCGACGGGCCGTTGGTCATCATGACGATGCGATCCGACAGCAGCACCGCTTCATCTACGTCGTGGGTGATCATGATGACGGTGTTGCCGAGGCGCGCATGGATCTGCATCACGGTTTCCTGCAGATGCGCGCGCGTCAGAGCATCGAGTGCACCGAACGGTTCGTCCATCAGGAGGACTTTCGGCTCCATGGCTAGCGCGCGGGCAATGCCGACCCGCTGCTTCATGCCACCGGAGATCTCCGACGGGCGCTTGTCCTTGGCGTGCGTCATCTGGACAAGATTGAGGTTGTGGAGCGTCCAGGCGTCGCGCTCGGCGCGGCTCTTGGTTCTGCTGAACACTTTGTCCACGGCGATGCGAACGTTGTCGTACACGGTGAGCCACGGCAGCAGCGAGTGGTTCTGGAACACGACCGCGCGCTCCGGGCCGGGCTCGTTCACCTCACGGTTTTCGAGCAGGACGGCGCCGGTCGTGACCTGCGTCAGGCCGGCGACGAGGTTGAGGAGGGTCGATTTTCCGCAGCCCGAATGGCCGATGATCGAAACGAATTCACGCTCGGCGATGTCGAGGCTGATGTCGCGGAGGACCTCGGTCTCGGAGCCGCCGCGCCGGAAGGTCTTGCAGACGGCTTCGAGGCGAAGAAAGGGCTTGGCCGAGGGGTGGGCGCTTTGCGGTGCGATTGGTTTGCTCATGGATATCTCCTCAGGCGCTGGCAGTGCCGCGGGTGGCGATACGGCCAACGAGCGCGACCAGCCGGTCGAGCACGAAGCCGACGACGCCGATGTAGATGAGGGCGACGACGATGTCGGAAAGGCGCGAGGAGTTCCAAGCGTCCCAGATGAAGAAGCCGATGCCGACGCCGCCGGTCAGCATCTCGGCGGCGACGATGGCGAGCCAAGAGAGGCCGATGCCGATGCGCAGGCCGGTGAAGATGTAGGGGGCCGCAGACGGGATCATGATGCGCCAGAAGTATTCGATCGGGTTCAAACGCAGCACTTCGGCGACGTTGCGGTAGTCCTGCGGGATGTTGCGGATGCCGACGGCGGTGTTGATGATCACCGGCCAGACGGCGGTGATGAAGATCACGAAGACCGCAGAAGGACCGCTGTCGCGGAATGCGGCGAGCGAGATCGGCAGCCAGGCGAGCGGCGGCACCGTGCGCAGCACCTGGAAGATCGGATCCAGTCCGCGCATGGCCCACACGCTCTGGCCGACGAAGGCGCCGAGCACGATGCCTGCGATTGCGGCCAGGCCAAAGCCGTAGGCGACGCGTTCGAGGCTGGTCAGCACGCGCCAGCCGAGCCCGATATCCTGCGGGCCGTTGACGAAGAACGGCTGGGTGATCAGGTCATTCGAATCCGACCAGATTTTGAGGGGCGACGGCAGCGTCGCGTCGGGACCGCTGGTGGCGAGCTGCCAGACGAGCAGCATGAGAGCCAGCACGACGAGGGGGGGCACGAGGGTGGCCGCAATATCGTACGCGACGGCGAGGCCGCGCGATGGCCGGTAGCGTTGCGTAACCGGCAGCGGCACGACGGTCTGTTTCGCGGCGGCTGGCGTAGGTGCAGGCTGAGCCGCAGCCGCCGGCGGGCGGCCGGCTGCGGTTTCGACCAGGACAGGCCTTGGGGGCGCTGCGTTGATGGAAAGCGGGGCATTCATTTGCGATCGAGGCTCCGTTTGAAACTCTGGCGCTCAGGCTGATGGATCAGGCGGCAATGCGCGTGATGGCGAGCGACGCGAGATAGGCGGTCGGGTTGTCGGGATCGAAGACCTTGCCGTCGAAGAAGGTCTCCTTGCCGCGCGAGGTGCTATCTGGAGCCTTGATGCCAAGCGCCTTGGCGGCCTCGCGCCAGATGTCCTCGCGGTTGACCTTGTCGACGAGGGCCTTCACGTCGGTCTTCGGGTCGAACTTGCCCCAGCGGATATCCTCGGTGACGAACCAGGCGTCGTGGCTCTTGAACGGGTAGGAGACGGTGCCGTCCTCCCAGAACTTCATCAGCAGCTTGGTGCCGGTCTCCTTGCGGCCGCGGCCGTAGTTGATGTCACCCTTGAGGCGCCCGACGATGTCGGCGGGCGGTACGTTGAACCACTGGCGCTTGCCGAGGATGGTGGCGAGTTCGTCCTTGTTGGTCATCGCCTCGCACCACTGCTGCGCCTCCATCACGGCCATCAGCAGTGCGCGCGTGGCAGCAGGGTTCTTCTCGACCCATGCGGAGCGCATTCCGAGCGCCTTTTCGGGATGACGGGCCCAGACCTCGCCGGTAGTGCAGGCGGTGAAGCCGATGCCCTGATTGACGAGCTGTTCGTTCCACGGTTCGCCCACGCAGAAGGCGTCCATGTTGCCGACCTTCATGTTCGCGACCATCTGGGGCGGCGGAACAACGATGGTCGAGACGTCCTTGTCGGGGTCGATGCCGCCGGCCGCGAGCCAGTAGCGGAGCCAGAGATCGTGGGTGCCGCCGGGGAAGGTCATGGCGACCTTCACGCCCTTGCCTTCAGCCTTCTTCTTCGCGAACGCTTCCTTGAGCGCGGAGGCGTCGGCTCCGACTTTCAGGCCTTCGTATTCCTTCGCGACCGAGATGCCCTGGCAATCGTAGTTGAGGCGCGCCAGGATGTTCATCGGCACCGGCACGTTGTTCTGCGTGACCTTGCCGGCCGAGATCAGGTAGGGCATCGGCGTCAGAATGTGGGCGCCGTCGATGCCGTTCGCTTCCGAGCCGAGCACGAGGTTGTCGCGCGTTGCGCCCCACGAAGCCTGCTTCAGGACCTCGACGTCCGGCAAGCCGTACTTGGCGAACAGGCCCTTCTCCTTGGCGACGATCAGCGGCGCGGCGTCGGTCAACGCGATGTAGCCGAGCACCGCTTTGGTGGTCTCGGGGCCGGCAGCCCACGCGACCGACGCGCCGCCGGGTACCAGCGTCTTCGCGGCTGCGATCACGGCCGCGGTGGCAGTGCCCTTGAGCATCGCGCGGCGCGACAGACCGGCCTTGAGTGCGTCAGCTCCGCGTTTCGAACCTGTCATTCCGAATTCTCCCGTCTCGGTGCTTCCGAACCCGAAGGCCCGCGCCAAAAACAAAAAACGCCGCATCGAAGAGCCGTGACCGAAGACCGGTCGCGTTCCGTCGAGGCAGCGTTGCCATGGGGGCGGCTCGCCGTTGAGCCGCTATGTCGAATTCCGAGCAGAAAGAGCTGTCGGTCTCGACGAGCTATTCATCAAGGATCGTGCCAAACCCGAAATGTTGATAAAAATATTTAATATCAATGATTTGTGTGCAGGGCCTGCGCGTGCGGGGGTGGGAGTTTTTGCGCATCGTTTGTGCAATGCAAACTGAAACTGCCGAGTCGTTCAGCAGGCAAGGCGTGTCTGGCGATCAGCGATTGAGCGTCGCGAAGGCGTCGATCTCGGCGCCCGCATGGCGGATCGGAAGGCGATCGAGATAGGCGAGGGCGGCTGTGGGATCGAAGCTTTCGCCGCCGAAAAAGTGCAGGGATTTCGATCCGCTCTCACCGCCTTCCGGCTTGTAGTCCGCCGCCGGTGCGGCGTCGCTTTCTCCGGCAACGGCCTCGCGATAGAGGTCGGTTCTATAGACGCGCTCGGCGACGGCTTCGAGGTTGAACGGTTCGCGGACCTGGCCCCAGCGGATCATCTGGGTCATCAGCCAGACCGCGTGCGAGCGCCACGGAAAATTTGCGAAGCCGCGGTTGAATACCACGAGGTCCGGATCGACGATGTCGGCCTGGTGTCCGCCGCATTTCAAGGCTCCGGTCAGCGGTCGCGCCAGGATCTCCTCGGCGACGCCGATGTATTCGGGACGGGCAAGAATGCGGGCCGCATCCTTGCGGTTCGCGGGTTCGTCGAGCCAACGACCTGCGGCAACGATGGCGCGGACGAGATCGCGGACAAGCTCGGGCTCACGCTCGGCAAAGACCTCGCGAACGCCGAGCACTTTTTCCGGGCTCATGGCCCAAAGCTGGCTCTTGGTCGCAACGATCACGCCGTCGGCTTCGGCAACGGCCACGCTGTTCCAGGGCTGGCCGACGCAGAATCCGTCGACACGGCCGGCCTTCAGGTTTTCGGCAATCAGCGGCGGGGGCACGACGACGATGTTCACGTCGTTGTCGGGATCGATGCCGGCCGCAGCGAGCCAGTATCGCAGATCATAGTTGTGGCATGAGAACGGGTAGACCATACCGAAGGTCAACGGCTCGCGGCCGGCGGCTTGACGCGTGCGTACAACCTTCGCCAATGCCTCCGCGGCCTGCATTCCTCCTGCCAGCGTCGCCGGCTCGTCGGCTGCGCGCATGTCCTCATAAAGGCGAGTTGAAACGGTGATGGCGTTGCCGTTGAGGCTCATGGCCATCGGCGCGATGATCGGCACCGCAGCGCGCCCGAGCCCGAGGTGGGCGGCAATCGGCATCGGCGCCAGCATGTGCGCGCAATCGAGTGCTCCGATGTCGACCTTGTCGCGGATGTTGGCCCATGAGGCTTCGCGATGGAGTGCAAGGGAGAAGCCGTGCTGGCGGTCGAAGCCTAGCTCGGAGGCGATGACGAGGGGCGCGCAATCCGAAAGCGGAATGAATCCGGCGTGTATTTCGCGTTTGCGGGCGGATCCGGTGATTGCTTTTTCCGTCATGCGCTAGCCCTGGTCCTTCAGCAGATCGAAGGCGCTCACGAGGGCCTGTGCGACATCTGCAATGCGTTTTCCCTGCGACATGGCGGTCTTGCGCAAAAGGTCGTAGGCCTTGTCCTCATCGACGCCACGGCTTTTCATCAGGATGCCTTTGGCCTTCTCGATGATCTTTCGATCCTTCAAAGCGCTCTTGACCTCGTCGAGCTCGGCGCGGAGGCGGTTGAAGGCGTGGAAGCGCGAGACCGTCATATCGAGGATCGGCTTCACGCGCTCCTTCTTGAGGCCGTCGACGATATAGGCCGAAACGCCGGCGTCGATCGCGGCTTCGATCTCGCTCTTCTCGCTGCGGTCGACGAACATGGCGATGGGACGGCGTACGGTGCGCGAGACCTGAAACATCTGTTCCAGCACGTCGCGGCTCGGGTTCTCGAGGTCGATCAGGACGACGTCCGGGTCGAGATTATAGATGTGATCGACGAGGCGGGTGGTGTTGGCGAGCATGGTCACCGCCGTGAACCCAGCCTCCTTCAGCCCAGCCTCGATGATGGCGCGCCGGATCGGGTTCTCGTCGATGACGAGGATCTTGAGGGTGGAATCAGGATCGGATGGCTGCAAGGATGCGACTCTTGGCGTGGTGGCTCGCCCAAAGCATAATACACTTTGTCTCAGACTTGCGCTGGGGCATCCGCGCACAGAGCTTGTGCTCGGCTGATGGGGTCAGCTTTCTTTAGAGTGAACCGATCGATACTCATTCTGCCTCAAGAGGCTAGGGCGCGGACAGTGCTGGCCGCCGGGTAAGCGGCATCGCGACGGCCAGGCCCGTGCGGCTCAGGGTTTTAGATTCAACGTTCGCACCGGCCCGAGCGGGATCCGCCATCCCGGCTTTCGGAAGAGCCGGTACTTCATCGATCGCGCCCAGTGACAGTTGGACGGCTCGTGCGTGATCCATTGCGGCGTTGACGGAAACTGTCTGCGAACGCTGGAACGTCACGCGTCTTCGTCGAACGGCGCGCGTGCGGTGTGAATTCATCCAAACTTCGCGATCTCGCTCGCCGCCACATGTCCGCGCGCATGTGCGTGGACTTTCGTAGCCTTGACCCTGGAAGCGGGAATCCCCATGCTCCTCTGGTCAACGCAATTTTGCGGAAGAGACCGGGGCGAGCCCCGGCGCCGAAGGAGCAACCGCCCCGGAAACTCTCAGGCACCAAGGACCGCAAGACCACAAGACACTCTGGAAAGCGGCCGGCTTCGTTCCGGCCCACCGACGAGGAAACGGTGTTTCCCTGACTCCGGTTTTTATCCGGACAGGCACCTAATCTTTCAGGTTCCGCGACAGAGGGGGCTCCAATCGGCGCGCGAAATGGCGCCTGAAGTGAGCCTTGTGGAGCTTTGCATGAGCGGTGACGACGTCAAGACATCAAGCGAGCCATTGAGGCACACGCCGCTGCACAGCCTGCATGTGGAGCTTGGTGCGCGCATGGTGCCGTTCGCCGGTTACGACATGCCGGTGCAGTTCGCGGCAGGTGTTCTCAAGGAACATTTGCATACGCGCGCGGCTGCTGGCCTGTTCGACGTCTCTCATATGGGGCAGATCGTGCTTCGCCCGAAATCGGGCTCGGTGGCAGACGCAGCGCGTGCGCTCGAACGTCTGGTTCCCGTCGATATCGTTGGACTGGCGCCGGGCCGGCAGCGTTATGCTGTGTTCACAAACGCCGCCGGTGGCCTTCTCGACGACCTGATGGTCTCGAACCGTGGCGATCATCTTCTTCTGGTCGTGAACGCGGCTTGTAAGACGGCGGATGCGGCGCATCTCACGGAGCAACTTGCCGACGATTGCGAGATCGAGGCTCTCGATCGCGCACTGATCGCGGTGCAAGGACCACTCGCGCACTCGGTACTCTCGAAGCTCGCCCCTGGCTCCGGCGCGATGCGGTTCATGGACGTTCGCGAGATGCCGATCCTGGGCGCGGCGTGCGTCGTCGCGCGCTCGGGCTATACCGGCGAGGACGGCTTCGAGATTTCGACGCCGGCGGATACAGCCCGTGAGATCGCGGAAGGTTTGCTCGAGAATTCCGATGTCCAGCCGATCGGGCTCGGGGCCCGCGACTCGTTGAGGCTCGAAGCGGGCCTGCCGCTTTACGGCTGCGACATCGACACGACCACCACGCCGATCGAGGCTGGGCTCGCGTGGGCGATCCAGAAAGCACGGCGTCACGGGGGTGACCGCGCCGGCGGATTTCCGGGCGCGGCGGTCATCCTCGATCAACTCGATAAAGGCGCTTCGCGCCGCCGCGTCGGCTTGCGGCCCGAGGGGCGTGCTCCGGTCCGCTGCGGCGCGTTACTGTTTTCCGATCTCGAAACGCCTGATCCGGTTGGTGCCGTCACGTCCGGCGGGTTCGGCCCGAGCGTCAATGCGCCGATCGCGATGGGCTACGTGCCCTCGTCGTTGTCGGCGCAGGGAACGCGCCTCTTTGCCGAGGTGCGCGGCAAGCGCTTGCCGATCGACGTGACCGCGCTTCCGTTCGTTACGCATCGCTATCACCGCGGCTGAGCCGCGCAACTAAGGAGGTCCTTTTGCCGAAATTCACAGAAGATCATGAGTGGCTCGAACTCGACGGCGACGTCGTGACGGTTGGGATTACCGAGCACGCTACCGTGCAACTTGGAGACCTTGTCTTCGTGCAGTTGCCTGACATCGGCGCCAAGCTTGCCAAAGGTGAGGGCGCAGCCGTCGTAGAATCCGTAAAAGCCGCTTCCGACGTTTTTGCGCCGCTCTCCGGTGAGGTGGTCGCGGTCAACGAGGCGATCGTGGCGGACCCTGCGATCGTCAATACCGATCCGCTGAAGGCGGGGTGGTTTTTCAAATTGAAGCTCGCCGATGTCGGCGCGT